>ENA-OPCY01000008-OPCY01000008.1-human-gut-metagenome-genome-assembly--contig:-NODE-8-length-186012-cov-14.837339_pt1 | contig 186012 bp, 138 predicted proteins | sample MGYA00241568_ERZ501487 | MGnify/ENA primary metagenome ERZ501487 (study PRJEB25962, sample SAMEA2042574) | human gut metagenome | biome: human gut; feature: human-associated habitat; material: faeces... | reverse complement strand
CGTCCTGCTTTTTTATTGTTCCTGCCTGTCTTTTAAGTTCGTTTTATTTTGCCTTAATCCGTATTTTATTCTGCCTTAATCTGTATTCCATTCTGTCTTAATCCACCTTCCACCTTGTCTTAATCCGTCTTCCGTTCAGCCTTCTCTGTTCTGCGTGTCATCGTTATCCGTCCCTTTAATTTGCCGTTATCTTCATTTCCTTTTCATTCAGACAGCCTTACGGGTTGAGGCCGCGCTGCATACGGCCTTATGCCTGTGGCAGTCTGTGCGCCGGATGACGTTGCGGCAGACAACAAAAAATCCGGACTTATGCATCTTTACGATGTCGCATAAGTCCGGATCTATATGTCATGGCCCTGTTGCAGGCCTTATTTTATTTCTCTAAGTCGTGCTTCAGCCAGGCTTTAAGCCTTCTTTGTGCTCTTTATCAGATAAACGATGAGCAGGGCATAAGCTACGAGCGAGCATATCTCAGACAGCGGGTTGGCCAGCCATTCGGTGTTGAGCACGTCAACTTCGGCAAAGCGCAGCAGTGCACTTACAACGCCCATGAGCGCTCCTCCGGCAATGAATCCGCTGGCAATGAGCGTTCCCTTCTCGCCGCGCTCTCTGTTTACTTCCTCGTTCTTAGAGCGTGTTGTAACATACCAGTTGATGGCTCCGCCGATAAGCAGCGGTATGTTGAGCTGTATTGGGATAAACATACCGAGGGCGAAGGCCAGTGCAGGCACCTTGAGCCATGTCAGCACGATGGCTATGACGGCTCCGATGGCATAGAGAACCCACGGTGCGTCGATGCCGTTCATGAGCGGATCGATGACAGCCGCCATTGCGTTGGCCTGAGGAGCGGCAAGCTGTCCGCTGGCAAATCCGTAGGTCTTGTCGAGCAGAATCATCACTCCACCCACTGTGGCAGCCGAAACCAGAGTGCCGAGGAACTTCCATGTCTCCTGCTTGCGCGGCGTAGAGCCGAGCCAGTAGCCTATCTTAAGGTCGGTGATGAACGAGCCTGCAACTGACAGAGCGGTACATACCACGCCGCCCATGATGAGTGCAGCCACCATGCCGCCCGTGCCTTTAAGGCCTACTGCCACCATAACCACAGAGGCAAGGATGAGCGTCATGAGCGTCATGCCCGACACAGGGTTAGATCCTACGATGGCAATGGCGTTGGCAGCCACTGTGGTGAAGAGGAAGGCTATTACGGCAACGAGCAGTATGCCCACAACGGCGAAGAGCAGGTTGCCCTCCATTACGCCGGCCCAGAAGAATATGAAGGTGATTATTATCGTGGCTATCGAGCCTATGGCGATAATCTTGAAGGGGATGTCGCGCTGTGTGCGGGGCAGTTTCTCGGCAGCAGTCTTGTTGCCCTTCATCTCCTTTGCGGCAAGACCTACGGCCTGCTTGATGATGCCCCACGACTTGATGATGCCTATGATGCCGGCCATGGCTATGCCGCCGATGCCGATATACTTGCCGTAAGCGTTGAAGATGTCTTCAGGCGCCATGGCTCCTACGGCTGTGCTTATTGACGGATCCCACTGGTTGAGCACCGTGTCGGGGAACATCAGCGCCATGGCGGGCACGATGAGCCACCACACTGCCAGCGAGCCGAGGCAGATGATGAAGGCATACTTGAGGCCCACGATGTAGCCGAGACCCAGCAGGGCGGCTCCGGTGTTTACCTTAAACACGAGCTTGGCCTTGTCGGCGAGCATCTCGCCCCAGCCGAACACGCGTGTGGTGAAGTTCTCGTTCCACCATCCGAACGTTGCCACGATGAAGTCGTAGAGACCGCCCACCAGTCCGGCGAGCAGCAGCGGCTTGGCCTGCTTGCCGCCCTTGGCTCCGCTGACGAGCACCTGTGTGGTGGCCGTTGCCTCGGGGAAGGGATACTTGCCGTGCATGTCCTTAACGAAGTATTTGCGGAACGGTATGAGGAACAGTATGCCCAGGATGCCTCCCAGCAGCGAGCTGAGCAGGATGTTGATGAACGAGGCGCTCATCTCAGGATACTTGTCCTTGAGGATGTAGAGGGCGGGCAGGGTGAATATGGCACCTGCCACCACGGCTCCTGAGCACGCTCCGATGCTCTGTATGATGACGTTCTCGCCCAGGGGGTTGCGGCGCTTGGCTGCCGTAGACACGCCCACGGCAATGATGGCTATAGGTATGGCGGCCTCGAACACCTGGCCTACGCGCAGGCCAAGGTATGCGGCAGCGGCCGAGAAGAGTATGGCCATGAGCACACCCCATGTAACCGACCAGCCGTTGACTTCGGGATAAGCCTTGTCGGGGCTCATCACGGGCTGGTATTCTTCGCCCTCCTTCAACTCGGTGAAGGCGTTTTCGGGCAACTTAATGTTGTCTTTAATTTCGTTTTCCATTGTGCTTTATTGTTTTTTAAGGTTTATTTTATCATCACTTTAGACGTTGCCACGGTGCCGTCGGCCATCTTTCTGACTACGATGTTGAGGCCCTTCTGCGGCTGCGACAGCTGCATGCCCGACGGCGAGAAGTAGGTTACCGACAGCGTCTCGGCTGCGGCTGCGCCCGGGTTGGCTATTGCTGTGGTTACGCCCTGGCCGTATTCAACGTTGAGAGTGGCTCCGGCGTATGCTTTCACCTCGTCTTTCACGAGGCTTGCGTCGTAGCCTTCGAGCTGATAGTGGTCAGAAGGTATGAAGTATTCTATGCTGCCCGAGCGCTTCTGTTCGTCCTCGGCGCCGATGTTTCCGGTCAGCGTTATGTTGTAGTCGGTGTATTCTCCGCTTGTGGCGTAGTTCTTCCATGGGTTCTTAACGTCGTCGAACACGCACTTTTCAACGTATGCGTTGCACTTGTAGCCTGTTCCGATGCAGTAGTTGGTGAGCGACGACGAGTAGAGGCAGTTGAGCAGATGCACCTGTCCGAAGCGTATGCGAGGCATGCGCTCGCGGCATCCCTCGTCCCACCAGCAGCTGTAGAATGTGGTGCGCAGCTTGCCCTCGCTCTCGGTCTCGCTGTCGCTTCCGCCCCAGAGGTTGCTGTAGCGGTGGTCGTCCGAGCCGCCTGAACCTCCCTCCCAGGGCTCTTTCAGATAGCGGAAGCGGCACCATGATATGCTGATATGGTCGGAGCCGTTGTTGCAGTCGAAGTTGCCGTCCACTCCGTCCTGAAAGTCGCAGTGGTCAACCCACACGTAGCTGCAGTTTGTAAGGTTAAGGTTGTCGTTGCCGTCGATGTCGAAGGCGCCAGCACTCTTGAACGTTACGTTGCGTATTATTATGTTCTTGCTGTTCTTGAACGACAGTATGCCGCTCTTCTTGACGTCGGTAGAGTGGATGCTGTTTACCAGGGCCGAGCCCGGCAGTCCGTAGATGGTCTTGTTCTGCACGTTCTCCATGCTTACAAGGCCTGTTATGTCAATCTCTCCCTCAATGTAGATAGTGTGCTTGTAGGTGCCTACGAGCGCCGTTTTCAGCTCGCTCATGGTGGTCACCTTGATGGCGCCCTCGTCGTTTCCGCCCGTTATGGTGCCGCCGACAGTGCCCCAGCCCACCGGACTGTTGTAGTCGTGGGCTGACATCTGTGCCTTTGCGGCCGTGCCAACGGCGAGCAGCATGAGTGCGCACAGCGTTAGTTTTGAAATGTTCATAAGACTTTTGTAGTTGTTAATTTTCATATACGATTCAGCCCGGCGCCGGCCCCGGCCATGCGCCCTGTGAGCGCGTGAGGTGCAGGCGGCGCCAAGGTCCGCTGATGTTTGCAGCTGCAAATTTAATTAAAATATGACAACAACATAGCAAAAAATGCTTTTTGTTTAGTTTTTGTTTGCAATAGTTCCGCATGGTTTCGGGCACTTCTGCCGCCAGCCGTTGCGGGGCAGAAGTGCAAAAGGCCACCTTTCACACTGCGAAAGGTGGCCTTTTGCACGCTAAAACGTGGCCTTTTAGAGCCTAAAAAGCCATGTTTTGCACGGGTGTATGTAACTGTCTGTAATACAACGCGTTACATCTGCCGATATGATTGCCCTTGACAGACACGGCGCCTTGTCTCAGGCATCATTTCATGAGTATGTCCGACAGCTGGCGCATGCCTTCAGATGCTCCTGCCGTTATCTGCTTCACGTCGTGGCGTCCGGCAGCCATCACTGGCTTGGGGTCGATGAGATATACGGGCACGCCGGGCCTTACATACTGCACGAGGCCTGCCGCCGGATAGACGTTGAGCGACGTGCCTATGATTACGAATATGTCGGCGCCCATGGCCTCTTCGGCCGCCTTCTCGATGTTGGGCACCGCCTCGCCGAAGAACACTATGTAGGGGCGCAGCAGCGAGCCGTCGCCGGCCTTCTCGCCGGGCTTCACCTCAAGGCAGTCGGGCGTGAGCGTCTTGATGAAGTGGGGGTTGTCTACGTCGCGGCTCGAGCACACCTTCATCAGCTCGCCGTGCAGATGTATCACCTTCGAGCTGCCTGCCTCCTCGTGCAGGTTGTCCACGTTCTGCGTAACCACCGTTACGTCATACTTCTCTTCGAGCGCCGCCACAAGCCTGTGTCCCTCGTTTGGCCTGGCAGCCTGCAGCTTCTTGCGCAGCATGTTGTAGAAGTTATTTACATACACGGGGTCGGTCTCCCACGCCTCATGTGTGGCCACGCGCGCCACGGGATAGTTCTCCCACAGTCCGTCGGCGTCCCTGAACGTGCTCAGCCCGCTCTCAACCGACATTCCGGCACCAGTAAGAACAACAATTTTCTTCATCACTTTTCTATAGTTAAAAGGTTATCCGGCAGTCCTTTCCCGGGCCGACTAGCCGCCGTTCTTGGTGCGGCTTGATGCGGCTGGCGCCTGCAGTTGGCATATCAGCGCGCCGCCGCCCGGCCAAAAGACTATTAACAATGCACAAAATTAGTGATTTTTCTTCAATAATAATTCCGTAATCAGATAAAAATGCTACCTTTGCACGATTTTATTAAGGTAGTAATCATAAACAAATAGACAAAGAAAATGGATAAAGTAAGTTACGCTTTAGGATTGGGCATCGGCCGCCAGCTGGCACAGATGGGTGCGTCAGAGCTGAATATTGATGATTTCGCTGCGGCGATCAAGGACGTTATCGCGGGCAACGAGCTCAAGGTATCTAACCGTGAAGCGCAAACAATAGTACAGGATTACTTCCGCAAGCAGGAAGAGAAACTCAACGCCGAGCGCGCCGAGAAAGGAAAGGTTGCCAAGGCTGAAGGCGAGAAATATCTGGCCGAGAACGCCAAGAAAGAAGGCGTGGTTACGCTTCCCAGCGGACTGCAATATATGGTGCTGAAGGAAGGCAACGGCAAGAAGCCGAAGGCTACCGACCAGGTGAAGTGCCACTATGAGGGATTCCTCATCGACGGCACAGTGTTCGACAGCAGCATACAGCGCGGCGAGCCGGCAGTGTTCCCCCTCAACCAGGTTATAGCAGGATGGACAGAAGGCTTGCAGCTGATGCAGGAAGGCGCCAAGTACCGCTTCTTCATACCCTACATCCTCGGCTACGGCGAGGGCGGTGCAGGAGCTTCAATACCTCCATACGCAGCGCTGATATTCGACGTTGAGCTGCTCGAGGTGCTCTAAGCGGGCAGCCCGGCATGGCGGCAGGAGCCGTTAAAGTAAAGAATAAATAAAACAATAACGAATAAAAACAAAGATGAAAAAGCTTACATTCGCAGCCGTTTGGGCTGTAGCAGCCGCATCATTGGTTTCTTGCGGCAATTCAACACCTAAGGCAGACCTGAAAAACGATGTCGACACAGTGAGCTATGCCATAGGTATGGCACAGACACAAGGTCTGAAGGACTATCTGGTAAGAGGACTCGGAGTAGACACAGCATACATGGACGAGTTCTTCAAGGGACTTAACGAAGGAGCCAACGCAGGCGACGACAAGAAGAAGGCCGCTTACTACGCAGGTATACAGATCGGTCAGCAGATATCTAACCAGATGGTTAAGGGCATCAACCACGAACTCTTCGGCAGCGACTCAACAAAGACTATATCTCTGAAGAACTTCATGGCAGGCTTCATCAGCGGTACAACCGGCAAGAACGGACTCATGACCGTTGAGCAGGCTCAGCGCGTGGCTCAGCTCAAGATGCAGGCCATCAGAAGCAAGGCCATTGAGGAGCAGTATGGCGCCAACAAGAAGGCTGGCGAGAAATATCTTGCTGACTATGCCAAGAAGGCCGGAGTGAAGAAGCTCGAGGGCGGCGTGCTCTACAGAGTTATCAAGGAAGGCAAGGGCGAGATGCCTACAGATACATCTACCGTAAAAGTTCACTACGAAGGAAAGACAATCGACGGCAAGGTGTTCGACAGCTCTTACGAGCGTAAGGAGCCTGTAACGCTGCGCGCCAACCAGGTAATCCCGGGATGGACCACAGCCCTGACACACATGCCTGCCGGAAGCGTTTGGGAGGTTGTAATACCTCAGAACCTCGCTTATGGCGACCGTGAGCAGAAAGACATCAAGCCTTTCTCTGTGCTTATCTTCAAAATAGAACTTATCAGTTTAGGTAACAAATAATTAAATGAAGAAAATAATTTTAGCAGCACTCGCCATTCTGGTGAGTGCTTCTTTCAATACGGCAGACGCTGCCGCAAAGAAGAAGAAAGACAAGAAGGCCGTAGAGGAGCCTGCAAAGATTAGTCTGATAACCAAGTCTGACTCGCTCAGCTATTCAGCCGGCATGGTGCGCACCGACGGCCTTGTGCCCTACCTGAAGCAGGGCTTCGGCGTTGACACAGCCTACATGGCCGACTTCATCAAGGGATATGAAGACGCCGTGGCAAGGGGCATCGACGAAAAGACAAAGGCATACTTTGCCGGAGAGCAGATAGCCCTGATGGTAAGCCAGCGCATGCTGCCCTTCCTGAAGGACGAGTTCAAGGGCCAGAGCGACTCTATCAGCGAGGCACTCTTCAACAAGGGATTTGTCAGCGCGCTGAAGAAAGACTACACGCTGATGACAGACTCTGCTGCAAAAGACTATTTCGACAAGGCCTTCAAGCAGGCTGTCGATGCGCGCAACGAGGCCACACGCAAGGCCGGCGAAGACTTCCTGGCTGCCAACAAGACCAAGGAAGGCGTGGTTGCGCTTCCCAGCGGACTTCAGTATAAGGTGCTCGTAAAGGGCAACGGAGAGATTCCTTCTGTAGACGACGAAGTAACCGTGAAGTATGAAGGACGGCTGATAGACGGCACTGTGTTCGACAGCAGCTACAAGCGTCCCGGCGAAACAGCCAAGTTCCGCCCCAACCAGGTTATCAAGGGATGGACAGAGGCCCTCACAATGATGCCCGTTGGCAGCAAGTGGGAACTGTACATACCGCAGAATCTGGCCTACGGCGACCGCAAGGCAGGAGCCATCAATCCTTACAGCACGCTGATATTCACCGTCGAGATGGTTTCGGTAGAGAAGGCTAAGAAGCCCGAGGCCGAGGCTGCCGCAAAGGGTGCTGACAGCAAGAAGACAGCAGCGAAGACTGCCGCAAAGAAAACAGCCAAGACAAAGAAATAGTGTTCATTTGTCATAAAAAAGCATGGGAGACCGGCCAAGGTCTCCCTTTTTTTATTTCATTCTGCATAAAATGCGCTATTTTTTATGTCAAAATGTTGTATAACTCATTTTTAATATGTAAATTTGCTCGCATCAAACATACTGGAAACCAAAAGAGAATATAACTTAAAAAATAAAACTAATAACATTATAAAATGGAAAAGATTGATAGTCTTGATAAAAAGATTTTGAGCATTCTGTCAAAGAATGCCAGAATTCCGTTTAAGGATGTAGCAGCAGAGTGCGGCGTATCGCGCGCAGCCATACATCAGCGTGTACAGCATCTTATCGAGGGTGGCGTCATCACAGGCAGCGGATTCGACGTAAATCCCAAAAGTCTTGGCTACACAACATGCACATACGTGGGCATAACGCTTGAGCGCGGAAACATGTATAAGTCGGTAGTTGAGCGCCTTGACCACATACCCGAAATCGTTGAGTGCCACTTCACCACTGGTCCTTACACCATGCTCGTAAAGCTCTACGCACGCGACAACGAACAGCTCATGGACCTGCTTAACAACCAGATGCAGGGCATCCCCGGCGTAGTTGCAACCGAAACCCTTATTTCTTTAGAGCAGAGCATCAAGAGAGAAGTGCCCGTTCCGCAGGGAGAAAGCAGATAGTGTGAGGCTGGAGCAATGAAATCGTTTGATATTCAGAGCAGTCTCGACGACATATACGCCCGTTATCCTGAGGCCACTCGCCAGCCGGTGATTGGCCTCACAGGCAATTTTGCCGACGGCGACGCGCGTCTGTGCGAGCAGTATTACATGTCCGTGGTGAGAGCCGGAGGCACGCCGGTGATAATTCCGCCCGTTGCCGACAAGGACGTGATAATCAACACGCTCGACAAGATAGACGGACTGGTGCTCACCGGAGGCGGCGACATCAATCCGCTGTGGGCCGGTGAGGAGCCTTCGCCGCGCCTGCACGGCATCAACCACATGCGCGACAAGGCCGAGCTGCTGACCGTAAGGCTGGCATACAACCGCCAGATACCTATGCTCGGAATATGCCGTGGCATACAGACGCTCGTTACGGCCCTCGACGGCGAGGTTGACCAGGACATAGCCGAGAGCTTTGCCGCCGCACACGGGGCAGGCCGCGCTGCCGCGGCAGCAGGCCACAGCCTGATAAAGCACAGCCAGGACGCCGACCGGAGCGAGCCCACCCATACGGTGAGGATAAGCCGCGAGTCGGTGCTCTATTCGTTGTATAAGACGGAGACGCTTGCCGTCAACTCCATACACCATCAGGCCGTAAGGGCTTCAGGCAGGCGCTTCAGCGTCAGCGCAAAGGCACCCGACGGCGTGATCGAGGCCATAGAGAGCAGCGAGTTCAAGCCGTTTATCGGCGTGCAGTGGCATCCCGAGTGGCTCGGCGAGAGCGGACAGGTGCTGTTCAGATGGCTTGTAGACCGTGCACGCGACTTCTATACGGCCAAAGACCTTCACCGCCGCATGCTTACGCTCGACACCCATTGCGACACGCCTATGTTCTTTCCGCAGGGCATACACTTCGACCAGCGCGACCCGCGCATTCTCGTCGACATGCACAAGATGGCCGAAGGACATCAGGACGCTGTCATCATGGCGGCATATCTGCCACAGCCCAAGCTCGGCGAGACCTTCTCGTCGAAGGTGGCATTTAAGGTTGACGGGCCGCTTCAGTATGCCGACCTTATCTTCGACAAGATAGAGGAGATAGTAAACGCCAACAACCGCTACTTGAGCATAGCGCGCACGCCTTCCGACCTGTATGAAGACAAGCGCAAGGGGCGCCGCTCCATAATGCTCGGCATAGAGAACGGACTGGCGCTTAACCACGACATATCCAACGTAAGATATTTCGCAAGGCGCGGCGTTGTCTACATCACGCTCTGTCACAACGGCGACAACGACATCTGCGACAGTGCCCGCGGCTGCAACACTCATGGCGGAGTGAGCCGCTTCGGCGAGCAGGTCATTAAGGAGATGAACCGCTGCGGCATAATGGTAGACCTCAGTCATGCCGGCGAAAAGAGCTTCTACGACGCGCTTAGCATAAGCAGCAAGCCCATCGTGTGCAGCCACAGCAACTGCAAGGCGCTGTGCGACGTGCCGCGCAACCTTACCGACGACCAGCTCAGGGCTCTTGCCAAGCATGGCGGAGTGGCCCACATAACGCTCTATCACGGCTTTCTGCGCAACGACAGCCAGGAGGCCACGGTCATGGATGCCATAGCTCATCTTGAGCATGCCATCAGCATTATGGGCATAGAGCACGTAGGACTGGGCACCGACTTCGACGGCGACGGAGGCATAAGAGGCCTGGCAGACTCGTCAGAGCTTATCAACTTCACCCTGCATCTTCTGCGCCGCAGGTACAGCGAGCGCGACATCGCCCGCATATGGGGCGGCAACTGGCTCAGGGTCATGGCTCAGGTGCAGAATAATCTGTAACTGACAGGTCTGTGACAGGCTTGCAGCTGAATTTGTCTTTATAAGTAATAATCATCTAAAATACTTTTCGCCACGGCTTGTCCGGCGGCGAGGTGATACGAACATGAGAATAATAACCAAAATGTTGATGCTGGCGTTAATTATCGCCATGGCGTCTTGCGGAGGCAACAAGAAGGCGGCTTCTGATGCCGATATGGCTGCGCAGCAGCCGGTTGGTCCTTCGTTTAATGCCGATTCGGCCTATGCTTACTGCAAGGCTCAGTGTGATTTCGGACCGCGCACGATGAACAGCGAGGCGCACGACAAGTGCGGCGAGTGGATTATTGGCAAGTTCCGTCAGTATGGCCTTACGGTGATACCGCAGAACGTTACGCTCACCGGTTTCGACGGCACTCCGCTCAAATGTACCAACATCGTGGCGAGCTACCGTCCGGAGCTTACCACCCGCATCCTGTTATGTGCCCATTGGGACAGCCGTCCGTGGGCCGACAACGACCCGGATTCGGCCAACTGGCGCAAGCCTGTGATGGGTGCCAACGACGGTGCCAGCGGTGTTGCTGTGATGCTCGAGATTGCACGTCTGCTGGCAAGCGATACGACGAAGCTTAATCTTGGCATCGACTTTGTGTGCTTTGACGCTGAAGACCGTGGCGTGCCGCGCTGGAGCACAGTTCCCGACAATGGCGACTCGTGGGCTTTGGGTGCGCAGCATTGGGCTGCCAATCCGCATAAGCCGGGATATGAGGCACGTTTCGGCATCCTGCTCGACATGGTAGGAGGCCAAGGCTCGAAGTTCTCTCAGGAAGGATTGTCAAAGCAGTATGCCCAGGGTATTGTCGACAAGGTTTGGGCTGCGGCAGAGGCAGTGGGCTTTGGCAGCTATTTCCCGTCGACAGACGGCGTGATGGTTACCGACGACCATGTGCCTGTGAATGATGTGGCAAAGATTCCTACGATAGACATCGTTCCATATTATCCTGACTGCCAGCAGAGCAGCTTCGGTCCTACATGGCACACGATTAACGACACGATGGAATATATCGACAAGAACACTCTTCAGGCTGTAGGCCAGACTGTTATTCAGGTGCTTTATTCAGAGAAACCATAAGACAGTAATATAATAATAAAATAGGCACGGCCATGCGGCTGTGCCTATTTTATTGTGGGGATGAGGATAATGGGAGAGATGGGACTTATAAAAGCCATGAGTCATATTAATCTCATAAGTCCCATAGCTCCCGTTCTTCCAATTAATTTTATAAGTCTCATTTTTCCCATTAGTCGCATTCTTAATTACAGCTGTCCCGACTCAACCATCAGCACAACACGTTCTGTGAGTCGGTCGGTTTTTTCGGGGGCATATTTCTTTGTCAGACTGGCGCCGAAAGCCCAGGCGAAGGCCTGATAGAAGCCTGCCCTTATGGGGCTGATGAACGAGCGTATAAGGTCGTAGGCCGATGAGTTGCACTCGCGATAGACGAGCTTTATGAGCAGCTTGCCCTGCGAGTACGACAGCTTTTTCATTCTTGGCGTGTATCTCTTCTTGATGTCTTCCTCTACGCGCTTCATGTGCTCGTCGCGCGCCTTCTTGTTGGGCAGCGTCTGCAGATATTCGTAAGTCTCGATGATAACCCTGTTAACCTCTTTGGCTATGGGCAGCACCTTCTTTACGTTATACACCAGACGGTTGTAGGCGGCGCGCTGCTTGGCATTCTTGAACACCGGCTGCGGGTATACATACACGTTGTTTAGCTCAACATACTGTATGCTGTCGCCGTCAATGAGCACTTTGCCCACCTTCACCATAGGCACAAACGTAGGGTTGTCCATGTCAACCTCGTTGTCCTCGGGATTGTCGCCTTTCTTGTCTTGTGCCGTAGCCGTGGCCGCAAGCATCAGTGCCATCAGAGCCGTTATGAATATTCTAAGTCTTGTCACGGTTGCAAAAATAGTTATTTTATGCAAGTTGCCGAAGTTATGTTAGTTAAAGAAGTTTTCCGGCAGTTAAAAAAACAGGGCAGACATATCGCTTTTACTGCGGTATGCCTGCCCTGACTGTCTTATTGTCTTGTCACCATCTTTCTTGAAACAGCCATGAGCGCCACGTAGAGCAGCGCGCCGCTCACCAGTCCGGCCAGTGCGTCTATGGCATAATGGGCCTGTATGTAGACCGTGGCGAGGCACAGCAGGACGTAGAAGGGCAGCAGCACATAGAGCAGGCGGCGGTTGCCGCTGTGCCATGTAAGCAGCATCAGCACGGTGCTTATGCCCACATGGCTGCTCGGGAAGGCTGCCGTGGGCCTTTCGCCGGCCGCCTTGGCGTCTTCAACAAAGTGATAGAATATGCCGTCCTTGTATCCGGGACTGGGCAGACAGTCCTGATAATAGTTGAAATAGTCGTGAACGTTGGGGAACACGCCGTTGGCTATATTGGTCAGTCCGGCAGCCTTGTAGTAGAACGTAGGGCCTGTTACGGGCACGAGAACGAACACCACATAATAGATGAAGAAGGCTGTGAGCACTACGAACGATGCACGCTCGAACTCGTGGTAGCGGAAGGCGAAGTAATAGAGCACCACGAGCGCTATCATCGGATAGTAGGAGGCGTAGCCCATGTCCATAAGCTCGCTCACCACGGGCCACGGCATGGCCTTGCAGAACAGCAGGGCCGGCTGGCAGCCGAACATGTCCTGCTCCCATTGGGCAAACACGTGGTCGAGGTTGGGCAGCATGCGGTTGATCTCGTAGGTGTCGGGATACCACCAGCCCAGCAGCGCCATCTGCACCACCACGCGTGCCAGTCGTGTAAGCCGGCACGGCAGCATGCGGTAGACGCCCCACAGCGCCACCGTGATGACGGCAATGCGTATGCGCCCCCATATCATGGCGTCGGGGTTGGCCGCCTTGGTGTATGTGAAGAACACTATGAGCAGTGTGAGCACGAGATATGCCAGCACCACCCACTCGAGGGCAAACAGCCCCTTCTTGGGTTGCTTCTCTATTGTGAAAAGCTGCTTGATGAATTTTATCATTTTAAGAGATTGTTAGTGGTGGAAGAGGGGATGGGAGAGAACGGGAGAGATTGGGGATGTGGGGCTGATGAGACTTATAGGACTTATGTGAGCCATGCGCCCCATTTCTCTCATCAGTCTCATTAATCTCATTTTTCTCATTAGTCCCATTATTCTCATCTATCCAATTATCCTTATAATTTCCTTTACAGCCATCCGTTGTCTTTATACCATTTTATTGTTGCCGCCACGCCGCGCTTCAGGTCATATTGCGGCTTGTAGCCGAGCTCGTTCTCGGCCGGCTTGATGTCGCACATCCAGTTGCGCTGTTTCATTATGTTATACTTGTCGTTGTTCAGTGCCGATATCTTGCCCGTAATGCGGGCTGTCCATTCGCCGGCAAAGGATATTATGCGCAGCAGCCACAGCGGCGCCTTTATGCGCAGCAGCCAGGGATTGCCCAGCTCGTTGCTTATGAGGTCGCTGAACGTGCGCGACGAGTATACGCGGCCGTCGCTTATGAAGTATCTTGAACCTACGGTGCCGTGGTCGAGGGCAAGGAATACGGCCTGCACCACGTCCATGACATATATGAACGTAAGATGCTGAGGTCTGTAGCCTACGGCGAAGTCAACATGCCTGCTTATGCTCTGCGCCATCATGAAGTAGTCTTTCTCGCGCGGGCCGTAGACGCCCGTGGGGCGCAGCACTATAAATGGAAATCCCTTTATAGCCTCGAGCCTTTGCTCGCTCTCCAGCTTGCTCTTGCCGTAGGCCGTGTCGGGGCGTGCCTCGTCGGCTGCCGTTATCTCGGTGTGAGGCTCCTGCTCGCGCGCCGGACCCATCACGCTCAGACTGCTCAGATAGACAAAGCGCCTCAGCCCCGTGTTCTGTCTGCGCAGCGCCAGCGCCAGGTTGGCCGTGCCTTCGGTGTTCACCTTGAAGAAGTCGCTGCTGTGCAGGCATTTGGTTACGCCTGCCGCATGCACAACATAGTCAAACTGCTGTCCGCTCAGCTGCTTCTCCAGCTTGTCCAGGTTGCCCAGGTCGAGCTCTATAAAATGTATTCTGCTGTCGTTTAGATACTTCCTTGAGCTGCTTTTTCTTACGGCTGCCCATGTCTCGAATCCTCTTTTCAGCGCCTCCTCGACAATGAAGCTGCCTATGAATCCGCTTGCGCCCGTTATGAGTATTTTTTTCATTTATAGGATGTTGCTTCGATTTCAGGCCACAAAGTTACTAAAAAATCCGGCACAATTGCGCAAGTTGTTGTTATTAAAGTCTTTAAAACATAGTTTTGTAGCTGTTTGGGCATGCCGCCGCATGTTATAAAACATGAAAAAACACAGGCGTTGGCATGTATTATTAAAATATTTCGTTAGTTTTGTCAGTGGTTGTGCAGATTGCGTGCAGTCTGTGTTGCCGATAATTTTAAATTAACGACAAACATTTAAAACCGAATGATTATGAAACCTTTAAATCTTTTTCTGGGCATAGCCTTTGCCTGTGCGGCCTTTGGCTGCAGTGCCAATTCACCCAAAAGCGATGCTGCCGCTGCAGCAGCCGACACTGTCGCAAACCGCTCTGAGGCCGTGATATCAACGATAATGGAGCGCCGCAGCATACGCAAGTATAAGCCGCAGCCGGTTAACCGCGACACGATGAAGATGATACTGAAGTGTGGCATCAACGCGCCCAACGGCATGAACAAGCAGTCGTGGGAGGTGCGCGTGGTTGACAATCCTGAGTTTATCGACGGCATTACGGCTATCTACAAGAAGTATAATCCGGAGGCAGCGGCTGACGCGTCGTTCAAGAATATGTTCCGCAATGCGCCCACCGTGGTGTTCATAGCCAACGACCCGTCGTATGACTGCTCGCAGATAGACTGTGGACTGCTTGGCGGCAACATGATTTTGGCAGCCCAGTCGATGGGCATAGGCTCGTGCTGTCTTGGCGGTCCGGCCCGCTTCATGCGCACGCCCGAGGCTGCCGAATATCTCAAGAAACTTGAGTTCAGCAAGGGCTACGAGCTGCTCTACTGCATAGCCTTCGGCTATCCCGACGAGGCTCCCGAGGCTAAGCCGAGAAATGAGGCCAAGGTGAGGTTTATTGAATGATATCTTTAGGAGATATTTATTTAGTAGTTAAGGAGTTAGGGGGAGTTAAGGAGTTAAGACAAATGCCTTTATGGTATTGTTCTGGCCAGTATGGGTCTCATCAGCCTTATTAGTCTTATCACTCTCATTTCTCCCATAATTCCCATCCCATGAAACAGGGGCTAAGGCGAAACGCCTTAGCCCCTTATTTTATGGGAGTAATGAGACTAATAAGAATGATAGCCCGCATACCCACAAGACCATATGTCTTGGCTCCCTCTAACTTCTAAAATAATTACTTAACATACTCAGCAAAGTCTGTCAGATGCATGTCGCCCTTGCGCATCAGAGTGTCGTGCATGGCGAAGGCAGCTGTCAGGCAGTGGCGTGTCTGTCCCATCTTGGCAATCTTCAGATAGTCGCGCAGCAGCGGACGGTAGTCAGGATGAGCACAGTTCTCTATGATGAGGTGTGCACGCTCTATTGGGCTCTTGCCTCTCAGGTCGGCCACACCCTGCTCTGTAACGATGATGTTTACATCGTGCTCAGAGTGATCCTGATGGCTTACCATCGGTACGATAGAGCTGATAAGACCGCCCTTGGCAGTTGACGGACAGGTGAAGATGCTTATGTATGCGTTGCGCTCAAAGTCGCCGCTTCCGCCAATACCGTTCATCATCTTCGTTCCGCTGATGTGTGTAGAGTTGGCGTTGCCGTAGATGTCAACCTCGATGGCAGTGTTGATGGCAATAACGCCCAGTCGTCTGATAACCTCAGGCGAGTTTGAAATCTCGCTCGGGCGCAGCGTCAGGTGCTGCTTGAAGTAGTCCATGTTGTCGTAGATCTGCTTCAGACATTCGTTAGACACTGTCAGCGAGCATGTAGACGCGTCCTTGATGCGTCCCTCGAGCATCATGCCCACCACGCTGTCCTGCAGCACCTCGGTGTAGATGTTGAAGTTAGGCACGCTCTCGTCGTGTCCCAGTGCGCCCAGTATGGCGTTGGCAGTGCTGCCCACGCCGCTCTGCAGCGGCAGGAACGACTGCGGTATGATGCCCCTCTTCATGTCGCTGATGAGGAACTGTGCCACGTTGTGTCCAATCTGGTCAGTTATCGGGTCGGCATCCTTGAAGGCTCTTGCCTCGTCGGCTATGTTACATTCTACAACGCCCACAATCTTCTTGGCGTCTATCTCTACATAGGGTGTGCCTATGCGGTCGTTCACGTGTGTGATAGGTATCGGCTGTCGGCACGGCGGGTCGAGCGGCTCGTATACGTCGTGCAGATATTTTGCCTCGGGGCTGTGGAATCTGTTAAGCTCCAGCACCACGTGCTTTGCCAGGCGTGCCACTGTAGGGCTGATGCCTCCGGCAGCCGTCAGGTAAGCCTTGCATGTGTCGGCGCCTTCCTCGATGTCGCACACCTCAATTATCGCCCAGTCAACCTCTCCCATAAAGCCGTAGCGCAGCTCCTGTGCCATGTGGCTCAGGTGGATGTCGTTGTAGGCTATCTCGCCTGCGTTTACGTGCTTGCGGAAGTCAGAGTTGGTGGTGTAGGGTGCGCGGTATTTTATAGCCTGCGCGTTCGACAGGTCGCCGTCGGTGCTCTGTCCTGTAGAGGCGCCGGTGAACAGTCCTACCTTAAACTCTCTGCCGGCCTCGTGCTCAGCCTGAGCTATCTTGGCCAGCTCCTTGGTTACGGCCTTGGCGGTGCCTGCGGGCGTAAATCCGCTCAGACCTATGTTCTCTCCGTTCTTAATCATTGCCGCAGCTTCGGCAGCAGTTATGCGTGTATAAGCCATGGTGAAAAAATTAAAAATTATGTCTTTATTCAGGTTAAACTTTTGGCAAAGTTACCTAAAATCAGCGGTAAAGCAAAATAAATGGCCTTATATTTTTCAGCTCGGCAAGTTAAATTATGTCATGCCCGATGTGCCGGGGCGCAAGTATGCGCGCCCGCGTGTACTTTATATTATGCATATATGTTTTGTTTGTCCTGTCTCTTATGGCTGTTCTGTTCCGGCTGGTTTCATCTTGCATGCCTCTTCATTCATTTAATTAAGTATCACCGCTTCGGGTGATGCCTCTTGCGTTGCTGCATCCGTGGGTGTACCACCCACGGTTACTGAGGTGCAGCCCTTCGGGTTCGTGGTGTGTGTTGTCTTGCTTTATAATTTGCTCTTTTACATGCCAAAGTGTCATTTCGTTTTTGTACGGATTTTCTGACGAAATAGAAAATAATGAGCCATGTATGGCCGTGTTTTGGTAAACAATATTTACATTTATGCCCAAACGGGCAGCTTTTTCTGAATAACTCGGCCACTTTTACATCAAAAATAGGCCGTTTCAGACCTTGAAACCACCCTGTTTTTATTGAAATAATGGCTTTTTTGTCCTAATTGGGACAAAAAACATTGCACACATTGCCTTCATCCGGCGTAACGCCTTATGCCGTAGCGCGTTGCGCTTGCACACGAAAACTGCCCGTTTTTGCGGCCGGATGATTTTAATTTCTGAATACTTCAGTATGAGAACGTCAGTCTGAATCACATTGTAAGCCATATGCTTTTTTTCGTTTCATCGTGTCATTCAGTTGTCAGGCATGTGACCTAATAGTTTGGTTCAGGCCTGCCTTGGGGATTTTGCCTGATTGCCGTTGATTTTTCGTCGGTCATGGCGGGCTATGGCGGGAAAAGGCAGACTGCAGGGCAACAGGAGGAAACAAGAATACGGCTTAAGGCATCAACATGTTTTTAAAGCATAAATCGTATGCGGCCTGATGGCCGATTGGGGTTAAGGTGTGTGTGTTGTGAATGTTTTTATATAGCTATGATTAGCTAAAATATAATTATTATTTCATTTGTTGTCGATGTTTTATCTAAAAGTATCTTTGAAACACTCAAATTTTTAAATGCAAAAAAGTGTTTATTTAAACTTTTTTAACGCGGGGGGCGCTTATATTAGCTTATTGTTATTTTTGCAATTGAATAATTGAAAAATAAAATTCTTTAATGAGATATGCCTAACAGGCTGGTCTTTTGAAAAAATGAATAATGCACAAAAATGTCGAACCAGCTTAACCTTAATGGTGCCAGCATTCTGACTACTAATGTGAAATACCGGTAATCGAAGTAGATATTTAGTATAGTCTTAAGGTGAATACCCCCGATGAAGGCAATCATGTAATAGTGGTTGAAAAACTAAACTGCTAACTGAAAAAACCAAATATGGTGTATGTTCGGTCTGAGAATGCAGTTTTATCTACTAACTAATAAGATGAAAGCGGAAGCATATCTGATGATATGATTGATGCAATAGCCTGAAAAATGAAAATTAAATACTTATAGGATTTATGATTAAACGCATATTAAGTACAGCACTAGTCGTATTGGCTACTTCGCTCTCGGCCATGTCACAGAATGTGGCTCTGAAGACCAATGCATTATACTGGGCTACCACAACTCCAAATATAGGAATTGAAGCCTCAGTAGGTAAGAGAAGCACGCTGCAGCTGTTCTATGGTCTTAATCCGTGGAAGCAGTCGGGCGGCGACCAGTCGAGTCTGCGCCACTGGCTTGTTATGCCTGAATACCGCTATTGGTTCTGCGAGAGCTTCAATGGCTGGTTCATTGGTGCTCATCTTATGGGCGGACAGTTTAACGTAAGCAGCGTTGAGCTGCCTTTCGGATTCTTCCCCGAGCTTAAGGACCACCGCTATGAAGGATGGTATGCAGGCGGAGGCGTTACGGCAGGATATCAGTGGATGATATCTAAACACTGGAACTTTGAGGCATCTGTCGGACTTGGATACGATTATATAAAGTATGACAAGTATAAATGCGGAATATGCGGCGAGAAACTCAAGTCGTCGCACACTAACTATTTTGGCCCCACAAAGGCTGCGCTGAGTCTTATTTACATATTCTGATTCACTTAACAAAAATAGAATTATGAAAAGATTATCTATATATTGTGCATGTATGTTATTTGCGCCGCTTGCGCTGCAGGCACAGAGCGCGGGGCTTAAACTTGCTGATGAAAAGATTAGTGTGGAGAACCTCAGGGTGGAGAATACAAGCCAGACAATGGTTGTTAATCTCGATCTTAACATGGACTCACTGAAGCTGGCTTCTAATATGCGGCTCGTTTTTACGCCCATCATCAAGAATAATACCGAAGAAAGACTGATGCCGCAGATTGTCGTTAACGGACGTAAGCAGGACATATCTTATCAGAGAAGCGGATATAAGGATTTTGCCGACAATGCGGTGGTGGTTAGACGAAAGAACAACACCGAGCAGACGCTGCATTACAGTGCTGTGCTGCCTTATGAAGACTGGATGAAGAACTCTAACGTCATCGTGGCTGAAGACCTCTGCGGATGCGGCGACATAAAGGATCAGAACACTGTTGAGCTGAAGCGCCTGCGCACGCCGTTCATGCCGTATATGCGACCCGAGGCAGAGGGACAGAAGGTGCGCCACGAGCAGGGACGCGCGTTTATCGACTTCCCCGTAGACAAGATAACTCTATATCCTTATTATCGTAACAACCCGAGAGAGCTTGATAAGATAATAAAGACTATCAACCTTGTGAAGAACGATAAGAACACTACAATAACAAATATCGAGATACACGGATACGCATCGCCCGAGTCGCCTTATGAGCATAACGCATATCTTGCAGAAAACCGTGCTAAGACGCTTAAAGATTATGTGCGCAAGCTCGTAAATCTTGACGACACTACGTTCTCGGTAACTTCTACTCCTGAGGACTGGGAAGGACTCAGAAAGTATGTCGTTGAGAGCAATCTGCAGAACCGTGACGCCATACTCAAGCTTATAGACAATACATCGTTAGACATTGATGATAAGGAATGGAAGATAAAGCTTACTTATCCTGACGACTATCGTTTCATGCTCGAAAACTGGTATCCCGCCCTGCGCCACTCTGACTATGTGGTGAGCTACAGCGTGCGCCCGTTCACCGTTGAAGAGGCTAAGGAGATTATGAAGACCAAGCCCCAGCAGCTCTCGCTCGAGGAGATGTTTATGGTGGCTCAGACTTATGAGCCGGGCTCGCGCGAGTTTAACGAGATTATGGAAACGGCAGTACGTATGTATCCTGACAACCCCACAGCCAACATCAATGCTGCATGTACACGACTTCAGTATGGCGACATTGAAGGAGCAAAGCGATATCTTGACAAAGCCGGCAATATGCCGCAGGCTATTCATGCAAGAGGAGTTATTGCCATGCTTGAGGGAAAAATCGAAGAGGCAAGACTGCTCCTCAATCAGGCTAAACAGGCCGGGGCTGAGAATGTAGACAAAAACCTGCAAATAATCGACATGTAATAATATGATAATATAACTAATTTAATTTTTTAACCAACCCAATTTTTAAAATTATGAAGAAAGTAAAATTATTTTCCTTCGCATTGGCGGCGCTGATGCTGGGAGCGTGTACAAATGAAGACGTCATCGACAATGGCGGACAGACCGTATTGCCGGGTGAAAAGGGTTATATCTCTTTGGGCATTAATCTGCCTACTACCCCTTCTTCTCGTGCTGCAAACGACAACTTTGGTGATGGTACATCAGATGAATATGCTGTTGATGATGCAACACTGATTGTTCTTGAGGGTACTTCAGAAGATGCTGCTACTGTAACAGGTGTTTATACTCTTACACTTCCGGATGCAACAAATGTTGGTACTAATACTGATAATATAACAACATCTTATCAGTTGACACAGAAAATTAAAAAGCCATCGGCAAATAACAATCTTTATGCTTTAGTCGTATTGAATAAAGGTAATGCATTAGGGGACACTAACGATTATACAGGAAAAAATTTGGAATACTTTATGACTACAGTTATTGATGAAAGTAATACATTGATAAATAGTAATAGTCATATTCTGATGACAAATGCACCTCTTTATACAACACCAGGAGGGACAACTAATCCTGATGGCGGTAAAGTAGTTACTCTTACAGAGATTAACCCAGAGAATGTATTTACAACAGAGGCTGAGGCAAAGGCTAATCCGGCTGCAAATATTTATGTAGAAAGAGCACTTGCTAAAGTTACTGTAACTCAGGGAAGTGCCTATTCTTCTGGAAATGGGACATTTACATCTGCTTCAATAGAGGGATGGACTTTGGATGTTACAAATAAGGTATCATATCTTGTCCGCAATATGGTTGGCGCTAATTGGTGGAGCTATAATGCATCAACAGCTACTTCTCCTGAAGTTGGAGCTGCTAATGACTATCGTTTTGTAGGTTCTGTTCCTGTAAGTGCCGGTCTTTACCGTACATATTGGGGAGTGGACCCGAATTATAGTAGTTATAGTGCTGTTGATTTTAACAATTTAAATGGAACCACACCTACATCGCTGACAAGTGTTGGTGAATTAAGTGCTATGTATTGTAAGGAAAATACATTTAACGTTGCGAATCAGAATCAAAATCAGACAACCCGTGTAATTGTTGCTGCTAAGTTGAAATTTGATGGCGAAACTGCAGACGCAACAGGAACTTTCTATACATTTGACAACAATAAAGATGTTATATATAACACAGAGAATATACAAAATTTGGTGAAAAAATATTTCATTGAGAATGAAAATGTAAGTAATGTGCTGAAGGATAAATTAAATCCTGGTACGCAGGATGTTGCTTCAGTACTTGAGGTTTCCTTTGACAAGACCGCAGGTGATGTTAAAGTTGCAAATATTACATTTAAAGACGGTGCAGGCACCCTATTTAAGGAAGGCAGCGTTCCTACTGAACTACAAAACGGTGGTGAAGCATATAGTGCTGCATTAACGGAAATTAATAGTCATGTTTATTCATGCTATGCAGATGGAATTGCTTATTATCCTGTTATGATTAAGCACTTTGGTGATGATTTGACACCTTGGTCTGCAGATAATAAAACCGAATCTTATCCTGACCCTGATGCTGAAGCAAAATGGCTCGGCCGTTATGGTGTACTACGTAACAACTGGTACAACATAGAAGTAACATCAATCAAGTCTATCGGTTCAGCTGATGTTCCAGATCCATATGGTGTTCCTGATGATCCAGTAGAGTCTTGGATTTCTGTTAAGATCAATGTCCTCTCTTGGGCTAAGCGTAGTCAGAGCGTAGATCTGTAATAAGATTGAACTTCATAAAAATTAAAGTTAATTGACAACATCCGTGTGCGGCCGGTATAGGCCGGCCGCACATTTTCTTAAAAAGGCAGAAACCACAGAGGTGTGGCCTGCATGTAAGTCTGCCCGCAGAGACACCATGATATACGGCGGGGTGTAGCTCCGGCACAGGGAGAGGAGCCGTTGCGGAACAATATTGCCGCAAACCAAAACTGATAACAACGAGGCACGACGCTCACGGGTAAGTGCCCACAACATAATAACAACAGCCTAAGGCTAAACATCTGCTTAAGCAACACAGACAGATCAACATCCGGGGCTGCCCCGGCGCAGTTAAAAAAAATAGCTTATGTCGCCGCGCAACGACAATGTGACAAAGAGATTAATAAAGGAAATAAAAACAAAAAATATATATGCTTATGAAGTATCTTTCGATAAAGCGTCTGACTTGGCTGTTATTAGCGGCTTCAGTATCGATATTTACATCGTGTGACATGATGACCGACGACAGAGACGACTGTCCCATGGGGTTGTATCTCAACTTCAAGTATGACTATAACCTTGAGCGTGCCGACATGTTCAACGACCATGTGGGAGCTGTAGATGTCTATGTGTTCGACGAAAATGGCAAGTATGTCACACGCCAGTCAGAGGCCAATGTAGGCAGTTCGCGACCATTGGCCGACCCGGCTTATTCTATGCATATGAACCTCGACCCGGGCAAGTATAAGTTTATAGTGCTTGCCGGACAAGACTCTTACGCGGAGCAGATGGAGTCGGGACGCGCGCGCTTCGTGCGCTCTGACCTTACTGCGGGCGATGACATGACCGCAATGAATATCAAACTCGACACAACGCCGCAGGGCAACAATGTGCTCCTCGTAGACAATCACGGGCTGCCACTCGACACGCTCTGGCACGGCATGGAGGTTGAGCCGGTTGAGGTGTTCGCTGAAAAACCTACTTATCACACCATCTCGCTCATGCGCGACACAAAGAAAATAAACGTGACGCTGCGCGAACTCGACGACCCCACACAGATGGACATTGCCAAATATGACATGACCATCACCGACCGCAACTCACACATTCTCTGGGACAACTCGCTCGACGAGACCAACACCGTTATCTACACGCCGCACGCCACATGGAACACCGACGACCGCACGCCGGCAACCGACGTTAACGGCGACCCCATTGACGGAGTGGGCAAGATAGCTCATGCCGACTTTATGACTTCAAGAATATTGTACCACGATGATCCGAAAGACGACGGCATACTGTCTGTCGTAAATAAAGAAACTCAGCAAGAGGTTATACGTGTGAATCTTCCCGACCTGCTTAGTCGTCTGCGTACGAGCGAGGATATTTACCGCTACTCGGCACAGGAGTTCCTCGACCGCGGATACGACTATCAGCTAGACTTCTTCCTCAAGGGCGACCGCCTTTACTACGTTGAAATAAGCATCAGTGTGCTTGGATGGAGCAAGCGAGTGCAGCTTGCAGAACTGTGATGGATACAGCTAACCCAATAATCGAGAATGGCTATGAACAAAGATATATTACATACGGTTAAGAGCGTCATGGGATGTTTGCTTATGGCATCTCTCGCGGCGGGCTGTGCGCAGGAAGACATCGGCACCACTCCTACTGGCGGAGGCGGCATGTCGGCATCTTCTTATGTGTCGTTCAGTTTTGCCTCGCTGCAAGGCGCGTCTACGCGCTCTAATAATCCTACGGGAGGCGAAACAGGCGACGGACTGGAGACAGGACAGGCTAATGAAAACGCAATAACATCGGCTGTAGCTTTCTTCTATCAGGGAACGGAACAGGAGGGAGTGAACAGTGCTGGCAATATACCGATCAAGGCTGCCGTGACGTTTAGCAAGGCAGACTATACTGAGCCGGGCAACGGCATCGACCGCACCTATACGACAGCTGCAAAGCAGGTAGACCTTGAAAATGGTACCTACAATGTGATTGTGGTGGCAAATCCGGGCACAGACTGGTGGACAGGCAGGTCGCTCAAGCTCGCCGACGTGCGCGACCATATACATACCGCGGCATGGACAGCTTCAGAGTCTGGATATTCAAACTTTGTAATGACATCAGCTGCCGACGCCACGCTGACGCTTGAATCTAACCCGGAAGATGATCCTGCCACTGCTGAGGTAAACGTAGAGCGCATGGCAGCAAGGCTCGACTATAAGGCTGAAGCATCTTATACCTGTACCGATCCGAAATATTCCGGTGCCACTGTTGAGATAACCGGCGCAGCCCTGGTGAACAATCTTACGGCAGGCAGCTATCTGTTGAAGCGCGTGGCTGACGATGTTAACGGCACCAATCTGTCTTATCTCGGTGATGAAACTGCTGACGCTAACTATGTAGCAACAAATTACGTGCTCGACCCGTGGACGGCAGTCAAGACATCAGACAACAACAGCTTTACCATTGACGGTGAAGTTAAAACAGCCGAAGACCTTTACGGCGAATGGTTTGGCAACATCTCGCAAAACCCTAATTATTGGGCTGATTATGTTCAGCCGGGAATAGAAGTTTCTGACGGAACAGAAAAATGGCAGCGTATAGGCTATACACTCGAAAACACTACGGCAGCCGATGCGGCAGGCAGCGACTACAGCACGGGCGTGGTGTTCAAGGCAAAGTTCCATCCGCAGGGCGTGGCAAATTATACCGAAGGAGAAACATTCTTCGTGTATGGTACAAAGATTTATGCCTCAATGGAGGATATGATGGCCGGATTTTATGGAAGTGAGTTTGCTGATTTAGACAATATAACAAGTTGCGCGACATGGGGGGATGTAAAACAGTTTATTACATCCACGTTGCTTGCCAATGATCCGTCGGGATATAACAAATATCTTGAAGGACTGGCTGAGGGTAAAGACGATTCGGAAACTGTTGCGAATGCTTCTTCGCTTACATGGGGCAAATATATGCTGAATGAGTGTGGCTATTCAAAAGACGAAAATGGAAAAGTGGTTCTTGACCAGAATGGTAATGTTACGCGTATTGCCTTGCAGCCTTACGGAACGCGCACATACGAAGACGCCACATGCTATTACACATGGTGGGTGCGCCACAGCAATGACAATGATGATACAAAGAAGGGTATAATGGAGTATGCCATTGTGCGAAACAATATATATAAACTTACGGTCAACAGCGTTTATTCGCTCGGAGGCGAAGTACCGGAAGAGGAGAGTCTGATTGTTGACGTGTATGTTAACGACTGGCTCCTGCTCGACCCGGAGACTCTGCCTATGTGATGTAATGAATATAATGAAAAAACACTGACGTTATGAACAAGATAAAGCAACATATATATAAGGCTATGTTCTGGCTGCTGCCATGGCTGTGCGCCGTGCCACTCGCCTCATGCTCGTTCGACGACGACATCGACCAGGGCGACGACAATGCTCCCGCCATGCTTCAGCTGAGCATCACGGCACGTGAGGAAGGCGACCTGAACACAAGAGAGGGTACCGAAGTGGGGCAGAACAGCGAGTATATGCACAACCTGCTCGTGCTATTTATACAGAACGGCAAGGTAGTGAAGAAATTCTTGCCTGATTTGAGTAATGACGAAGCGGCAAAGGTGGGAAACTTGAAGACATGGACCTCAGAGAACTTCACGCTAACACTGGGCACATACACTGTGTATGCCTTTGCCAACATTGATACTTATTATGATGGCCAGTGGGGCAGCCTTACAGGATTGGGAGACGGCGAATCTCTTACGGAGAAGGGTATTTATATAGACAATATCGTGCTTGATGATCCTGCTGCAAAGATTAATTTTGCTGATGGTAAGTTTATCCCTATGAGTGCAAAGCAGCAGGTTGTGGTTACGGCTACCACCAAGAGCATTTCTATCGGTCTCGACCGCCTTGTCAGCAAGATAAGAATGAGCATCACGGGCAAGGCCAACACAAAGGTTACAGCCCTGTCGTTCGGCGGATATGCCGACAAGATAACTCTCTTCTCAGATAAAGCTTTGGAAGGTGAGGCATACACAACGACAAAGACTATAACTGTTCCTGGTGACGGCACTCTGAAAGCTGACGGTACAGGTACAACAGGAACACTTGTTATTCCTGACTTTTATGTAAACCCTTCACCGGCAGACCATAAATTTAATGTCAGCGTTACTACTGACGAGATGAACGGAATTACATACGAGGCAACCACCTCAAGAGGCGAGCTTCCGCGCAACAGCATCTTCCCGCTTACGCTGCAGCTCAACGACTATGGCCTCGATCTCGCAGCGCAATGCTGGGTAAGCCCGATAGGCAGTCTGCCGGTGGAAGTTCAGATTACAGGCTTTGATAATACATATCAAATAGTAGTGCCCGAAGGATGCCAGTTTGAGTTTACCGTAAATGGAGTGAAAAATAGTGGAGGAACAACCACAGTTACTAATCCTGAATGTAATTGGAATATTCCAGAAGGTGTTGACGGCATAATCTTTGAAAGCCAAACTACTAATGTGAAAACTATTAAGGGCCATGTTACGGCATCTGCCGGCAAGACTTTTGATTTGAGCCTTTTGGTTACGTGGCAGGATAATGGAGCAACATACAACCGCACATACACAGTAAAGGTATTTACCGACGACATTACTAACTTCCCGTTTAAGAGCAAAACGCGTACACCGGAGTTCGGCCTCGACTATCTGCGTCATGAGATGCTCAATATGTTCATAAAATAAATCAAGGAGGAACTAAATCATGAAATACAAACATAATTTATATACGCTTCTCATCCTTTTCTGCGCAATGTTCGTTGCCCAGAATGTTGTGGCGCAGGTGAAAGGGGATAAATATAATGAAACTAATGCGTCAGTAACGATTACGCATAAGGCTGCGAAATGGTTTGATCTGCGAAGCGGGATATCCGATGCTGCAAAGGCAATGGATACCTTTGATGATGATACAAAGATGTTTACGCTTCAGGATGGTAAAACGGAAGTCCAGGCGGCACATACTTATATGGATACGATTTATGTGCATAAGGGTACCTCTGTGTCACTTGAGATTCCTGATAAGTTGGGGACTAATACCAGTATTAAGTCTTATCAGCGTTGGCATAGCTTCCGTACGGATGGCACATTTCGTACTATGAATACGGAAGCGAATGAAGTATGGGATTTGCTTACTCCGGCAGTTAGTGGTACTTTCTTCCGGTATGCTAACGGCTATGTTGGTTATCCTAAAGGGGCAAATATGTACAAGGTAAATTTCTACGTACCTACCGACGAGGAATTTAAAGCATGGTTCGGTGAAGATGCCGCAAAAAAATATGATAATAATTTTTATCTGGTAGCCTGTGATGTTTCTTCATACACTGATTATACTAAGAATTTTGACAGGGAGAGTTCTTCGGAATCTTCATTCAACAAGCCTCAAAGCGACGGCAATACATACGAACCGACGCTTACGCATCGTGTACTTTTTTATATCGTAACAGTGGATAATCGTGATACAAATCCAACTGTAACGTGGCAAGAAGGCATGGGACGGTTGAATGATTCTGCATACCAAGGAGGAACGCTTGACGAAGGGAAGAAGTATCTGGAAGAATATGATATCTCGTTCCCTTATACAAGAGTGTCTGATAATACGAAAGAGCTTGTAGCGTTGTCGAAGGATGCCTGGTCGTATGCCATACCGGGAGTTTCGAAAGATGCCGATAGTGATACATTAAACATATCTTTGCAAGATAACGGGTCTGGAATCACGTTGGCAACAAAAGAGCTTACTGGAATGACCCGTATTATACAATTTAACTATCCTAATAAAAATAATACGGATAAGACACAATATGTGAATGCCGACAACAGTAAGGCAACCATTTATGTCACCAAGACTGTTGGAGGTACGACGTATAACTTAGCCAGATTTAATCTTACTTTCATACGCGATACGAGATTGCTGACGCAAACCCAGTTAGAGCAAATTGAAAATGGAACGATTCAAAATGAAAATCTGAAATATTATCAGTTCCGTACAGATAAGTATTTGGAGCAGAATTATCAGTTGCTGACGTCGCTTAATTTTGACTACGATCCTGCGGTGGCTGACACGTATGGCTCGGCATCGTTCTATCCATTCCCGCTGGCATGGACCTCTAACTCCTATTCGTTCTATGATGGCGCTAATAATAACGATTTCGAGAATAGTAATAAATATCCGGAATGGGGATTTTATTCTATTATGAACGATTTTATGGAAGGTGATCATTGGACTAATGGTACGAAAAATGCCTATGCCAAACCCCTTCCCGGCAGCAACTACCATATGTATATCGATGCTTCCGACCGTCCTGGAGTAATCGCCCGCCTGCCGTTCAGACGCAAGTTGTGCAAGGGTTCAGAGCTGTTTGTCACAGCCTGGCTTAAGAGTGCGGGTTGGAATTCCTCTATGGCTGATGCAAACATGCTTTTCTCTATTATGGGTGTGAAGACAGACCCAGTCTTGGGGACAGTGTATGAGCCTATCTATCGCCAGTCTTCCAGTCAGGTGCGCCGTACAGACTATCTTAAAGGTGGCATGCCTGGTACCGGCAGCGATACAAATGAATGGATGCAGATGTATTTCTCGTTTGTTATAGACGCGGATGCTGACTATGACTCGTACGTACTTCAGATAGACAACAACAGCGCGTCGACCGATGGTGGAGATATGTATATCGACGACATACGTGTATATATAGCTACACCGAGTGCTGAGGTGAGGCAGCTGGATGCCACTTGTACGAACGAACGTACCTTGATGAGTATTAAGCTTGACTGGAATCGTTTGCTTTCGCGCCTTGGTCAAGAAGAAGGTCAGGACAAGGTTGATGCCATTGACTTCTGCTTTGTAGACAAGGCAAAGTATGATGATTATCTGGCACAGAATTCGGGTAAGTTCCAAGAGGCGATAGAAAACTCCGTGGTCGAAGTCGGCGACAATACTTCTGATGGCGGATACAATCAGAAATATAACACGCTGTATTTTAATCTTGATTTTGACAAAAATACAACTTATGATGATAAACCACATCCTCGTTTGGCCAGTCAAAATATAGTAAACGGTAAATATAGCTTCTATCGTACGACGGATGAGTCCGGAAATAAAGCATTGGCTGTAGATTTCTATTCAGACTTAACCCCTAACCGTGCTTATATGATGCTGATTCAGGTCAATGACGGGAATGAGGCATCCTCGAGTGATTTCCAAGAAAGCATTAACAATGATGAGTGTGGCATAAATACCTCTTTTACCGTTACAGCACAGACACTGCTTCGTGTAAATGGAGAGGTGGTGGATCCGTCTACGGATTTCTGCGCCGGACAGATATTCAACTTCTCGGCTCAGGTGCGTGTGCCTAAGCAGGAGGACGATGGATCAGAGTCTTATATTATAGTAGATAAAGGTGTATATTTCGATTGGTTCTTTGGGACTGAAGCAGAGTATATGCAGAATGATTTGGTGTATGGTGTGTCTTTGGAGCAGGCACTTACCACATTCCGTGAGATTTACCCCGATAATGAAGATCTTACTGGTGTGGAGCCAGGACAACATACTGTTACAGGAACGTCGGAAAGCATCGAGTTGACAGAAAATATGATTTCTGTTATAAAGAAATATTTAGAAGACACAGGTGAGGCTGATGGAGCACACAACCGGTTGGTTTTGCATAAGGAGAATCTTGATATAACCTTATTGAACTCAGGATTGAAATTGGTTATTCAACCGATACCGATGATATTCCCTCCGGACGATACAATCGATAAAGATTCTTGGGCAAAAGTTTGTTGGAATTATGTTCCGTTGGAACTTAATGTCTCTGGCGATGCTCCGCAGTTGCATGCAGGTTTTAATCCCGTTCAGTATCCTGCGGATGATTTCAATCCCTGCTTGCGCATAGGTATGGACCAGATAGCTGAGACAACAGCCGACAAACCGTTGAGAGTGGATCTGCGTGGTGCTAAGTATGTCTCAGAGAACGCAACATATATCGGTATGGTTACGGCTACGTCTGCAGATGTATATAGCAAGATATATCTTATCGATACCGACGACCCCGCATATAAGAGTAAGTATTTCCCTGAAGGGTTTAGTGAATTCTCGTTGCCTATCGGCTACATAAAGTCGTTGCACGCTCAAGAGTATAACGACAAAAGTGAGTTTAATGACTACATGGAAATATATTTTGATACGGAGACAACGCAGTCTAACGACTTCCGGTTCCAGCCCAAGGAAGGATATTACTATACCTTTGCCGTTCACTTTGAGGAGCACGGTAAAGAAGGAAGTGATGTCAGCAATGCGTGCTTCGGTAAGTTTACGGTAAAGACGAAAGTCGTTCCTGAATATCTGGTATGGCAAGGTACGGACGTCGCCACACTCAACTGGAACAATGATGCCAACTGGAAACGCGCGGATGCGACGGACATTAAGAATACTGACGGTAAATATGAAACTAATGAAGTAAACACGACGGACAATGGCTTTGTACCTATGCTGTTCTCCAATGTAGTTATGCCGAGAGGCAGCAAGGCTGAGCTCTATATGGCAGGTTATACGACTAAGGAGGGCATACAAGAATGGGATAGCGATCGTCCTTCTCACATGGGGCTGCCGACAGAGAATATCCAGTATGACCTGATGGCCTACGATAATACCAGCGATAAAACGCTCTCCACACAGCGCTACCGTGTGAACATCTGCCGTGACATCCACTTTGAGCCGGGCGCACAGATGCTGCATGCCGAGGAATTGATATATGATAAGGCATGGACAGACGTGGAGATTACTCCGGGACAATGGACAGCCGTAAGCACACCGCTGCAGGGCGTTGTTGCCGGCGACTGGTATGCTCCTACAACAGGAAAGCAAGAGACAGAGTATTTCAAGGATATCAACTTCACTGATGGAGGCTATAGCCGCCTGAATCCTGCCGTTTACCAGCGCAGTTGGAGTACAGGAGCAAAAATCGTTGAAAACTTGCAAGGTACGAATACCCCTGTATCATTTACTACAGAATGGAGCTCTGCATACAACGACGCAAGCGTGCCTTATGTTGCAGGTGGTGGATTCTCTATCAAGGGTGTACTTAAAGATGCAACATCATTGCTGTTCCGTTTCCCGAAGGCTGATGCAAGCTATGATGTAAGTACAGGAACATTGAATCGTGATAATGCAGGCAAGCTGCTTGTCAGCAACATGGTTGATCGCAGTGATCCGTATACGTATGTTCATTCTGATAAAGTTACAGTTACGCTTACTCCGTCTGCTGACGGCAAGTATCTGATGGTAGGTAATCCGTTTATGGCTTCGCTCGATGTCCAGGCGTTTGTTGCTGCCAATAGCGACGTGCTGGCACAGAAATATTGGTATAATTCTGATGTGACTTCAACAGCAGTGACATACGATGCCGATACTAAGACGTGGTCTGAAGGAAAATATCTTGCAGTTCCTTATTCAGTATTTTATGTTGAGGCTGCTGATCCTGCCACTGCAACCGATGGCGTAACCGTAACGTTTATGGCTGATATGCAGGAGATGGGTGCGTCGAATTTGCCAATTCCTGCACCTGCTTCTCTCAAGATAACGGCAGAAGACGCTGAAGGCTCAAGCAGCGCGGCTGTGCGCTATGCCGCTTCGGCAAGCAACGGCTTCGGCATGGAGGACGCACAGATGATTAGTGGACTGACAGGCAATGCCGACAACGCTCCTAAGGTTTACACCGTAGCCGGCAACACGGCAGTGAGCGTCAACCAGCTGAAAGACGCACAGCGTATACCGTTAGGCGTTACGGCAGCCGACGGCTCAGTTGTAACCCTTACGTTCAGCGGCGTGGCAGCCGTTAAGGATGCCGCTATCTACGACGCCGAGCTGCAGAGCGAGACACCGCTCTACGAAGGCTATCAGCTCACGGTGAACGGTCCGTCATACGGCCGCTACTTCCTGATAGGTCACGGCTCGGGCACAACAGGCATAACCGAAACGGGCGCAGAGGGCAACGTCAGCGTAAGCTCTATCGTTCCGCGCCAGGTTGTCGTTACGTCAGACACGGCTCTGCGTTCAGTGAGCGTATGGTCGGCAGGCGGTGCACTTCTGAAGAAAGTATCGCCCAGCGGCAACTTCACCTGCACTCTCAATGGTGTCGACAGCGGCATGGTTGTCGTGCGCACAGAGACAGAGAGCGGCTCGCAGGTGACGAAAATAAGAGTTAGGTAAGTTTTTTATATTTTGACCGACAGGTCAAGTTGCAGGAGAGAATGGGAGTGTCCGTGAGGATGCTCCCATCATTTTTTATGCCAGTTGTGAGGACATACCGGAAAGAACGGAGATGGGACATATGACTGCCGGTGAGTAGATGACGATGCCAAATTTGCCGTTTGTTGACTATTTGTAAGATATATGTACTGTTTTTTAGCCTGTTTTACGCTAATACGTGCGTTTGATGTGTTAAAAACCTGATAATGTTTGGCACAATGAAAAGTTAGCACTATCTTTGACACTGAAAGGAAGGAGGCAGGACATAATGCCGAAACACCTTAATAATATAGTAAAAACACATAATTGAAATATAAACCTTAAAACTATGAATTCAGAAAAGAATATCCGTATGGAGCACGACCTCCTCGGCGCACGTGAGATTCCGGCAGACGCATTGTATGGCATACAGACATTGCGCGGCGTTGAGAATTTCTCAATCAGTAAGTTCAAACTCAGCCAGTATCCTCTGTTCATCAACGGTCTGGCATACACAAAGTGGGCTGCTGCTGAGGCAAACCATCAGCTCGGGCTGCTTACCGATGCCCAGTATGAGGGTATCAAGGCTGCTTGTCAGGACATATTGGCCGGTAAGTATCACGACCAGTTCCCCGTGGACATGATTCAGGGCGGAGCAGGCACCAGCACCAATATGAACGCCAACGAGGTTATCGCCAACATTGCGCTGAAACACATGGGCTTCAAGCCGGGCGACTATGAGCACTGTTCTTCTCACGACCACGTGAACCGCTCACAGTCTACCAACGACGCATATCCTACGGCTATCCACATGGGCATGTATGCCAGCCATCTTGCCCTTGTTCCACATATCAAAGAGCTTATCGCGGCATTCCGCAAGAAGTCGGAAGAGTTTGCACACATCGTAAAGATGGGACGCACACAGCTCGAGGACGCTGTGCCGATGACTCTCGGACAGACCTTCTCTGGCTTTGCAAGCATACTTGAGGCAGAGCTGCTGCATCTCGACCAGGCTGCAGCCGACTTCCTTGAGGTCAACATGGGCGCAACTGCCATAGGTACGGGCATCTGCTCTGAGCCGGGCTACGCAGAGAAGTGTGTTAAGGCTTTGGCAGAGATTACCGGATGGGACATCACTCTCGCAAAAGACCTCGTGGGCGTAACCTCAGACACATCTTGCATGATAGGCTATATGTCAGAGCTGAAGCGCATTGCCGTTAAGATGAGCAAGATAAGCAACGACCTTCGACTGCTGGCCAGCGGTCCGCGCTGCGGTCTCGCAGAAATCAATCTCCCGGCACGTCAGCCCGGTTCGTCAATAATGCCCGGAAAGGTAAATCCCGTTATTCCTGAGGTTGTAAGCCAGGTTGCGTTCAAGATTATCGGCAACGAGCTTTGTGTCACAATGGCCGGCGAGGCTGCCCAGATGGAGCTTAACGCCATGGAGCCTGTCATGGCTCAGTGCTGCTTCGAGTCAGTAGACCTTATGGCCAACGCATGCGACACACTGCGCACGCTCTGTGTTGACGGCATTACTGCCAACGAGGATAACTGCCGCCGCGAGGTTAACCGCAGCATCGGCATCGTTACAGCCCTCAACCCCTACATCGGTTACGAGCATTCTACAGAGATTGCCAAGAAGGCCATGGAGACAGGCCGCGGTGTTGTTGAGCTTGTGCTTGAGGAAGGAATACTTACTCAGGAAGATCTCGACACCATCCTTGATGCCAAGAACATGGTTCGCCCTGTTAAGCTCGACATCCACCCGAAATGCTAGTTTTGATGTTCCTGCTTTCTGCCTTTAACTTCGTTTAAGGGCTAAGTTGATATTTTCCGTGCCGTCCGGTTCCTTTCATGGGAATTTGGGCGGCACGTCCTTTTGTCATCTCTTATGGTGCGCAGCGTCTCTTTCGCCATGTGGCAGGCTGTGATACATGCCTGCTGATGCCTCTCTGCATCTTCTTAACAAGCCACTTGCCAAAATATGAAAATCAAAAGGCCGGTTTGGCCCTGAAAAACATGCCACTTTTGAGTGAAAAGTGGCCGAGTTACGATGCGTAAACGATAGGTTAATGATTTGAAACCTGTATACCTGATTTTGATTACAGTTTTTCTTTTCCCGCCTTTCTCTCTGAATGTTCTTTAAGCATAATCGTGCTTTCTCCTTATGATTTTTTTGCAGCTAATGGAGGCAGGCGTTGTCGCTGTCTGTCTGTTACCCCCAAATCAGTCATTGGATTGCACGTAGCTTTATCAATTTTGTGCATTCCAGTTTTCAGCCAGTCTTTTATTTCTATTGGCGCAAGGCGCTAAGCGCATACCAAGTTCAGCGCAGGCTAATTAAACAGCGTTTCCCGATAATCATTGTATTACAATGGTTTACGATAAAATGGAATGTTTGATGATATGTGGACGCACCTGAGGTGCGTCCCTACATTGTACTACTTGGAGGCTCCAAAAGTCTTGTTGCTTCTTGTCGCAAGCACTACGTTGGCATTTGATTCTAACTGCTTGAACTCCTTTAACTTCGGCGTAGCCAGTTATAAGAGTGCTTGTGAAAAATTAACGAAAATCTGCTCAAGATAAAACAAAAATCCCGACCGAATCTTAATAACAGATTGGGGCTTTAATGTGATTCAAGTATAAATAGCCGGAATGTGAAATCTTATTCAGCGAATATTTTTATCCGTGGCATATAAATGAGAGGCGTGGCTTCTGATGTTCACTTTTGACATATTTTCAAAAAACATTGCATTGATTTTGTTAAACCAATGATTTGCGTTATCTTTGCATAAGATAATCAGCATCTCGGCATAACACTCAAACGTGGTTTGGCGATTCTGCTCTCGATTTGCGTTATCTTTGCATAATAATAAGCTGCATCTCGGCATAACATTCAAGCACGCTTGATGTTTCTGCTCTCGATTTGCATTATCTTTGCATAAGATAATCAGCGTCTCGGGGCATAACGCTCAAACGTATCTTGGTGGTTTTGTTGTCGGGTTGCGTTATCATTCTGTTAATGACATGTTTAATTTTAAACAATAAAATATGGAACAAAAGTTTTTTATATATAACACTCTGAGCCGCCGTAAGGAGCTCTTTGTGCCTATCCACAGCCCCAATGTGGGCATGTATGTGTGCGGCCCTACAGTGTATGGCGATCCGCATCTTGGCCATGCACGCCCGGCAATAACCTTCGACATCCTGTTCCGCTACCTCAAGCATCAGGGCTATAAGGTGCGCTACGTCAGAAACATCACCGACGTGGGCCATCTGGAGCACGATGCCGACGATGGCGACGACAAGATAGCAAAGAAGGCACGTCTGGAGCAGCTCGAGCCTATGGAGATAGCACAGCACTACACCAACCGCTATCATGACGCCATGAAGGCGCTCAACGTGCTGCCGCCAAGCATTGAGCCTCACGCCACGGGACACATCATAGAGCAGGAGGAGCTGGTGAAGCAGATTATAGACAACGGCTTTGCCTATGAGAGCAACGGCAGCATCTATTTCGACATCGCAAAATATAACGAGAAATATCACTACGGCATACTGTCGGGACGCAACCTCGACGACGTTATCAACGCCAGCCGCCAGCTCGACGGTGTGGGCGAGAAGCGCAACCAGGCCGACTTCGCCCTGTGGAAGAAGGCGCAGCCCGAGCACATCATGCGCTGGCCGAGCCCCTGGAGCGACGGTTTCCCCGGATGGCACTGCGAGTGTACGGCCATGGGACGCAAGTATCTCGGCGACCACTTCGACATACACGGCGGAGGCATGGACCTCGTATTCCCGCATCATGAGTGCGAGATTGCGCAGGCCGTGGCAAGCCAGGGCGACCAGATGGTGAAATACTGGATGCACAACAACATGATAACCATCAACGGACAGAAGATGGGCAAGAGCCTCGGCAACTTCATCACGCTCGAGCAGTTCTTCACGGGTAACCATCCGAGCCTCGACAAGGCTTATTCGCCCATGACGATACGCTTCTTCATCCTCTCTGCCCACTACCGCGGCACGGTAGACTTCTCTAACGAAGCCCTGCTGGCAAGCGAGAAGGGACTGGCCCGACTGATGTCAGGCATCGCCGACTTAGACCGCGTGCCCGTGTCAGACAAGTGCGACGCGCAGACCGAGGAGTTTGTGAAGAACCTGCGCCAAAAGTGCTACGACGCCATGAACGACGACCTTGCCACACCTCAGGTTATCAGCTATCTGTTTGAGGCCTGCGGAGTGGTCAACAAGCTGCTCGACCACAAGGCCACTATCTGTGCCGACTGCCTGAAGGAGCTTGCCGACACGATGCGCCTCTTTGCGATAGATCTGCTCGGACTGAAGGAAGAGAAGGGCAACTCGTCTGACGCACGCGAGGAAGCCTACGGCAAGGTGGTTGACATGGTGCTGAGCCTCAGGGCAAAGGCAAAGGCCGAGAAAGACTGGGCCACAAGCGACCGCATACGCGACGAGCTGGCTGCTGCCGGATTCGAGGTGAAAGATACCAAGGACGGCTGCGTATGGAAACTCGACAAATAAGGTTGATGTAAGGCGACAGAGACCTGTGATGTGTATGTCCGCCGCTTCAGCTGAGTATCCGTCTGATGCTTATATATACACATCTTATATAATATATAAAGAGCAGCGGTATGTTGGCCGCCCGTTTCCTACGGCATGCGTGCCGCTGCTCTTTCTTTCAAAAAAGTTTTTTATCCAATGCAGGATAGCCTCTTATGTGAGGCATTAACCAACAGAGGTCAGACTATGAAAAATATTGCTTACGTTTTGTCTTTATTGATGTTAACGCTCATGACGGCCTGTTCCGACCGTAAGGAGTATGTTATAGCCATGTCGCAGTGCAGCGAGGACATCTGGCGCGAAAAGCTCAACACCGAGATGCTTGCCGGCACTTATCTTTACGACAACGTCACGTTGAGGGTGGCCTCGGCCAACGACGACAACGTAAGGCAGACTGAGCAGATAAACGGCTTTGTAAACGATGGCGTCGACATCCTTATTGTCGCCCCAAACCAGATGAACACCGTTACGCCGGCCATCGAGAACGCATACAACAAAGGCATACCCGTAATACTTTTCGACCGCAAGACCGGTTCAGACAAATACACGGCATTTATCGGCGCCGACAACGTAAAGATGGGGCGCACCATGGGCGAGTATATCGCGTCGCGCCTTGGCGGCAAGGGGCGTGTCTTGGAGATTACGGGCCTTAAAGGCTCGTCGCCGGCCATAGAGCGCCATCAGGGCTTTGCCGACGCCCTGAAGCACTATCCGGGCATCGAGCTGGTGGCCGTGAGCAGCGGTACATGGATGCAGCAGAGCGGGCGCAAGGCCATGGAGGCCATGCTCGACAGCGTGGGCGGCAACATCGACTACGTGTTTGCACACAACGACCGCATGGCCCTAGGCGCGCGTCAGGCAGCCCAGGCACGCGGACTGGCAGGCCGCATAAAGTTTATCGGCATCGACGCCCTGCCGGGCAAGGGCGGAGGCATCGAGCTGGTGCGCGACGGCGTGCTCGACGCATCATATATCTATCCCACGCGCGGCGACATGGTAATGCAGCTGGCCATGAGCATTCTTGAGAAGCATCCCTACCAGCGCGAGAACCTGATGAAGACAGCCCTCGTAACTAAAGACAACGCCGAGGTGCTGCTGATGCAGGCCGAAGAGATGAACAAGCTAAACGACAAGCTCAACATGATGCACGACCGCGTGAACATGTATCTCACGCAGTACAGCCATCAGAAGGTCTACCTCATGATGTTCATCATCATCCTTGTGCTGCTGGTGCTCTCGTTTGTAGCCTTCTACCGTACCATCGTAGTAAAGCGGCGCATGCGCGAGGATGCTGCCAACGCCAAGCTGGTGTTCTTCACCAACATAAGCCATGAGTTCCGCACACCGCTCACCCTCATTGCCGACCCTGTCAGGCGCATGCTCGAGGCCGACAACCTGACCACGCAGCAGCGCTCCATGCTCTGCCTGGTAAGAAAGAATGTCGACGTCATGCTCAGACTTGTTGGCGAGATTCTCGACCTTCGCAAGATTCAGAACGGCAAGATGCAGCTCACCGTGAGCCGCTTCAACCTGTCGGACAGCGTAGGGCAGTGGGTGGCCAACTTTGCGCCGCTGGCCGACAGCAGGGACGTGGAGCTGAGCGTTGACTGCGGCCACGACATAAACATAGAGGCCGACCTGTATAAGATGGAGCGTATATGCTATAACCTTATCAGCAACGCCATAAAATACAACCGCAAGGGCGGCAGAGTGAGGATAAGTCTTGCTGCCGACGGCGGCATGGCGCGCCTGACCGTAAGCGATACGGGCATAGGCATACCGCGCGACAAAATTAACCACGTGTTCGACCGCTTCTTCCAGGCATCAGCCGAAAACCGCGGAGGCACGGGCATCGGACTTGCCATAGTAAAGGCCTTCGTCGACCTTCATCATGGACAGGTTACGGCAGAGGCCAATGCCGACGGCGGGGCAACGTTTACGGTGAGTCTGCCGCTGACGCAGCCCGGAGAAACCATAGTGGAGCAGCCTGATGCAGCAGCTTTGGAGACAGGCGACAGCGTTCCGGCAGACATACCTATGGGCGGCGGTGTGGAGATGATGACGGCACAGGACGACGGCGATCGCAAGTCGATAGTGGTGGTAGACGACAACAGCGACGTTAAAGACTATATCGTCAGTCTGCTCTCGGCCCACTACGATGTAAAGTGCGCGTCCGACGGCCGCGAGGGCCTCGCCTTGTGCGTCAAGTATGTGCCCGACCTGGTTATCTGCGACGTGATGATGCCCGTGATGGATGGTCTTGAGATGTGCCGCCGGCTGAAGGCGGAGACGGCCACGAGCCATGTGCCCGTCATACTGCTCACGGCCCGCACCTTCGACGACCAGCGCGCCGAGGGCTACGACTGCGGCGCCGACGCCTACATAACCAAGCCCTTCAGCAGCAACGTGCTGCTGTCGCGCGTGCGCAATCTGCTCAATGAGCGCATGAAACTGAAAAATATCTATTCGGGTGCCGAGGCAGAGGAGGACAAGGCTGCCGACGATCCCGATACACGCTTTGTGGCCGACTTCAGACATCGCCTGAAGGAGCATCTGTCTGACTCAGAGCTCAATGTGGAGACTCTTGCCGCCGAACTCGGCCTTAGTCGCGTGCAGCTCTACCGTAAGGTGAAGCAGCTCACAGGTTCGTCGCCCGTTGAGATAATACGCATAACGCGCCTGAAGGCTGCCGAGCAGCTGCTGCGCACCACATCGAAGACCGTGTCGGAGATATCCTACGACGTAGGTTTCTCGTCGCCGTCTTATTTCACCAAGTGTTTTAAAGACTATTTCGGCCATCTGCCCAACGAGGGCCGCGGCGTGTAGTCGGCTTGTCAGATAAATATCAGCAAAAAATAATTATTGCGTGGTGTGTGTCAAAACTCCATTCTTAAAAAATATGAGCTGATAATTTGAAACTTGAGCATCTCCAAAAAGCTAAATGAAGGGTCGTATAATTACTCAATACAGAGTTTTATACGACTCTTTTTAGTGCTATGGTTATAATCTGTAACTTTGTAGAGTGCCCATTTTAGTTTTGACACACTCTCTCTTTTCATTCCCGGTGCCAACCAGACAAAACAAAACTTCTTAACCTAATATTTATCTTCGGGATTCGTCTGCATTATTGTTCGTCCTGTCTGTTCATTCCTGCCCTGCCGCCGTGTCCAGCCACGGCATATCTCTGTTGCCGCATCAAGGAATATAAAGAAAATGTTAATAAGTGTGTAGCCCTTTTAGGCTTTATTGGCCATGAAACGGGCAAAACAGACCACAGAAATCGTACAAAGTGTGTAAATTTTGTTACATGAACGAAATTTTTAATTCATTGGTATAAAATTGTTAACAGAAATTTCATAATCTAAATAATTTTGCTAGCGACAAAAGTCACGATAAACAATTTATTAAACCATAAAAACGCAGTAAAAATATGAAGAACATTAAACTAATGCTATCAAGCGTAAAGCGTATTGTGCTGTTCTTCGTCTTAATGAGTTTCGGCTTGTATGCCACGGCTCAGACAACGATGGAAGTCAGCGGTACGGTGAAAGACGATCAAGGTGAGACGGTTATTGGAGCCAGTGTGCTTGAAGAAGGTACGACAAACGGTGCTGTAACCGACATAGACGGAAACTTTAAATTAAAGGTGAAGGAAGGCGCCAAGATCAGAATTTCTTATGTAGGTTACAACACAGTGACGCTTCCGGCGCGTCAGAACATGGTTGTAAAGCTCGAGGAAGCCGGCAACATTATGGACGAACTTGTTGTAACAGGTTATACCACTCAGCGTAAAGCCGACCTTACAGGATCTGTGTCTGTAGTTTCGACAGACGACCTGAAGACAAGTCCGGATGCCGACCCGATGCGTGCATTGCAGGGCCGTGTTCCGGGTATGACTGTTACAGGCAACGGTTCGCCAATAGGAACAGGAACAGTAAGAATACGTGGTATCGGTTCGTTCAACTCTTCACAAGACCCGCTTTTCGTAATCGACGGTGTGCCAACAACAATGTCTCTCAACTCTCTTAACACTAACGACATTGAGAGCATGCAGGTGCTTAAGGATGCGGCTTCGGCTTCTATCTATGGTTCGCGCGCGTCTAACGGCGTCATCATTATCACGACAAAGCAGGGTAAGAAAGGCGGCAAGATGAAGGTTGACTTCTCTGCAAATCTTACGGCTTCGTTCTACACATCACAGTCATTGATGAACCTGTGTAACTCTGCCGAATATGCCACTGCAATGGCTCAGGCAGCCCTGAACGACGGAATAGACCCTGTTACATATGCAGCCAACTACGGACTTAATCTCAACGCCGCCAACGGAACCCCTATCACGGTATGGAATCCGGCAACAGAACAGTATGAGAATTATACTGTAAACGGCCGTTATGACGGATTTATCAACAGCGCAAAAACAATGAAATATTCAGATACAGACTGGCTTGACGAGATTTCGCGTACAGGCTTCTCTCAGAACTACGACCTGTCTATATCTAACGCAACAGACAAATATTCGGCATTATTCTCTTTAGGATACAAAAAGAACGAGGGTATATTGAAGTATACTTCGTTTGAGAATATTTCTGCCAGAATGAATTCTTCTTACAACATTAACAAGAATCTGACAGTAGGCGAAAACTTCACCATAACATGGTCGAGACAAGTTGACTGTGCGCCAATGGAGAATGCCTTGAAAATGGCTCCTATCGTGCCGGTATATGAGACTGACGGAACAACATTCGGTGGTCCTGTAGAAAGCATGTCCGACCGTCAGAACCCGCTCCGCGAGATGTATCAGAACCGTGATAACCATCTTGACTACTGGCGTCTGTTCGGTAATGCATACGTAGAGCTGAAGCCGATTGAAGGCCTTGTGCTCCGTTCAAGTTTCGGTATCGACTTCTATACATCTTTTATACAGTCGATGAATCATACATTCCATTCAGATATCGTCAACAACAACGTTGCAAGCACAACGCTCTCTAACAAGAATGATATGAACTGGACATGGTCTAACACAGCCACTTACAACTTTACGCTTGCCGACAAGCATGATTTCTCTGTTCTGCTTGGTGTAGAGTTGTCAAAGCAGAACTCTATCGACTGGTCAGGCTACAATGAAGGCTATGCACTCGAAGATCCTGACTATATGTGGCCTAACGCTGCAACAGGCACAGCCCGCGTTGCCGGCGCAATGGTAGGATACAGGCTCGCTTCTTTCTTCGGTAAGGTTGACTATAATTATGATGATCTTATCTTGGCTTCGTTCACGATGCGCCGCGACGGTTCTTCACGTTTCGGCAAGGGCAACCGCTGGGGTACATTCCCCGCAGCCACATTAGGCTTCCGTGTATCCAAACTGCTTGAAAAAGACTGGTTAGACGACTGGAAAATACGTTTGTCATGGGGTAAGACCGGTAACCAGGCTATAGACAATAACGCACAATTCGGACTGTATGTCGCTGATTATGGATTAGACCGTATAACCTCTACAGCCTATGATCTTTTCCTTCAGGGCTCGGGCACATTCCCCTCTGGATACCGTGCCACACAGCTGCCTAATGCAAACCTGAAGTGGGAGTCGGCCACACAATATAATATAGGTACAGACTTTACGCTGTTCCACAACATGCTCTATGGTTCTATCGACTGGTATATCAAGGACGTTGACGACATGCTTATCAATCCGGCATATATCGGTACAAAGGGCGAGGGTGGTGCAACATGGATGAATGGTCCTTCGCTGCGCAACTGGGGTATGGAGTTTATGCTCGGATACCGCAAGACACTGCCATGCGGACTTGGACTCGATATCAATGCCAACGCCGACTTCTTCCGCAACAAGGTTACATCACTGCCCGAAACAGCAACAGGCTCTTATGCTCATACGTCTAAGGAGAATCTCGTAGAGTCAGGACAGCCTTATGGTTCAATAGTAGGATACGTTGTTGAGGGACTTTATCAGACACAAGAGGAAGTTAATGCATCCGGTCAGGCCAATGCGCGTGTGGGCGGACTTAAATACGCCGACCTCGACAAGAATGGTGTTATCAACTCTGATGACCAGGATTGGATCTACAATCCCGTTCCTAAGTTCTCTTATGGCATCAACATAGGCCTTACATATAAAGGTTTCGACCTGAGCATGTTCTGGCAGGGCGTTTACGACAAGGATGTTTATAACAACCAGAAATTCCAGACTGACTTCTGGGCTGTTACTGACGCAGGATCTAACAAGGGCAACCGACTGCTCAACGCATGGAACACCAACAATACCGGCTCAACCATCCCGAGGCTGTCAACGACCAATACAGCCGACGAAGGCCGCGCATCAAGCTATTTCGTTGAGAACGGATCTTATCTGAAACTGCGTACGCTGCAGGTGGGATACACATTCCCTTCAAGTCTTATTTCAAAGCTTAAGATGACAAGTGCACGCGTTTATCTTTCAGGCCAGAACCTGCTTACTATAAAGAGTTCAAGCCTTACATGTCCTGATCCGGAGAACCCGGACTGGAACTATCCGTTGTCAACATCACTCTCATTCGGATTACAATTAAGTTTCTAACATTTTAACGATTTATCAAAATGAAAAAGATATATAGCATATTAGCAGCATGCGTCCTGGGCCTTACGCTGACAAGCTGTGACGATTTTCTTGACTATACTCCTACTGCTGTGGTAGACGGGGATAAGGCCTTTTCTGATCCTGAAGGAATGGTTATCTCTGCTTACGCCATGCTCGGCGACTGCTGGTTCTCATATCCGTTTAATCTCTTTCCTTATGGAGACATAACGTCTGACGACTGTCTTAAGGGCGGAAGCGGACCTAATGATACAGGATATCATGCCATGGATATATGGACAACACTGACTTCTACCACTCCGGGTGAGATGGACGAGCTGTGGTATCGTCTTTATTGTGCCGTGTCTCGCTGCAACCGTGCATTGCTGTCACTTGAACGTAACGGCGAGAGCAAGCTCGGAGCCGAGACTACACGCCAGCGTGTGGCTGAGGTTAAATTCCTCCGTGGACATTTCTACTATAAGCTGCTCACCGTATTCCGTAAAATACCTTGGATTGATGAGAGGGTAGAAGACGACGGAACACAGGAGTCTGTAAGAAATGACCAGTACACTTATGAAGAACTCTTCGGCAAGATTATCAGCGACTTTAAGGCTGCTTACGATGTTTTGCCGGTAAAAGAGCCGGGACAGGACGGCCGTGCCAACAAGGTGGCAGCCGCTGCATACCTTGCAAAATGCTATCTTAACCTCGCATGGGGTAACGGATATGAAGCAGGTACAGGTGTTGACCACATCAACACAAACTATATGGACAGCGTTGTGATATACACCGACGAAGTTGTCAACTCTGATTACGGCTATCTCGAGGATTATGGCGACATTTTCCTTCCCGAATATAAGAACAGTAAAGAGTCTGTGTTTGCAGTACAGTGTTCTGACTATGAGGATGACCATACTACTTACGGCCGTGCCAACTGGTCGGTAATGCTTAACGGCTGCTGGGGTATGTGGTCTTGCGGATGGGATTTCCACAAGCCTTCTCAGAACCTCGTAAATGCCTTCAAGACAAAGGATGGTCTGCCGATGTTTGACAATTACAACGATAGTGTTGACTATCCTATCAACGGACAGCCTACTGCACAGAAGTGGGATCCGAGATTGTTCCATACTGTAGGCATGCCATCTTTCCCATACAAATACGAGAAGGAATATACGCAGACTATGGCTAACTCTCGCGACGCTACCGACTATGGCTATTATACATCGCTTAAGGAAGTTCCGCAGCGTTCTAAGGGTGAGACCTTCAATGATTCATGGCAGGCTTTTGCAACAAACGACTATGTAATACGTTATACAGATGTCATGCTTATGCGTGCTGAAGCACTCATCGAACTTGGCCGTCTGTCTGAGGCCCGCGTCATCATCAACGATATCAGACGCCGTGCTGCCAACTCTGTGAACAAGCACATTGAATATGCTGCCGACCAGTGCCAGATAGCAGAATATCCTGTTTCTCCGTATTTCGACAACAAGGAGAACGCACGCAAGTGCCTGCGCTGGGAGCGCCGTCTTGAGATGGCTATGGAGAACGGACGCTTCTTCGACCTGCGCCGTTGGGGTGTTGCTTCTCAGACACTTAACGCTTACTTCGCAAGCGAGCAGAACTCTACATACAGCTTCTTCGACCACAACGGCAACGTGATGGAAGGCGCGCCCGTATCATACGATGAAAACGGCAATGTTACAAGTGCCAGGGAACAGCATTACGGACAGTATTACCGCGATGCTCACTTTACGGCAGGCAAGAACGAGTTCTTCCCGATACCTTATAATCAGTTGTTCTACATACCTGGATTATACACCCAGAATCAGAATTATGATTAAAGGATAATTGCCGGTTGCATTCATGGAATAGAAGATGATAGGTATTTTAAGTTGATGAAGATACATCCGGCGGATGTGCGATGTATTTTGCATAAGATTTCGTGCGGATGTATCTTTTAAAGGTAATAAGATTGTTTTTAAAAGGATATTGCCAATATTGTATACATTGGTAAAATTATAATGACGGCGGTCGTGTAGGTGTAGCGTCCAGGAATGCTGCCGACATTGCAGATTTATAAAGGATACAGCATAACAGAAGAGTGTGCCTTGTTAAGTGCTGAAACGTATTTTGAACAAATAACAGCTCTGATCAGAACCTGCAAAATATTAACCGTTCCGTCTTGAATAGAGAAAAATTTTTAGGATATATAAAGAATATAATCATGAAAATAAGAAACATACTTGTAGCATTACTTCTTGGAACAGCCTCTTTTCAGGTGGCTGCACAGAATTGTAATGTGTCTTTCCTGAGCAAGTCGCATTGTATTATGCGTACTGAGGGCAATAGCCGCTACGTGCTGCTGCCTGTGCAGGAGTCATCAGAAATAACCAATGTCAAAGTGATTGTTGACAATAACGTTGTAAAGGCATTGAACGTAAAGCTTGCCACAGACAATATAGACTATTACGTTCCGCTGGACATCTCGAAGCTTGACGGCAAGAAGGTCTTGTTCGACTTCCATGTAAACGGAGTTGACGGCAAGCCTACGGCAATGAAGGATTATGCCTGCTGGAAAAACATTTCTTATGCCGACACCTTTGACACTGCTAACCATGAGAAGTTCCGTCCTGCATATCATCACACGCCTGCATACGGCTGGATGAACGACCCTAACGGAATGTTCTATAAAGACGGCGTATACAATCTTTATTATCAATACAATCCGTACGGTTCACAATGGGAGAACATGACATGGGGACACTCCTCAAGCCGTGACCTTGTAAACTGGACCGACGAAGGCTTGGCCATCGAACCCGACGGCCTTGGTACAATCTTTAGCGGCAGCTGTGTGGTTGACAAGGACAATACCGCCGGGTTTGGTGCCGGTGCCGTAGTGGCATTCTACACTTCTGCCGGCGAGAGCCAGACGCAGAGCATGGCCTACAGCACTGACAACGGAAAGACATTTACCAAATATGACGGAAATCCAATTCTGACAGCCGACGTGCCCGACTTCCGCGACCCGCACGTGTTCCGTCACGAAAAGAGCGGCCGCTGGATCTTGATTTTGGCAGCAGGACAGGAGATGCGCATATACTCTTCAGCCAATCTTAAGGACTGGACTTATGAGAGCAGCTTCGGCAAGGGCTACGGATGCCATGAGGGCGTGTGGGAGTGCCCCGACCTCTTTGAGCTGCCTGTTGAAGGCAAGAACTACAGCAAGTGGGTGCTTGTGTGCAACATAAACCCCGGCGGACCTGCAGGCGGCAGCGCCACACAGTATTTCACCGGAACATTCGACGGCCATAAGTTTACCTGTGACACAAAGCCCGAGGTTACAAAATGGGCCGACTATGGCAAGGACAACTATGCCGGAGTAACTTTTGACAATGCTCCCGACGGACGCCGCATAATGATAGGCTGGATGAGCAACTGGCAGTATGCCAACCAGGCGCCCACACAGCAGTATAGAAGTGCTAACACCATTGCGCGCGACCTGTATCTCTATACAGACGGAACGACAGAATATCTGGCCTCGAAGCCTTCTGTAGAGAACGAGAAAATGAGAGGAAAGGCTGCCGTGAAGAAGAATATTTCAGGCTCGAAGACCATAAGCAAGATGTTCAGCAAGCCGCGCGGCACCTATGAGGTGGTGCTCACTCTGGGCAATGATAATGCCGGCAACGTTGAGCTTGTGCTCTCTAACACAAAGGGTGAGAGCGTAAGCATGATGTATGATGCAGCCAAAGGCACTCTGAGTTTCGACCGCCGCAAGAGCGGAAACGTTTCGTTCAGCGACCAGTTCCCTGCCGTGTCTGTGGCCCCCGTTGTAGGATCTAAGCTCAACGAACTGCGCCTTTATGTAGACAACTGCAGCGTTGAGGCCTTTGCCAACGGCGGACGCTCGGTTATGACCAACCTCGTGTTCCCGTCAGAGCCATACAACAGCATATCAGTTAAGTGCGGCGGCAAGAAGAAGTCGGCCTCGCTCGTTGTATATCCTTTAAACAAATAACTTATGAAACCAACCAAGACCATATATCTCATCCCAGTGATGTTCTGCTTCTTCGCCATGGGTTTTGTCGACCTTGTCGGCATCGCCTCCAACTACGTGAAGTCAGACCTTGGGCTGAGCGACTCCGTCGCCAACGTGTTTCCCTCGCTGGTGTTCTTCTGGTTCCTAATCTTCTCAGTGCCCACGGGCATGCTTATGAACCGTATCGGGCGCAAGAACACGGTGCTGCTGTCTCTTGCCGTGACTGCCGTGTCGCTCGTTCTTCCGCTCTTCGGCGAGAGCTTCGCCATAATGCTTCTGTCGTTCTCGCTGCTCGGCATAGGCAACACCCTGATGCAGACATCGCTCAACCCGCTGATCTCGACCGTAATCCGCGGCGACAACCTTGCCAGCACCCTTACGTTCGGTCAGTTCATCAAGGCCATCGCCTCTTTCCTCGCCCCCTACATAGCCATGTGGGGCGCCACTGGCGTGCTTCCTTCTCTCGGCATGGGCTGGCGCGTTCTGTTCCTGGTATACTTCGTCGCAGGCGTTCTTGCCACGCTCCTTCTGCTGGTAACCCCCATTAAGGAAGAAGCCCCTGCGGGCAAGGTTTCGGGCTTCGGCGACTGCCTCCGCCTTCTCGGCAAGCCCATCGTCCTCCTGTCCTTCCTAGGCATCATGTGCCATGTGGGCATCGACGTCGGCACCAACACCACGGCGCCCAAGCTCCTGATAGAACGTCTGGGTATGAGCCTTAACGACGCCGCCTTCGCCACGAGCCTCTACTTCATCTTCCGTACGGCAGGCTGCCTGACAGGCTCGTTCTTCCTCCGCGTGATGAACAACCGCGTGTTCTTTGCCATAAGCGTTGTAATGATGGCCCTTAGCATGTGCGGCATGTTCTTCGGCACGTCGAAGGCCGTTCTCTACACTGCGATAGCGCTTGTAGGCTACGGCAACTCGAACATCTTCTCGATAGTGTTCTCTCAGGCGCTTCTCTCAGTCCCCGATCGTCAGAACGAGGTTTCTGGCCTGATGATCATGGGCCTTTTCGGCGGCACAGTGTTCCCCCTTCTGATGGGCTTTGCCTCCGACGCTGCAGGCCAGGCTGGAGCCGTAGGCGTGATGTCAGTCGGCGTGGTCTATCTCCTTTATTATATAAACAAGGTAAAACATTGACAAACTTCAAACAAACAAGCATAACGATATGAAAGATATAATAGTAGGTCTTGGCGAAGCCCTTTGGGACGTTCTTCCCGACGGCAAGAAGCTGGGCGGAGCTCCTGCCAACTTCGCCTACCATGCCGGCCAGTTCGGCTTCGACTCAGTAGCCGTCAGCGCCGTGGGCGACGACCGCCTAGGCGACGAGACCCTCGCCGCCCTTGACGATAAAGGTCTTAAATACATGATGCCTCGCGTTCCTTATCCCACTGGCACAGTTCAGGTTACGCTCGACGACGACGGCATCCCGACGTATGACATCCGCGAGAACGTTGCCTGGGACAACATCCCCTTCACCCCGGAGCTTGAGGCCCTTGCCCGCGACTGCCGTGCGGTTTGCTGGGGCTCTCTGGCCCAGCGCAACATAGTTTCGCGCGATACTATCGGCAAGTTCCTCGACGCGATGCCCTCTGACAAGGGCGTCCTGAAGATATTCGACATCAACCTTCGCCAGAACTTCTACACGAAGGAAGTGATAAGCGAGTCGGTGAAGCGCTGCAACGTATTGAAGATAAACGACGAGGAGCTCGTCGTGATAGGCCGCCTGTTCGGCTATCCGGGCCTTGACATGAGCAACAAGTGCTGGCTGATACTTGGCAAGTACAACCTTGACATGCTTGTGCTGACATGCGGCGTCAACGGCAGCTACGTGTTCACACCCGGCAGCGTGTCCTTCCAGGAGACTCCGATAGTAGAGGTGGCAGACACGGTAGGAGCGGGCGACTCGTTCACTGGCACGTTCTGTGCCGCCATATTGAGCGGCATGGACGTCAGGGATGCCCATGCCCTTGCGGTAAAGGTGTCAGCCTATGTGTGCACACAGAGCGGCGCCATGCCCGTAATACCTGACAACATCAAAAGTTTTATAAAGCGCTGAGACTGACAGCGCCAAGGCCCGTGCCGGCAGTTTCGTGCGGTTCTGGCAGTCGTGCCGTTCCGTTACGGAAAGCCTTATGGCAATTTGTTCCTATCGTTCTTGTTGCCGTGTGGCAGGTGCGGGCTTTTTATTTAATGATTTCTTTATGTTTCAGCCGCATCCATGTCTTATATTGAGCTTACAGCCGTCATCTTTTACGCCGTCGTGGCAGCCTGTGTAAGGATAAGGCAAACGGCAAGATGCCGACAGAAAGCACAATGACAGACGAAGGTATTAGTTTGGCTGATGAACATAATATGCGGTCTGCTGACCGATTTTGGGTTTTAAGATTGTTTTTATTGGGTAATGTTGTCTCTGCAACACGGCACACACAAAGAATCGTGCATCGTGTTGTGGAGACATTTCTTTTTGTCGTCTTTACAGCAGTCAGGCATGGCAATGTGTCATCAGAGTTTTGTCAGGATTTTCAGACGAAATAGAATTTCTGAGGGCAGCGGAGGCATGGCGGAGGTAAACAATATTTACATTATCATGCAAAAGGTATGCTTTTGAAAAATTACTCGGCCACTTTTGGATGAAAAACAGGCGGTTTTTGCACCGTAAACGGGCCTGTTTTTTTATTGAAATAATTGCTTTTTTGTCCTAATTGGGACAAAAAATGTTGCACATTATGCTCTTTATGTGTATAACACTCTGATGCTTAGACTGTTGCGATTGCACGCGAAAACTGCCCGTTTTTGCGGCCGGGAGATTTTAATTTTCAAATATCGCAGTATGAGAGCGTCAGCATAAATCAATGTGTAAGCGTTTTGCTTCGATGCGGCTCAATGTGTATTCGGCCGTTGCCGCAGTGGCACGCGGTGAGGAGCTGTCTGCTGGCGGCGGCTGTGTGGCGGCAACGGGCGGGAGTAGTGGGGTGCCGTGTGCCGCTGTGATGTGTATTATAGGCACGGCATGACTACCGGCAAGGGGATAAAGAAGGCGGCCCTTTCGCGAGGAAAGAGCCGCCTGAAAATAGGTTAGGGTGATAATCATGCAGCAGGACTAGCTGCTGACTTTTACTTTACAATCATCTTTTGTGTGTAAACTCTGCCGTCAACATTGATGCTGATGATGTAGATGCCGGCCTTAACTCCGTTCAGCGACAGGCGGTTGCCTTCAGAGCGTGACACGCATACGCCGCTGATGTCAACGAGAGTGGCATTGTCAAACTTGCCGTTGATGGTCAGGCAGTTGTCGCCTTCATTGCGTGTTATCGTCACGTTGTCGGCTATGTTGTGCTCAATGCCTGTTACGTCGTCGAGGCAGAACTGCTCAGAAGCCTCTGACTTCGTGCCGTCGTAGAAGAAGCCAACTACCTGGTAGCATGCGTCCTCTGTAGGTTCGGGATCGGTGAAGCGAGTCTGCAGTCTGTCGATTACTCCTTCGTTGAGCTGCTCGCCGTCGCGGTAGATGTTGTATGCAAACAGATCGCCCTCTGCAACCGGTGTGAGTTCAGGATAGTCTGTGATGCATCCGGTGATGTCCCAGCAGCAGTAGCCCTGCTCAGGTGTGCCCTGCTCGTTGTAGAATTCAGAGAGTTTCAGCCAGCTTGCGCCGTTGTCTTCAGAGTAGAGGTCGCTCTTGCCTGCAACAAACTTGTCGCTTATAATGTAGCATATAGGTATCTGCTGCTCGTCGTAGTCGAAGATCTTAACACCTATCATCAGCTCCTTGGTTCCGTCGATGAGGAGCGGCTCGTCGAGAGCAACGGTCAGAGCCTCGTTGTATGTCATGTCCTTTATTTCCTGTTCGCGTACCATTTTGCCGTCTTCAAACACTACTACTGAAGCGTGTATGCCTTTTACTTCCTCTTCTGTGCTGTAGTAGTTGATGGTTGTCTGCACGCCTGAGAGATATTTGCCCTTGTATGCAGCCAAGTCTTCAGGTTCAAACTTGTTGGCGGCAATAAGTTCCTTGCCTTCGTTGCCGATGGTGTATTTGTTGATGAAAGAAGGATCGTTGATGTAGTTGAGCTGGTAAGCGCCTGAGAGGTTCTGCCACATCAGTGAGAGCGACTTGCCGTCTTTGCCCAGTGTGCCTGTAAGTCCGGCAGGAGCCTTTGAGCCAGAGCCTCCGGCCTCAATCCGCAGGTTGTCTACGTACATCATGTATTGAGCAACGCCCTGTCCGTGCTTGCGCAGACGCAGCTGGAAGATTTTGCCTGTTGTTCCGGCAGAGATGTCAAGGTTAATTACGTTGTAGCTGTATTGTGCATAGATGTCTTTCAGCGACCATGCCTTTATCTCCTTCCATGTCTTTCCGAAGTCGGTAGAGATGTCAACGCTGATAGAGTCTTTCTCGAGATCTTGGTCTGTAGAGTTCAGCGGTGTCATCTGCATGAAGAACGACAGGCTTACTGATTCTGCCTTTGTGGCGTCGAGCGGGCGTGATATGAGGCTTCCTGAATAAGGCTGCTGTGAGAATACCATATAAGAAATGCTGCTGCCTATCAGTCCGTAGTCCTGCATGACGCCCCACATCGCGTCAGTAGGATCGCCGTATTCAACTTTAGACTCCCAGTAGTTTGTCTCAAGAGAGTTTGACGAGAAGTCGTCGAACAGAGGCATGTCGTATGTGTCGGGCACAGAAGCCTTCAGAATGTTTGACTTTGGCGAAAGCATCTCGCCGCCCTCTGCTGTCTCGAACACTGCTTCAACGGCATAGCCCGGGTGTCCTGCCGGAACGTTGTTCTCGGTCAGAGTCATCGGCTTGTCGGCTGTAACGTTGGCAACCTTTTTGCCGTCGCGGTAGATGTTGTATGACTTCAGGGTCAGGTCTTCATATTTAGTCTCGTCCTTTGCCCATGTCAGCGTAACCTGTCCTAAAGCCTCCGACTTGGCAGAGAGTCCTGACGGGGTTACAGGGATAGACACGTCGTATCTTTCTGATTTCAGAATCCAGCACTTAGCCTTCTGTCCTACGGCAGCATAGATGTCGATGTTTCCTACTATTACGTTGCCGTCGGCAGATATTGCCATGGGCACAGCCTGTGTCTTCTCGCCATACTCAAATGTGAAGTCGGGAGTAACTCCGCTGGCAAACAGCTGCATATAGTAAGGGAAGTCGAGGTTGCGGTCCTCCTTGTATGAGTACCAGAACGGGCGTGTATATACGTCTCCGCCGAAGAATATAGAGCCATAGTTATAGGCAGCCACCACGTTGCCCTCGTTGTCTACGGCTGCATATTCTATGTTTGCTGCTGTATCGAAGGCAGGAATCTTGCGTCCTTCATTGGCTTCAATGTTGTAGAGATATACCATGTTGGACGGATTCTTGGCTACGATGAACTTGCCGTTAGCGCTCACTGACAATATCTTCACCTGTCCGCCGTAGCTTGAAGACTCCCATCCTATCTGCTCGTCTGTCACGATGGTGTATGTTCCGTCTTTCCATAGTGCCACTTGCTGGTTGTTTGTAGCGTCTGTAATGGTTCCTACAATAGTAGTGCCGTCGTCAGAGATGAAGTAAGGTCTTCCACCTTTGGCATCTTCAGGTAATGCGAGCCACTCGAGAGTCCATTTGCCGTCGTTGCCCTCTTTCCACATACACGGATAGAATGATGAGGCATTGCCTGTGCTGATATATCCGCAGACGGTCTTTGAGTCGGCCGAGATGTCTGTAGCCTGTGAGCCGTCACCCAGGAATTCAAACTTAGATGTGTCGAAGTCGCCGTAGTAAAGAAGCGTGCATTTGCCGTCTTTCCATATCGCGGCAGAGTTGGCTGGTCTGGTTTCAGTGCCAAACATGTCAGAGTAAGTTATGAGAAGATCCGGGTCCTTTGATGATCCGCAAATCACGCCGGCGTCGTTTACGGCCTTAAATTCTCCTGACTTGCTGAAGTCGTTTTGGTCAAACTCGGTAAGCCACTGTGTCTCACCTGTGTTGGTGTCATACAGATAGCTGACAGAATAAGAGCCGTCAACCATGTATGAGGGATTCACTCCTACAAGATATTGTCCGCTGGGTGAAATCGCCACTCCGTAAGTTAACTCCGGTAATGTCTTAAAGCTTTTGTCTGCCCATGCATTTTCAGCAAATGTTGCAAGTGCAACAGCCAATAAAAGTAACGTCTTTCTCATGAGTATAACAATTTAAATTAAACATAATATGATACTTCGAGGTAACAAAGTGTCTGTCATTTGCAAATTTAAATAAATGTTGTTGTTTTCTTTAAAATATTCTGCCGTTTTCACTTCATATGTATCAATATGAAGTAAAAAGCCCCTGTTTTATGTTGCTTAATCAGTAATAAATGCGAATTAAACGGAAGATTTTAAAGACAGATGCGTTATAGGCATCCCAGTTTGGATGCAGGCATGACGTTTCAGGCAGAAAGTATTATGGGTAAGACAGACCCCCTCGTGCTGTGTCTGCAAGGCTGTCGGCAGACGGTGATTGGCTTATAACTGACAGCCGGGCATGCAGTATGCCGCACCGTCATGACAAAGCCGGCACTGTTAGTATGGAGAGAACTGTATGTCGGCGTGGCTGCAATGCGTCTTCAGCCATCAACTCGTAGTATTGCATATGCCGTATGCAAAGAAATAGCCGGACGTCTTTATTAAATATATGTATAAAGACATCCGGCTATATTGTTTTTTATTGAAATAATGCTATAAGCAACGGCATCAGTACTTGAACGAACTGCCGCCCAAGAACTCGCGCAGCAGCGATGTAGGAGGCAGCTGGCGGTTGGGTATCGGGGCGATATACTTGAGGAACTTCAGCAGGCGGTAGGCCTCGGCGTGCTCCTCCATGTTCTCAGGCACAAGCTCGAGCAGCGGTTCGGCCTGGCTCTTTATGACGGCAAGCTCGAAGAGCAGGGCAGAGTTGAACATCACGTCGGCATTCTCCTGATAGGGGAATATCCACTTGTTCTCGCCGGCACGCACGCTCGGCCAGCGGCGTATGGTCTCGGCGGCGCTCACACCGCGGTATTTGTAGTCGCGTATGATGCGGCGCAGCAGTCGGTTGTCTGTCGTCGGTATATAGTTGTGCGTGTCGAGCAGTATGGTTGTCAGTGCCGATGCATACACGCGGAACTTCTGTTCCTCTGGTATTTTGGCCGTGAGTTCGGGGTTGAGTGCGTGGATGCCTTCCACTACGAGCACGTTGTCGGGCAGCAGTTTCAGCCTGCGTCCGCTCTTCTCGCTGCGTCCCGACTGGAAGTTATAGCGCGGCAGCTCAACCTCCTCGCCCGCAAAGAGCGCGTTGAGCTGCTCGTTGAGCAGCGGTATGTTGAGCGCGTAGAGGCTCTCGTAGTCGTAGTCGCCCTTGTCGTCCTTAGGCGTAAGCTCACGGTTGACGAAATAGTCGTCCAAAGAAATCTGCACAGGCTTGATGCCGCACGTTAGCAACTGTATGGACAGACGCTTGCAGAACGTTGTCTTGCCGCTCGACGACGGGCCCGATATCAGCACCACTCTTACGCCCTTGCGCGCTGCTATCATGTCGGCAATCTGCGATATCTTCTTCTCCTGAAGGGCTTCCGACACGTTGATAAGGTCGGTAGAGTGGCCGTTCTTTACGGCGTCGTTAAAGTCGCCCACGGTGCTCATTTCCAGAATCTTCTGCCAGCGGTGGTGCTCCTTGAATATCTCGAACATCTTGTCCTGCCTTATCAGGTCGCCCAGGCGCGACGGGTCGTCTCGTAGAGGTATGCGCAGCAGCATGCCGTCGTAATACTTCTCGAGGCCGAAGAGATACAGCTGGCGCGTGTTGGTGAGCAGCGTGCCGTAATAGTAGTCCTTGTATCCGTCGATTTCGTAGTATGTGGTGTAGAGCGAGCCTACGCTCTTTAGCAGCTTAACCTTAGAGTCCATGCCCATCTCGGAGAACATGCCGATGGCCTCTTCCGTGGTGCATTCGTGGCGGCGTATGGGCAGCGCGTCGTCGATAATCTGCTGCATTCGCGAGCGCAGCGCGTCGGCGTCGGCCTCGGTGAGCGGTCGTCCTATGTTGATGTTGCAGTAGTAGCCGTTAGACACGGGTATGTCTATCACCACCTCGGCTCCCGGCCACACGTCATGCGCGGCCTTGCACAGCACGAAGAACAGTGTGCGCGTGTAGGCTCGCGAGCCTGAGGCCGACCTTATGTCAAGAAATTCAACATCCTTGCTGTGATACACTCTGTAATTGAGTCCCTCCACCTTGTTGTTTACTTTTGCGCTGATGGGGCCGTAATCCATTTCGAGATTAAATTCACGAAAAACATCAGAAAGTGTACTTCCTATTGCAAAATTTTTAATTTTTTTATTATTTTTGCAACGTATTTGAATTGTTTGTTTCATATCCATGCGGTTAAACGATTTACGCTCGTAAAGATACTCCGTTTTTCGCATCACATCGCAACATGACATGATAAATTAAATTAAAATATGTCGATTTGGATTTTTTTTAAGATTATTGGAGCATTAGCCCTTCTTATCTACGGTATGAAAGGCATGAGCGAAGCTCTGCAGAAGATGGCAGGCTCACAGTTGCGCCACATCCTCGGCACGATGACTAAAAACAGGTTTACCGGAATGCTCACCGGTATGTTCGTAACTTGCTCAGTGCAGTCGTCGTCGGCCACGACGGTAATGACAGTATCGTTTGTCAACGCCGGACTCTTGACATTGGCTCAGGCCATATCAATTATTATGGGAGCCAACATTGGAACTACGCTTACGGCATGGATCATGAGCCTCGGATTCTCGTTCAACTTCACCGATGTGGTGTTCCCTGCCTTTATTGTCGGCATCCTGCTAATCTACACCCGGCGCCACCGCTACATAGGCGACTTCCTCTTCGGCATAGCCTTCATGTTCTTCTCGCTGGCAATTCTCAGCGACACGGGCAAGGAGATGGACCTTGGCCACAATCAGGCTCTGTTAGAGTTTTTCAGTTCGTTCGACACTAACAGCTACATAACAATAATCGTATTCCTTCTTATCGGTACCGTGCTGACCTGCATCCTGCAGTCGTCGGCCGCCCTGATGGCCATCACCATGGTGCTCTGCTCGAGCGGCGTGCTGCCCATATATCTGGGTATAGCGCTCGTGATGGGCGAGAACATCGGTACTACCGCCACGGCCAACCTGGCCGCCCTCGGAGCCAACACACAGGCGCGCAGGGCTGCGCTGGCCCATCTGGTGTTCAACGTGTTCGGCGTGCTGTGGGTGCTGTGCGTGTTCTATCCGTTTGTCGACCTTGTCTGCAACTTTGTCAACTACGACCCGCAGTCGCACGACCTCAATCCAATAAAGCTTTCTGTAGTGCTGGCAGCGTTCCATACGTCGTTCAACATCTGCAACACCTTTATACTTATATGGTTCATACCGCAGATAGAGAAACTTGTCTGCTGGCTCATCAAGCCCCGCACCAACGACGAGGAAGAGGAGTTCCGCCTGCGCTACATCGGCGGCAACAGCATCATGGAGACGCCGGAGCTGTCGGTGCTCGAGGCACAGAAGGAGATTATTCTCTTTGCTGAGCGCATACAGCGCATGTTCGGATTTGTGCGCGAGCTGCTCAACACCACCAACGACACGGCCTTCACGAAGCTCTTTACCAGAATAGAGAAGTATGAGGGCATCAGCGACAACATGGAGATAGAGATTGCCAAATATCTCGACAGCGTGAGCGACGCCCACCTCAGCGACGAGACCAAGGCCAGGATAAGGGCCATGCTCAGGGAGATATCGGAGATTGAGAGTATCGGCGACAGCTGCTACAACATTGCCCGCAACATCAGCAGAAAGTTTAAGGGCAAGGAAGACTTCACCGAAAGCCAGTATGAACACCTGCACCAGATGTTTGAACTTACCGACGACAGCCTGACGCAGATGAACATCATGCTCTCGGGACGCAAGGACAAGCTCGACGTTAACCGCTCGTTCAACATAGAGAACGAGATTAACAACTATCGCAACCAGCTGAAGAGCCAGAACATCAACGACGTGAACAGCCATGAGTACACCTACGCCATCGGCACGATGTATATGGACATAATATGCGAGTGCGAGAAGCTTGGCGACTACGTTATCAACGTTGTTGAGGCCCGAATGGGTACGAAGCAGAGAGAAGCCTGACCATGACACGGCCGCTGCGGCGGCATGGGCATGGCATCAGCAATAATAAGGTCAGGCCAGGGCATGCCGCTCCTGCCTGACTGATATACATGCTATACGGCCGTCCGTATTGTCTTCCGGCATCTACATTTGCCGGAGGCAGCGCCGACGGCCTTTTTTGTGCGGCATCGGCAGGCATGTTGTCAGCCGGTTGAACGGTGCGCCGTTGCTGCTGCGTGCCTAATCGTTGGCGTGTGTGGCTGCGCCATGTTGCGGCAGCCATGCCGTACTGGCAAAATTAACCTATGACTTGCGCATGAAAAGTGGGCCGTTTACGGTGCAAAAGTGGCCCACTTTTGCACCATAAACGGCCCACTAACAGTCTGAAAGTAAATCGGCGGCAATTCCTTAAAGAATTGATGAATATTCATCATAAAACAATCTTCTGTTAATGAAAAGTGGCTGAAAATGTTACGATTTTCAGCCACTTTTTGTATATCCCTGTTTCCGGCGTCAGCAGGTAGCCGTCTTGCAGCTCCTGAACAGCATGCCCGATGAGTTTGTTATTGAATGTTTTTCTGCCCAAATTCGTCTTCATCGTTCTGTCTTATTTTGGTTTTATCTTGAGCGTAGAGGCTTCCGCTTTTTCGGAGACGTTTTTCATTTTTAACTTTTAACCCAATCGACAGATTTTGGTTAAACGATATGCACCGTAATACGCGGCTCGCTTTTAATCCTGTGCGGCCGGGTATTGTGTCATAGGGCCGGATGTGGAATAATCGTATACTAAAAGTTAAATAATGTTTTTCACTGCAAAATAATACACACATTTGGAGCTTCTAACAGTCAAAAACACTTCAAAAACTTTTTTAGACAATAAAGTTTTCATATATTTGCCACCATTATGAAACATAAATGTAATAACCTCATGCTGGCATTAGTCATCCTGCTGACCCTGCCGGCGTCTGCCACAGAGAAGGTTGTCCCCATTCGCTATGGCAATATGGACAATTGGACCATACGTAAGATAGAGGAATCTGCAATCATCGGGGGACAGACAAAGACGCTGTATGAGATAGGACCAAGCCGCACCATAAGCGGCAACAAGCCTTACGTCAACGGCGGAGGTTCGCCTTGGGGCACGTCTAACGTGATGGCAAAGGTCATGGGGGTGGTAAAGACCAACAACTCGGTCTACCGCGACAAGCACGGCAGCGGATATTGCGCCAAGCTGACCACTCACATCGAGAGCGTCAAGGTGATGGGCCTTATGAACATCAAGGTGCTGGCGGCAGGCTCTATCTTCCTGGGAGACATGAAGGAGCCGATAACCGGAACCAAGGACGGACCAAAGGCCATGAACAACGGTATACACTTTACGGGCAGGCCCAAGGCGCTGCGCTACGACTATAGGGTGAAGGTGGCCGGTACGGCCAACAGAATAAAGCAGACCGGATTCAGCAAGAGTTCTACCGTGGCAGGCAAGGACTACGCCATAACCGTGCTGTATCTGCAGAAGAGGCATGAGGACAGCAAAGGGAACATCACGGCCGAAAGAGTGGGCACGCTCGTAGTGAAATACGGGACAAGCACCAACGGATGGGTGAACAACGCCACATATCAGATACTTTACGGCGACATAAGGAACAATCCTAACTATGACGCAAGGACCATGGGGCTGCGCAAGACCGACTATGCACGCAACAGCAAGGGCAAGAGCGTGCCCGTGGTTGAGACGGGATGGGCTGCCAAGGGCACTGCGCCTACGCATCTGATGCTGCAATTCTCGTCGAGCCATGGCGGTGCATACATCGGATCGCCCGGAAACACTCTGTGGATAGACAATGTTGAACTTGTTTACTGATAAAGACAACAGCTGATGAAGACTCTGCTGCTTACAACCCTCATGGCGCTCGGAACCGCAGCCGCGGGGGCGCAGGATACCGGAGACAGGGCCGAAACTATAGTGGCCGACACGTGTGAACAGGCCGGAACATGTCCTGCCGACACTACGGAGAAAAAGAAGAAAAAGGGACTGATTAACCGCGTCATCGACTATTTTGCCGACTCGAACAAGGAGAAGCCTTACAAGAAGTTCGACTTCAGCATAATAGGCGGACCGCACTACAGCACCGACACCAAGCTCGGACTGGGACTTGTTGCCACCGGACTGTATCGCACCGACATGACCGACTCGCTCCTTACGCGCTCTAACGTGGCCCTTTACGGCGACATCACCACGGCAAACTATTATAAGATTGGTGTGAGGGGCAACCATATATTTCCGCACGACCGCTGCCGTATGGTCTACGACGTGTCGTTCGACTCGTTCAAGAGCGACTTCTGGGGCATCGGCTACGAGATGGGCAACAACGACGCCAACAAGTCGGAGATGAACCGCTGCCAGGTCAATGCCGACATAAGTCTGCTGTGGCGCTTTGCCGACAATCTGTATGCAGGTCCGGTGCTGGTCTACGACTTTGCCTATGCCAACAACGTAGAGCGCCCCGAACTGCTCAACGGCATGGACAGGCGCACATGGAACGTTGGCGCGGGCGTCTCGCTCGTTTACGACTCGCGCGACGTCATAACCAACCCTCACAAGGGCTTCTATGTCAACCTGTCGCAGTATTTCCGGCCGGCATTTCTCGGCAACGACTATGCCTTCAGCACCACCGACCTTCATGCCAGCGCATACGGACGGGTGTGGAAGGGAGGCATCATCGCGGGCGACATCACCAGTACGCTCAACTTCGGCAATCCCTCGTGGGGCATGATGGCGCTGCTGGGCAGCTCTTATTCCATGCGCGGATATTATGAGGGACGCTATCGCGACAAGCACAAGATAGAGGCGCAGGTTGAGCTGCGTCAGCATCTGTGGGGGCGCAACGGCATGGTGGTATGGGCCGGAGCGGGCACGGTGTTCAGCAAGTTCAGCGCCATACGCGCCGACCGCGTGCTGCCCAACTTCGGCATAGGCTACCGCTGGGAGTTCAAGAAAGACGTGAACATACGCCTCGACTACGGCTTCGGCAAGAGCGGACAGTCGGGCTTCCTCTTCCATATCAACGAGGCCTTCTGACCTCGTCTTCTCTGCGGCTGTGCCTTGTCATGCGCCGTCAGCGGACATCATAGTCCCCTGTCTGCCGCATCATAGCGCCCGCCGCTTACGTTCTACGGCAGCTGTCGCCGTGAGGCTGTGTGCTGCCGCGCCGTGACAAAGTTCTGTCGGGGCGCCTGCAACGACATAATCAACAAACAGACAATAAAAGGAAATGATCAAATCAACAGACATAATAAGATGCTGCGCCTCGCCGCACGGCATATTCTGGCTTACTGTTGCCGTGCTGGCAATACCCAACGTGGCTCTGTGCTTCACCGAGCGCATGGGCATCATGGCCTCCGTCACCAACATCGTGCTGCCCGTAGCGGCCGTATGGCTGCTCATGGCGCTGGGCCGTAAGCCCGGCAAGACGGCTCTGCTGCTTTTTCCGCTGATGTTTCTGGCCGCCTTCCAGATAGTGCTGCTCTATCTCTTCGGCCATTCTATTATAGCTGTCGACATGTTCCTCAATCTTGTTACCACCAATGTGGGCGAGGCCATGGAGCTGCTCGACAATCTTCTGCCGGCAATAGTAATCGTCGTGGTTATTTATGTGCCCGTGATAGTGCTGGCCGTTGTGTCGCTGCGCCGCGGCGATGTGCTCAGCCGCAGTTTTCTGCTGCGCCAGCGACGCCGTTCGCTTGCGGCTCTCGTTGCAGGGGCGGCATGCATGGCGGGCTGCTATCTTGCCGGTCGCGACTACAGCGCACGGCTGCATCTGTATCCCCTCAACGTGTTCTACAACATATATCTTGCCGCCGACCGCTACAAGGCCACGGCAGATTATCCACAGACATCGGCCGGCTTCAGGTTTAATGCCGTGCCCACCCATGCCGCCTCAGGGCGCGAGGTCTATGTGCTGGTTATCGGAGAGACGGCGCGTGCCTACAGCTTCGGGCTTTACGGCTATTGCCGCAACACCACGCCCATGCTTCAGCGCACTGGTGGACTCACGGTGTTCAGCGATGCCATAACGCAGTCGAACACCACGCACAAGAGCGTACCGATGCTCATGTCGGCAGCCTCGGCTGAAGACTACGGCCGTATATACCGCGAGAAAGGCATCATCACGGCGTTTCGCGAGGCAGGCTTCCACACGACATTCATATCAAACCAGCGGCCTAACCACTCGTTTATTGACATCTTCGGCAAGGAGGCCGACGACTGGAAGTTTATAAAAGAAGAAACTGAACGCAGCGATATGTATGACGAAGATATGCTGCGTATGGTGAACGACATACTGGATAAGAAACGTGCAAAGGAGCTGATTGTGCTGCACACGTATGGCTCTCACTTCAACTACCGCGAGCGTTACAGGCGGTCTGAGGCCGTGTTCAGGCCCGACAACGCCAGCGAGGCCAAGGTGTCTAACCGCAGGCAGCTGCTCAACGCCTATGACAACAGCATCAGGAGCACCGACCGTTTCTTGTCGTTGCTCATACGTCAGATCGACCGCAGCGGTGCCGTGTCGGCCATGCTCTATACCTCAGACCACGGCGAAAACATCTTCGACGACGGCCGCAGGCTGTTTCTTCATGCTTCGCCTATACCTTCATACTATGAGCTGCACGTGCCTCTGCTGATATGGATGTCGCCGTCTTACAGGCAGATGTATGCCGCCGAGGCCGCAGCCGTCGGCTATAACAGCCGCAAGAGTGTGGCCACGAGTGCGTCGGTGTTCCACACCATGCTCTCGCTTGCAGGCATATCAACGCCCCTGCGTGCCGACAGCCTGTCGGTGGCAAGCAGCAGCTATAAGCCGGGCGAGCGCCATTATCTTAACGATCACAACTTGCCTGTGGCTATAAAGAAGATTTTGCGTGGAGACGAAGATTTTGTTATGTTCAGAAAGATGAACCTGAAATACTGACGCTGCAGCCAATGCTGCTTCTATTATTCTGTGCATGGCTCTTGGCGTAGATGTGCTGATGTGGCCTGTAGGTGCTATCCGGCGTATGTGAAATAAAGCATCATGGCACCGAACAGCAGCCACAGCACATTGAACACAATGTCTGACATGCGCCTGTCGGGCTTTCTCTTTGTCAGTGTAAGCAGCCCCATAAGGCCCCTTGCAGCAAACAAGGCATAGACCATTGCCCCAAGCGTGGCGTTGTCCCGGTACATTGTCTCAGCCATAACAAAGAGCAGGATTACCAAAAACGAAAAGCATCTGAACACCTTGACATACGCATTTGGCTCTTCTGTGTCTTTGTCTTCTTCATTTCTTACTTTATTAACCATATTCAGCGCTACTGTAATCACTGCCAGAATGAGAAAGAAGTAAAACGCTGACGAGTCAAATCCAACAATCAGACCTATAGCTATCGGAAATAAAAATATCGAGTAACTGCCCAGTGCGTCTTTTGTCCTGCCGGCAGCGCAGCACAGATGTAATGGTATCATATATAATCTCCTCTTTCTTTTTTAATCATTGAATCTGAACATAAACACATGATGCAGACCTCATGCCACGGCTAATGCCGCCCGTTCTCGCAGCCATGCCTGCTTATCTATGCCGACATTGCTATTCATGCCGGTGCGTTATTAATGCGTTATGCCTGATAAATGCACGTGCGTCATCTGCCGTCGCGCATCAGCGCGACAAGATATACGGCAAGCGAGGCCACAAGCACGGCTACGGCAAGCAGCACAGCCCACAGCCATGACACATTAAGCGTAAGCTGCCAGAACTTTACGGCAGAGGCCATAAACGCAACTCCCGACACCATGTCGGCAGTGTCGTTGCCAAAGTCTTTCTTCTTGTGCATACTTGTCATGATAAACGCGAGCGAGCCAAGCGCCACTACTGCGCTCGCCGACACCATAAACCAGCGGCCGGAGGCCAAGCCCACGGCATCTATAATGCCTATAGCCGACCCCATGCACGCAAGCAGCAACAGTCCGTTGTAAAGCCGCCCGGCTGATTTTCTCAACATTCTGTATACAAGGGCTACGGCAGAAACCGCAAATGCCGCCAAATAGAAATATGACGAAGGCATGCCCAGCGTTACGGCCGCAACCTTTAACAGCTTGTATGCGGCAAAAAAGAACACCAGTTCCAGGCATAAGTCCATGCTGTCGTGGCTAACCTTCTTGCGCCGTCTTGCCACAAACGCCGCCACAGACAGCACCACGGCGACGCCAAGACCTGCGATTAAACTTAAATTGCTCATATTATGTTTCCATATTTCATTTCTGTAAATCTCTTCGTCTCCCTTATTCGATGTACGTAGCCACAAGCGCCAATCCGCCTAACAGCAGCAAAATCACATTGAACGTAATGTCTAATATGCGCCAGTCGGGCTTCCGCTTTTTAAACGTAAGCAGACCTATAACTCCTTCCGCAACAACCAAGATATAGACGATTGTATAAAGCGTGTCGTTGTTATGGAACGCAAATCTTACAACTAAGAAGAATATCAATACTATAGACGAAAACCATTCGTAAAGCCTGGCAAGTGTCTTTTTATTCATAACATTTCTGTTTAATGTGTTAATAACGATTTTAGGTAAAACACATCCGCCTGCGGTTGTGTCTACCTTTAAATTCTATTGTGCCGTTAAGTCTTTTGCATTTGCATGCTCTCTTCGTCTGCCTTATTCGATGTATATTGAATAAAGCATCACTGCACTGTACAGCAGCAACAGCGCATTGAACACGATGTCAAATATGCGCCAGTCGGGTTTCCGCTTTTTAAACGTAAGCAGTCCGATAAGTCCTATTGCCGCGAACAAGACATAGGCGATTGTATTAAACATAGTGTTACCCCGGCACGTGAGATCGAATATCAAGAATAAGCCGAATATTAAAAACGTAAACCAGCTGAACAACTGAGCAAATGTGATTTTATTCATAATTATATCTGTTTAAGGTGTTAATACATAACTTTGGGCAGGAACATCTCCGCCTGCGGTTGCGTCAATCATTAATTTTCATGGTGCCGTTAAGTCTCCGGCCTTTACGCGCCATAAGGCTGCACTGATTTCTTTTTACGTTTGAGTATTCTGAAGTCATTAGTTTATTCAAAAGGCAAATCTACAAAATTATTTCCATGTTTCCTAATATTCGCGCCATTTTCGTGCATAATTATTCTAATCCGCTACATAACGACGATACAGCCCAGCGTGTAAGAAACGTTCATGTGCCTTTTGGAATTTCCATACATCGATAATTGTGTGGACACTTCCGACCAGATGTCTTTCTTTACTTGTCCCCTTGCACATACGCAAAAACACAATCCCAACGTCATGCCGACGATAAATATTATTCTTCTCATAACCAATGTTTTTTTATTATTAAAAATTTAACTTACAACAATTCAATATCCTATCCGCCGGCGCAGCCGATAAATCTCAAAAATAACTTTGACAAATTCTTTTTCTTCGACTCATTCTGCCTCCGTCGCTTTTGTAAAGTTATAAAACGCAAAGCCATACTGCCAAACTTTTATCCATATTTTTTCTGAGCGCGTCACATTTTTATTTTGGGTTTAAATCTTTGATTATCAATGTTGTACATATAGAAATGCAACAAATTGAAACACAAAAATGTGACGCTTTACGGCATTGACAACAAGCAAAAAACTCATAAAAACTTGCACATAACAGAATTAATCAATAACTTTGAGCATCTGAAAAGCCACAACATGAAACACATTTTGACTATAATATTTCTTATCGTAACAATCGCTGCATGCCAAAGACACGGCAATGTATATGATTGTCTTGTAAACGCAGACAGCCTTATCGACAAAAATAAGGACAGCGCAGCAATAAGACAACTTTTGACAATCAACAAAAGCGATTTGAAAACAGATGAAGAACGGGCATACTATGGTCTGTTGCACGACATGGCAACATACAGACTCATGTTTCCGGTTGAATCAGACTCCGGCATAACCTATAGCGTAGCATATTACAGAAAAACGGCCAACAAATATAATCTGGCAAGAGCATTATACTATAAAGGTATGATTTCTTTTGAGAAGAATAATATAAATGTTGCCTTAACTTGTCTGAAAGAAGCCGAACATCTTGCGTTAAAAGTAAATGATGCAAAATTATTAAGCAGGATTTATGCCAATCTTGGCACAATAAATACCACTATTGGCAATCAAAACACGGCTCTACATTATGAAAAGAAAGCACTGGCGCTTGCCGAAAAGCGCAAAGACTGGGCTTTGACTTGCCTGATTTTGGATAAAATTGGAAATATTTGCACTTCACTTAATATGCTTGACAGTGGTGCATATTATACAGAAAAATCAATACCTCTTGTTAAATATTTAAGAGATGAAGAAAAAGTTGATGTTCTTACAGACATCAGTGCCGAATTCTCTAACCAGGGGAAATTGAGTAAAGCAGAGAAATACGCCAAAATGTCTTTATCAATAAAGCCCACATCATACGCTTACTACATTCTTGGCTCTATATATATTGAACAAGGAAAAGAGAGCGAAGCGTTTGAACTGTGGAACAGGGCAATGAGCAAAGGCAGCCCTATAGTGAGGGCAGAAGTTATGTCGTGGATGGCAGATGTTAAAAAAGAACAGGGAGAATATCGCGAGGCTGCCGAACTGATAGAAAAGTCGAAGGCGATGAAAGACAGCATTGAGCAAAGCAAAAACACGGAAAAGATGCTGAGCCTGCAAAACGAAATAGACAAGGCAGAGGCCGCGCGGCAGGCTGACATGAAGCTGAAGACGGCGGCTGTGGCGGCAACGGTGGCAGTGGCGGCACTCGCGCTGCTGCTGGTGGTTCACCGAAGAAAGATAAACCGAAGCAAAAAACGGCTCGGCGAGATTGAGCGGCTAACCGACAGATACAGAAAGGAGATAGACGAGCTGAGCCTGTCGAAAGACGAGAACGAGAGAAAGATTGGCAGCCTGAGCCGCAAGCTCGACACGCTCAGGGAGCAGAGAGCGGCAATAATAGGACTGGGACAAAGGCGATATGAGGAGATTATCGGCGGAGGAAACACGGCCGAATGGAAGAAAGCCGACTTTGAGGCAGCCGTTGAATACGGCCGCACGCTGATGCCCGAAGACATAGCCGCCATAGAGAAGAGCCACAGGCGGCTGACGCCATACAACACGTTTTTCCTTATGCTGCCCCTCGCCGGCCTCACTGACAGCGACATCCAGCGTGCCATGAACATGACGGCGGGCGCCGTAAGGACGATGAAATACAGGTTGAGGAGAAGCCCCCTCAACTCCCCCCGTGGGGGAGCTTAGGTTAGCCTTGATGGTGTAGGCACTTGTTGTAGTGTGGCCGTGCAATGGCTCCGTGGAGGAGTTTAGGTTAACCTTTATGGCGTAAGTGGCTTTATCATGGTTTAATGCATTCGGTATGGTGATGTACGCATTGTTGTTATGTTGCAATGCAAAGGTTGTGTATTGATGATTTTGGCTTGTCTTGTCCTTGCAAGCTGGCTTTGCTGTGGCTGTGTGTCAGCTCAGTGTCTGCGAGCGTTGGTTATATGGCGATGCAAGTCTTGGCAAACCGGCAAGAAAAAGCCGGAGAACAAGTTTATTCTCCGGCTTCCCCTGATTGTTTTTATTAAGATACCTGCTCTAAATTTAATTAGAGAGAACCATTCAACGGTGCGGCCTGTGTGTAAGTTCTTGCTCCGAGCTCCTTGTCGAGCATGTATATGCCGTATCCGTTATCTTTAATCATCTTTATGTTGTCTATAATGGTCTGGGCTGTTTCTTCCTCCTCAACCTGCTCGTCGATAAACCACTTCAGCATGCTCTGTGTAGCAAAGTCGTTCTGCTCGTGTGTCAGCGCATACAGGTCGTTGATCATGCCCGTAACCTTCTGCTCGTGCTTCAGCGTGCTCTTGAACACATCGAGAATAGAGTCCCATTTTGTCGGAACCTCGTCGATGGCCTTCAGCTCCACGCGTCCGTTGCGAGAGTTGATGTAGTTAAACAGAATCTTGGCGTGGTCTTGTTCTTCCTGAAACTGCACCTCAAACCATTTTGCCATACCCGGCTGGCCTTCTGCGTGGCAATAGGCAGCCATAGACAAATACAAATATGCCGACCACATCTCGGCATTAATCTGCGCATTGAGCGCCTCTTCAACCTTCTTATTCAACATAATTCCTACTTTTTTTATTTTTAATAGTTCTGTTTTTCATTTCTCGGATATAGTGAAAGGCGAATGCATTGCAAAAACAAAAACTTTGTTCCTGATTTTGTATTGCCGAGCCGCATCCTATATTATGCAAATATAGCGAAAGGCGAATGCATTGCAAAACAAAAACTTCGTTCCTGATTTTGTATTGCCGAGCCGCATCCTATATTATGCAAATATAGGAAAAATAAATCATACGGCAAGCTATGCTGTATATTTATTATTTTTTTTTTAGCATTATTGCAGTTTTTGCTGTCATCATGCAATGCCGCTTCGGCAGTAGCGGCAGGCTGCCTGCAACAGAAAACTTTTTTATTTTGACGCTCTCAGAATGCCGCTTTTCTGCGCCGGCCTTGCTTTTTGCCCGAAAAACGCAGAAAACGGGCCTTTCTGTCAATGTGCTGATATATAGGCATTTATGCCGGTTGAAGAGAAAAGACGTGTGTGTTAAAAAACATTACTCGGCCACTTAGCATGTCTAAACGATAGGTTTAGCAATGAAAAGTGGCACTGTTTGCAGTGCAAAACCTGCGGTTTTAACCTCCGAAACAGGCATTTCGGGCATGAAAAAGCAGCGTAAAAGCAAACGTATGTTAAACAGATGGCCTCATGCAGCCCTTCTGTTTAACATACGTTATACGTCGGATTTCTATTTCACAGAAAACTCTATACATAAATTTTGTAAAGAGTTTTCTGTGGTGACAATGCCTGCCAGACATGCAGTTTGTGGGGTAAGTCATATTGATGAAACCCGGATAAGATGCCAAATAAGTCCATTATGGCAGAAGTGATATTCATCGCATGCGGCCTTGCCATGCAGGTCTGTCATAATTCTGCGGTTGTCGTAGAATCATGGTCTTGCCGGCTCGGCCGGCATTTATGGCCTTGCAGTAAAGCCATATTATGCGTTGGCACGTTTCCGCGTATCACGCTGCTATGCCGTATAGGCAATGATGCTGTATTTTATGTCATGTGTCGGTATGGGCATGCCCGGCAGGCTTAATGAGTAGGCAATCACTTGCAGACCGCTCTTACGGGACATCCGCTGAAGCGGTTGCCTGGCATCAGGCTTGTGGCATAGTCGCGGTATCCCACAAACTGGTAGGCCTGGTCGCTTGTGCTGCTTGGCATGTTTGCAGTCCAGTAATAGAAGCTGATGCCGTTGCCGGAAATGTCCTCGTTGATGTAGATTCCGGCAGCAGGCAGGAATATGCTGTTGTTGTTAGACGCCGTAACGAGATATCCGTTTACGCCGTTCTGTGTGGTCCATGTCCATGTGCAATATTGCATCAGCTCTCCATACTGCTCAAGGGTAGGTGTGGTCCAGTTTTCGCCCAGCTCGTGCGCTGCCATGTCATAGCCTGAGCCTTGTATGTCGTACACGTTGACGGTGTCGTTCATTTCTTCTGCAACGTTATAGTAAATCGACTCGCGCTGTTCGCCCACAGGTTCAAAAGTCTGTGTAGCAGCATCGTAGAAAGAATAGTTCTCCTTGCTGTATGTGTCCTTCACTTCAACTTCAGCCCATGCATAGATGTTGCCGGCCTTTTCGGGCGATGTGGCTCCTATGTTCATGTTTGCCCACTTGGTTCCGCTTGGCAGGGCCATGTCTACGGCTTCAAACTTCTTTGTCTCCATATAGTTGCCTATAACCGGGCGTATGCCGTATCCATAGTATCTGTATGCACAGGCGTCGGGGTCTAAAGAGTCTTCCATGTCCTCGCCCGGGGCGATGAACAGTGCATAGCCTAAATATTCGGGATCTTTGTATCTTGATGAAGACCAATAGTTGCCTATTACGCCTACCGACTGAATGTGGTCTGTTATGACGCCGTTGAACGGTATGAATATGCTGTTGCCGTTCTTTCCTGTCACTTTATATCCCCTCATGCCGTCTTCTTCGGTCAGTGTCCATGTGCAGTATTCGGCAAGCTCCTTATACTGTGCGCATGAAGGTGTGCGCCACTGTCCGCCCCATTTTACGTGAGCAACGTCAATGTCCGTATTGCCGAAGTCTAAGGAGTCGCCTTCCCATTTAATCCAGACCTCGTTGTCGTAATCGTACAGAGTGTAGTTCTCCCATGAATACAGGGTGTGAGTCTCTGTCTCTCCCCATCCGTAATAGTTGCCCGGCTCCGAAGGCTTGCTGGCGCCCACGTTGAAGTCGGCCCATAGAGTGCCGCTCGGCAGTCCGAGGTCAACAGGAGTGCCGACAGGCATATCTTCCTCAAATGTTATCTGCTTTACATCGGCTGTTGGATATTTTGCTATTGTGCCGTCATTAAGTTCCACGCGCATCACGTTTTGTGCTGAAGCGGTAATGCTAACGATTATTCCGATTAATAGTATGATAGATTTTTTCATTTTCTTGCTATTTTAATTGTTGAACGTCCTGCTTTTATGATATAAATGCCCCTCTCCATTCCGTTTAGCGAAATGTCAAGCGAGCCTGACTCCGGGATTGTGTATTGGCTGATAAGAACTCCGTTTACCTGATAGAGGTACACTTTCATTCCTTTCTCGAAGCCTGATAGCTGCGCTCCGTCAGCATTGACGGTTATGCGGCCTTGCTGCTCTTCAGACAGGGTCTGCTTTATGTCTGTAGTCTGCTTGTCTATGGTTATCCTGTCTATGTCGGCCCGTGCCACTTCTATGTTCACGTCGGTGGCGGTAAGTATCAGGTTTTCTTCATTGTAAGTGATAACCGGTTTGCTTGACAGCAGATAACAAGTTTTTTCACCGTTTGTGTACCACAGTACGACAGACTCGTCCCCCGTGTCGCCTGCATGGCAGATATGGCTGTACGAGAACAGGGCTATCGCCACGAAAAGCAATTTGATTTTCTTAAAATGTTTCATACACTTGCGTTTTTTTTAATTAATTCAGATGGAAATAAAATTCCAGAGACAATGGCCAATCGTCTGCGCAAATTTAATTTGGAATAAGATTTAAGAATGAAGAAAAAAGTGCTGAAAAAGCGCAAAATCACGATTTTGCGCTTAAATTATGCGTTATTTTCCCGTTTTTAGGTGAAAAACGGCAGAATAACGTTATTGTATTGCAAGCTGATCGTCTGCTTCGTCTGCAGTTTTTGTCTGTTCGTTTTTCTGCATAATACAGTCAGCTGCGTAAGAAATCCTGTAGCTGACTTTCTATAAAGCATCTCTGTCTGTAAGTCTGCCTAATGTCCGCAGGCCTATGACTGCTCGGCTGCCCTGTTCTTCTTGTCGGCCAGCTGCTGATATTTTGACGGGAACAGACCAGTAACCTTCTTGAAGGCAGTTCTGAAGCTGTTAACCGACTTAAAGCCCACGCTGTTGGCTATAGCCTCCAAGGTCATGTTTCCGTAGTTGTCTCTGTCGCTTATGCGCTTGCAGGCTTCCTTTATTCTATATTCGTTTATAAACGTGTTGAAGTTGTTGCCCGTAAGCTGATTTATCACCTGCGACACGTTTTTGGGCTGCTCGTTCACCATCTGTGCAAGCCTGTTCAGGTTAAATTCATAAGAAAACACTTCAGAGCTTGTGTCAAGCACGGTTCTTATTTCCGACATGAGCGCATAGCTCTTCGACTCATTGATGGGATTGCCCTGATACTTTCTCGAAGGCGCATCGGCTCCTATTCCGGCCCTGTCGAGCCGTTCCTGCCTTTCGCGCTGTTCCTGTTCAAGTATCTCCTGGTTTTTGTTGAACAGCATCTCGTTGTTTATCCGCAGGGCCTTATTGCGCCGGTAAAGCTCCACCAGAAGCACCAGTATTATCACCACGACAACGGCGCATAGACCTATTATGTAGTTCTTTATGGTGTTCATCATGTCGGCCCTCGTAATCTGCTCGTCGAGCTTGTTGATCTGGCTTAGAAACTGTATGTCCTTTACGCTTGCCAGCTGCTGATAGTTGAGCAGCGTGTCCTTCAGCTGATAGAACTTGTTATGGTAAGTATTTGACCTTTCGGCTTGTCCTGCCTTGCTGTAGTATCCTGCAAGCAGCTCGTAGCATTGCAGCTTGCTGTCTTTAAGGTCAAATTTGTAGCTCAGGTCAAGTGCCTTCATGGTGTATTCGGCAGCCTCTTCGTATTTTTTCTGACAGGCAAGCGTTCCGCCGATGTTTACAAACATTAGTATGCGGTTGCGGATATAGTCTCTTTCTTCGCTTGTATGGGGATATTGCTCCTTGAAGTATTGCAATGCCCTGTCGTAGTCGTTGTGTTCCTTTGCAATGACGCCTTTATAAAGGAGAGATGTGTATTTAAAAAGATTTGCAGGATGTAGAGATTCGGTTGCCGCAAACTGTTTCCATTCTCCGGCAAGGCTGTCCATGCAGTGAAGCGCCGCACATACGGTGACCATATTGCCGAAGCTGTTGATTATTCCATTGGAGTCTTTCTGGCGCAGACCTTCTCTGAAGGCAATGCGGTAAGCGTCAAGCGCCTTCCTCATCAGCTTTTCGTCTTTGCCTTCTTCCGCCAGGGTCTGATAGAAGCAGCCTAAGTTTAGCTGTATCTGGGTTTCGCTGTGATTAATCTCATTGGCTATGTGCTGTGCGGTGATCAGCGCATCATAAGATTTTGCATAGTCGAAATACGTAAAGAAGCGGATATACCATAATCCGTTGTAGGCGCTTATAACCTTTATCTTGTCCTCGTCGGTCATGTCCTTGTTATATCTGTGCGTGACAATAGTCAGGCAGAGCATGGCGCTGTCGGTGTTTACCCTGTTTACGAGGTATTTTTCGGCCTTTTTGAGGAGGACGGAGCTTGACAGTTTTGAATAGGAGCTGTAATTCCTTAATGAATTGTTGCTGCCCTGTGGCGCTGCTTCTGCAAACGGCATTATTGCCATAAGCATGATAAAAATGAAAATGCTTTTAAGCGGCTTGATGTTTTTCGTATTCATTGTCTGTCTTTATATAGTCATTTGTAGGTTCTGATTAACTCTGTCCACATATCCGTGTTATGCCTGTTTCCTGTTAAGGCTGAGGAGATGCCTGAATGCATGTCCTCGCTTTTTATGTCTGTTCTCTTTTTGTCTTGTTGTGTCAGACAACAGAATAATGGTATTGTTGTTACAAATAAAACCGGCAGAGCGCGCCCGGACAGGGCAGGCTTCTTGGGCGTGGCTTATAAAGGCATTTTATGTAATTACCGATATATGTTGTAAAATTACTAAAAATTTTCTTTGTATACAAGAAATGCATTTATTTTCAACTCCTAATCCTTGCGGGCACGGCATGAAGCCTGCCGGTTTGTCAGGTTCGTTGTGTTTGGCCGTATAAGTTTACGGCCGTTGTTCACCTAATAATATTATTGCCTGACAATATATAAATTGCCTCTTTGCAACGCTGCCTATTCGGCGTCGAGCAGCACGAAGGCAGCCCAGAAGAACGGGCTGGGGTGGGTGGCGCGCAGGTTGGCCACTGCCAGGCTGAAAGCCTCGTGCTTGGAGCGGCCGCCGAGCCACAGGCGATAGAAGTCTTGCATGAAGAGCGACGTGGCGCGGTCGTTGACGTTCCATAGCGACAGAATCATCGACCTTACGCCAGCCTCCTTAAATCCGCGCTGCAGTCCGTAGACGCCCTCAAGGCTGTAGTCGCCGAGCGCCGTCTCGCATGCCGAGAGCACCACGAGGTCAGTGCGGCTAAGGTCGAGCATAGACAGCTCGTTGGCCGTCATGATGCCGTCGTTGCCGTCGGGCTTCTTTTCGCCCATCCATGTGGCGTTGGCTCCGGCAAAGGCCAGTCCGCTGCGCTGCATCGAGTGATAGCGTCCGCCGGGGTGATTCTTCAGGAAGGCGTTGCTTTCAACGTTTTTCTCGCTGATGTAGAAGCCGTGCGTGGCCAGGTGTATTATGCCCGGGCTGTTGTCGTCGAGCGCGTAGAAGTTGGCCTCGGTGGCGTTGTCGCCCATATATTTGTCTATGGCTATGCCTCCGGCAGTCATGTTTTCGGCAATGGTGTCGGTCTCTGCCCGTGTTTCGGCCAGGTCGGCAAAGGCCACCGACAAGGCTGCGCGTGAGCCGTCGGCGTTTTGTGTCATGCTTTCGGGCATGTTGCCGTAGTTTATTCCGCCGAAGAGCGCTGCCGAGCTTATCTTGCCTGTTCTGCCTCGTGTGGCGAGCAGGGCCGTGGTTGACAACTGATGAAGGTCGTAGCAGTCAGCCAGACAGCTGTCTGCCGACACAGGCAGTGCGGCGAATGCCACGCGGTTGAGGAATGCCGTGGGCGAATAATACACCGTCTTTATGCCCTCAAGCTCGCCGGCGAGCGGTGCCCATATCAGGTCGTAGAGCTTTGAGCGCCCGTAGGTGTAGAGCCGTCGGGCCCGCGTCTCGGCAGGGAAGTTGTCAACCCTGCTCAGCGTCTCGTAGCATTCGGCGGCGTTACACAGCCTTACATACCGCGGCCGCTCGCAGCCGGGGCGCACCACGAGCGCCATGAGCGAGCTGTCGCCCAGCACAAACTCCACTGCCGCCTCCTTATCCTTCAGACTGCTTCTGACATCCTGCCATGACACCACGCGCATGGTGTCGGCACGAAACTTCACGGTCTGCCTTGACAGCCATTTCTCCAGCCTGTCTATGCTGCGCTGCATCTTGGCGTGTGCCCACGATGATGCCGAGTCGGTCATGTCCATGCTCATTGCCCTCTTCTGCTTGTTCAGCATGTCGAGCGTGTCGAGCTTGGCTGCAAGCGCCTTGTCGCCCGAGCGCAGGATGGAGCGGCGCAGCCTCTCCCACGAGTGCAGCAGCAGACCCTTGTCAAACAGGGCTGCGTCGTATACGTCGGCAGCAAGCTCTGCGGGGCGGCGCGACAGCATGTCGTTGAGGCGTATGCCCGTGTTGCCGTATGAATTAAGAAACTCGGCGCGCTCGTTAGACGACATGAAGTCGAAGTTGGCAAGCACATACGAGCGTATGCGCCCTGCCTGTGCCACGGCAGTCTCAACGGCCTCGTCGTCGTGGTGCAGCGTGTTGGCAAGGAAGGCCATCCTGTCGCCAATCTGAAGCTTCTCGAACGTGCTGAACCTGTCGATGTGCTGACAGCACCGCTGCGTATGTTCGTATGCCTTCTGCCAGTTGCTCTCCCTGATGTAATATTCGGCCATGGCATTGTCTGCCTGCCAGGGTGTGCCGCTTGCGGTGTATGCCTCTGCCATGAGGTTAAGGTAGTGCAGCTCAAGCTGCTTGTCGGCTTCCACCTTGCCATACCACTTCATAAGACTGCTGACTATGCTCAGCCATGTGGGAGTGGCGCGATAGTCGTAAGGCTTGACATATTCGGGAAAGTCTTTCTCTATTTTGTGCATCAGCGGCAAGGCCTGTTCTTTGAACATGCTCATCATCCTGTAGAAAAACTCCTTGCCCTTGCGGTATTCGGCAGCCTTTTCTGAAGTCTTGCCATATTCTTCCGCGCTGCTGTCCATTTGAGTCTTGCCTTCGGCCGCGGCGTCGAGCGCCACGGTAAGTATGCGCAGTGCGTAGTTGTAAAGTATGTCGGGCGACTGTCCGGTGCGTTCATACACAGACGCTATTATGGGTATCTGCTCCATCACGGCAGGCAGATACTGCAGCAGGTCGTTGGGCGTGCGCCAGTTGATGATGATAAACCTGTTCCACAGGGCTTCAAGATAGAGGGCCGACTCCTGCAGTCCGGCAGCCTCGATGGCAGCTATGTTCTGTTCGTTGAACAGTTCGGCCTCGTGGTCGTTGCCCTGAAAGAAATAGAGGCTGAACAGCTCGTTGTTGAAGTCGAACAGCGTTGCGTCAAGAGGTTCGCACAGCTGCGAGGCCAGTTCCCAGCCCTTTCGCAGCGCCTTCTCTGTCAGGTCGTGACGGTTGAGATAGTTATAGTAGTGAGCCAGAAGCATGTAGCCCCTTACCGTTTCGCTGTTCAGGTCGACGGTGTCAGCCATATACAACTTTTCAGCCTCGCCGAAAACGTCGGCAAGCCGTGCCGTGTCGGTAATATGGGCGTTGAGCATGGACTGGCCGAGCAGCAGGCGCGTGTATGCCCGGTCGTAAGGCAGGTCGCGCAGCGCGTCGAGTTTCAGCAGGGCGTCAAACTGTCGTATGGCTCCGTCATAGTCGCCTATGCTGTTGAGATATAGTCCGTAGTTGAGCAGCGGCATCGTGGGCGGAATGCCTACCTCTGCATAGAGTTTCAGCGTCTTGTCGTATTCGCGCCTTATCGTGTCGGCCGACTGAGAGTAATACTGCGCATATCCAGCCGTTTCGAGCTGTATGTCAGCCGTTATGGGCAGCGCCTTTCCGCCGGTAAGCACGTCGAGGTCGCCGGCCAGTCGGCGTGTTATGGCCAGTGCGTCCTGCGTCCGTCCGTTCCTGTTGCATGCCTGCGCCAGTCGGCGTGCCGCCGCAAACAGCCGCCATGAAGGCTTTAATCTGCGGTCGAGTGCCATGGCCGTAAGTTCCTGCAGCCTCGATGCCAACGTAGTAACGTCGCTCTTCTCGTATGCCTGCATGAAGCACATCTTGTCCATGATATATTGTCCCGGGTCGTCGGCGTAGGTGATGCGCGCCGTGGCGTCATATATCTGCTCCATCTTCATCACGTCGGCCACTGACGATGCACCCGCAGCCATGCCCAGGTTGAGCCCGTAGATTACGGGCAGCGACAGATACGCCCTAGAGCTTGCGCCGTAGTATCCGGCGTAAGGTTCAAGCTCGCCGGCATATTTCCAGTCGAATCGCAGCGGATATCCGTTGGTTGCCGCTATATAGTCGCGTATGGCCTTCATGTCTGTTATCATCGGATGTCCCTGCGGCATCTTGCTTTCGGTTATGGCCACCACGCTGTCGGCAGCCGCCACGCGCGCAGCCCCGTCGCCCGGGATGGCCCCTGCCATCAGGCAGTTTATCCACGGCACCATCGTGTCGGGACTGTCGTTGCCCAGCAGCCGCCTCAATATGGCGAGGCTCTCTCTGTAATAATAAGGCGAGTTGGTTATAATCCCGGTAAATGGGATGATGTCGTAATGTGTTGTGTCGATATCCTTGTCGGCAAACAGCACGCTGTCGGTTGCCTGCTTGAAGTCGTTGTCAAACTCGGTGCGCTCTTTCATTATGGCCAGCATGTGCATCATCTCTGCCTTGCTGACCGTTTCAGGATGACTCTTGTAGAAGCTCAGAAAGTCTTTCTCGAGGCCGAATATCTCCCTTATGCGCATAGGGCTTTCGCCTTCAACATAGCTGTAGAGCAGGTGCTGGCGCGCTATCTTGTAAAGCAACTGCGACTCTTCGGCCGTGGCTATGCCGTCTACGAGACTTATCGCCCGCTCTATCGTGGGGATACAGGCACTGTCGTAGTATGAGCCCTGCAAGTTGGCAAGGTTGTAGAGCGTACGCGCCAGCGCCTCGGGACATTCTTCCGAATATCGCTCGGCTGCGTCGGCGCAGGCCTTCAGCGCTGCCATCTTCATGCTGCCTTTCGGGTCAAGACGGTTGGACGCCAGCATGTCTGCATAGTCATTCAGCACAGGAACAAGCCTTGCAGCCGCCCTTATGCGCTCTGTTGAGGCTTGGCTCCTGTCGAGCGAGCTTACGGCGTCGGACGCCTTCATTATCAGCATAGCCTCGTCATGGGCATCGGTTGCTTCGGTGTTTCGGGCATGCAGTACGCAGACTGTTGCCAGGCATATCAGCACGGCGACAGACAGCTTATGAAGATTTATACGGAATGGCATCATGGCATGAAAATCTTTAGTTAGTAAAAAAGTCGGACCGAAAGACACGGCAAGACAGATAATATCCGCAAATTTATGATTATACGAACGTTTCTTGTGTCGGCAACGCATCGCCAACGTCTTTACAAAGATACGCTTATTTTTTGACAACACGCAAAAAATGCTGCCCCAATATGCCTTGTTTGTGTCCTTAAGGTAGCTGCGGCTGGCAGTTTTAACCGATATGTAACATAAAATTAATTATTTAAGGTGAAATTAATGCTGAAGTAAGAAATTATTTTCGTAACTTCGCACAGAAAGGCTATGCCACGCCTGCACGGCGCAGAACAGCACAGAGCCCTCAGGCAGGGCTGATGCACAGACCGCGCACAGAACCGAGGCTGACGGCAGGCCGGGAATTAAAAAAAACACAAGATTATGGCAAAAGGAAAAAAATCGACAAAGAGGCTGACCAAGAACAAAATATCGGAGATGCTGCAAAACCTCTTTCTGCAGAACTCAGACAAGACACTAAGTTTCAAAAACATATTCAAGACTCTTAACCTGAAGACTCATCCGGCAAAGATGCTGGCAGTGGACGTGATGGAAGAGATGGCATGGGACGACTTCCTGAGCAAGGTGAGCGACAACTCATACAAGCTGAACACCAAGGGACAGGTGCAGGAAGGCCGCTTCATACGCAAGGCCAACGGCAAGAACAGCTTTGTGCCCGACGACGGCGGCAAGCCCGTGTTCGTGGCTGAGCGCAACTCGCTCTTCGCCCTTACCGGCGACCGCGTCAAGGTTACGTTCATGGCGCGCAGGGAGAACCATATCAAGGAGGCTAAGGTTATAGAGATACTTGAGCGTGCGCGCGACACGTTCGTGGGCAAGCTGAGAGTTGAGAAAGACTTTGCCTTCCTTGTTTCGAACAGCGACATATTTGTTCACGACGTAATAATACCGAAGAACAAGCTGAAGGGCGGAAAGAGCAACGACAAGGCGCTGGTGAAGGTTACAAAATGGCCCGACACAGACAACAAGAACATTATAGGCGAGGTGGTTGACATTCTGGGCGAGACCGGCGACAACGACGTTGAGATGAACGCCATACTGGCACAGTATGGTCTGCCGTACAGATATCCCAAGAAGGTTGAGGAGGCTGCCGAGAAGATAAGTGCCGAGATAACCGAGGATGACTATAAGGAGCGCGAGGACTTCCGCGACGTAACCACGTTCACAATTGACCCGAAGGACGCCAAGGACTTCGACGACGCCTTGTCAATAAAGCCGCTGGGCAAAGACTTGTGGGAGGTTGGCGTGCACATTGCCGACGTGTCTCACTATGTTACCGAAGGCTCCATAATAGACAAGGAGGCACAGAAGCGTGCCACGAGCGTGTATCTCGTTGACCGCACCATACCTATGTTGCCCGAGCGCCTTTGCAACTTTATATGCTCTCTGCGCCCCGACGAGGAGAAACTGGCTTACAGTGCTGTGTTCAACCTCGACGCTGATGCCAACGTGAAGAGCTGGCGACTGGTTCACACCGTGATAAAGAGTAACCGCCGCTTTGCCTATGAGGAGGTGCAGCAGATCTTGGAAGACAACGGAGTGGTGGAAGGCACGGGCGAGCCCGCACCGCCTGCAGGCAAGGACGGATACAAGGGCGAGTTTGCCACGGAGCTGATAACGCTCGACATGCTGGCAAAGAAGCTGCGCAAGGCGAGATTCAAGAACGGTGCGGTGAAGTTCGACCGCGAGGAACTTCATTTCGACGTTGACGAGAAGGGCAAGCCCACACGCTGCTACTTCAAGAAGTCGAAAGACGCCAACAAACTCATCGAGGAGTTTATGCTGCTGGCCAACCGCAGCGTGGCCGAGGGTGTGGGCAAGGTGAAGAAGGGGCAGAAGGCAAAGACGCTGCCTTACCGTATACACGACGTGCCCGACCCGACAAAGCTGGAGCGTCTGCGCGAGTTTATCGTGAAGTTCGGCTACAAGTTGAAGACAGAAGGCACCAAGGGTGAGATATCGCGCAGCCTGAACAAGCTGATGGACGACTGCAACGGCCGCCGCGAGCAGAACGTGATAGAGAGCGTTGCGCTGAGGGCAATGATGAAGGCTAAATACAGCGTGCACAACATCGGCCACTACGGACTGGCTTTCGAATATTACACCCACTTTACAAGCCCTATCCGCCGTTATCCCGACACGATGGTTCACCGCCTGCTCACACGCTATCAGAACGGTGGACGCAGCGCAAACAAAGAGTATTATGAGGAGCTGTGCGAACACTCGAGCGACATGGAGCAGATAGCACAGAACGCCGAGCGCGACTCTATAAAATATAAGATGGTGGAGTTTATGGCCGACAAGATAGGCAACGAATATCCTGCCCACATCAGCGGCATAACGTCTTACGGCATTTACTGCGAGATAGACGAGAACCACTGCGAAGGCATGGTGCCCATGCACGATTTGGACGACGACTACTACGACTTCGATGAGCGCAACTACTGTCTCGTTGGCCGCCGTCATCACAACAAATATCAGCTGGGCGACCCGATAAAAATCAAGGTGGCACGCGCCAACGTTGAGAAGCGCCAGCTCGATTTCACACTGGCTGAGGAACAATAAAAATACAGCCGTGGCAACTGCAAATGCCGGCATGAAGCATCAAGGCTCATGCCGGCATTTGTTATATCATAACAGCCAGAATATGTATGATAACCCCTGTTATGGGCTTGTCAAGGTTACAGATTGTAACTTGTTGATGATAAAACGGCATATACAGCGTTTTTTGTCTGACTTATGCGGCCGGTTTTTATGGCTTCGTGTATAACGGCGTTTCAGATTAAAAGCAAAGTTTTATCTTATTTGTTGTAATGTCGCTTTTTGTTGGCGTGCAGATGTTTATATGCAGAAAAACAGATACTTATGGCAAATCATGCCGGTAGATAGCCTCAGGATTGATGTGCAGATGAATCTGTCGTTGATGGCATGCTGCAGAGCTACACCTTATTATATTATAATAGGCAGCGCTGACAGCCTGCTTTCAGTTTGAAATTTTTGTGGTTTTAGGCATCGTTTATTATCTTTTCGCCCTTGCCGTGGCAGAAAAGCTGCTGTACGTGATGCCTGAAGGTTGCCGTGCAGATATGCTTTGGCTCGTAAATATGCGTGTTTCAGGGCCTTTCAGCGTTTTCTTGATGTAGCGAAAAGATGTTTTTTAGCAAAAAATAGCTCTGACATATTATTTTTTTCATCACTTTTATTGTGTTATTATTGTTATTGAAACACTTAATTTTTGTCGCAGAAGTGAACAATTTTCGACAAAATGCTGTCAGATGCTAAATATTTATGCAAAAAGATTTTGCGGTTTCGATAATCTTTACGACCTTTGCAATTAATCTTAAATACATAGCATTGTTCTCGCGTTTGGGTCAGCCCGGCGCGGCAACAGACAGTAGAAAAACATACTAATAAGTTATAAAGTTTAAAAAGACTTTTTATGGCAGAAGAATTGGAAGTAAAACAGTTAGATGATGTCGTAGTGCGTTTTTCGGGTGACTCCGGCGACGGCATGCAGCTGGCGGGAAACATCTTCTCGACAGTTTCGGCTACGATAGGTAATGGAATCTCGACGTTTCCGGATTATCCGGCAGACATCCGCGCCCCGCAAGGATCGCTTACGGGTGTTTCGGGCTTTCAGGTTCACATCGCCAGTGGACGTGCTTACACTCCCGGCGACAAGTGTGACGTGCTGGTGGCCATGAACGCTGCTGCACTGAAGACTCAGTACAAGTTTGCCAAGCCACAGGCTACGATAATCATCGACACCGACAGCTTCGGTCCGGCCGACCTGAAGAAGGCCGAGTTTAAAACTGACGACTACCTGGGCGAGATGGGCATCGACCCCGACCGCGTGGTGGCTTGTCCGATAACTCAGATGGTGAAAGACTGCCTGGCAGACAGCGGACTCGACAACAAGACCGTGCTGAAGTGCCGCAATATGTTTGCTCTCGGCGTCGTATGCTGGCTGTTTAACCGCAATCTCGACTTCGTTACATCGTTCCTGCGCGAGAAGTTTGCCAAGAAGCCTGCTGTTGCAGAGTGCAACATCAAGGTGGTGCATGCCGGATATGACTACGGCCACAACACTCACGCAAGCGTGCCCGCCACTTACCGCATCGACTCTAAGAACAAGGTTAAGGGACGCTACATGGACATAACGGGTAACAAGGCTACTGCCTATGGACTTATTGCCGCTGCCGAGAAGGCCGGCCTTAAGCTCTATCTTGGCTCATATCCCATCACTCCTGCCACAGACATCCTGCACGAACTGGCTAAGCATAAGTCGTGCGGTGTCATGACGGTGCAGTGCGAAGACGAAATATCTGGATGCGCCAGTGCCATTGGTGCATCGTTCGCCGGTGCTCTGGCCGCAACATCTACATCAGGCCCCGGCATCTGTCTTAAGTCAGAAGCCATGAACCTGGCTGTAATCGACGAGCTGCCGCTCGTTGTCATCGACGTTCAGCGTGGCGGTCCGTCAACAGGTCTGCCTACAAAGAGCGAGCAGACCGACCTGCTGCAGGCTCTCTTCGGACGTAACGGCGAGTCGCCTATGCCGGTGATTGCCGCAACAAGTCCTACAAACTGTTTCGACTCTGTATATGCTGCAGCCAAGATTGCTCTCGAGCATCTTACTCCTGTTGTGCTGCTCACCGACGCTTTTGTGGCTAACGGTTCGTCAGCATGGAAACTGCCCGATATCAACGAGCTGCCCGAAATTCATCCTCACTATGCAACACCTGAGCAGAAGGGCGTTTACACTCCGTATAAGAGAGATCCGGAGACAGGTGCACGCTACTGGGCTATACCGGGACAGGAAGGCTACGAGCACATCCTGGGCGGACTGGAGAAAGACGGCGACACAGGTGCCATCTCTACCGATCCGGAGAACCACGACAAGATGTGCCGTCTGCGTGCAGCAAAAGTGTTCAAGATTCCTGTTCCAGACCTTGAAGTGCAGGGCGACGCCGACGATGCCGACTTGCTGATCGTTGGTTTCGGCGGAACATTCGGCCATCTGTATTCTGCTATGGAAGAGATGAGAAGTGCCGGTCATAAGGTGGCTCTCGCTCACTTCAACTATATCAACCCGCTGCCTAAGAACACAGCTGAAGTGCTGGGCAAGTATAAGAAGGTAGTTGTGGCAGAGCAGAACCTTGGTCAGTTCGCAGGCTATCTGCGCATGAGAATCGACAACTTCATGCCTTATCAGTTCAACCAGGTTAAGGGTCAGCCCTTCGTGGTAGGCGAGCTTGTAAAGGCGTTCACCAAAATAATTAATAATTAAGAAGTAAAATACAAGAGTAAAGAAGTAATGGAGTAAAGGAGTTAAGACAAATGTCTTGAAGGCCGTATTGGCCGTGGATATCCTTTACTGTGGATAAGAAGAGATTGCTGACATAACAATCAGACAGATTTCATGGCATGCTTGCATGATAAATCGCTGCGCTTGCTGTTGTCTTAGCTCCTTAGCTTCATACCCTTTGCTCCATAAAAATAATTGCAATGGAATATACTGCGCAAGATTATAAAAAGGGACAGCCGCGGTGGTGTCCCGGTTGCGGCGACCATTTCTTCCTCGCATCGCTGCACAAGGCTATGGCAGAACTCGGCGTTCCGCCTTATCAGACAGCCGTCATTTCAGGTATCGGATGCTCAAGCCGTCTGCCTTATTATGTAAACACTTATGCCATGCAGACCGTTCACGGACGTGCTGCGTCTATTGCTACGGGCGCCAAGGTTGCCAATCCCGACCTGACAGTATGGCAGATTAGCGGTGACGGCGACGGACTCGCCATCGGCGGTAACCACTTCATCCACGCCATGCGCCGCAACATCGACATAAACATGATTCTGCTCAACAACCGCATCTACGGACTCACCAAAGGCCAGTATTCGCCTACTTCTCCGCGCGGATTTGTCAGCAAGTCGTCACCTTACGGCACAGTTGAGGACCCGTTCCTCCCGGCAGAACTGTGCTTCGGAGCACGCGGCCACTTCTTCGCACGTGCCGTTGCCACCGACGCTCAGGGCACAGTAGACATCCTCAAGGCTGCATATAAGCATAAGGGTGCTTCTGTGTGCGAGATTCTGCAGAACTGCGTAATCTTCAACAACGGATGTTATGATCCGATCTACAAGAAGGAAGTGCGCGCCAAGAACGCTATCTACGTTCGCCACGGCGAGCCGCTGATCTTCGGCGAGAACAATGAGTACGGACTCATGCAGGAAGGTTTCGGCCTCAAGGTTGTTAAGCTGGGCGAGAACGGCATTACAGAGAAAGACATTCTCGTGCATGACGCTCACTGCCTTGACAACACTCTGCAGCTGAAACTTGCCATGATGGACAACGAGCACGGATTCCCCGTTGCGCTCGGCGTCATCCGCGACGTTGAGGCTCCTACCTACGAAATGGCAGTTAAGGAGCAAATCGAAGAAGTAAGCGCCAAGAAGAAATATCACAACTTCATGGAGCTGCTCGAAACCAACGATATTTGGGAAGTTAAATAAATATAGGGCAAAATAAAAGTCTGTATAAAAAGAAACGCCCCGCAAATAGTTGTTTGCGGGGCGTTTCTTCTTATATGTTTTTCCTTAATCCTAATTTTGATAAAAGCAGTCTGAGCTAAGAAAAATAGTCTGTCATGATTACAGCTTGCTGCCGTAGCACAGGTCGCCGGCATCGCCGAATCCCGGCACGATGTATTTGTGCTCGTTCATGCCCGGGTCAACGGCTGCGCACCATATTGTGGTCTTGTCGTCGGGCAGAGTCTTCTTTATGTGGTCTATGCCGTCGGGTGTGGCTATCACGCAGGCTATGTGTATGCGCTTGGGCGTGCCTTTGGTAAGGAAGGCCTTGTAGCCCAGCTCCATCGATCCGCCCGTTGCCAGCATGGGGTCGGCTATGATGAGCGTTTTGCCGTCGATGCTCGGCGTGGCAAGATATTCAACATGTATGCCCACCTCGGTGTGCTCGTTGTCGGTATATTCGCGGTATGCGCTCACAAAGGCGTTTCCGGCGTGGTCGAACACGTTGAGGAATCCGTTGTGGAAAGGCAGTCCGGCACGGAATATCGTGGCAAGGATAATCTTGTCGGCAGGCACGCTGACGCGCGATACGCCCAGGGGCGTGGTTACGTCTTTCGTCTCATATTCGAGCGTCTTGCTTATCTCGTAGGCCATCATCTCGCCCACGCGCGTTATGTTGTTGCGGAACAGCAGACGGTTCTGCTGATAGTTTACGTCTCTTATCTCTGCCAGATATTGGTTTAAAATCGAGTTGGTTTCGCTAAAATTAATTACTTGCATGCTTTTGTTCTTTTTCTGCAGTCTTTCGTGACTGTATGTTATGTATTTGTGCAAAAGTAAAAATATTTCTCGATTTTTGCAAAGTGCAAATTGCAAAAATACTTCGGGCCGTTTAAATTTTTAATACTTTAACCTAAAAAGACTTTTTATAGGTGTTTTTTATACCCTTCATTGTTGGCTGATAATCGATTTTTTGCTAACTTTGCAGCCGATTTAAGGTAACTATCAGGAACAAATAATTCACTTTTTAATATATTATTAAAATGGCAAAGTTTGATAAGTCAGTTTTAGAAAAGTATGGAATCACAGGTACAACTGAGGTTCTTTACAACCCGTCTTATGAGGTATTGTTTGAGGAAGAGACAAAAGACGGCCTTACGGGTTTTGACAAAGGTCAGGTGACAGAACTCGGTGCAGTAAACGTAATGACAGGTATTTACACCGGACGTTCTCCTAAAGATAAGTTCATCGTAATGGATGAAACTTCAAAGGACACTGTATGGTGGACTTCAGACGAATATAAGAACGACAACAAACCTGCTTCTCAGGAAGCTTGGGCTGCTGTTAAGGAAATAGCAAAGAATGAGCTTTCAAACAAGAAACTCTATGTTATCGACGGTTTCTGCGGTGCCAACAAGGACACACGTATGGCTGTTCGTTTCATCATGGAGGTAGCTTGGCAGGCTCACTTCGTAAAGAACATGTTCATCCGTCCTTCTGAGGAAGAGCTTGAGGACTTTGAGCCTGACTTCGTTGTTTACAACGCTTCTAAGGCTAAGGTTGAAAACTATAAGGAGCTCGGTCTGAACTCAGAGACAGCTGTTGTGTTCAACGTAACTTCAAGAGAGCAGGTTATCATCAACACATGGTACGGTGGTGAGATGAAGAAGGGTATGTTCTCTATGATGAACTACTTCCTGCCGCTGAAGGGCATCGCTTCAATGCACTGCTCTGCTAACTGCGACAAGAACGGCGAGAACACAGCTATCTTCTTCGGTCTGTCTGGTACAGGTAAGACAACTCTGTCTACAGACCCGAAACGTCTGCTTATCGGTGACGACGAGCACGGATGGGACGACAACGGCGTGTTCAACTTCGAAGGTGGATGCTACGCTAAGGTTATCAACCTCGACAAGGAGAGCGAGCCCGATATCTACAACGCTATCCGCCGCGACGCTCTGCTCGAGAACGTAACTGTTGACGCTGAGGGCAAGATCGACTTCACAGACAAGAGCACAACTGAGAACACTCGTGTTTCTTATCCTATCTACCACATCGACAACATCGTTAAGCCTGTTTCTCACGCACCGGCTGCTAAGCAGGTAATCTTCCTGTCAGCTGACGCATTCGGCGTACTGCCTCCTGTATCTATCCTGACTCCGGAGCAGACTAAGTACTACTTCCTCTCTGGCTTCACAGCTAAGTTGGCTGGTACAGAGCGTGGTATCACAGAGCCTACTCCTACATTCTCTGCTTGCTTCGGTCAGGCATTCCTCGAGCTGCATCCTACAAAGTATGCTGAGGAGCTGGTTAAGAAGATGGAGAAGAGCGGTGCTAAGGCTTACTTGGTTAACACAGGTTGGAACGGAACTGGCAAGCGTATCTCAATCCGCGACACACGTGGTATCATCGACGCTATCCTCGACGGTTCTATCAACAACGCTCCTACAAAGAAGATACCTATGTTCGACTTCGAGGTTCCGACAGAACTTCCTGGAGTTGATCCTAAGATCCTCGATCCGCGCGACACATACGCTGACGCTGCTGAGTGGGAAGCTAAGGCTAAAGACCTCGCAGGCCGCTTCATCAAGAACTTCGTTAAGTACGAAGGAAATGAGGCTGGTAAGGCTCTCGTAGCTGCAGGTCCGAAACTCTAATTCTGAATAAAATAGATTTAGATATCCTTTTAAGTAGGCGTGCCTTATGGCATGCCTACTTTCTTTTTGTGCCCTGCCGTATGGTCCGTGGCGTCCTGCCGTGCAGCGTGAGGTGAGTCTGCCTGACAGCCCCTGATGCCTGTAGGCGGGGTGGGGCAGATGGATAATCCCAAGTTTGCCGTTATTGTTCAGTCTTTATTTTGGCTTTATATTGAGCGGATTGTAGTTTTCGCCTTTAGCGGTTATGGCAGGCCATGCCATGGAAAGACAGATGAAAATGCTTCAATAGAGACAAAAGACGGCTTGAAGGCATGAATGAACAAAATGGATAAAGCCATATACGATATGATGACGATTTGGGATAATATGAAACAGAAAAGTTTTTCGTATTTACTCGTCACTCATCACGGCGGTGTGTTATGCGCTGTATGTCAGACGTTTGCAGTGTGATGAGTTGATGTATTGACTCATCACATCTGCCGCATGGCATCCCGGCGTGATGAGTTGCAGATATGGTTTGCTGCGGCTTATATTATTGACAGTCAGTAGGTTATGTCATATTATCGTAGGTGAGGAGCCTTTCTTGAAAACATATTGCATTTTACGGCTTTGCAAAAGCATACCTTTTACGTTCCAAAAGGTGCCCTTTCAGCCTGCAAAAGGCCATGTTTCGGCGTGCCGTTTGCCGTCTTTTGCAAAGCAGGCTGTTTTTGTGGTGCCGGCATTAGGCAAGGCATCATGCTTCTGCGCATTTCACAGTTGTCAACATTTCATGCCATATCCCCTCTGCCTTATATAAATTATGCGGTTGCGCTTTTATTTTTTATCCTGCCGGCATGAAAGAAAAATAAATTCAGTATATTTGTAAAAAAATATCCCGTGCGTGTCATGGTGCGTCTTCCGCCCTTGTATGCCCTGCGGGGATGAGTTTCTTAAATGTTTAACCTAACCATCTTATCTTAAAATTATGAAACCTGCAATGCTGCTAAAAGCTATTATCAGTGTGTTGTTATTCTCGTCTGTAACTGCGGCTCAGGCTCAGACTGCCCGTCCGTTCAAGGGTGCCTGGTATGCCGACGGACTGTATGTCGACATCGACTTCTACGGAAAGAGCATATCTGACCCTAACTCGATGGACGGCGACCCGTGTGCCGGCACAATAAGAATCAAGCCCGATGACACGTCGATGGCGTATACGATTGAAAACCTTAAGATGAGCGGCAACAGGGCCACGGCCACAGCCTACTTTGCCGAGAAAAACTCCAAGCTCAGCTTCGAGTATATGGCAGACGGCAGTTTGAAGATGACCAGCAGCGACGGCTTCTCGTATGTGGACGACGAACTGAAGAAACTGCCGCAGAATTCGTATGTCCTGCACAGGGCGTCGCCGTTCAACGGTGAATGGAAACTGGCAAAGGGCGACGGCACGCTGCGCATAAACCTCTACTACAAGAGCATGTATGAGGAAAACGCCGAAGGCGGAAGCGAGATGTGCTACGGAACTATTTATGTTGCATACGGCAACGGAATGAAGGTGGACAACAGCCTGATAAGGGCCCGCAAGATAGAGGGCAACAAGGCTGTGATTGAGTATGTAGGCGGACGCGACGGCAACACTTACCGTGCCGTGCTTGTTTATAACCCGTCAACACGCCAGATTACGGTCAAGTCGCCCGTGTCTGTCGGTGCATCAGGCGGAGTTAAGGAGAGCTTTGTGGTAGACGGCATGGTGTTCACGCGCCGCTGACGCCGCTGCGTGATAGTCGTTTTGTCCCTTTCAGGGCGGTATGTGCGCCCGGCCTGCATGCGTGTGCATGTGTGGCCGGGCGCGGCTTTTGCCATGTCCTGCCGCCGGCTTTTAGCTCCCGTGCAGGCTTCCGCCGCCCGGTTTCCGTCCGTGTATGCTGCGGCGTGAGGGGGCATGTTACGTGCCCGTTCGGGCCGTTTTAGGCAGTTGTCCGTCGTGCGGCAGCCTGTTTGCGTTGACGAAAAACAAGTGTTTTGATTTAAGTCAAAAAAACAGCTTTTTGATGCAAAAAACAAAGGAAAACGCTTGTGTGTTCGCACACAATGCGCTATCTTTGCTTCGTGTTCGTGAGAATACGTTTTCATAGGTTAGTAGTTTGATAGATTTAAGGTAAAGATTATGTTATTAGATTTTTAATTAAGTGATGTTGGTCTTAAGTTTTGTTGATGACCAAAATGTACATCATTAATTTGATTAACACCAACATCAGTTAAGGTTTTGTGAGGTCGGCGTGAGTGATTCATACCGGCCTCTTTTTTATAAAAACTTTAAAAAAACTTATATATGTATATAAAAAGTCCAATTTATTAATAATTTAGACAATAAAGTATTTAAAATCAGGCTTTATTTAAGGAATTCTGATTAAATTTGCAGCTAAAAATAGAAAATATTCAGCGAATGAAACGTATTATCCAGTGTTTGGCAATACTGTTCTCCGGGACATTTTTACTGGCTTCATGCCTTAGTGACGACAACGACAACAATTTTGTATATTATGACGACACCGCCATAACGTCATTTTCTTTAGGTACGGTCAATCAGTATCTTCACACTCTGTCATCCGAAGGAGAGGACAGCGTCTACAAGGTAGAGATTACCGGCAGCAACTACAAATTCTACATCGACCAGCTTAAACGCGAGATTTACAACCCCGACTCTCTGCCCGCAGGCACTGATGCCGCGCACGTGATATGCAACGTGGGAAGCAAGAACTCGGGCATCGTGGTGATAAAGAATGTAGACAGCGACACCCTGTCGTATTACAGCAGCTCTGACTCTGTAGACTTCACACAGCCGCGCGAGTTCAGAGTCTATTCGGTAGGCGGAGCATACTATCGTGCCTACAAGGTCAGCGTGAACGTCCATAAGGAAGATCCCGACTCATTCCGCTGGAACGCTCTGCCCGTGGAGCCGCGCTTTACGGCCATGAGCGGCATGAAGGCCGTTACGCTCAACGGCAAGGTGATGCTGTTCGGAAGCAACGGAACGGCAACTACTGCTCTGACAACTGATGCGGCAGGCACATGGACCGCCCTGACTGCGGCAACTCAGCTCGACGCCGACGCTTACAAGAGCGTTATCGTGAAGGACAACATGCTGTATACGCTCAGCAACGGCACCGTGATGACATCTGCCGACGGAACAGCTTGGACAGCAGTGGCAGCCTCTGATATCAGACAGCTCCTTGGCGCAGGCACAAGCAAGATGTATGCCATGGATGCGGCAGGCAGACCCGTAAGCTCTGTCGACAACGGTGCCACATGGACAGCCGACAACATAGTAGGCGACGAGGCAAAGCTGCCCGTGCACAATGCCGGACTTGCCACCTTCGCGCTTAACACAGACAAAAGCTCAGAGCGCATAATAATAGCCGGCAATCCTGCCGACGACGCCTTTACGGCAGACTCTGTGGCTTTCGTGTGGAGTAAGATAGAGGAGTATGCCCCAGGTTCGGAGCAGCACTCATGGATAGAATGCAACGAAGAGAACAGCTATCAGCTGCCGCGCCTGTCTGACCTCAAGATGACACGCTACGGCGACGTGCTCATAGCCATGGGCGGAACAGCGCTCGGCACATGCAAGGAAAAAGCATTCGGAAAGATATATGTAAGCCAGGACAACGGACTTACATGGCATACTGACGACAGCTATGTTATGCCCGAGGGCTTCACCAACGGAACGAGCAACACGTTTGCCATAACGGTTGACGACGAAAACTGCCTTTGGATAATATGCGGCGGCAACGGACAGGTGTGGCGCGGAAGACTCAACAAGCTGGGATGGGCCGACAACCAGACCTCGTTCACAAAATAACAAAATAACCGTATAATAACAGTTCACCACCCGTAAATGAGAAAAATCCTGCTTTGCATCATTGTCTCGGCGCTGTCGCTTTGTGCAATGGCACAAGACGACAACGAATATAAGATGGAGATTGGTGTGGGTGCAGGCATGGTGGCATACGAGGGCGACTTCAACGGCAACGTGACCAAGAACATGCAGCCCATGGCGTCGCTCATTCTCAGACGTGTAATCAATCCGTACATGGGCCTTAAGCTCGACCTCTCATACGGAAAGCTGAAGGGCAGCTCGGCCGGGCTTGAGACATGGTATCCCGAGTATTCCGACAATCCGGTTGAATTCAGCAACACGCTCATCGACCTCGGAATAACTTATGAATACAACTTCTGGCCTTACGGCACGGGCCGTGAGTACAGAGGAGCCAAGCGCCTCACTCCGTTCATTTTCCTCGGACTTGGCGCAACATACGTAAAGGCAGACGCCGACAACGTGTTTACGGCAAACCTTCCGCTCGGCCTGGGCGTGAAATATAAAATAGGGTCGCGGCTGAACCTTGGCCTTGAGTGGGCTGTCCACTTCTCGCTCAGCGACAAGCTCGACGGCGTGGCAGACCCTTACTGCATCAAGAGTTCGGGACTTTTCAAAAATACTGACTGCTATTCGGCTCTGAAGCTGACATTAACCTACAGCTTCATGCCTAAATGTATAACATGTAATAAAGATGACTGAGACTAAGATTGACATGAACCGCATACCGCAGCACATTGCCATCATCATGGACGGCAACGGCAGATGGGCAACTGAGCGCGGCAAGAAGCGCAGCTACGGCCATCAGGCCGGTGTTGAGTCGGTTAGGAAAATCACGTCAGAGTGTGTGAAGCTCGGCGTGAAGTATCTGACGCTTTACACCTTCTCAACCGAAAACTGGAACCGCCCCGCCGATGAGGTGGCCGCACTTATGGGCCTTGTGCTCACGGCTCTTGAGGACGAGATATTCATGAAGAACAATGTGCGCTTCCGCGTTATCGGTGATGTCGACAGGCTTCCGCTACAGGTCAGGGAGAAGCTGGACGAGACAATGGAGCACACCAAGGACAACAGTGCCATGACTATGGTGGTGGCTCTCAGCTACTCTTCAAAGTGGGAGATAACCAACGCCGTAAAGAACATAGCCGCCGAGGTTAAGGACGGACGTCTCGCAATCGACGCAATCGACGAGAATGTCGTGGCAGACCACATGCAGACACGCTTCATGCCCGACCCCGACCTGCTGATACGCACGGGCGGAGAGGTGCGCATATCCAACTATCTGCTCTGGCAGATAGCCTATTCGGAGCTTTATTTCTGCGACACTTACTGGCCCGACTTCGACGAGCAGAGCCTGCATGAGGCCATTGCAAGCTATCAGAAGCGCCAAAGACGCTTCGGCAAGACCGAGGAACAAGTTGAAAACGATAATTAATATTCAAGACAACAGACATATAAGATGAACAGAATAATAGGATGCTTGACACTGCTCGCTGCATTGCTTTTCAGCATTGGGGCTGTAGCGCAGGAAAAGATTGTTAATCCTGAAATCTCTTATGCGGGCACTCCGCGTTCCGGTGTTATCGGCGGAATCGCTGTGTCAGGCGTGGAAGGTTACGAAGATTATATGCTTACGGGTATTTCGGGCCTTACCGTCGGCCAGAAAATAGAGCTTCCGGGTCAGGAGATTACAGAGGCAGTGAAGCGCTATTGGAAGCACGGACTGTTTTCAAACGTGCAGATTGCGGCCGACTCTATCGTAGGCGACAAAATCTATCTGCACTTCTATCTGGCTCTGCGCCCGCGTGTGTCAACCATTAATTATATAGGTGTGAAGAAGTCGGAACGCGAGGACCTTGAGACAAAGCTCGGACTTCTTAAGGGCAACCAGATTACGCCTAACATGATAGACCGTGCTGAGCTGCTGGCCAAAAACTATTTCGACGACAAGGGTTATAAGAATGCTGAGATAAACATACGCCAGCGCGACGACGTAACGGCTAAGAATCAGGTGATACTTGACGTCGAGATTGACAAGAAGGAGAAGATGAAGGTGCGCCAGATTATCATTGAGGGCAACAAGAACCTGAGCGACTCTAAGATTAAGGGCGGACTGTTCACAAAGGGTGCCTTCACCAAGACACACGAGGCCGGCAAGCTGTCGACATTCCTTAAATCGAAGAAATATACCCCCGAACGATATAAGACTGATAAGCAGAACCTTATAGACAAGTATAACGAACTTGGCTATCGCGACGCCACCATCGTTGAAGACAGCGTATGGAACGTTGACGACAAGCATGTCAGCATTTATCTGAAGGTGGACGAAGGAAAGAAATATTATATAAGAAACATAACATGGGTGGGCAACACCGTGTTCTCAACCGACTATCTGAGCCGTCTGCTCGGCATGAAGAAGGGTGATGTGTATAACCAGAAATTCATGCACAAGCGACTCTCTGAAGACGACGACGCTGTGGGCAATGAGTACTGGAACAACGGTTATCTGTTCTACAATCTGCAGCCTACCGAGGTGAACATCGTGGGCGACTCAATCGACCTTGAGATGCGTATCATGGAGGGCAACCAGGCCCACATCAGCCGTGTGCGCATCAACGGTAACACCCGTGTGTATGAAAACGTTGTGCGCCGTGAGCTGAGAACAAAGCCGGGCGACCTCTTCTCGAAGGAGGCCTTGATGCGTTCGGCACGTGAAATGGCGTCTATGGGACACTTTGACCCTGAGCAGATCAATCCGGATGTAAGACCTAACTATGAAGACGGAACCGTTGACATCAACTGGGATCTTGTTCAGAAGTCTAACGACCAGGTTGAGTTCTCGCTCGGTTGGGGACAGACCGGTGTCATCGGACGTATCGGCTTGAAGCTCAACAACTTCTCAATGGCCAACCTCTTCAACAAGAATAAGGAGCACCGCGGCATATTGCCAGTCGGCGACGGTGAGGTGCTTTCTATCGGAGCGCAGACCAACGGTACGTATTATCAGTCGTACAACGCATCTTACTCAACCAACTGGTTCGGCGGAAAGCGTCCTATACAGTTCACCGTCGGAGCTTACTTCTCTAAGCAGACCGACGTGTCGAGCAACTATTACAACAGCGCCTACATGAATAATTATTATAACTACCTTTACGGTTACGGAAACAGTTACAATAATTATTATGAAAACTTCTACGACCCCGACAAGTATGTCAAGCTGCTCGGTGTGTCAGTGGGATGGGGTAAGCGTCTGCGCTGGCCTGACGACTACTTCCAGTTGTCTGTCGAACTGGCCTACCAGCGCTATATGCTGAAGAACTGGCAGTACTTTATCGTTACCAACGGTAACTGTAACAACCTTAACCTGGGCATCACCCTGTCGCGTGTATCTACCGACAACCAGCTCTTCCCGCGCCGCGGTTCAGAGTTCATGGCATCGCTCACAATCACTCCGCCTTGGTCAGCGTTCGATCATAAGGACTACAAGAACCTTGCCGTCAATCCGGAGTCGCCGACATACACAGCCGAGCAGCAGGAGAAATACCGCTGGGTTGAGTATCACAAGTGGAAGTTCCGCGCCAAGACATATACCGCACTTACCAACGGACAGAAGTGTTTCGTGCTCATGACCCGCGTAGAGTTCGGTCTGCTCGGTTCTTACAACAAGTATAAGAAGTCGCCTTTCGAAACCTACTATATGGGTGGTGACGGTATGAGCGGCTACTCAACAGGCTATGCCGAAGAAACTATCGGCTTGCGCGGATACGACAACGGTAGCCTCACTCCTTACGGATATGAGGGCTATGCCTACGACCGCTTCACTCTTGAGCTTCGTTATCCGTTCCTGCTCGGCAACACCACAATCTATGGTCTTGGATTCCTTGAGGCAGGTAACGCATGGAACGACACCAAGGACTTCAACCCGTTCGACATGAAGCGTTCAGCCGGTATCGGTGTCCGCATCTTCTTGCCGATGGTAGGTCTTATGGGTATCGACTGGGCTTACGGCTTCGACAAGGTGTTCGGCACACGCGGCGGCTCACAGTTCCACTTCATCCTCGGACAGGAATTCTAATGGCTTAGATGCCGAATGTCAAGATAAAGAGAGTTAATAAATTGGCCGTCAGGACATATAGGCGTATCTGTCACGTCGGTTTTGTCAGTTTAATTTATAATAAGGAGAAGAAAGTATGAAGAAGATATTGATGATGTTTGCCATGCTGGCCGTTGCATTTACGGCCAGTGCGCAGAAGTTTGCTCTTGTCGACATGGAATATATCCTGAAGAACATCCCTGCCTATGAGCGTGCCAACGAGCAGCTCACCCAGGTGGCCAAGAAGTGGCAGGCAGAGGTGGACGCCCTCAACACAGAGGCTCAGACCATGTACAAGAACTATCAGAACGAGGTGGTGTTCCTCTCTCAGGAGCAGAAGAAGGAGCGCCAGGAGGCCATAATGAACAAGGAGAAGGAGGCCAGCGAACTTAAGCGCAAGTATTTCGGACCGGAGGGCGAGCTCTTCAAGAAGCGCACCAGTCTGATGACTCCGATTCAGGAGGAAATCTACAACGCGGTGAAGGACATTGCCGACTTGCGCGGATATTCGCTCATACTCGACCGTGCGTCAGACACAAGCATCATTTTCGGCTCGCCGAAGATAGACATAAGCAACGAAGTGCTGTCGAAGTTGGGCTATTCTAACTAATGTCTTGTGTTTGAACAAGATATGGCCGGCGCCTGAAATTAAAATAAAAGCGCATTTCACACTCTTTTATTTTGTAGTTCTCGCTGCTTGCATTATCTTTGCAGACAAATAATAAACATTTAAATATAAAAATTGCAATTAAGAAATGAAAAAACTAGTTTTAATGTTGTTGCTGTGCGCACCTCTGACATTGTTTGCCCAGAACGCTAAGTTCGGACATGTTGACGCACAGGCTATCATGCAGAGCCTTCCCGAATTCATCAAGGCCCGCGGCGAGCTTGAAGCTCAGTCAAAGCAGTATGAGAATGATATGAAGGCCATGCAGGACGAAATTCAGAAAAAGTCTGACGAGTATGACCGTACAAAGAGCACAATGAACGAGACAAAGCGTCAGGAGACAGAGGCTTCACTGCAGCAGCTGTTCCAGAAATATCAGCAGGCTCTGCAGGACAACCAGCAGGCTCTGCAGAAAGCTCAGCAGGAGAAGATGCAGCCTATCATGACCAAGATAATGACTGCCATAAAGAATGTAGGCAAGAACGGCGGATATGTTTACATCATGGACGTATCGGGCGGCATACCTTACATCAGCGACACTCTGAGCAAGGATGTTACGGCAGATGTGAAAGCTGAAATGAATAAACTGAAATAATTAAACACTATAACGAGCGCTGCTTTCCATCAGGGAGGCGGCGCTTTTGACTTTTTAACTATGCCTCTATGAAGAAACTTATTCTTTTTTTGTTGTTGCTCCTGCCGGCTGCCATGGCCGACGCACAGGTTAAGTTTGGTTATTTAAGCTATAGCGAGGCCATCAAGGCCATGCCCGGTTATGCCGACATGCAGAAGAGTCTGGCTGAGCTTAAGCGTCAGTATGCCAACGAGACAAAGCGCTCTGAAGAAGAGTTCAACCAGAAATATGAGGCGTTTCTTGAGGGTCAGAAAGACTTTGCGCCTTCAATTCTGAAGAAAAGACAATATGAGTTGCAGGAGCTTCTCAACAACAGCGTGTCTTTCAAGAAAGAAGCTGCCCGCCTGCTCGAGCAGGCCGAGGCCGACATGTATGCGCCTCTGAAGAAGCGTCTTAACGAAATATTGCGTCAGGTTGGCCGCGAGCGCGGATATGCCTTTATCCTCAACACCGACAACGACGCCGTGCCGTATATCGACACTACGAGCGGTGAGGATATAAGCTCGCTGGTGCGCAACATGTTTACATATTTGGAGAAATAGCAGCATGCCGGCTCAGGCCGTGCATGCCGTACAGTTATTTGTCATGCCGGCATGTCTTTGAGGTTCTGCCTTATGGCCTCAGACGTGCGTGGCTGATGTCTTTTTCAGGCCGGAGCAGTGCGCCTTGTGTGGCAGGTCCGGCCTTATTTCCACGGCTGTATGCCCGTGCTTTATTGACTTAATTTGTCAGCAGCGCATTTGCAGGCAGCCTTCAACGTATAAAATATCAGTGCTTATGCAGCTTTCAGAAAAACCAGGCCCTATAGGAGTGTTCGATTCGGGTTACGGCGGACTTACCATCCTGCATCAGATGCGCAACATCCTGCCACACTATGATTATCTTTATCTTGGCGACAACGCACGTGCGCCTTACGGAGCGCGCTCGTTCGACGTGGTTTACCAGTTTACGCGGCAGGCTGTCATGAAGCTTTTCAGCATGGGCTGTCATCTCGTAATCCTGGCATGCAACACGGCTTCGGCCAAGGCCCTGCGCTCCATTCAGCAGAACGACCTGCCCTCTCTCGACCCTAACCGCCGTGTGCTGGGCATCATCCGTCCCACGGCCGAGTGTATAGGCAGCATCACTCAGAGCCGCCATGTGGGCATCGTTGCCACCGAGGGAACAATAAAGAGCGAGAGCTATGTGCTCGAGATAAACAAGCTATTCCCCGACATCACCGTTACGGGCGAGCCTTGCCCAATGTGGGTTCCACTTGTGGAGAACAACGAGTACGATGGTCCGGGGGCCGACTATTTTGTAAAGAAGCGCATTGAGAACCTCATGATACGCGACCCGCAGATCGACTCAATCATCCTCGGCTGCACTCACTATCCGCTGCTGCTCAACAAGATTCTGAAGTATACGCCGCGCGGTGTCAAGATAGTTCCGCAGGGCGAGTATGTTTCCAACAGCCTAAAAGACTACTTTGTGCGCCATCCCGACATAGAGGCAAAGTGTACAAAGAACGGCTTGTGCCATTATCTCACCACGGAGAACACCGACAAGTTCCGCGAGTCGGCTCAGCTCTTCCTGCATGAGAGGGTTGACGTAGAGAACATCACGCTGGGATAAATCCGCAGGCTTGCCTATTTGCGGCTTACGGTTTTTGTTCAGTTCTTAATAACATACCGTTCAGGGCGGCATGCTGCAATGTTTTTTGCAGCGTGCCGCCCTGAATCTTTCCCGTCTGTTTCGCCGTTGCAGCAATCTGCTCCTGTGCCATCTGCTAGGATTTATTCCAACCACACAAGGTTTTTGCCTTATATTTATAAGCGTTTTTTCTCCGTGTTGCCGGCGCCCGTGCCTCTGTATCGGTCACGTGTTACGTTGAAGTTGTACTGCAGTGTGAACATCAAGCATCGCATGTCGCTGAAATTCTTCTGGTTAAGCGTTACGGCATTGTTGTATAGAGTAAGATTCTGGCGTGAGCCGTTGAATATGTCGCGTGCCTCAAGTGTCATGCTAAGTCTGTTCTTGCAGAAATCCTTGTATAGCTTTGCATTTATGTATGAAGAATGGGCCGCATAGATATTTCTGTCATTTCCCGCAGTTGTAAACTGGCAGTCGATGTTCAGCCAGATGTCCATTGGCAGATGTATCGCATTTTGCCATTGCACAATGCCTATGGGCTTGTTCATGCTTTTGCTGTTGCCGTTGACCACAATGTCAAACCACTGCGTAAACATTCCCACATTTACACGCGGCTGCCATATCCCAAGCCTGAACTGTCCGCCCATAAATGCCTGCACGAAGTGCCTCCTGCTAAAGTTCTCATAAGTAAGGATGGTTTTCTCTCCGTCGTTGCTGTATGGCCTGGTGGTATTTACAATGGGATTGTCAAAATAGGTATAGGCCACCTGTGCAAAATAGTTCCTCCACACCATTCTGTACTCCAGGTTGTGCAGTCTTGTTGGCTGTAGGCGCGGATTGCCCGACTCGTACGTCATTCTGTTAAGATATGAAACATTGGCATTCAGCGCCGAATAGCCCGGCCTTTCCACCCTGTTGCCATATGATAGCGACATCTGCAGGTCGCCCAGTCTTGTGTTGGCATTGAATGAAGGGAAGATGTTGTTATAGGTCCGGCTGAGGTTGTTTTCAGACCGAGAATGCTCAAAATAGTCATAGTTTAGATGTTCATACCTCAGTCCCGCACCGATGCTTATCCGGCCTAACTGCTGCATTATCTCAACAAAGCAGGCCATATTGCTTTCCTTTATCGTTGAATGACTGCTGTTGAGGTTAGCATATTCAGTATTGAAGCGGTTGTCTGTGCTGGATCTTGTATATTCCTCGCCCAATGTCAATACACCTTTCCCTACAGGATAGCTTAATGCCAGTTTCTCGGCAGCCATGCTGGTCTTGCGTTTGCTGTATGTCGTTATGTAGCGGTCTTCCTGCATCAGACTTGTCTCTTCATTAGTGGTCTGCTGCGTTCCTCTGTTCCAGATGTAATCGGCATTGAAGTCGATGCTTAGTTTGTTTATCTGTCCGTTGTAATAAATGTTCGCAGCATGCCTTGGAGTGTTCTCCGATATGTCGTCGGCATCAGTGCTCCAACTGTCGTAAAACGTTCCGTTTTCAGACACATCGCTTTCAAGAAACGACCTTATTTCATTCTTTGCATATTCGTTCTGATAAAAGGCTCCTATGTAATGGCCGCTGCTGATTGTCCATGAAAAGCCCAATTTGCCTGAAAAGCCTTTATAATGCCTGGTGTTGGCCGTGGAGAGCTGTTGGTTCCATTCTGATTTTGTAACAGTAGCCATGTCTGTAAACTTCTTTTCCCTGCTTCTGCCCGTATCGTATGTCAAGGTGGAGAATACTTCAAAACCTCCTGCACGGTATTTAAGGTTCATCATGTTGCCACTTTGAAAGTAATGTCTGAATCCGTCTTCCGACCTGAACGTGCCGCTCCATCCGTCGCCCTGTGGCTTTTTCGTGCGGATGCGTATAACGGCCTTTGCATCTGCCGCATAAGATGAACCTGGATTGCTTATCACCTCCACATTCCGGATATTGCCGGACAATAGTGTTGATAATTCCTGCAAGTCGTTGATCTTACGTCCGTTGATATAAACGGCAGGCGTCCCCTTGCCAAATATTTCCAGATTGCCGTTGGTTTCAACAACCATTGGAATCTGTCTGAGCACATCTTTTGCCGTTCCTGCCTTGGCCAGGATGCTGTTCTCCACATTCGTTACCAGAGCGTTTCCCTTCAGATAAGTTTTAGAGGCGTTGCCTTTTATCACCACATTCTCCAGCATGGTGTTGGCTGAGGCCGTCATCATGATGTCGCCCAGTTCGCCGTCAGGAGTGATGTCGACATATCTTGAGTCGAAACCCACGTATGACAGTCTTAGCCTTAATCCCTGCGCTGCGTCGTATGACAGACAGAAACAGCCGTTGCCGTCGGTAATAACTCCGTCGACAAATGCAGAATCATGAAGAAGTACCACATTTACAAATTCCATAGGCACCCCGTCAGTATTGGTAACACGGCCTTTTATGTCCTTGCCGGATAAAGAGGATAAGGCAAGGCCTGCTGTCACAATCAATGTGAAACGTTTCCTTATGTTCATTGCTTCTCAATCTCCTTCCATTCAATTATTCTGTCTTTATCTCCGTTGCATACCACATGGGCTGTATGTATTTCTTTTACGCCATTTTCTGAAACCACATAGTAAGTTACGTTGCAGGCGAAACGCAGCTCGCCGTTTTCCTTATAGTCTTTACATAAGAATCTGCTGCCGAGTTCTACCTTTTCTCCCTTGGCAAGTGTGGTCTGCACATGGTTTACTACCGCCTCTTCAAAACTTCTGTTGGTCCTGTTGCCGTGTCCGGGCAGATGCAGTTGTCCGGCGGATGCAAGCACAATAAGCATTATGACCAACAGGCTGCCTGCTGTTTTTACAAATCTGCTTTTTCTCATTATAGTTCTTCTCCGTTTTGTTGATATTATGGTTTGTCGTCAGAGGCCGGGCGTCATGATAGTATGCCCCATGCGCCCTTTATGGATTTAGACTTCTGACGATGCAAAGTTACGGCGAAGAAGAACCTTACGACGACTAAACAGGCAAATAAAAAGTCTTAATAAGAAAAGCGTAACCTGCTGAATATCAGTGGTTACGCTTTTTGTAAATCTAAATGTCGCCCTGCCGCGTCTTAATCGGCCTTAATGCCGTTGATGTAGGATACGATGTCCTGTCCTTCGGCAGCCCCGGTCTTCTTCCTGATGGAAGTCTTGCGGACATAAATCGTGGCATCCGACTGCTGTGTTACTACGCCAATCTCTTTTGTTGAGAAGCCGGCACACAACAGGCAGGCAATCTGTATCTCCTTTTCCGTAAGCACATTGCCGTATCGTTCCGTAAGCCTGTTGTGGAAGTTGTCATAAAGACGGTCAATTACAAGATAAAGATCAGGCCACACAAGCAGACTGTCTGTCTGAATCTTGCCCTCACTGATGCCGGCTATGCGTTTCAGAAGAGCCTGGTTATGGTTGGTCGGGGTGCTTGCCACCATGCGTATTATTCCAAGTTGCTGCAAAAGTATTTTCTTGAAGAAGGCGTCGTCTTCACTCTTCTGCTGCTTTTCTTCAGGTGTTTCTTCCGCCGGAGTCTGCGTCTCTTTCAGCATCCTTTTCAGCGTGTCTATGCTGTTTTCGGCTTCTGCCAGCCGGCTTAGTCGGTTCCTGTAATATATCCATCCGCCAGCCACGCCGAGCAGAAGCAACAGCACGGCTGCCGCCAGCATCCATCCCATACGCTGTCTGTCAAGTCTCAGTTCGTGGTTTGCCCACTGCAGGCGCTCCTTCGCTTCCTGCCGTCTTGCCAGGATGCTCTCCTTGGCATGCATGTCGGCAGTTATCGAGTCGCAATACCGGGATAAGCCAACATAAGATACGGGCTTTCCGTCCCCGTAGTCTAACAGGCAACGCTCCAGTTCTATCACCATCCTGCGCGAAATGTCGTCAAAGCCTTTTGCCTCAAGTCTCGCTTCGCTCTCTATGGCCTTTTCGTTGCAGATGCGCGCAGAGTCGGGCATGTGCAGATTGATATAGTTTCCGGCCATGGCCATCTGAATGGCCGACAGGCCTGCCATCTGCGGCATCATTCGGCTTATCTCGCGGTAAACGTTGTTAGATTGGCGATACTTTCCGTTGTTTGCCAGATAGTCGGCATAGTTGCGCAGAAACTCACACGCCATGGCCGTGTCGCCGTTCTCAGTGGCCATCCTTACGCTTTGGCTGTAAAAGTGTTCCGACCGAGGGTCTCCCGCTAACGAAAGGTTCAGCCCTATCTTATAGTTCAATATTGCTTTGTCACGTTCCGTCGGATTAAGTTCCAGCGCCCTTTTCATCACCTCGGCAGCCTTGCTGTATTCCCGCTGAAGCTCAAGCAGCCTTGCCTGTTCGGCCATCAGCTTAACCCGTTTTGTTGAATCCTTAATCTTGCCAATCCCTTTGTTTAGGACGTTTATGGCGTCAGCCTTCTTGCCTTTCCAGTTCAGGTACGATGCCTCCAGAAGATAGCTGTCTGTTTGCTTGTCGGCCTCTTCACGATAGTGCATGATGGCCTCCGGCAGCTGTTCGTCCTCAGCCAGAGACATCCCCAGTATCTGATGGGCCATAGCCCGGTTCCATACCAGGTGCAGCTGCTCTTCCCTGTTCAGTCCGCCGGCATTTTCTATAGAGTCCAGTATGGCCAATGCCTTCTCCGGTGCTGTCTTCAGCATATTGTCGCTTAGCTCCAGCGCCTTTCTTCCGGGTGAACTGCATGACGCAAGCAGCACCGCAACCAGCATCATTATATATATTGCCTTTTTATGCATAAATAGCTTATTTCATGTTTGTTGTCATGCAAAGATAAGGATTTTAAGGCAAATCCAAATCAAAATACTTTGTTGTTTTCGTTCGCTGTTACACACGCCTTTGTCAGTCTTTGTCGCATAGATGTTTCCGGGGGAGTAATGCATCACAGATAAACACTGTTCGGGCAGTCCGTCTAAGGTTTGTGTGCGGGTTGGTTTTGCGGTAATATAGACCGTCTTTTATGCGCTTTTGTAATGTATTGATATTCAATGTGTTGCAAAAGGTGGTCTTTTGGCTCCTGAAAGACCATGTTTTGCAGCCTAAAAGGATACCTTTTACATCGCAAAACGTGGCCTTTTACATTCATGCTGCTTTCGCCATGCCTTTTCTTTTGCGTCAGCAGACCTTTCGTTCTGCTGCTTTTTGCCTTTCTGTCCATGTGTTTTGGTCCATGTTCCGGCAGTAGTTCTTGTGCCTTGTGTCGATGTTCCTTGCCGTCATGTCTGTCAACTCGCTGTTTACCTGCCGATATGTTAAATTTAAAACATTTATGTAAAAACATGGTGCCGTTAACATAAAAACACTTAACTTCGCCCACGCAACGGTTCGCCGTATGGCGATTAAAAGGGAACCGGGTGAGAATCCCGGACAGACCCGCTGCTGTAATCCGCCCTTATATCGGGGTGCGAACAATGAAGCCACTGACATTTTTTCGGGAAGGCGTTCGCATCCGGGCGGTAAGTCAGAAGACCTGCCTTGCTGTTTTAATAACCTTCCGCAGCCTCGTGGATTAGGCTTCAGGAGAGCATTCTTAATTTTTTATGAAACAAAGATTAGCCATTATGTTCTTGTGCATGGCTGTCTTTACGGGCTATGCGCAAAAGCATGTGAGCCGTCTCGACAGTGTGCAGAGACTTAACGAAGTGGTAGTGCTGGGCAACAGCCAGCGCAGTGTCATTCCGTCGCAGCAGCTTAAGGGCGAAGAACTGCAGCGGCTCAACAGCCTGAGTGTGGCCGACGCGCTAAGGTTCTTTGCCGGCGTGCAGCTGAAAGACTACGGCGGAGTGGGCGGCATCAAGACCGTCAACATACGAAGCATGGGCACCAACCACGTGGGAGTGTTCTACGACGGCATACAGCTGTCTAACGCGCAGAACGGACAGGTGGACCTCGGCATGTTCTCGCTCGACAACATGCAGGCAATATCGCTCTACAACGGCCAGAAGAGTCAGATATTCCAGTCGGCAAAAGACTTCAACTCGGCCGGCTCCATATACATGTGGACGCGCCGCCCCGTGTTTGCTGACAGCACCAACTATCATCTCAAGACTACGCTGAAGACAGGTTCGTTCGACCTTGTCAATCCCGCCCTGCTCATAGAGCTGCGCCTTTCCGACAAGGTGTCGGCGTCGTTCAGCGGCGAGTGGCTCAGCAGCAGCGGCAAGTATAAGTTCCGTTACCGCCGCAAGGCCGTCATGACCGACGAGATAATGTACGACACCACCGCCGTCAGACAGAACGGCGACGTGCGCGCCACGCGCATGGAGGGCGCGCTCTTCGGCACCATCAACGGCGGCGAGTGGATGCTCAAGGCATACAACTACACCTCGGAGCGTGGCGTGCCGGGGGCCATTGTCAACAATGTTTGGCGCCGCGGCGAGCGCATCTGGGACAACAACTCGTTTGTGCAAGGCTCAATACAGAAAGATTTCGGCAGCCGTTATCACACCCGTCTCATGGCCAAGTATGCCTATTATCTCACCAAATATGTCAACAAGGACACCACCGTGATGATGATCGACAACGTTTACCGGCAGAAGGAGCTGTATCTATCTTCGTCACACCTATATAACATCACCAACTTCTGGGACGTTTCGGCTGCCTACGACGTGCAGTGGAACACGATGGATGCCGATATGTACGGCTTCGTTTATCCCACACGCTGGCACCATTTTCTCTCGGCAGCCACCGCCATTACCCTCGGCCGCGTCAAGATGCAGGGCAGCCTTGTGCTCAACTACGTTCACGACCGCACCCGTCTGGCCAAGTCGGCAGGCGACAAGACCGTGCTTACTCCCGCCTTCTTCCTGTCGTGGGCGCCCTTCGGCAGCTCCGATTTCACGCTCCGCGCCTTTGCCAAGCGCAGTTTCCGCATGCCGACGTTCAACGACCTTTACTATGCCGACATGGGCAACTCGCAGCTGCGGCCCGAATACACCACCCAATACAACATCGGTTTTGCCTACGACAGTCGCCGCAGCCGCGGCTTTCTGACCGAATGGAGCCTTCATGCCGATGCTTACCGCAACTTCGTCCGCGACAAGATTGTGGCGTATCCCAAGGGCGCGCAGTTCCGTTGGACCATGCTCAATTTGGGCCGTGTGCGTATCACCGGCGTCGACCTGACCGGCTCAATCACGCTCAATCCGCTGCGCGACCTTTACATCACCGGCAAACTTCAGTACACCTATCAGGAAGCAATCGACGTAACCAGTCCGGCCGACACCTACTATCGCGACCAGATACCCTACATTCCATGGCACAGCGGCTCGGCAATCGTTCAGGCAACATGGCGCTCATGGAGCCTTAACTACAGCTTTATCTACACCGGCGAACGCTATAATCAGCAGGAAAACATCGTTTATAACCACACGCAGCCGTGGTACACGAGCGACATCTCCATTGCGCGCAGCTTCCACTGGAGCCGCTATTCGGCCAAGGTTCAGCTCGAAGTGAACAATCTCTTCAGCCAGGACTACGACGTGATACTCAACTATCCCATGCCCAAGCGCAACTATCGTCTTACCCTAAGTTTTGAATTATGATGCACAACATACATTTTCTGTATATCCTCCTGCTGTCGGCTGTCCTGCTGTCGTCATGCCGCGAAGATGAGGTCGTGGTGCCTACGGAGTACGACATACTGCCCGTAACCGTGCCCGAAGGCAGCGATGTCGTAGGCATGTACCTGCTCAACGAGGGCAACATGGGCAGCAACAAGTGCACGCTCGACTATCTCGACTTCGTGCAGGGCTACTATGTGCGCAACCTCTACGCCGAGCGCAATCCCCATGTCATAAAGGAACTTGGCGACGTCGGCAACGACATACGTGTCTACGGCTCAAAACTCTACGTCGTGGTCAACTGCTCCAACAAGATGGAAGTGCTCGACGCACGCACCGGGGTGCGCATATCTCAGGTGGACATACCCAACTGCCGCTACGTAAACTTCTACCGCGGCCACGCCTACGTCAGCTCCTATGTCGGCCCGGTTCAGCTCAACAACCCTAACGCCGTTAAGGGTGCGGTCTACAAGGTGGACACGCTCACGCTCAAGGTGGTGGACAAATGCACCGTTGGTTATCAGCCCGAAGAACTCGAAGTGCTCGGCGAATACCTCTATGTGGCCAACTCCGGCGGCTACATGGCGCCCAACTACGACAACACCGTGTCGGTGATAGAGTTTGAAGGGTTCAGGCAGATGCAGAAGATACCCGTCGGAATCAACCTCCACCGCATCAGGGCCGACCGCCACGGACGGCTTTGGGTTACGTCGCGAGGCGACTATGAGACCATAAGCTCTAATCTCTACGTGCTCCAGAAGAAGAGCGGACGCAACGAGATGGAAGTAACCGACACGCTCAACATTCCCTGCTCGAACTTCTGCATCAGCGGCGACTCGCTCTATTACTACAGCACCGAGTGGAACAACTACACCCAGCAGAACACCATAACCTACGGAATAATAAACACGGAGACGATGAAGCGCGTGAGCGACTCGTTCATAACCGACGGCACTCAGGCCGACATCACCATTCCGTATGGCATCAGCATACATCCCGACACGGGCGACATATACATCACCGACGCCAAAAACTACGTGTCGAGCGGCGTGCTTCACTGCTATTCGAAAGACGGAAAACACAAGTGGAGCGTGCGCACGGGCGACATTCCTGCCCACATGTGCTTCATAAAAGGTTCTTCAAAATAATTCATTATGAACAGAATAAAACATCATATAGTGCGCCTTTCGGTCATGTCTGCCGTTGTTGTGGCGGCTGTGTTGCCGTGTTCGTGCGAACGCGACGCCGAGAATGTCAGTTCGGGTCTTGACGACTATTACTACATCGAGCGCATGAAGAAGCTCAGACTTGCCCCTGCCTACACCGGCGACTCTTACCGCTGGACCGTCAGGACGGCATCGGGCGCCGACTCGCTCCTTTCCACCGACCGCGAGTATATCTTCCTCGCGCAGCACGAAGGCGAGTATGTGATTACCTTCGAACTTGACGACGGCGGGCGCGGATATAAGCAGACATTTCCCGTTACGGTGCTTCACGAGGAAGTGGAGTATAGTCCCTATACGGCAAGCGTGTATGAATATTGCCCCGCTCCGGGCCAGTTTGTCAACACGATGCCCATATATGAGCCAGGCGACGACACTGAAACAATGAGGCAGAAAGCCGAGGACGACCTCGTGAACGACGTGATGATAACCCTCGGAGCCTATGGAGGCTACGTTACGTTTGCCTTCGACCACACCGTGGTGAACGTGCCGGGCGAGAAAGACTTCTACATAAAAGGCAATTCGTTCTACTCCGACATACCCGGATATGCCGAGCAACGGGGCGGCAACTGCGAGCCGGGCATAGTGATGGTGGCGTTCGACCGCAACATGAACGGACGCCCTGACGACGACGAATGGTATGAGCTTGCCGGCAGCGAATATAACAACAGCGCCACGATAAAGAACTACGGCATAACCTACAGCCGTCCGGTGGAGCACGATCCTGTTCCCGACGCGTCGGGAACGCTCACCGACACGCTCTACATACCATGGAAAGACAACCGCGGAAACAGCGGACATATATATAAGAACATGTACCATACGCAGAGCTATTATCCTGAATGGATAGATGCCGACGAGCTTACGTTCAGCGGAACGCGCCTGCCTGACAACGGCAAGGACGTGAGCGGATGGGGCTCTTACTATGTTCTCTACTCATATCCGTGGGGCTATGCCGACAACCATCCTAACGACTCCATCGGCCTTAACAGCTTCGACATAGGCTGGGCTGTGGACAGTCAGGGGAACAAAGTCAGTCTGCCGGGCGCCGACTTCATACGCGTCTACACCGGCGTAAACCAGTATTGCGGATGGGTGGGCGAGACCTCTACCGAGATTTCGCGTGCGCAAGACCTGCACGTGCAGGCCGACATGCAGCCCAATGCGGCTCCCCTGACCATAAGACGAGCAAAACAGACAAATAAATAACAAACATGTTTAATTTTTAAAAGTTAAGTTCTTTATGAAGAAAAAGATTTACTTATTGTTGTTTGCACTGCTGTCGGGCGTGTTTGCCATTGCCCAGACAATAAAGGTGCAGGGCGTTCCGCGCAACATCAAGAACGGAACCGTAATGATGTCGGCCACCGACAACACGTGCGATGTCGACTTCTCTAAGATTACGCGCTGGATAGGCGAGGGCGACAAGCAGGCCGCGCTCGTCATCAAATGGAACGACAGCCGCGAGGAACGCCTCTATGTGTGGGGCTACCGCTGGACCGACGAGGCCGACGGAACGGGTGCAGCAATGCTCTGCAACATAGCAAAGAACGACCCTAACTTTATCGTTCTCGTTTATGGCAACACTCCTTACGGCACCACCATTGGCGGTGTGGGCTACGACCTTGACGGCGACGGATTCAGCATAACAAAGAACGGCGAGGCCGTGGAGCCTGATGAGGACGGACTGCTGCATACCACCAGCTACGACTTTGACAGCTATGTGTCGGCCGACGAGGACGACCTCTGGTTCTCAGGCTGGTATGACGGCTATCTGTCTTACTGGGTGTGCGACACTCCGGGCGAAGCGTTCGGCTACTCTAACGTGGGCGCAACGGGCCGCAAACTCGTCGACGGATGCGTTGACGGATGGTCGGCCGTGAGAGACATGAGCGACATGAACATGGGCAACATGATTGGCGAGCTGTATTATCTGCCTGCGCTGACGTCAGAGCCCGTGCTGGTTGACTACACCAAAGGCACATTCATCGTGAACGAAGACTGGTATGGCCACCAGAACTCTACCGTAAACTTCCTCACCGACGAGGGCGAATGGGTTTACCGTGTGGTGCAGAAGGAGAATCCCGGCGTTGAGCTTGGAGCCACCGTGCAGTATGGAGCAATCTACGGTGACAAGTTCTTCATCATAGCCAAGCAGCCCAAAGATCCGGGCGCAAGCATCATGGGCGGACGCATAACCATCTGCGACGCCAAGACAATGAAGGTGCTGAAGCAGATAGAAAACATTGCCGTTGACGATAATGGCTCAAGCATTGCCGACGGCCGCGGCTTCCTCGGAGTGGACGAGCACAAGGCATACGTAGGCACAAGCAACGGTATCTACGTTCTCGACCTCGACAAGCTGGAGATTACGGGCAGCGTAGGCGGAGCCGGAACAGACAGCGACGACCCGTATCAGCAGCTCTACGGCGGACAGATTGGCAACATGGTGCGCGTGAACGACCGCGTGTTTGCCGTTCATCAGAAGAACGGACTGCTCGTAATCAATCCCGCAACCGATGAGGTAGAGCAGACCGTTGAGGCTCCCGAAGGATGGGGCTTCGGCTCTGTGGTACTGTCGAAAGACGGCAACCTGTGGCTCAGTCTGGCAGCATCGTCAGGTTCAGGTCAGGCCGACACACGTATAGTAAAGCTCAACCCTGCAACGCTCGAGCAGACCATCATAGAGTGCCCCGAAGGCATCTTCGGTCCGGCAAACTCATGGTATGCATGGACACCCGACTGCTTCTGCGCAAGCAAGCAGAACAACGTGCTCTACTGGAACGGTGGAAACAGCAGCTGGTTCAGCGGCAAGACTGTCTATAAATACGACATCGACAGCAACACCTTCAGCACGTTCATCGACTATAACGACGACCCCGACGGCTGGCAGATCTACGGATGCTCGTTCCGCATAGACCCTGTTACCGACGAAGCCATAGTAAGCCTCTACAAAGGCTACGGCGACCCGACCTACGTTGTGCGCAAATATGACAACGAAGGCAAGCAGATAGCTGAGTATTCAATGATAAGCAACTACTGGTTCCCGTCGCTTCCGGTATTCCCCGACAACGAGGCTCCTGTCGTTGCCGACATCGACCCCGTAAGCCTTACAACCGAGGACGGCACCACCGTTTCGCTGAAAGAAGTGGCTACCGACGCCGACAATATGGATGCTGCCATCGTGAAGACTGTCAAGGAGGTGAGCGACGAAGAAGTGCTGAAGGCTGAAATGGCCGACGGCGACCTCGTGATAACTCCGCTCAAGGCAGGCAAGGCAGACATAACCATCCAGATCAACTCTAACGGCAAACTGGCTGAGACCGTTGTAAGCGTAGAAGTAACTGAGGCTACAGACATCGATGCCGTTGAAGGCGTCAAGGCTGAGGAAACTGGCCGCTACACGCTCGACGGCAAGATGCTCAACGCTCCGCAGCGCGGCATCAACATAATCCGCATGAGCGACGGCACAATCAAGAAGGTTATCGTGCGCTAAATCATGCAGCAGCATGCGCCCCTCGTGGCGCATCACACATCAACGGCACGCCCGGCATCGTATGTCAGGCGTGCCTTTTCTTTTTGTCGGTAAGTCATGATGAAGATGCGTAAATAATGGTCAAAACGCATTTTCAACCCCGTTTTCGCCTGTCTTTTATCCGCCTTTGTAACCGCTTGATATTCAATGCGTTGCAAAAAGCCATGTTTTAGCCTCTAAAAGACCACCTTTTGCAGCCTGAAAGGTTACCTTTCGCAATGCAAAAGACGGCATTTCGCATTTCGTCTGCCGGCGTTCCGATTTTTTAAACCTTTATCCCCGCCGCGCCTTTCTCCGTGAGAAATATTTTCATTAACTTTGCATCCCGTCAGAGTAACATCCTTATAGCTTGCAAAAACAATGGAAAATAATTATGCTATACAGTTCCCCGAGATAATGAAGGGGAAGAAAATCCTTTATGTTCATGGTTTCAGTTCATCGGGACAGTCGGGCACTGTCGTCAAGATTCGCGAGATGCTGCCCGGCGCCACCGTAGTGGCTCCCGACCTGCCACTGCATCCTGCCGAGGCCATGGACCTGCTTCACCATACTTGCGAGACTGAAAATCCCGACCTGATTATCGGTACGTCGATGGGCGGAATGTATGCCGAGATGCTCTACGGATACGACCGCATATTGGTAAATCCTGCCTTTCAGATGGGCGACACCATGCTGAAGCATGGCATGCTGGGCAAGAACACCTTTCTTAATCCCCGTCAGAACGGCGTTCAGGAGTTTATCGTAACCAAGTCTCTCGTGGAGGAATATAAGGAGATTACCGCCAAATGCTTTGCCGGCGTAACCGAGGAGGAGAGCCGCGACAGGGTGTTTGGATTATTCGGCGACGAAGACCCCGTGGTGCATACGCGCGACCTGTTCTCGCAGCACTACCGCAACGCCATCAGCTTTCACGGCGAGCATCGCATGAACGACAAGATATTGCTCCACTCTGTGCTGCCCGTAGTGCAGTGGATAGACGACAGACAGGAGCATCGTGAGCGCCCAATAATATACGTCAGCATAGACACGCTGCGCGACGCACGCGGCAATCAGATGTCGAGTGCTATGAAGGCGTTCCGCTATCTCTTTGAGCATTACGCCATGTATATCGTTGCTCCGTCGCCTGCCTACAACCCTGAATACATTGCCGAAGTGATGCGCTGGACTGAAGACGTGGTAAACGTTCCGGCATGGCAGCACCTTGTGTTCACCAACCGCAAGGACCTTATCTACGGCGACTACCTCATCGACCCGTCAGAAGAGTATGGCGCAGCCGACTTTATGGGCACGCTAATCAAGTTTGGAAGCGACACCTTCAAGACTTGGGAAGAGATAATAGAATTTTTCAGCAGGCTGGGAGGACAATGATAATTCATAATTCACAATTCATAATTCATAATTGGGCAAATCAGAACTTCGTTTCATAATTTGTACGAGAATATCACTTTATATCGTATGTTATATATAATAACACCCGCCCAATTATGAATTATAAATTGTGAAACACAAGTTCGGCATTAGCTAATTATGAATTATAAACGTGAATTATAAAATCGTGAATTGTGAATTATAAAGACGTTAATAGTGAACTCTTTTCTCGCGTTTTAGAACTTACGCGCCTTTATGATACTGCCGATGCTAAGAGCGTCAACAAGATGGCGCACGAGACGCTGGTGCTGACTTGCCATGAGGGACTGCGCGACACGGGACAGGCCTTCGGTAACCTCTTTTCGCAGGTCGACTATCTGTGCAAGAGGCACAACGTCAAGCTGCCCGACTGGATTGCAGTTCAGGCCATGCGCCGCCATACCAACAGCAGTGAGCCGCTCTCGCGCGAAGATTTCTTCTACGACATGCGCGCCCTCAGCCGCTTCATCTCTGCCGTTACGGGCACCGACGTGCCGGGCGAGCTGCTCCGTGTGCTGCCTGCCGAGCGCAAGCCTTACACCAAGGCCGAAGGCACCGACGTAAGATACGTGAGATGTATCGTAAGAGGGTTCGACGACAAATATATCTATGTGTCGGCCGAAGACGTGCTCGGCGGAGCCATGCTTGCTGCCGACTATACGGCAGACGACCTCACTTATCTCTCCGAACTGCTGCGCGAGGGCATGCAGCTCAACCTGCTCGACTGCAAGCTTGAAGGCTCATGCACATACAGCGGCAGCGAGGGCGACGTGAAATGCGACATCATCGTGCCTTCGCTCGTTATCGTAGAGCCCGACTATCTTATCGACATCAGCTCAATAGCCGCATGCTTTAAGGAGTACGGCCATCATCCGCTGATATACACCATCGACCGAATGAAGCCGCGCGCCAACAGTCAGGCAATACTCCTCGGTAATCTTGCCGGCAGCGTGCTCGACGATATTATCAACAGTCGCGGCACCTACAGTATGGCGTCTACGCTGAAGTCGAGTTTCAGCGAGAAGGCTCTCGAATATTCAACCTGCACCGACTTCAATCCTGCCGTGTTCAAGGCAAATGCCGCCGTGCAGGCATCAAACATCAACGCCGCCGTAACGGGCATGTTCGGCGAATACGACCGCAGTCGCGTTGTGCTCGAGCCGTCGTTCGTCTGCGAGCGTCTTGGCCTTCAGGGCCGTGTCGACCTCATGACCACCGACTTCCGTCTGCTTGTTGAGCAGAAGTCGGGGCGCAACCTCAACATAGAGCGCGCCGCACAGTCGGGCGGCAAGGGCCTGCAGCTTGAGCCTCATTATGTTCAGCTGTTGCTTTATTACGGCGTGCTGAGATACAACTTCAATCTTGGTTTCAACAAGACAGACATCCGTCTGCTCTATTCTAAATATCCCCCGGCACAGGGCTTCCTTGCCGTAGCCTTTTATCGCAAGCTCTTCGCTGAGGCCATCAGTCTGCGCAACAAGATTGTCGCTGCCGACTTCGACATAGCCCTCGACGGCTTCGACAGCGTGCTGCCCGAACTTACGCCCGCCACGCTCAACACCACAAAAACCGCTTCGTCGTTCTTTCAGCGCTACCTTCTGCCGCAGATAGAGACAGTAACGGGACCGTTGGCAGCCATGCCGCCGTTAGAGCGCGAGTATTTCTGCCGCATGATGACGTTCGTATATCGTGAGCAACTCTTAGGCAAGGTAGGCTCGCAGGAAGGCGTAACAAGCTGTTCGGCAGACCTCTGGAACATGCCGCTGGCAGAAAAGCTGGAGACCGGCAACATATACACCGGCCTGACAATAAAGGCAAAGGAGTGTGCCGAAGGCAGTTCCGTGCCCGACCGCATAACGCTCTCCGTGCCCGGACAGGGCGAAGGCTTCTTGCCAAACTTCCGCCGCGGCGACATGATTTATCTCTATCAGTATCGTGCCGACAGCGTTCCCGATGTGCGCAACGCCATACTTTACAAGGGAAACATCGACGAGCTGCATACCGACGAGATAACAGTGGTGCTGACAGACGGACAGCAGAACCCCGACGTTCTGCAGGTTCAGCATCCCGAGGATATGCCCGACGACATGCATAAGTCAATGGTATATGCCGTAGAGCATGCCGGAACAGACGCTTCGGGCAGCAGCGGAGCGCGCGCATTGCTTGAGTTTGTAACCGCTCCCGACGACCGACGCAGTCTGCTTCTCGGTCAGCGTGCCCCTCGCAGAAACGATAGCGTAAGGCTCACAAAGAGCTATAACCCAAGCTACGACGACATACTGCTGGGCGCAATGCAGGCATCCGACTATTATCTGCTCGTCGGTCCGCCCGGCACGGGCAAGACATCAATGGCTCTGAGGTTTATGGTTGAAGAGGAACTTACGCGCCCCGGTGCGTCGGTTTTGCTCATGGCATACACCAACAGGGCCGTGGACGAGATATGCGCAATGCTCGAAGACGCCTCGCTCGACTATCTGAGGCTGGGCAGCGAATACAGCTGCGACCGCCGTTTCAAGCATCGTCTTATTGGCGAGGCTGTGCGCAACTGTCCCCGTCTGTCCGACATCCGCAAGCGCATATCCTCGGTGCGCATCATCACCGCCACAACGTCAATGCTCATGTCGCGGCCTTTCGTGTTCAGCCTGAAGCACTTCTCGTTGGCCATTGTCGACGAGGCGTCGCAGATACTCGAGCCTGGACTTATCGGTCTGCTTGCCGCCCACGACCACGAAGGCGGCGTGCGCACGCGCTGCAGCATCGACCGCTTTATCCTTGTAGGCGACCATAAGCAACTGCCGGCTGTGGTGCTGCAGAGCGAAACCGAGTCGGATGTGAGCAGCGAGGCGCTGCGTGCCATCGGACTCGACAACTGCCGCAACTCGCTCTTTGAGCGTCTGCTGCGCACAGAGCGCGCCGCCGGCCGTACAGAGTTTACAGGTGTGCTGCGCCGTCATGGCCGTATGCACCCCGACGTGGCAGAGTTCCCCTGCCGTGAGTTCTACGCCAGCGAGCATCTAGAGCCTGTTCCGCTGAAGCATCAGAAGGAAACGTCGCTCAATTATGCCGACACAGGTCATACCGACAAGCTCGACACGCTGCTGCGCACTCACCGCATGATCTTCATTCCGTCGCAGCCGTGCCGCCGTCCCGATGTGTCCGACAAGGTGAACACAAGCGAGGCAACCATAGTGGCCGACCTTCTGAGCCGTCTTTACTCCATGCTCGGCAGCAGTTTCAGCGCAGCCAAGAGCGTGGGCGTAATAGTGCCTTACCGCAACCAGATAGCCGTGATACGCAAGGAGATTGAGAAAACCGGGATAAAGGAGCTTGAAGACATATCCATAGACACCGTAGAGCGCTATCAGGGCAGCCAGCGCGACGTGATAATCTATTCGTTCACGGTGCAGAACAGGTGGCAGCTTGAGTTTCTTGCAGCCAACTGCTTCATGGACGACGCACGCATCATAGACCGCAAACTGAACGTGGCCATGACCCGTGCGCGCCGCCAGATGATAATGACCGGCAACGTTGAGACGCTCAGCCATAACACTGTCTTCCGTGAGATGATAAGCTATGTGGAGTCGAAAGGTGGCCTGTTCAGATATTACGAATAGCCTTTCATGACGGCGTTTGCGGTTGTTCAGTCGTTGTTGAGTAACAATATGCCTCTTGGCATCTGCCGTCGTGAATGGAGAATAAATACAAAAAAGTTTTTCTCAGAAACTCATCACTCGTCACATTGCAGCATAACTTTCAGTTAGTCAGATTGTTGCAGTGTGATGAGTTGCCGTCCGCACTCATCACGCCGGCAGCGTAAAGCCCTTGATGTGATGAGTCGGCAAGTCAAAACGTCACGCCTTAAGGCGTTGAATATTAGAGCGTTACAGGCAGATGTGACGAGTGATGAGTTTCTGAGAAAAACTTTTTAGTTTAATAAACATCGGCCTTTTGCAGCGCAAAAGCTATCCTTTTATGCTGCAAAAGGCCGTGTTTTATGGTGCAAAAGCATACCTTTTACAATGCCGTTTGGGGTGTTTTGTAATACAGAAATATGACTTCTGCGTGATGCTTACGGCCATTGGGCATTGCGGATATGCAGTAACGGTGTTGCCGTTAAATGCCATTCGGCATAATCTTCGTTACGTTTTAATATCTTAGAAGAACGTTTCGGGCTCGCGTCTTGCCGAGAAAGCCGCTGTAAATTTAGCCGCAGCTTCGGCATAAGCGGGCAGATATATGGCGCGCGAGCCGTGAGGACAAACCACCACGCAGCGTCCGCATGCAATACATTTGGATGTGTCTGTGCTGCAAGGGTCGCTTTCGCTTATCGCGCCGGCAGGGCAGAGTCTTGCGCAGGTCATGCATTTAGTACATGTATTCTTGTCGCCCGTGGGGCACATCGGCACTTTGTGAGCCTCCCTGTACGGGCGGTTGCCTTTCACTTCAGGGTCGCCCAAGGCGTCAGTTCCGGCAGCATCGGCGAGCAGTTGGGCACATCTCTTGCCGAACGCGGCAGCCTTTTCAAGGTCGGAAGCATCGGGACGGCCCTCAGCAACCTTCGGGAATATGCAGTGGCGGCCTATGAACGCGCCGGCAGCAAACGTGCGGAAGCCGTTGCCGTTGAGCGTGTCTTTTATCTCGAGCAGCGCGTCGTCGTAGTCGCGGTTGCCGTAGACGCACACCGCAACGGCAGGAGTGTTGTTGCCGTGAACCATCTTCAGCGCCTCGGCGGCAGCCTCGGGTATGCGTCCCACGTAGACAGGAGCGCCAACAATGAGCATACTGTTGTCGCCGCTGAGCGTTATTTCGCTCTCGGGCAGGGCGTTGGTCACGTCGTGTTCAATGATGTTTCCGCCGATGGCCTTGGCTATTTCCCTAACTATTGTGCGTGTGGTGTAGGTTGCACTGAAGTACACCACGTGAATGTCCGTTATGTTCATAATTTGTTTTTTGTATAAAATGAAGCCGATAAAATGTTTCTCTATGCAAATGTAAGAATAAAAAACGCACGGCGCAAGCATACGCCCCGTGATTTTTATGTGTTGAGGCTGCGTGCCGCGCGGTGTGCCTGTAGCCGTGAGGCATGAGCAGACGTCGCTGCGGCGTGTGCCGGAATATAAAAAAGTAAAAGATATAACATTATCCATGATATGGGTATGCAGGTTAATGCCGATAATAGTTATCTTTGCAGCGTGCAGTAAAACGGCCGCTCTGCGGTGCCGGAGCGGTCATGGTGAAGGCACAAATGAAACGACAGTTAACGAAAAAAGGACAATATATCATTATGACATTGAATGACTTTTTGGCTTATGTGGCCACAGGCAAACCGCTGAACACACCCGAGATATGCAGTTTTATGGACGATATGAGCAACGAGGCGCGCCGCGTTACGTTCAGGCTCAACGCCGAGTTTCACACTCAGGAGGAAGTAAGGTCACTGCTCTCAGAGATTATGGGATATAGCGTTCCCGACACGCTGAGAGTGTTTCCGCCGTTCTATACCGATTTCGGCAAGAACATACACATAGGCGAAAACGTATTTATCAATGCCTGCTGCCACTTTCAGGATCATGGAGGCGTAACCCTTGGCGACGGCTGTCAGATAGGCCACAACGTGGTGTTTGCCACGCTCAACCACGGACTTGAGCCCGAAAACCGCCGCTTCACTTATCCTGCTCCGATAGTCTTGGGGCGCAACGTGTGGGTAGGTTCTAATGCGACGATACTTCAGGGCGTTACGATAGGCGACAATTCGGTGGTTGCTGCCGGAGCCGTGGTAACCAGGGATGTGCCTGCCGACACAATAGTTGGCGGCGTTCCGGCGCGCGTGATAAAGCATATCTGACGCTGTCAGGCTATAAACGGCATTCAGAGCGGCTTTGGGTCTTGTAATGAAATATGTGTAAAAAGGGTAAAATAATCAGTAAATGTGGTATCGTGGCGACGGAGGATATGTGCTAACTTTGCACCGTAACCAAAATATGATAGCATGAAACTGATTAATGTAACAATGATTGCGGCGGCTATGTTGATGGCCGTATGCAGTCAGATAAAAGCTGAAGAGAATATGAAAAACGTACTAAACGAAAAGCAGCAGTGTATGGCTGCCATTGCATGCCTTGAGGCAAAGGGCGACATCGACGGTCTGACTGCCGCCATCAACGCCGGATTTGACGCCGGACTTACCGTGAGCGAGATTAAGGAAGCCCTGTCGCAGTTGTATGCCTACACGGGATTTCCGCGCAGTCTTAACGCCCTTGGCACACTGCAGAGCGTTGTCAATAGCCGCCGTCAGCAGGGCAAGGCGTGCGAGGAGGGCAAGGATGCCGACCCGATGGCAGAAGGATACGACTCACTGAAACAGGGAACGGAGGTGCAGACCAAGTTGAGCGGCAAGCCGTTTAACTATGATTTCGCCCCAGCCACCGACTATTATCTTAAGGCTCACCTGTTTGGTGACATCTTTGCGCGCAACAATCTCACCCACGCCGAGCGCGAGTTGGTTACCGTAAGCGCGCTGTCAGGCTTGCAGGGCGTTGAGCCGCAGTTGCAGTCGCACGTCAGCGGAGCGCGCAACATGGGGCTGAAGGACGACGAGATACGCTCAATACCGGCCACGCTTGCTGCCCGTGTGGGCGAGGTTGAGGCATGGCGCGCTGCCAAGGCCATTGCGGCAGTGTTCGGAGAGCCGTTTGATGAGGGCAAGCCCGTGGAGCAGATGATGTTCCCAAAAGGCGACTTCAATTCGGCTTATGCCAAATATTTCATCGGCAACAGCTATCTTGCACCGCTCAGTCAGGGCAAGGTTCCAGTGTCTAACGTAACCTTTGAGCCCCGTTGCCGCAACAATTGGCACATCCATCACAAAGGAATACAGGTGCTGATATGCGTCGGCGGCACAGGCTGGTATCAGGAGTGGGGCAAGGATGCCCGAATGTTGAAGCCCGGAGATGTGGTTGAAATACCCGAAGGCGTTAAGCATTGGCACGGCGCAACCAAAGACAGCTGGTTTCAGCACGTAACGTTCACCGTTGCCGAAGAAGGCGCGTCGAACGAATGGCTCGAGCCGGTTACGGATGAAGAATATGACAAACTGTAACTTTCAACATGTCTTTATAACTATAACACCCCGCAGACAATAGCCTGCGGGGTGTTATGTTTTGTTGCTTATGACATTATGTAAGTCGCCATTCACCTATGTCCTGTGATGTAGCCGGCTTTTATTTCGCCATACATAAATTATTATTTAAGATGCTTCAGCATCCATTCCATCTGTCCGTATTCAGTGTCGTCAGATGTCCAATGCTCGTTGATAGGCGTCAGCAGCGCTTCTTTCGGACAACTTAGAGTGTTCCATACGGCATAGCTTGTTGTCGGCGGACAAGTGTTGTCGTTATATCCCCAAGTCATATAAGTGTCGGCTTTCACGTGGCGCGCAAAGTTTACGACGTCATAATAAGCCATGGTCTTCATGTTGTTCTCGGTGAGCATGCCCTCAATGCGGTTGAAGTGAGGATATCCGCCGGTAAGTCCGGCGCTGTATGCCGCCATGTCGCTCAGCGCGGGATGATTGACAATGCACTGCGTCACGCGGCTGTCGAGTCCGGCAGCCACCAGCGCAAGCGCTCCGCCCTGACTGCCTCCCTGCACGATTACGTTGCGTCCGTCCCATTCAGGCAGCTGCGTCAGCAGGTCGATGCAGCGCACAAGAGCCAGATAGACGCGCTTCATGTAGTAGCGGTCGCGGTTGTCTATGCCGTTGGCAAGATAGCCGTTCTCCTTGCCGTTGAATGCTTTAGATATGTCGTTGAACATCTCCTGACTCATTCTCGGGTCGAGTCCGTGAATCTCCATCTCCATTCTTATACATCCGTTCTCGGCATAATACTTGTGGCGCAGCGGCTCCTTTATGGTCTTTATGCCTGCTCCCGGAGGGCACAGCACCACCGGACAGCTGCCCTTTGCGGCGTTTTTGGGATAAAAGAGATATGCATATACGGCCTGTTTCTGCTTGTTGAGCGTCAGTTTCACGAGGTAACAGTCAATCTTGTCGGTGCAATATTCGTCGGCTCTTTCCTTTGTATATTTCAGCGGAACGGCCCTCATGTCCTCAATGTTCTTGTTCCAGAAGTCCGTAAAGTCGGCAGGCTCCTTGGTGTAAGGCCTGATTTTATCTACTGAAAATCCCACTTTTATGTGATGTTCGTAGGTCTTGCCGTCAACCGTGGCCTTCAGTCTGAGGTCGCGGAAGCCCGGAGTCTTTCTCGTTCCCATGTCAATTGTGGCCCTTCCGCCGTTGAGTTTCACAGAGCCTTTCTTGTCAGCCTCCAGCATGTCGTCGGCTATTTCGTAGTTCACCTTGCAGTCTCTCGGTATGCCGTATTTATACAGCTGCACCTCAATCTTAGCCTTTTCGCCCGTCTGATAGAGCCAGTCGGCATGGTCGGGCACGGTCAGCCACAGATAGTCAGAGCGGTAAGGATAGTTTTCGGCTGCGGCATATAGCCATGCAGCAACGGCAAAGATAAGCGTAAAAACAATTCTTTTCATTGGTTGTAGTATATTAGTTTTTGTGCAAAGGTAATGCAAACAGCCTTAACGGCAAAATAAATCAAGGCTAATCAGCATTTTTGTTGAGGCTTTGGTGAGGGGGAATTGATGAGAGGGATGGGACTTATGCGACCATGTGAACTTATGATTTGGAGTTATGGGGATGTTGGTTATTGGGGCATTTGGGTGCATTGCGGCACCCAAATGTTTACTGTCCGCCGTCAGCCGTTGCGGTATTCATGGGGCGTGCAGCCTGTAATCTTCTTGAAAACCGTGTTGAAACAGCTCTCGGCACAGAATCCCAGCATCGACGCTATGTCGCCTGCCGTCATGTCGGTAGACAGCAGCAGTTCCTTTGCCATCAGTATCCGCCTCAGCTGTATGTATTCGCTCACGCTCTTTCCCGTCTCGTGCTTCATCATGTCGTTGAGATATTCGGCCGACATTTTCAGTTCGGGCGCTATCCGGCATGCCGTCAGCATGCTCTGCGTGGCGGCCTTGCCCGAGCGCAGAAAGCCGTCTATTATGCCGTCAACGGTCTTTATTGCAGCCGTGTTGGCCTCGTGGCGGGTGATAAACTGGCGTGTGTAGAACCTCTGACAATAGTTGAGCAGCAGTTCGATGCAGTTGCTTATTATTGCCTTGCTGTATTCGTCTACGCCCCATTTCAGCTCGCAGTCGATGCCGTCGAGACATCTGCCTATCACCTTCAGTTCGCAGCACGACAGATGGAGCGCCTCGTCCGTGTGGTATTTAAAGAACGAGAAGTCCTTTATCCTCATGCCCAGCGGCGTGCATCTTATTATGTCGGGATGAAATATCAGCATCCTTCCGCCGCACTGTCTGAGGTCTATCTCGCTTGCAGGCGTGGCAAACGTCATGGTGGCTTCGGAGAAGTCGTAGTAGTGCTGTCCGCATTTGCCGGCGGTGCATCCGTCGCTCACCACCTTCACCGCATAGCAGTCGGTGGCCATGTTGCGGCAGCTGCTCTTGCCCGACATGTCTATCAGGCTCACCTGCGGATGCCTCGTCTCCTTGTCGAAGGCGCGGTTGCACTCGCACACATAGTTTGTCGTGTCGCAGATATGGCGCATTGTGTCTCTCGTCATCTTGTCTTTTCAGCGTTAGCCGTCATCGTCCTACACCGATGCCTTGCGGTATTCGCTCGGCGTCATGCCCGTGTTGCGCTTGAAATAGCGGTTAAAGTGCTGCGAATACTGGAAGCCCAGACCGTAGCTTATCTCGTTGATTGTCTTTCTTGTACCCAGCAGTTCGTCCTTTGCCAGGTCCATAATCTTGTTCTGTATATACTCCTGCGGCGTGCGTCCCGTCTCGCGCTTGATGAGATCGCCGAAGTAGTTGGGCGACAGGAAGCATTTCTCTGCAAAATATTTCACCGTAGGCAGACCGTTCACTGCGGCCGTATCGCCCTCGAAATAGCCGTCGAGCTCGTTCTCAAACTTGGTCAGAATGTCGCGGTTAACCACCTTACGGGTGATAAACTGGCGCTCGTAGAACCTCATGCAGTAGTCGAGCAGAAGTTCGATGTTGCGGCATATCAGCTTCTTGCTGTGGTTGTCTATCGGGCGTTCGGTCTCAATCTTGATTTTCTCGAGACAGTCCTTGTATATCATCTTCTCCTGTTCCGACAGATGGAGCGCCTCGGTTGACGAATAAGAGAAGAACGAATACTGCTTTATCTCCTGTCCAAGCGACGTGCCGCGTATAAGGTCGGGGTGAAAGAGCAGGCCGAGAGCGTTGGGCTCATAGTCGGGTCTGTGCCTGACATGGACAACCTGTCCGGGCGCAAAGCTCGTAACCGTGCCCTCCTGATAGTCGTAGGGCATGCGGCCGTAGGTTATGTCGCCGCAGTAAGTCTGCTTCAGGAACAGGGCGTAAACGCCGTAATAGTAAGACACCTCCTGCGGAAATGCCTTCTTGTCGGCCTTCTTCAGGTCTACCACTGCCACGAGCGGATGCTTCGTCTCAAAGCCCATCGCCTTGTTGTATTCGTCGATGGAGTTGAATTTTATCAGGTTTTCCATGCTTAAATAGTTTATTCTTTCTTGTTGAACTTCAGCCGGCTGCAGCGCATAGGGGCTTATGCCGTGTTGCCTGCTGCTTGCCGATGCTAATGCAAAGATACTTCTTATCGGCATAACAGCGTGTGTACGATTTACTGAATTTGTTATATTTATTACTTTTTCAGCAGTTTTTCGCCTCCTTATCGCATATTGTTATACCAAATGTTTACCTTTGTGTAGAATTTCACAAATGTTTATGCACACACCCGGTTACCGTTTCCGCCGTGCCATGAGGCTGTTGCCCGTGTTGCTGTCTTTGGCAACATGCGCCGGCGTTTATGCCCAAGACTCGCTCAAATACAGACGCCACGACCTGGCGCTGACCATAGGACGCACCGACAGCAGCGCGGTGCGCATGTCGTATCTTAACGTCGGTCTGCTCGGTGGAGCCGCCCGTCTGCACGGCTTCCAGCTCAATGCCATGACGTCGTTTGTCGGCAGGGAGATGCACGGAGTGCAGCTCTCGGGCCTGTCGGGTGTGGCGATGAACATGCGCGGCGTGCAGCTTTCGGCGTTCAGCAACGTCAGTCTGTCGCCCTTCAGGGGCCTTCAGCTTGGCGGAGTTACCAACATATCGCGCGGCGTGGGCGGCGGAATGCAGCTATCCGTGCTGGCCAACATCAGTTCGAAGGTGATGCGCGGCGCACAGCTCGGCACGTATAACTATGCCGACACGCTGCGGGGATGGCAGATAGGACTGGCCAATGTCTGCATGGAACATCCGCACGGCGTGCAGCTCGGACTGGTAAACTACAGCCGCGACACAGTGGCGCACAAGATAGGACTGGTGAACATCAACCCCAAGACGAAGGTAGACTTCATGTTCTTTGGCGGCAACAGCAGCAAGATTAACGCCGCATTCAGGTTCCGCAACCGCAGCACTTACAGCATAGTTGGTGCCGGAACGCATTACATGGGGCTCGACGAGAAGTTTTCGGGCGCGCTGTATTACCGTCTTGGACAGTATTTCAACCTCGGCCGCCGCTGGTCGATCAGCGCCGATGCGGGCTTTTTTCACATAGAGACCTTTCAGCACAATTCGGCCGACAAGCCCGAACGCCTATACTCGCTGCAGCTGCGCGCCAACGTAGACTACAGGCTCAACGACAACATCGGGCTGTTTGCGTCGGCAGGATATGGCTTTACAAGATATTATGAGCATAACCGGAAATACCGCAACAGGGCCATAGTTGAGGCGGGACTGACCTTTGCCTACAACCGCGGCGGACTGAAGGGCAGGGCAAGTGATGACGAAACGGAGGCAGGCGTAACTGATTCGGTGTCGATATATGCCTTCGACAACCCTGAGAATATGAAGAAACGGCCGTGGAAGGCGGCTGCCGAGGCTGTCGGAATAAACGTGCTCGTGAACTGCTTCGACCGCTTTGTGCTGTGCGAAGACTTTGCCAAAGTTAATCTGAGCAGCATCAAGGAGAACTTCAAGACGGGCTTTGTGTGGGACAACGACCAGTTTTCAACCAACCTGTTTGCCCATCCTTACCACGGCGGACTATATTTCAACGCCGCCCGAAGCAATGGCCTGAGCTTCTGGGAGTCGGCGCCTTATGCCCTTGGAGGCAGCCTGATGTGGGAGCTGGCGTGCGAGGTTGAGCCGCCTGCAATAAACGACCTCATGGCGACAACCATCGGCGGAATATGCATAGGCGAGGTAACCCACCGCGTGTCTAACCTCATTTACGACGACCGCGAGCGCGGAATGCGCCGCTTTCTGCGCGAGTTTGCCGGTGCGCTGGTGTGCCCCATCCGTGCGTTCAACCGCATATTGAGCGGCGATGCGTGGCGTGTGCGCCATGATTATTACAAATATCACGACTACAGCCGCATACCTGTGGCCTTCACCGTGTCTGTAGGCGACCGCTATCTTGCCGACGAGGGCGGACTGTTCAGGGGCGAGCACAATCCGTATGTTGACCTGTGGCTGCGCTACGGCGACGCATTCAACGGCGAGGAGAGCAAGCCTTACGACTATTTTACGGCCAACGTAACCTTCGGACTCAGCGGCAACCAGTCGCTTATAAGCAGCGTTCATCTGTTAGGAAAGCTGTGGGGTGTAAACTTTTACGACGAAGAGGAGATGACGGCGGTGTTCGGTCTGTTCCAGCATTTCAACTATTACGACTCTGAAGCCGTCAAGGAAGGCACGTCGCGTGTGCCTTACCGCATATCCGAGGCAGCCAGCTTCGGTCCCGGTCTTATCTACCGCTTCCCCAAGGTGGGCAACGTCGGGCGCATGGAGCAGCGCCTCTTTCTCGACGCCATACTGCTCGGAGGCTCGCTGAGCGACTATTACAACGTGATAGACCGCGACTATAACATGGGCAGCGGATTCAGCGCGAAGGCACAGACCGTGCTCGAGTTTCCGCGCTTCGGCAAGTTTACGCTCAACGCCGACTTCTACAGCATATACACATGGGTGGGATATGAGGACAAGGACCTCGAGAACACCGACCCGCTGCACCTCAACGCGCAGGGCGACAAGAGCAGTGCGGCGCTGCTGGTGATTAATCCGCGCCTGCAGGTTTATCTCAGAAAGAACTGGAGTCTCGACCTGTTTGCATCGTATTATATGCGCGAGACAAGATATAAATACCACGACAACGTGCGCTCGGAGACTTTCGAGGTGAGGATGGGACTTAGCTACAGTTTCTGATAACGTCATGTCTGTGCCGGAAAAACGATGGCAATGACATGCCGTAGACATGGTTTAATGTGGCTTGTTGCTGCCGTTCGGTTTGTCAGTCTAGATGAAGAACAAATATAGAGTGTGCCGCATTTAATGGTTAACAACCGTTAAGTGCGGCACATCTGGTTTAACATAAAAAGGGCGAAAAACGGCTTGTGAAATCTTTTTCGCAGGTTTTCGGCCGAAAAATCGGTGTTTTCTTGTGATTTGTGTAATGTATTGTCAGTCAATACGTTATCGCTTTATGTATATTGAATGGCCATAAACTAAATTATAAAACATGGCCTTTTACATTGCAAAAGGCCGTCTCTTGCAGCGTAAAAGGCCGTGTTTCGTATGGTGAAAGGCTGCTTTTTGCAACCTGTTTCACTGCTTTATCACCTGTATTTCAATGTAAAATTGTGCAGAATAGACCTCCTGTCTGTATTTGATAAGCACATTCGCACACTCTGAAGACATTTGTCTTTTCTAAAAGGCGCACTTCTGACGCATCTCTAAATGTTAACGTCCGTCGGCTCTATGTTAACGGATGTTTAGCTGATAGAAGTATTTCCACAGCGGCGCAGCCATCAGACTCTGTTTTATTTCGTCGTTCACGAGCAGTTGCATCACCTCGTCCTTGGTCATAACATGCACCTCGATGTCCTCCGTTCGGTCGAGATGCTGACTGCCAACCTTCTCAACGCCCGTAGCCACAAAGCAGTGGGTTATGTTGTTGGTAGTGCTTGTGTTGCCCGATACGGCCATCAGTTCGTGCCATTCTCCTCCGGCATAGCCTGTTTCTTCGAGCAGTTCGCGGCGCGCGGCGGCCTCAGGGTCTTCGCCCTTCTCGCACACACCGGCAACAATCTCGAAGCAAGTCTGGTCTATTCCGTGGCGATATTGTCTTATCATCACCATGTTGCCGTCGGTTGTCAGCGCTATCACGTTGATCCATGTGGGGTATTCCAGCACGTAGTATTCATCGTTAACGACGCCGTTGGGCAGTTCCACGGTGTCGCGGCGCGCCGTCAGCCACGGCCTTTGTATAAGATATTCGCTTTTCAGCGTCTTCCATTTCATGTCGTCTTCCATAATGTATCTCCTTTATGTCTTTATTTTCCCTGTGTTCGGATTTATTACGCCTGTATGCCGTCTTTATCAGTCTTGCGGCATTATAATGCGTCTGAATCCGGCAGGGCGCTCAAATGTCATTTCTTTGCCTGTGGCAGGATGGCGGAAGGTTATTGCCTCAGCGTGCAGATACAGGCGGTCGGCAGGGTGGCCGTAGAGGCTGTCGCCTGCTATCGGTGTGCCAAGTCCGAGCCTGTGTGCGCAGTGAACGCGCAGCTGGTGGGTGCGTCCGGTGTGTGGAAACAGCTCTATCAGCGTGCGTCCTGCTGTCTGTCCGATAATCTTATAATCGGTTACGGCAGCCTTTCCGTTGTCGGTGTCCACCTTCTGATACGGGCGGTTAAGCGGGTCGGCGATGAGTGGCAGACTTATTCTGCCGCTTTTTTCTGCCTTGGGTGTGCCGTCGAGCAGTGCCACATAGCGCTTGCTGATGCTTCTTTGGCAGAACTGCTCCTGCAGGTTCTTGTATGCCTCTGGCGTCTTGGCAAGTATTATCAGTCCCGATGTGTCCATGTCGAGGCGGTGAACGGGCACAGGCTCGTAGCCTTCGACATAGTTTTGGGCTATCAGCGATGCTGCCGACTGGCGGTCAGACTTGCCTCTGACAGACAGCATTCCGGCAGGTTTGCATGCCACGATGAGCCATTCGTCTTCATAAACAATCTCGGGCTGCCGCTGTTCGGGCGCCTGTCGCGGGTCGGGATCAACGTCGAGGCCCTGCAGCATGTGCGTTAGTATGGGCAGACATTTGCCTCGGCAGGCAGGATAATAGTGCAGATGGTGGCGTATTTCGCTCTTTGGCGAGTCGCCCCACCAAAACTCCGCCATGCACACCGGGTGCAGATGGTTGAGATAGGCATGCTGAAGCAGCTTTGGAGCGCAGCAGTCGCCGGCTCCTGCTGGCGGCACGTGCTGAGGCGTGTCGGCAAATATTGAGCATAGTCCGCGCCGCTCTCCGCGTGCGTTGAGCATGTTGTATTGTTCAAAGAGCCAGTGTTGCAGACTGTCTGACATGGCCTTACGCTTGGCTTTCAGTTGCCTTATCTCGTCCTGAAACGGCTTTAGCCGTGCCTCACATTCGGCCATTTGCTCTTTGTTCCGCTTCTTCATGCGGTGCAGTTCAGCCTTCATAAAGCGGCTTTCGTTCAGCATCCGTTCCTCCTCTTCGGGCGTTATGGGCGCGCCGCTCTGCCTTTTTGCATCGCGTGCTGCCTTTGCCTCCTTTATTTTCAGCCGGTATTGTTCCTCCTCCGCGGCTGTTTCGGTCTTGCAACTCTCGAGTTCATGCAGGGTGTTAAGATAACTTTCGCCCTTCTCAATGCCGTCAATCGTGCGGTTTATGGCCGAAATACGTGCCTCGTTGGTCTTGAAATATCCGTCAACCGGCGTGGCATCGAACACCGGCGGCACAAAATAAGGATGGTCGTTGCTGCCGTCGAGCAGTCCTGAAAATGCCGCCGTGAAGCCCAGTCGGCCTTCTTCGTCCTCAGCGACAAGCACCCCGAACATCTTGCCGTGCTGCAGTTCGTAGCGCCATTTGTCCACTCCTGCTATATATCTCTGCACCTCTCCGGCGGCAAGCAGGCAGAGCGGATGAGGCTCGTAGCAGAAAGGGAAGGTGAACTTCTGCGGCTTCGGTATATCGGTGTGTATGGGATGAAACTCTGTAAGCATGATGCAAAGATACGTAAAGACCGCAGCTGAGCCAAATGTAAGCCGCAGTTTTTTGACCGCTCCGTGTCTTCACGGGCTGTGTATGCATGCGGGCCGTCCGGCGGAATGGCAGACATCGGCTCTCCGTCTGACAGTGATTTATTGGCGGTTTGGGCATGCTGGCCTGAATGAATGTGCGGCTCGGGACTGTTGGCGAGGTCGTTCAGCGCTGCGCTCGGTTGAGGGCTGTAATCCCAAATCTGGGATCAGACTGCGTATAGCTTTATCAATTTTGTGCCTTTATGCTTTCAGTCTGTCTTTTTGTTTTTATCGGTGTCTTTTAGTTAGCTTCTTCTTGACATAGTCCGCTATGCCTGCGAGAAATCTAACCAAAATCCGTTCAATATAAAGCAAAAACCTAGACCGAATACTAATAACCGATTTCGGATAAACGGAACGAGGCATCCCGACCATTCGGGATGCCTCGTTGTAGGTTGATGTTGCGTCGGACATGTGTCGGTCCGGGCACATTATGTAGTCTTGTTATTTAACGACAAACTTCTTTCCGTTCATGATATACACGCCTTTCTTCAGCTTCGATGTGTCGCCGTTGCGGGCTGCTATCTGTCCGTCTACTGTGTAGATGTCGCCTTTCTTCAGGCTGTCGCTGCCGTCGTCGGTGAGAGATGTTATTCCCGTAGTCTCTCCGTATTCAACAGAGTTCGACTCTGCCGACTCGTCTTCTCCTGTTGTTGCCGTTACTGTATATATGCCGTTGGCAGCATTCTCTACGACAAACGATGTGGCTGTCAGGCCTGTCTGTATCGGCATGCCGTCTCTGTATACCGTATATGTAACTCCGTCTGCCTCAGGGGCGCTTGCCTTCTCGGTGTCAATCTTTTGGTCGGCAGCCTTTATTGTGGCTGATATTGCCCAGTTGTAGTTAAACTTATAGTCCTTGTTCATCGACTTCCAGTAGCCCGGAGTGCCTGAAGCCGAGATGAGGTCGCTGTAATAGTCAGCCACGGTTGGGCCGTCGTCGCATACGAGAGGCTTAACTCCCGACATGTAAGACAGGTGATAGCCCACGCCGATGTCCTTGCCTTCAATGACCTTTACTGGTTTGTTCAGGCGCACGGTGTTGGCTCCTACATTGAGCGTAGATACGTTGATGTCCTGCATGTAGACAACGTTGTCGCCATACATAACCACAGCTGCCGCGGTCTGTAGGTCGGTAGAGTTCAGTCTGAAGTTAATGTGTGATATCTCCTGGCCCACCTTGTCGGCCATCTCTGCTGCCGGGAATTTTATCACCATATAGCCTTCAACGACATTGCTGCCGGTCATGCCGAATGCCATATAATTTCCGCTGCCGTTTTCGTAGGTAAGTACGGGCGCCTCGCTAACGGGCTTCCATGTCAGGTTAAGGTTCTTTCCGTCTACTGCTCCGCGCAGGTCGTAAGGTGCCTGGGTGCGCTGTGCAATGGTGTTTCTGAATGTCATGAGGTCGCTTGCTGGCGATTCCCATCCGTTTTCGTATACAGACGTTACGTAGTAGTAGATAATACCGTATTCGGTCAGTGTCTCGGCATAGCTCGTCTCTGTTGTTTCGAGCAGCATGTCTCCGTTTCTGTATATGCGGTAGCTCTTCACCTTGGGCTTGTCTGCATTTGCGGCAGCGGCCTTGACAGGCTCTTTTGCCGTACAGATGCCAAACTCCATGCCCTCAGCATCAGCCGTAGCCTTCGTCTTTATGATTACTCTCTCCATGTCATTGCCGTTGAGCTTGACGCTGCTAAGCCTTGCAGCCTTGACCTTCGACGGGCTTTGTGCAGAATTGTCGTCGATTATCAGTGCGCCGATAACTACGTTCATGCCCTTATAGTCAGAGGCTATCGTGCTGAGGTTGAGCCATGAGCCTGCGCCTCCCGCAAGGTTGACTACGGCTCCGCCTTCAGCCTCCGGACCTGCATCGAGCAGTATCGGTGTGGTGTTGGCTGGCAACGTGGCCTCATAAGCGAGGTAGATGTCCTTTCCTTCGGGCACCTTTACGTCTATTTCTCCATCGAAGTCAAGGGTGTAGAGATAGCCGGGAGTTATGTCGTTCTTGGTTAGCTGCTTCTCATAGAGCACTTCTCCGCCCTCTGCAATAATCTTTAGCTTGAATTCGTCGAGGTTATCGCCGAGGCCGAATGTGAGCGAATGGAACTTGAATCCGGCATATTCAGCCAGTTCTTCTTTCGTAAATCTTGCTCCGTAAAGCAGCGGCATCTCCTCTGCAAAGCCTGCAATGTAGGTTGCTCTGCTGTAGTGTTTCAGCTCATAGGCATTTGAACTCCATGCTATGTTAATGTTCTTTCCGTCCTGACTGTTGTTCACGATGGTCGGAGCCTTGTATTCTTCAGGCAACGTGTATGTGAGATATGCGGTCTCGGCGTCTGATTTCTTGCCGCCTTCTCCTTTGGTTACAACGGCATATTGGTATGTTCCGAGGTCAGAAACAACGTCGGTATATGACGGGCCTGCTACGTTTTCGGCAACTAACTCGCCGTCGCGGTAAATGTCATATCCCGTGATGTTCTGCGGCTCTGATGCCTGACTGCTGAGCGCTTCTACGTCTGCTGACAGCATGAAGTTGCCCGGTATCTTGCCTTCAGACAATGTCTTCCAGTATGGACTCGACTCGGCAAAGCCCTTAGAAGACGGACTTGAGGTTGAGAAGCTGTTGCCCTTCACCTCTATTGCCTCTGTGTTGTCTACGCCAACGGGGTGGCCTTTGGCTGTGTGGGTGTAGTAAAGACCGAATGCATAGCCGTGGCCTATCTCCATCTTGTAAGGCTTTTGCAGCGCGAACTTGTTCCATTCGTTGGTCTTTATGGCTGTAACCATGTCGGCGCTGACCTCTTCAAAATAGTCGATGACGCCGTCTTTCATTATGAAGGCGGTTACAGAATTTATCGTGCCGTCGTTGAAGACGTATGCATTTATGGCTGTAATCTGATGGTCGGGGAATGCCGCCATGTCTGTAGCCGAGAACTCATGCTTGATCCATACTTTAGGCGATGTGCTCGAGGTGCCGCCTATTCCGTTGGATACTTCTTTGCCGCTCCATGTCATTTCGGCACCGCGCTTTAGCGGACTGCCCCATGTTATCGTGCCCGACAGGTTGTCTGCCTTGCCTGATATGCACGGAACCGGAGGCATGCAGCCGTATACTGACAAGGTGCTGGCCAGTGTCTTGGCAGACATCTTCTCGTCGGCGTCATACACGGCAGACACCTGATATTCATGTTGTCCGTCGCTTTCGCCATTAAGGGTGTAGCTTGTGGCATCGGCAATAAGCTCGCCGTTGACTTTCTCGCCGTCGCGGTAAACGTTGTATCCCTTAGGTTCTCCGGTAGAATTGTTTGCGAGAACGGCAGTTATGAGGAAGTCGCCCGGGCCGTCGCTGTGCCATGTTTCTCCGTCGTATGAGTATAGATTGCCCTTGCCGTATGTAGGAGCGCGGTCGCAGATGGCAACCATGTCGAGGTTTCTTCCGTATGAGTATTTGATTGATATCAGCACTTCCTTGCCCTCGGGGATGGTGTATGGCGTGTCAAACTTTACGTTTCTCCATGAGTTTTTCTCAAATCCTGCGAGGTCGGCGGCCTGCTCATACACCGGCGTACCGTCTTCGAAGATAACCACTGAGGCTTTGTACGCTTCGCGATATTCCTAGTAACGTACATCGGTAATGGTTTGTCCGGCATAGGCTGCAAGTTCAGATGCGCTGAACTTACTTGCGGCATAAAACTCGATTGACCCTTCAGGATCTTTCAGTACGCCGTCCATGCCATTGTAGTCCTCGTCATCGTGCCACTGCAGAATGATGTTGTCTGTTGGCTTCTTCCAACTTAGCGTTACGTCAGAGAAGGTAACATCGGCCTTAAGACTGTGAGGCTGACCGTTTTGCGCATGGATTTTCTCCGTCCCTGAAAACCCAAAAGCAATTGAAAAAAGTACAATTGCGCGTAAAATGTTCTTTTTCATAGGGCTGTGATGATTTAAAATAAAGCAGCAGGTTAATAAGCTTCCGACTTGTAATAAATAGGTTAATTATCTTGTCTCGGATCTACATTCAGCAGCGCCACTATCCCGTTGAATGCAGGAAATGTTCTTCTTTGGCAAATATATGAATTTATTTTATACTGCAATGCAATAAATTAATATATTTTCATTACTTTTTGATAAATCGAAGATTTTATCGGAAAAATACGTGAATTATTGAGAAATATGGACTAAAAAGTTATAATTCGTAGATAAATATGCCTCGTCCGGTTTTGTGTGCCATATAAAAAGAAAGGAGATGCATGTGGCTCATGCATCCCCTTTACAGCTGATATGCTTATGGAAAATTATTTCAGCTTTGTGTAACCATATTTAGCTGTTTCGCCAAGCTCTTCCTCGATGCGGATGAGCTGGTTGTACTTAGCCATACGGTCTGTGCGGCTCATAGAACCAGTCTTGATCTGACCAGAGTTAGTAGCAACAGCGATGTCAGAGATAGTAGTATCCTCTGTCTCGCCTGAACGGTGAGAAGTAACTGTTGTGTAGCCGTGACGGTGAGCCATCTCGATAGCGTCGAGAGTCTCAGTCAGAGAACCGATCTGGTTAACCTTGATCAGGATTGAGTTAGCAGCACCCATCTTGATACCCTTCTCGAGGAACTTAACGTTAGTTACGAACAGGTCATCACCAACGAGCTGGCAGCGGTCGCCGATGGCAGCTGTAAGTTTAACCCAGTTCTCCCAGTCGTTCTCGTCGAGACCGTCCTCGATAGAGTCGATAGGATATTTTGTGATAAGTTCTTCAAGATACTTGATCTGCTCCTCAGCAGTAAGTTTCTTTCCGTTAGGATCCTTCTTCTTGCCGTCCTTCAACTGACGATAGTCGTAGAACCACTCGCCATTCTCGCATACTGCGAACTCGCTGGCAGCGCAGTCCATAGCGATCTTAACGTCCTTGCCCGGCTCGTAGCCTGCGTCTTTGATAGCCTGGCAGATGCTGTCGAGAGCGTCCTCGATGCCGTTCAGTGCGGGAGCGAAACCACCCTCGTCACCTACTGCTGTAGAGAGACCGCGCTTCTTGAGCAGCTTAGCAAGTGCGTGGAACACCTCAGCACCCATGCGGATAGACTCTTTGATAGAAGGAGCGCCAACCGGACGGATCATGAACTCCTGGAATGCGATAGGAGCGTCAGAGTGAGCACCACCGTTGATGATGTTCATCATAGGAACCGGCATTGTGTAAGAGTTGCAGCCGCCGATGTAGCGGTAGAGCGGCAGGTTGAGAGCCTTGGCAGCAGCCTGTGCTGTAGCCAGAGACACACCGAGAATTGCGTTTGCGCCGAGCTTGCTCTTTGTAGGAGTTCCGTCGAGAGCCAGCATCTTATAGTCGATGGCACGCTGATTGAATACGCAGTCGCCCTTCAATGCAGGTGCTATTATTGTGTTAACGTTTTCAACAGCCTTCAGTACGCCTTTGCCCAGGTAGCGGTTCTTGTCGCCGTCGCGAAGCTCGAGTGCTTCGTTCTCACCTGTAGATGCTCCAGACGGAACAGCTGCACGGCCCATTACGCCGTTTTCGAGGGTTACTTCAACTTCTACTGTAGGATTGCCTCTTGAGTCGAGGATTTCTCTTGCATGAACTTTTTCAATCTTCATATTACCTTATTTTTAAAAGAGTTGTATTTTTGTTCTCGGTTTTATGCCTGCAAAGTTACTGCCAAATTAGTAATATAAGGTATAATTTGCGAATCTATTTTGAAAGATTTAATCTTTTTTAATACATAAAAATGTGTATAATGTTTTTACCGTCTAAATTGTCATATCGAGGTGTCGTTTGTACCCTTATACGTGTCATGTCAGCTGTCAGTTTTGCCGTCAGCGTGTCTAGTCCGGCCGTTGGCGCGCCCGTTTTCAGCCTCCGGCATGCCGTGTCTTGCCTGTCTTCGTAACGTGCTGATAATTAATGCGTTGCAAAAGGCCATGTTTTAGCCTCCAAAAAACCACCTTTTAGCGTGCAATTTGTGCCCTTTTGGAATGTAAAAGACGGCATATTAGAAAGCGGCGCCGTTCAGTATGCAGAAAGCCGGGCCTTGTCGTGAGGTGAAATAACTGAAATATGGCATCGGGAGATATGCTGAAGTTGCAGGTGAACTATGACGACATGCCGGGGCTGACATCAGGACCGAAGTGAATTATTCGGCGCTGCCTTCGTCGGCAGATAAGGTGATGTATCCTCTTTCGCTGTGCCGTAAACTGGCAGGCAAAGGACTTGGCAATGTGCCCGAAACTGACGCGGTGATACATATCAACAGCAATGCGCAATGGTGTGTAGGGGCAGGCCGTGACGCCGTTGCTGCCTCAAAGAGTCTTGCCTATGCCATGCTTAGGGCCATGGCTTCAGCCTTGGGTTTCGGCTCGGGCATGCTGATATTGAAGATAAAGTATGACGGCGGCGAAGTTAAGACAGTGAAATACGTCAACAGATAGCATCTTTGTCGTCAGACTGCTGTCTGCCGGCAGACAGTGGCATATTCATCCATGCGCAACGTTTGCTGAAACTTAATGGTTCTGCTATTTCAGCAGATACTGTTTGCGGCTCTCCATTATGTCGTCCATATTGCTCAAAGCCCAGTCTATAAGACTTTCTATGAGCGGAATGAGCGTCAGCGCCCTTTCTGTCAGGCGGTATTCAACGCGCGGCGGCACCTCGGCATACACCTTTCTCGACACGAGGTCGTCGGCCTCGAGAGCCTTCAGCACCTCCGACAGCATCTTCTGCGATATGTCCGGAATGTTGCGGCGCAGTTCGTTGAACCTCATCACGCCGTGCCCGTTGAGCGTTATCAGCACAAGCATCGACCATTTGTCGCCTACGCGCGACAATATGTTGCGTATGGGGCAGGTGGGATATAATGTGTCTTTTAGTTCGTTCTTAATCATAAAAACATTGATTACGGTTTACAAAAGTAACCAATGTTCTTAAATAAACCGCATCTGCGGGGCTCTATTTTGAATAAAAATGTCTTTCTTCCGGCGTGCATCCCCAGATGTGATGTGCCCATGCGTCTTGGCGAAAGCCATTATGCGAGTGTGCTGTTGTTAAAGTGTGTAAAAGTGATTGGCATAAATGGCTTGGTTTCAGCATTAGTAACCTCCGCGTAACCGGCTGAGAATTTTGTAACCTCTTGATACATACGCAGATATAAACTAACTTTGCATCGTGAACAATAAAAGCATAATAAGATGAAAAAGTTAGAGATTATAGGTAGCGGCGACAATTTTACCGCAGTTACAACAGGCAGTTTCAACGAGTTGCGTGAGCACGAAATCGACTTCGGCGGCGGTGTGGTTCTCAAAGGAAAGGTATTTGCAGGCACGGCCCTTGGTGCCACAGGCTCTGAAATTTCGTTACAGACCTTTGCTCCGGGCGAGGGCAGCACCTTCCTTCATGCACACAAAACACACGAGGAACTGTATATCATCGTGAGCGGCAAGGGCGAGTTTCAAGTAGACGGCAAGACCTTCGCAGTGGCTCAGGGCAGCGTAGTGCGTGTTGCTCCAGCCGGGATGCGTGCGCTGCGCAACACGGGTGCGGACGACATGGTTGTTATATGCATCCAGTATAAAGCCAATTCTTTCGGTGCCGACGACACTCCCTTTGCAGACGGCGTGATGGCCGAGGGCGGCGTAGAGTGGTAATATTTGCCGGCCGTTAAGGCTTTCCATACAGCATAAAGTATTATCAACCAAAAGGGGATGCATCAAATTATGCACCCCCTTCATTACTTTTTAAGTAATATCGAGAAAACAAACTATTTTCCGATTACAACTTTCTTGCCTCCGATGATATATATGCCACGCTTCAGCGATGGCATATCCATTGATGTTTCGCCAACTTTTCTGCCTGTGACATCATATATGGCAGACGGGGCAGACGGACGCTCCACAGATACTCCTGTTACGGATGTGGCGCCTGACCAGTCGATATCGTTCAGGATAGCAGCATTTTCAACCTGGCAATTGGTGACGTCAGACGGGTCATAGTTGCTCACTACGGTAATGATCTGCATATTGCTCTTTACACAATTGTCTGGTACCGTCAGATCGCACTCATAGTAATAGTTGTCATTGGAGTCCCAGTTGATGGGCTCGCCCCATGTGCTGTTGTAAGCCCTGATAACATGGCGCTGGATATAGTCGCTGCCGCCGTTGTTCTGTGTGCTTGAATGAATTTCGTTCTCAACCAGATAAACCGTCAGGCGTATATCATCGCCGCCGAATACATGGTCGCGTCCGCCCGTTACGGTGACATGCAGCATGCGGGTGTCAGGGTCGTAGACGGCTTCTGGCAGGATTGCCACCTCTGTAGTGAGACTCTTCAGGTAGTCGAATATACTGATGTATTCACCCTTTTCGCGTGGCGCATCCATGACAGGTGTCGACGGGTATGTAAAGCATGTACGGTCCCACATAATTGCCGGAGCGTAAACAGCCTCGGTGCCATAGAGCCAAAGCATGTCACGGTCGCACTGCTGTGTGAACTGATCCTCGTAAAATCCGGAGTGATGGCAAACGACGGCTATCTCATTGATATAGTTGTTGGAGGCGAGAGCTTCGTGGATAGCCTCTGCTGCCGAAGGGCAGTTGGAACAATTCTCTGTGGTGAATTCTTCCAGCAAAGGCACTTTGACAAACTTATACTTAGTGACATCATAAGATGTAGAGTCGCTGTTGTTGTCTTCGTTGACGTCGGCACCCTCTTTCAGGTTGCATAATTTGACTTTCAGACTGACGTTGCGCTCCTTTTCCCCGCGCGGGGTGATATAGTCTACCACAACTTCCTTTCTCTCTCCGGGGAGTATTGACTGATTTACCGGATAAGATACGGCTTCGCAGCCATTCTCATTGGTCCAGACGTCGAAGCCGCTGATTATGCGACTTCCATGATTGGTGATTTGGAGCGTCAGCGGCTCTGCAGAGCCTACCTGTATGCGTTCAGGCATTGAGATTGAGTCGATGCCCAAATCAAAGGTCGGCATGTTGTCGGCGGTTATGATGGCACCGATGCTCAATACGGCATCAGACACTTTGGAACTGTCAGCCCATGTGCCGTCGAGGTTGACCATAAGTCCCTGCTCGTGCTGTGGCTTGACAGCCGAAATGGCATAGCAGGCGCCTTTCTGGTGGTTGCCGTTACCAATCCTCCAAGATACAGTTTTAACCGTTGTAAATCAGCTACTTGCAAATTTTTGTTTCGTGACACAAAATCAGCGAGGGACAAAAACGGGACAAAACCACGGAAAAATGAAGTCAAGAACACTTCGCCCGAAATATCCCTTGTGGAATACCTCTGTTTCGTTTGCAAAGGTACAAATTTGTCCCTTGAAAAACGAGGGGAAATCCCTATTTCTCTCATTCACAACTCATTTTCCTACCATTGTACCCCAAATGTGGTTATTGCAAACGGTTTTGACCTCAAACGGCTTGGTTTGCGAAAATTGGGTGTTAAATTTTGTTTTGCACTCTGTTGGACATTTTCAAAAACGAGAACTGGCAATAGAACCAAAGATTTGCCACCCTTATGTCCAATCCTTGGTTTTGTGAATGTTTGAACGATAGACATTTGAAGATGCTGAATTTCAAGTAAGTGTCCGACCAATCTACCATATTGCAGCATGGTAAAATAGAACCAAAGAATTGAAAATCAGCACTTTTAATAAACCATAACGGCTGCTTGAATATCATTGGCAACAATATACCTTTGCAGCAGAAATCGATAACGAAATAAACAAAATATCAGATTTATGACAGAAAAGAACGCATTAAAGATGAACCTCGACCATGAGCGCAAGATAGTGGAGCTTCAGTCGAGAGTGAACAAGTTGGAGAACCTTTGCTATATGACAAAGGAAGTGTTGAACCTTGAAGAGGCTTCCGCCTTTCTCGGCATTGCCAAGAGCACGCTCTACAAGATGACGCATCTCAACCAGTTGCCGTACTTCAAGCCTGCTGGCAAGCTCATCTTCTTTGAGAAGAAAGCCTTGCTTGACTGGGTGCGTGGCGCAAGATCCATGTCGGAGGAGGAGATAAGACTGGAGGCTGCAAACCGTCTGAATGAAATGAACAATAGACCATAGCATCATGACGAAAGATGAACTTGTAAACAGTCTGCAAAAACGTGACCCTCTGTTGGCTAATGCGGTCAGCAATATGGTAGACTACATTTCCGACCGCTTTCCTGCTGCTTACCCAAGCAAGGAACAGACGGAATCCGTCAACGCTTACCTGCATTCAGTATTTGCAGACGGTGACGGAACCATGTCGGAAAGAAACTGTGAGCATCGAAGAATTGCATCACAGAAAATTACCATCAATGCCATACAAGTGCTTGACAGTCCCCAACTTGACCGACTGCAACGTGTGCTTGACCATATCGCATACGACAAGGAGTATTATATGCCAGAAAGAGGCTTCGGCATGAGGCGATAGTTTCTCTTTTGACGGCAGAGAGTTTTCCGCATAACAACATGAACAGATTTACACAACAAAAATAAAACAACGATGAACAGTAATATTTTCAACAGCATTATCCTGAGTAACGAACAAGTAAACTATCTGATGGGTGGCACGGCTGGCATCAATCGCCTTTCATGCCTTTATCAACTCATTCAGATTGTGACACGACAGATTGAAACCTCAAATGAGGTTGGGGAGTCCACAACAGAATTGTGGGAAGTGAACATGTCAGAGGTGGCTCTATCCAAACTATGGAAGTGTGACCGAAAAACCGTCTCCAAGATGCTTGACCACATGAACAAATTGGGCATCCTTTCTTCTGTACAGACAAGACGAGGATGTGTTCACACATTGCTATGCATTTCTGCATGGATTGTTGACGGCAAGAAATATGTCAATCCTCACTATGTTCCCATCAACCAAAGAGACTGTTCTGGCAAGTCTAATACTATGACTTCCACAACCGCATTCCCTAACAAGGAGGATCCGCCCATCAAAAATGGCGGTACTCCTCCAACACAACTTGCCAACAGTTCCTTTTCTTCCCTAACTTCAGGAAATGGCGATAATGGCGAGGAGGGAGATGTTCCACCGCCAAGCGTCTCTGACATGGAACTGGAGGCAGAAGCCAGAAGGCAATTCTTCAAAGAACAGATGGAAGCGGAGGATGCCCCACAATTGCTGTTGCTTGGGTAATTTGAAAACCGTTATACAACAAGTCTGTGAACTGGTGCAACCCCAATGCGTAGCGTGCTTGTGCGTAAACTCTGATAGCAGTGCTATGCAAGAAATACCAATGTCATACAAACGCACTTCGTTTGTCCGTATGCCAATGGACTTCTTGAATGCTCGCAAGCTCGCATTGGGTTGCACACTTTTATAGAACCAATACTTGGTATGGGAAAGAAGAATATTGAAAAGGAGGTTCCGAAATACACGAGCCGCCTGATAGTAAGGCTGACACCACAGCTTCACAAGGAAATAGCGGAATATGCCGCCCTTTGTGGACTGACCACAAGCGCATACGCACGCAAACGATTGGAAGGAAAATATCCAAAACAACGCTTGACAGACAAGGAAATGGAGGCATTGAACAGCCTTTCGGATGCAAGGGGCGATATACAGAAGTTGTTCGGCTTCCTCAAAGGCCGTCCGCTAACGGAGCGTGAGAATATTCTCCGCAGTGAAATCTTCATGAAACGGTGGAGAACAAGCGCGGAGGTAATAATGAACCGCATGATTGAGATAGAGAAATACTTAACCCAATAGAACACATAATTGATATGATAGCAAAAGCAAAGGTTATAAGTCATGGCGCAAATGCTATACGTTACTCAGTGGATAAGGACAAGGCAGAGATAGTAAAAACCAACCTCTTGCCTGAAGATATTTCCCCAACGGCAATGTGGGCGAGAATGCTTGCCTTGCAGAAAAAGTTTGAGGACAAGTTAAACCGTTATCATCCGCTCAAAAGGAACATGATACGTATTGAGGTTTCCCCAACCTCGGAGGAAACGCAAGGTTGGACGATGGAGAACTGGCAGAGGTTGGCGGATGACTTTATCCGTGAGTTTGATGCTGTTGACCTTTCAGCCAAGTCGAAGCGCAAGAGTGCAAAGGCGACCAACCTCAGAGACAGCCAATATGTAGTTGCACTTCATCGTGACAGCAAGAGTGGTATTATGCACCTTCACATTGATGCGAACCGCATAGACATGAGGGGCAACGTGAATGATGCCCATTATATCTACGAGAGAGCGATGGCTGCTGCCGCCAAGGTTGGGCAACAGCGTGGTTGGAAAGATGCACAAGAGGTGAGCCGCCAAAATAAGGACGCGATAACCAATGATTGTCTTTCCGTTTTGACTAAGATGCCGTACTTTGATTGGAGACTTTACACAAAATGTCTCACGCAAATGGGATATGATGTGAAACTGCAATCTGATAGCAAAGGACAAGTGCGTGGCTATGCCATTAAGCGTGGCAATTCCATTTACAAGTCATCTGAACTTGGCAAAGGTCGCTGTTTGATGCCGTCAAAAATCGAAAGCACTTGGGCAAAGTTGCATCACCAAGAGGTGGCTAAAGCAGTTTCTATTCCCCCAAAGAATACTCAACAGCCAAAGAACATAACGACATCAAAGACTATGCCCACTGTGGACAACACTCCCAAGATACGACATTTCGACTTTTCTACGGACGAGTTCCACGCTTATTCTGTTGATATTTCTCAGAATTGTCTGGATGTCATCGACAAGAATATTGCCTTGGATGCCGACAATGTGTTTGCCAAGATTAGCGATGTACAAAAGACAGCCATACTTCTTTTTGCTGAATATATTGACGCAGCCACAACCATTGCTGCTCAGTCTGGCGGTGGCGGAGGTGGTGCAACCTCTGGTTGGGGACGAGATAAGGACGAGGATGAACTGTCATGGGCGCATCGTTGCGCTATAATGGCAAACCGTTTGTGCCGGCCTCGTAAAAAGCAAGGATATGGTAGATAGCCGAATGTTCAACAAACAACGTCAGTACTATGCCAATAGGTAAAAGTAAAATATCGGATATGGATTTCGGTTCTTTCGAGAATACGATTGACAAGAACATCGAGACAGACAAGGCTTCTGACAAGTTCGACAAACAGCTTCAAGCCTACAAGAATGCAGAAGCCACTTTGAATGCTGCAAAATCAAGTCTTGATACGGCAACGATTTCCTTAACGGAGGCAAAAGACAACTTGGTTGAAGCCACCGATAAAGCTGATGCCGTTACAAAAGCCATTGACAGCTTTATTGCCAAGGTGAGAGATATAAAGTTCACGACTAAAGTTGATAATGCCGATATAGAAAAGCTAACTGATGACAGGAAGAAATACATATCGGAGGAGTCCAAACTTCTTGAAGACCACCGAAAGGAGAATAAAGAAATTCTCACTCGCCATTTCTATGATATGTCTAATATGATGTCAAGGAATGAAGGTGTTTGGTTGTCGAATGGTTGGGTGAAGGCTTTACTCTGGATTTTCCTGCCGTGTTTTCTTTACACTGTCATTTCGATTGTCTATTTTGTTGCATCATACATAGAAAAATAAGTGGAGGATGGGGTAATTTGAAATCACCTCATCCTTTTGCCGTTTATAACCAATGCTTATTTTCCTTCCCTATTTTCCAAGAGACTTGAACATCTTGGTGATGCACTTTTTCTTCTGCTCCATGTTCGGGTGAACATAGAGGTTGAGAGTTGTAGTGATGTTGGCATGACCAAGCAATACACTTACGGTCTTGTAGTCGCAGTTGCTCTCAATGCAACGAGTGGCAAAGCTGTGGCGCAGTCCATGATATTTCAGACGTGGAATGTCAAGACGCTTCATCAACCGATGATAGTAGTTGCGGTAAGTCCGTGGCTCTGTCGGTTTCTCCTCATTGGTCAGCACATAGAAATCATCGTTTACCACCTTTTTCAGAGGCTTCACCATTGCCAAGAGTTCTTTGTTCATCGGTATCTCACGGCATGAGTTCTTTGTCTTGGGCGTGTTGATGACCAACTCTGTGTGCTTACGCTCACCATCAACAATGTAGATGCGCTCAATGGTGCGGTTCACGGTGATTGTGCCGTTGTCGGTATTGATGTCCGACCATTTCAAACCGCAAATCTCTCCGATACGCAAACCAGTGGTCAGACTGATATAGATGCCGAGGTTGCGGAACGTGAAGTTCTGCTTGATGAAATCGAGGATTTTCTTGTGGTGTGCCACCGTTAGCACTTCAATTTCCTTGTTCGTCTCTGTCGTAGGGTACTTGATGTCCCACTCACAATAGTTCATCCATTCGTTCTTTACTCCGAACTTCATCACCATCTTCAAAACAATCAGAATGTCTTTCACCGTTTTTATGCTTAGTCCGCCATTTAGTTTCTGCAAAACGAACTCCTGCACAAGTTTCTCACTCAGAGCCTCACAATCGCCAAACGATGGCAATATGTGGTTCTCCAAAACTAACACATAAGCAGCATATGTGGACTGCTTAACGTAGCGTTGCTTGTCAACTTTCCAAGCCAACGCAATTTCTCTAATCGTTTTTGTTGTCATTGTAATCCTTAATTTTGAAGGTGTACATAATAATTAGAGAAAAGTAGCCTCTTATGTCCCAAATCTCAGATTCCCTGAGTTTCAGGGGGAGTGGGAGAAACAAAAGTTATGTGACATTTCTTCCATTGTAGGACGTATAGGTTTTCGTGGATATACAACAAACGATATTGTGGAAAAAGGAATGGGAGCTATAGCACTCAGTCCAACAAACATTGTGAATAACCAACTGACATATGATAAAGATAATACTTATATCAGCATGTCTAAATACGAGGAGTCTCCCGAAATAATGATTAAGCGAGGTGATGTGATTTTTGTCAAAACAGGTTCTACAGTTGGCAAAGTTGCCTATGTAGATAAAATGATTTGCAAAACGACACTCAATCCACAGGTTGTTGTCTTGAAGGATATTAAATGTGACAACTACATCCTTAGTGTGATTATGTCAACTCGAAATTTCCAAAATAAGATACAACGAATAACAGTTGGTGGAGCTGTTCCAACTCTTTCACAAGTGGCAATGGGCAATATCTTTATTTCATTGCCAGCTGCTAAAGAGCAAGAGAAAATTTCAAAATTCATTTCACTTCTTGACGAGCGCATCACTACCCAAAACAAAATCATTGACAAGTTGCAGTCCTTAATCAAGGGAATTAGAAATGATGTATTTGGAAAACTTAGAAAAGATATTGGCTTAAATGCAAAGGTTGGCGATGTTCTTAGTTATGAGCAGCCACAACCATATATTGTTGAAGATACTGAATATACAGCAGGAGGAACTCCAGTATTAACTGCCAACAAAGCCTTTGTTTTGGGTTACACATCAGAAACTGACGGAATATACGACAAGGGCGATTGCATAATATTTGACGATTTCACTCTTGATTGCAAATATGTTGATTTTCCCTTTAAGGTCAAATCATCTGCTATCAAAATTCTAACGGCAAAGAACAAAGAACTCTTGCGTTATACATTTGAGTTTTTGAAGTATCTTGATTTATCTACGGATGAGCATAAAAGACATTATATTGCTGAAACGCAAAATCAAGAATTCATTTTGCCAACTACGCAAATAGTTAGAACAATAGCACATGCTTTTTCCACATTATCATCACGAATGCAAACTATAGTAAAGCAAAGAGATATGCTTGAATTACAAAAGCAGTATCTGCTTCGCCAAATGTTCATATAAACATCTGGCGGAGCAAGTATTGCTTCTGTAAACTCAGGTTTCTTAGAGTGTTCTTTTCTACTGATAGTTTGCTATCAATTGCAGACAACAACCGAGCATATTGAAGTTGTTCTGTATATGATGGGCAAAACACTTTGGCTTTTCCATAGTCCTTGAAATATATGTGAGGAATAGCCATACCTGTCTTGTAAGGTTCAAAGTTGAACACTTTCAGCAGATAGTAAAGGTATTGAAGTGAATAGCCGTCTTTAGCTTGCAAAGTATTCAAAGTTCCTGTTGCAGAACATTTGCCTGTAACGTAAGAAACTGTACCAACACCAGAACCATCTTTGATAATATAAACGGCTTCACCCTCTGTATTATAATCATCAAGATAGCCAACGATGCCATTTGCGCCATACACAGGATATGCGCCTTGCTCACAGACTTCACTTTCTTGCTGGGTGGAAGAACTACATTCTACACACTCATACAAACGAACATTGGGCTTGTTGCTGCGAACTATCTTCTGTGCAATTCCCTTGATTAAGGATTGTTTGTTTTGTAGGTCTGCGATTATTGAAAAACATTATTGTAAAGTTGAGAAACAGATTGCTTGTGTCGGAGATTTGGGCGAACCTTTCAGTGTTGGCAATTTGGCAAAGGATGACTTGACAGAAACCGGAATACCTTGTGTTATTTATGGTGAACTTTTTACGACTTATGGAGAAACTATATCTCAAATAGAAAGTCATACCTATAAAACAGAGGGTATTATATTGAGCAAGAAAGGGGATTTGTTGTTCCCTTCTTCAACTACTGTTGACGCAATGTCTTTAATTGCTCCGTCCGTCATCAATATGGACGGAGTTATATTAGGTGGAGATATGTTTGGAATTCATATCAGTCCTAACTTTAATGCACAATATCTAAGTTACTACTTCAATCATATTGCCAAAAGGCAGTTGGCAAAATTTGCTAAGGGTAGCACCATTATTCATTTGCATTACGCAGATATTGAAAAAGCCAAACTATTGTTGCCTTCTTTGGAAGAACAAAATAGAATGGCTAAATGTTTGGTTACATTAGATGACAAAATTAAAAAAGAAAGAACCTTTTTTGATTTATTAAATAGCCAAAAGGCATATTTGCTTTGTCATATGTTTATATGAACATCTGATATAACATATATTGCTTTTGTGATTGATATTGTTTAACCACCCTTTCTTCAATATTTATTTTTATGTCCAAAAGTGTCAGAATAGAAACATTTCTGACCTTTGGGCAAAAAATGTTGCGCACATCAGAACCATTTATAGATGTAAAAGTACTTCCTTGTTCGTACCTACGCCACATAAATTTATAGAATGTCAAATACTGATATATAAAATCTGACATATTTTCTTCATGTGGTATAATAGCGCAAACGCCACGTCCTAAACATACTTTTTGAGTAGCTTTTGCTACTTCACCAACAGGAGCACGAACCGTCAAAATTATATTCCCTTTTTCGGTCGTTTGATTAAATTCGGCGGTATATAGACGAGGCGTTGTTTTGCCATTTGATATATCTAAATTGCCTTGAACCAAGGGCATACCAAGACCTTGGTCGTTGTATGCGTTAGATGATGGAGATTGCCCCATTACAACATTAGCAATCTCTGACAAATGAATCGCACCTTTTGAAGAAAACAGAATATGGCTAATCGCAGACTTTAGCTTCTTCAAATCCTCAATGATTTTGTTTTGAGTTGCAATGCGTTCGTCAATGAGGTTAAGCAGACTTGATATTTTCTTCTGTTCCATCATTGTTGGGATTGACACAGAAACACTATTAACCAAATTACTACTGATATTTTGAACAACACCTCCAGCAGCAAGTCTTTTGTATTGATTTTGTATGGCACTTGAGATTAAAAGATTACATAAGTAATCCTTATCGAAAGTATTTTCAAAGTTTTTTAGAACAAACCAGCCATCATGAATATACCCATCTATCCCCATAATATAAGGCAATCCGTAACTCATGGAGTTTGATAAAATCAAATCTCCTTTGTTTACCTGTCGCGATTTCTTGGCACCCTCTTTTGTGATTTTTTCCTCTGTAGATGTTACAATACGCCCGAAATGAGGCATATCTCCTATTTTTATCCAATTAACACCATCATCTGATGTTGTAACATATTCGATGATAGGACGTGGGGAACTACCTCTTTGCAATGTTATAACATTTTTGAATATAGTTCGTTTCCACTCCCCCTGAAACTCCGGAAATCTGAGATTTGGGACATTGAGTTTCTTATGTTCGTTATTTATTGTCGTTGTCATTTTTAATCCTTAATTTAAGTTCACCATTGCGGTTCAGTTACATGGTAGTTACATACCTTTTTCCCTATTTTAGAAAGGATTAGAGACGATTTTGATGTGCTTTCTCGACTTTCAGTTACATACCAGTTACATGTTTTCATGTTTCCTCGTATGAATGTCAAATCATAAAAGCAAATACCAAAATTATTCGTCCTTTGTACTTTTCTCTGTTTCCTTTTCTATTTTTTCTTCCAATTCTTTGATGGATGGAATGGTTCCCTCCACCTTTTTAGGATACAACTTAGATAGTTCGTACTCGGAGATTCCGATAGGCTGACTGCTACCTTCTAAAGCATACTGGGCTATGGTGTTGCTCTTTTGCTTACAAATGAGTAATCCTATGGTCGGGTTATCTCTACCTTCTTGGCGCAAGAGGTGATTGCAAGCTACTACATAACCACTTAGTTGTCCTGCATCTGGAAAGTCAAATTCTCCAATCTTCACTTCTACCACAACATAGCAAGATAACTTCAAATTGTAGAAAAGCAAATCAATGAACTTCTCCTTTTCGTCTATCTGCAAACGATACTCCTTGCCAACATACGCAAAACCTGTACCCAATTCCAACAGGAATTTCGTAATGTTAGCCAGTAAAGCATCTTTCAATTTGCGTTCATTGTATTTACCACGAACACCAGTAAAAGAGAAATCATAAGGGTCTTTTGTAATTTCTTGTGCAAGGTCGCTATTCATATCGGGCAAAGTCTTCTTGAAATTTGTCAATGCCTTTCCACTTCTTTCATAGAAGTCTGTTCCAAGGAAATTCAACAGCATAGAACGACTCCAACCGTTTTCCATTGTTTGGCGAACATAGAACAATGCTTTATGAGCATCCTCCGAACACTTGTCAATGATATAACGATGATGTCCCCAAGGTATAGAGAATAGGATAGTGTGCAAATCTTCCACAACTTGTGGAAGATTTGTATTCTCTGATTTTTCCACAGCTTGTGGAAGACTTTTTTCAAGAGGCGAGTACAAGCAATAGAATCGTTTTGCATAGCGGACAGATGTTTCAGAAAGTCCGTCAGCATCAGGCAGTTTATGTCTTAAATCACGACTCAGTGCCGCATAAAAGCCACTACCATATTTGTTAGACGCTTCTTTTGTCTCAATATCCTGTCCTAACTCCCAATAAAAACGCAGCATTTCAGTATTCACCTTTACTGCTGCCCTTATTTGACTTTTGCGATAACGCTTGCATAGTTCTTCGACCCACTGCAAGTAATCCTTATCCAATATGTTTATTGATTCACTCATTGCTTAAACCTCTTAATTAAAAATTGCACAAAACTGGCAGAAAGACTATTCAACCAATCCCAGTTCTTTCAAATAGCCTTCAATCTCCTTGTCAAGGTCGGCACGTTTGGCTTCCAACTCCTTGATTTCCTTCATGACGGCATGAATGTCGATAGGCTCTTCTTCCTCGAAAGTATCAACGTAACGAGGAATATTGAGATTGTAGTCGTTTTCTGCCACCTCTTGCAGTGTGGCAAGATGGCTGTACTTTTCTATTTCCTTGCGCTCACGATAAGTATCTACAATTTTCTTGATGTGTTGCGGACGGAGTTTGTTCTGGGTCTTTACCTTTTCAAACTCCTTGCTTGCATCAATGAACAGGATGTTGTCATCCTCTTTACGGCATTTCTTAAACACCAAAATACAAGTCGGAATGCTTGTGCCATAGAAGATGTTGGCAGGGAGTCCGATGATGGCATCCACATAGTTCTTCTTCTCAATGAGAAAACGACGGATTACGCCCTCGGCATTACCACGGAACAACACACCATGAGGAGCAACACAAGCCATTGTGCCACCCTCATTAAGGTGGTAAATCATGTGGAGAATAAAGGCGTAGTCGGCTGTCTTGCGTGGTGCCAAGCGTCCTGCCTTGCTGAAACGGTCGTCGTTGTTGAACTTGTCGGCTGCACTCCATTCGGCAGAGAAAGGTGGATTTGCGACGACAGCGTCAAACTGAGTGTCGCCAAAAGCATCAGCCTCTAAAGTATCGCCATTCTCAATGCGGAAATTGCTGAACTTGATACCATGCAGAAGCATATTCATACGAGCCAAGTTGTAGGTCGTAGGGTTCTTCTCTTGTCCGAAAATCTCGTTGGCATGACCGATGCTTGCAGCACGGAGCAGCAACGAACCACTACCGCAAGTTGGGTCATAGACATTGCGCAGACGAGCGTGACCGATGGTAACAATTTCTGCCAAGATACGGCTCACTTCCTGAGGTGTATAGAACTCGCCAGCCTTCTTGCCGGCACCAGCTGCAAACTGGCTAATCATATACTCGTAGGCATCACCGAGAATGTCAATCTCTTGCGATGCTTCTACACCGAAATCTATGTCATCAAGGGCAAGAAGAACATTGCTCACCAATGTGTTCTTATCATCAGCAGTCTTTCCCAACTTAGGCGAAGCAAGGTCAATGTCAGAGAACAGACCGCCAAAGTCCTCTTCGCTGTCCTGTCCGAGAGTGCTGTCCTCAATGCGCTTCAATGAGCGTTCGAGCATAGGTAGGATGTTCTCTTTCTTCTTAATGCTTTCAATGACTGACGAGAACAGGAAGTTTGGCTCTATGAAGTAGCCGATGTTTTCCAAACAGTCAGTCTTTACTTCTTGTTGCAATGCTTCAATATCCTCGTCTTTCTCCATTGCCCACAATTCCTTGAACGTGACTTCATCATCCACCAAGGCGGAGTTTGCATGTTTCTCTATCTTCTCCGACAAATACTTGTAAAAGATAAAGCCAAGGGTAAAATACATGAAGTCACTGGCAGACATATTGCCACGCAGTTTGTTTGCGACTTCCCAAAGCTGGTCACGGAGTTTCTGTTGTAATTCTTCGCTCATATCGTTATTTCTTTTTTATTTTCAATGTTTCACTAATAAAGACATTGTCATCGTCTTTGTCTGTTATATACTGATGGCAATACTTCCCTTTCCCCTTATTTAGTATTATAACGCTATTCCAAAAAGAGGTATGATTGATGGTATAGCCTGGGTCTAAACAAAATATTTTTTCAACAACCCCTTCTTGCTCTTCATAGCCAATAGCAAGTATTGCATGAGCACAACCTCTAAATGATATGGCAGTAACCAAAGGCAAGTTGTCATTTATTGCAGTTTTAAGTTCTTCTACAAATATGGTTTGGTCTGATAGAGAAGCCGTATATTGTAGTGCAGATGATGTTACTTCTTTAGCAAAAGAGTGAGAAAGTTTTTCTTTGATTTCTGAGAAATAGAAACCATCACGGCAAAGTCCTTCTGTTACAAAGAACTCTTTGAAAAGCCTTCCTTTGGCGGTATTTCCTTTGAATGTAGTGTTCAAGTTTACAACTTGGCTACGAGTGAGAACCTTTAGTATAAGAAGATTCATCATCATAGAATACACAGCACATGCTCCATCCATTTCACCTTGTTGTAAATGGATAGGTTGCCACTTGCGGTTATACACGCTGACTCCAAGAGCCGTTATATCTATATCTCTAACTATCTTTATCATTGCAATTTTGTCATTCCCAACTGAATGTTCTTATAATAGAACGCAGTTTATCGAGTATTCTTGTTAATGCTTTGCGCTTTTTTATCAGTCCCAAGTGCTTCTCTTTCAATGCCTCTTGTATGATTTCTGGCTGCTCCTTTTGTAGATAGTCATATTCAGAAAGGTAATGATTGAGCACGGAAGCGTCCAAATCTTCGTCCTTGGCAAGCGTATTGATAGCATTGTTACGCTCTGTGACGATATAGTTGTTCAATCGCTCTTCAAGGTCGCTCGTACCGTCAGCCTTTTGTTTGCGAGCCATGAAGTTGTCACGGTCATCATCTACATTCTTCTGGATAAATCCGTCAATGAGCTTTGCCTTACTGCGAAGTTCGGCATCCTTTATCATTGTGTCGATGATGTGCTTGCGCTTTTCTGAATAATCCTCGCTGTATGGATTGAGGTCTGCAATCAACTCCAAAATGTAGGCAACATTGATAATGTCACTATGCAACAATTCCAAGCAGAAGTCAATATCCGTAAGTTTATGATCTTCTGGAGTTGGTTCGTCTTCATTAGGGTTGGGAGTTGGCTTTGGTGCAGGTGGGTCAACCAAAATAATGCTGTCATGAATGTCAAGATACTTGCTGCGGAAGTCCATAAACTGCTGTTCGGTCATGCCAAGGTCGGGAGCATCTACATCAAACTCGTCATACACCTGTATCTCTGCGTGTTTCTTGATGATGTCACGGAAAGCAAGGATAAACTGCTTCTTGTCGTTCTCGCTTTGGAGATAGTCCACGTAATGTGGTTCGGGATAATGTGTCAAGAAATCCTTGGTCAGTTCTTGATAGTTCTTCTTCACATCATCAAACGGCGGACGCACTATATCTTCAAGATTGTTGCTGTTGCTGAAAAGTTTGATAGACTCGTCCACCTTGCTTTTCAAGTCACGGAAGCACACCACCTTTCCGAAACGTTTCTTCTCGTTCAGCACACGGTTGGTACGGCTGAACGCTTGCAGTAAGCCATGATACTCCATGTTCTTATCAACATAGAGCGTGTTGAGTTTCTTGCTGTCGAAGCCAGTAAGGAACATTCCTACCACAAGGCAAAGGTCGAGAGGCTTCATGTCGGCCTTCTTTTTCTTCATGCGGAGGTTGATGTCATCGTAATACGCGCGGAAGTTTTCGGTGGTGAAACTCGTTCCATACATATTATTATAGTCATCCATGATGGCTTGTAACTCGTCAGCCTCACCTGTGCTGTCGCTTACATAGCCACCTGTGTTCATGCCTGTCTGCTCGTCATCTTGGCTGCTGTTGGCAGCGTATGTGAATACCGCACTAATTCTAATCTTCGGATTGAGACTCTTGAATATCTTGTAGTAGCGGATAAGCATTGGCACAGACTGCACGGCAAACAGTGCGTCAAACTCACCGTCAAATGTTGACTTATTGAAATTATTAAGGATGAATTTGGCTATCTCCGTCATGCGGTCTTGCTCGGCATTGTCCACATCCTCGTTGCCGTGGTAATACTCCACAAGGAAACCGAGCACGTTTTCATCGGCAATGGCATCCTTAATGAGATACTTGTGAAGACAGTTGCCGAAGATTTCCTTTGTGGTATGTCCGTCCACCGCATTCTCTACAAAGATAGGTGTGCCAGTAAAACCGAATATCTGCGTGTTGTCGAAGAACTTAACGATGTTCTTGTGGCATTCTCCGAAATGGCTTCGATGACATTCATCGAAAATCATTACGATACGAGAATGGCGTATTTCCTCAATGCGACTACTGTACCACTGCTTGCTAACAGCGGCATTCAACTTCTGGATGGTAGTGATGATAATCTTAGAATTGCTGTGCAGACGCTTCACCAACTCATCCGTGTTGTCGGTACTGTCAACGGCACCAGGCTCAAAGGCCTCGTATTCGGCTTGCGTCTGAGTGTCAAGGTCGTGGCGGTCAACCACAAACATAACCTTATCCACATCGTCCAACTCAGAAACGAGTTGTGCAGCCTTGAATGAGGTCAAGGTCTTGCCTGCACCAGTTGTATGCCAAATATAGCCATTGTCGTTGGAGTTTTCTACACGGTCAAGAATTTTCTCCACCGCATAGAACTGATAAGGGCGAAGCACCATCAGGCACTTGTCACCCTCATGCAGAACGATGTACTTGCCTATAATCTTGCCCAACGTACACTTGTCGAAGAACACTGTGGCAAACTTCTCCAAGTCGTTGAACGGCACATTGGCTGCATCCGTCCAGTTGAAAGTGAACTTATAGCCACTATTCGGGTTGTTGGCAAAATAGCGAGTGTTCACACCATTGGATATGACAAACAACTGGATATAGTCAAACAATCCATGAAAGGAAGTTTTGTGGTAGCGTTGTATCTGGTTGTACGCCTGTTTCAACTCCACACCTCTGCGCTTCAGTTCAATCTGAACCAAAGGCAAACCGTTAATGAGTATCGTCACATCATAACGGCACTTTTTCCTTCCTTCAACTGTAATTTGGTTGGAAACTTGAAACTCGTTTTGACACCAATGGGTACGGTTCAAGAACTCCACCCACAGGCGTTCACCACTTTCAAGTTCAAGCGGAAAGAGGTCACGAAGTTTCTTTGCCTTCTCAAAGCGAGTGCCACCTTCAAGATAAATTAGTATCTTTTCAAATTCAGACTCAGTAAATTCTGTGCGACCGAGTTCTTCCAATTTCTTCTTGTTGTGTATCTCCAACTGCTTCTTGAAATTGGCAGACAGGTTCTTCTCCTCCTCAATATGAACATACTCGTAGTTCATCTTTTGAAGAGTGTCTATAAGTCCGTTTTCGAGAGCGGCTTCACTTTGTACTGGCATATCTTATCTTGTTTTTATCATTACACTTATGAGAATATGACTATTCATCCATTTGCAGGAAATGAATATACAAGGCATTCTCTATTTTGCTTATGGCTTCAAGCGAAAGGTTTTCTCGTCCTTTTAAGATTTTTGAAATGTACTGTTGCGTACAATTCATTTTTTCAGCCAACATCTTTTGAGTCATTCCAAGTTCCTTCATTCTTGCGGACATGGCATTGGCTATCATTTGAGAATGATTTAACCATGATTTTTCTTCTTGGCTCATTTGTGTTCCTGCATTTTGAACAGGAGATATTGTTTCCTTTATCATCTTAGACGTATTTCGCTTTGTTCCATTTATAATTCTGGCTATTGCCATTTTGCCTACAAAGATAACTGATTTTAATGAGAAAACACAACTGCGAGGTTGTTTTCTGCATAAATAAGGCGAATTTGTGCGGTTTTAGTGTCATTTGTAGCTGTTTATTCTTCAAAATGAACTTTTATAGCATCATCAATCGCTTTACTCGTTGCACCGTACTCACACCCTTGCCACTCAGTTTCGCCACATCCCGAATTGAATATCCCTTGCGGAGCAAACTTATTACTTCCCTATATTCGGTCTTTATCTGTTCTGTAGTTTTTATAGAGCCAACCTTGCGTCCGAGTTTTCCGCCTTTCTCTATATACCGCTTCCGTCCAGACTGCAATCGAAATGAGATATTATCACGTTCCAATTGCGCACAGGTCGAAAGCGTGGCTATCATTATCGGGGCAAAGAGGGATGGATGTCCTTCATCGTCCAATAATATAAGCTGTTCCTTTTGTATGTAGAGGTTAATGCCACAGTCAATAAGTTTCTTGACAGAGGCAAGCACCTCAAACGCATTGCGACCCAATCTTGACAGCTCGCTGACAAGTAGGATTCCAATGCGGTTTGCCTTGCAGTATTCCATTGCCTCACACAACACTGGACGCTCATCATTCTTCTTTGCGCCAGAGATGTGTTCCTCAAAGACCTTGAAGACTTCGATACCCTTATATTTTGCATACTCCGACAAGTCCTTGACCTGTCTTTCCGTGCTCTGTCTGTCACCCATACTGGAGACACGAGCGTATATTACTCCTGTTGTCATCTATATCAAAGATTAAATTGAACATGAAAATGCCTGTGTCCAGATAAGTCTTGCAGATTTATTTGAACACAAGCGTTTTTTGAATACAGCCTTACGGCAATTTACCAACAAAAGGGAAGAAGTAAGACTTCCCCATTGTTCGCACTCTGCTGTATGTCTCAATCAAACACGCCATTAAACAGATTGACCGCCTCTATCTTCTTTTCAAGAGCCACTTTTGCATAAACTTCGGTTGAAGTTATGCTTCCATGTCCCAAAACATCCTTCACTGCTGATATATCTGCTCCTGCTGAGATAGCCAACGATGCTGTCGTATGCCGTGAGCAATGGTAGGTCAAATCCTTTTCTATGCCTGCCTTTTCTTTAAGTCTTCTTACGTATTTCGATACGTTGTCTGACTTCTTGACAAGGTGAAACACAAGACTTTCCGGATTGTCATCCGTCCGAGGTGGCAACAACGATTGCGCCATTTCATTGAGCGGAATAATGGCAGGACGCTTTGTCTTTCGCTGTATGATGCTGATTGTCGGCACGCCATCTATCATTTTAATATCACACCACCTTAGATGCTGCATATCGCCAAGGCGAAGGGCAGTCATGGATGATAAGCCAAATGCCAGTTGTACGGTTCGTTCATTCTCACATTCAGCTTCCACCGCCAGGAAACGTGTGAGTTCTTCTGGCGTAAGATACTCTCTGTGTTTGTCAGGAGCATGGAAGCGTTCCAACTTGTTTAGACTGTGTACAGGATTGAATTTTACAAGTCCTTCACGCATAGCCTTGTTAAATATCGCTTTGATAGTTTCCTCAAACAACAGTAATGAGTAATCAGCCAACCGTCCTCCGTTGGTCTTGATTTGGCGTTTGTTGCGATACTTGTTGCGCATATAATCAAAAAGACCGCAAATTTCATCTTTACTGACATCTTTCAGCAGGATGTCTTTCTTGTCTACTCTTCGCAGATAAGTGGCGATACGCTTGCGGACAACATTCTTATGACCTATCATCTTCTTGCAGTTGCCACAATCAACAGACCATTTGATATAGTCATCGCACCATTGTAGCCAAGTCAAGCCGTTGCCTTGTTCTTCGCTTTTGGCATTCTCTTTCTCCAATACAGGAGGGGTGAGGATGCGCTCTGCTCGCATCTCCATAGCCTTGTTGTATGTAAGCCGATTGTGCTTTGCAGCACCAACGGCATCATCGGGCAAGAGATAGAGGTGCAAGTTTTCTCTCTTGCGGAAGCCAGTCTCGTAGTATTCCAGATATAAGGCTCTTTTGCCTTCCGTCAGTTTACGTTCCTTGATTTCTATCTTCATTGTATTACTGGTATTTGGTCAAACATTCCGTTCACGAGGTTCACGGTTTCCAACTTCTTCTTGTCAACAATCTTGGCGTAAATCTCCGTCATCTTGATGCTCTTGTGTCCGAGTATCTTGCTTACTACATAGATACTTGCACCAAGGGTCAGGAGCATCGTAGCCGCTGTATGTCGTGAGCAATGGTAGGTTATATGCTTGGTTATTCCTGCTGCCTCCATCCATTCTTTCAGAACCACTTCTACAGTTGTAGATGTGATTGTCAAGTTGTGGAAGATGTTGTCTATGCCTTCTTCTCTTTTAGGCATCCACTTCTTTGTTTCTTCCGACAAGGGGATGGTTACTCTATCCTTGGTCTTGACTTGGATATGGTCAATGTATTCTGTCTTGCCGTCAGCAGCCTTGTGGATTTCACTCCAGTTCAAGGCTTTCATGTCGCTATATCTCAGACCGGTGAAACAGGAGAATAGAAAGGCTTTCTTCACCAGTTCATAACGGCATGGTGTGTTCATCACCTCCTTTATTTCCTCTATCGTCAGAAACTCACGCTCAGCCACTCGCTTCTGTGGTTTCTCCTTTGCCTCCAACAGCAAGAATGGATTTTGCTCAATCAGTCCGTCCCTTACTGCCTTTGCCAATGACGAGCCGAAATAGTTGACGAACATACGGCAAGTGGTGGTGCTGAGTTGTTTCTTTCCATCATTGTAGGTGCAAGTCTTCAAAAAAGTAATGAAGCCTTTGCAAAACTCCTTATCCACGTCTTTCAACAGAAACTCTGGCTTGCCTATATGTAATAGGTATTGGTCAATGCGAGCATGAGTGTTTCGCTTGGTCTTCATGGAAGACTCAGACAACTCGGCATTGTACTTCACAAAGTCATCCATCCACTTGGTAAGTGTCATGCGTGACTTCTTCACCTTGTCCCAATCCACAAGACCCTCTCTCTGGATGTCAAGAATGCGCTGCGCCTTGATTTGCTCTGCCAACTTTCTTGTATTGGCGTTTTGCAACTTGGTAGCAGCGTTGATTTCTGGCACAAGATAGAGTTTCAACGTCTCTTTCTTTCTCAATCCCTTTTGGTAAATGTCAAGATAGAGGCTGATGTTGCCACCTGCTATCTTCTTTTCTCGGATGCGCACAGGCTCCTTCAAACGGATTTCCTTCTTCTTTCGTCCCATTTTATTTCCTTTCTTTTCTGATGTTAATATATTCTTTTATCACTGATTATCAAGCATTTAACTTGCGATACAAAGATAATACAGCGAGGGACAAAAACGAGACAAAAGTGGGTAAACAATCCGCTAATTTAGGAAAGAATAACGAACCAATCCAAAATCGGCTTTCATTCCTAATAGACTGTAAATCAGTGATATTACATCACCTTACTATCCTTTCATTTCCGATGGTTAGACCCGCTTGGGATAATTGGTGGTTACTGGTAGATGGTGTAGCCAACATAGAAAGGCTTGTCGCTCATTGCCACCGGCAAGTCCTGCACCTCGTTCCAACCCTTCACTATAGACTGTCCTTGTTTGCTTCCGATAGTCTTGGCAAAGATATTATTGCCGTCAAGTTCATAGCGTGCCCATACCTGCAAGGAGTCGATGTTCAGGCGTGAAGCAAGTCCCACCTTTACTCCGGCTATCTTTATATTCTTCAATCCGCCAATCTTGTCTTGACCTATCAGGCATGCTGCCGATACGGTTCCTTTACCGCCCTTACCGATGGTACTTGATGTCTGTATTGCACTGTTGCAATAGCTGAGCAGCATCTGTCCGTCTTCCTGTGCCGCGGCGGGAATTGCAGTCCCCAAAAATAGGACTGCAATTAAAAAGAGAATGTTTCTACCTTTCTTCATATTCCTTTATCGTATGATTTGTTTGCGAACTACATTATGTCCCGTTCCGTCGACAGACTTCTCGATGATGATGCCCTTGCTGTTCTTGTCGGCCTTTTTTCCGTCAATTGTATAACGTATGGTATTTTTGCCGAATGCGTCAGATATGGTGTCACTGATTCCCGTTGATGTACCTGAAGTAACAGTGACATTGTCAATCTGCAGCAATCCGCTCTTTGGCTGTGCATCGGTGTAGAACGCAATATGGACATTTTTGCCGGCAAATTCCTTGAGGTCAATAGTCACAGGTTTATAAGAAATAGGCTCTTCATCCTCTGTGAATACTGTGGTAAAGGTGCTCGGGTCGGTTCCTTCACCCACTTTGACGCTGTAGCTTACGGTGTTGGCATTAGCAGAGCGGACAGAGCGCAAGAATGTGAGCGTAGCTCCATTTTCTGGAATTGTTATCATTGGCGATACAATGTAGTCATCAGCTTGCTCGTTAATCATATTTGCATTGAATTTTAGTATGCCTCCTCCGAGATCTGCGAATTTACCTGTGTTGCCGCCTTCTGTCTGCCATTTTATGTTGTCATAGTCGTTGTTGAGAATCGACCAGCCCACCATGCTCTCAAAATCATCAAAGTATATGAGGTTGGATGTGTCAAGAGCCTTGGCGTTGCATTTCAATACAACATCGCCGTTGCTTGTCTTTATGGTAACATCACCGTTCTGTTCGCCCTTGGCTGTCGGAGTGAAGACAACCTTTATCGGAACTACACCATATTGTACGGCGCGGTTCCATCCGTCAGGATCAGACTGTCCGGTGAAAGCGCCGTTGCCATTAATGTCGCCCAGCTCCATTTGTGTGTCAGATAGATTGAGAACATTTACTGTGGCTGTTGAATAGTGACCGGGATATGTTTCCGGCATATTGACAGTTTCGCCTTCCCATATAGTAACACCGTTAAGATTGTCAAACAGTTGCAGCTTCAGATGGCTTATGGTGTAACGGTTTGTCAGTTTTGCCTTGCCGTCACCATTGGTACAGAATGCAAATACCACATAATGCATGCCTGGTTTGAGATAAGTAAGCGCAGGTGTGGCTATTCGGTAGCTTCCGTCAACGCTATCACCCTCTAGAACTTCTGCATATAATGCGTCGTCAATGGTGAACATTGCATAGTCATCATCTGTACCGTCAACAGTGCCTTCCCATCTGAGTACACCTATCTTGCCTTGAGGAACAGTGAAGAAGCAGCCCAGACTTGAATAGCTTTCAATGCTGTCATTCGGATTGTCGTTGCCATTGTAGGTTGTATTACCATCTACAACAAACGGAATGTCGCGGTCGGAAATAAAGAGGAAGTCGCCTTCATCTACAATTTTACTATAATCGTATGGCGTTTCCACTACGGCCTTACAGTGAATTGTATAGTCGCCGGCGCTGGTCTGCAGGGTTACATCGCCCTGATAAGTGCCTACGGCATTGGCCAGGAAAGTTATCTTGACAGGAACAGATTCAAACTCGCCTAGTTTGTCTTTAGAAACCGTGGCGCTGAAGTTTGTTGAGTTCTTTATACCTTTAATAATAAGGGAATCACTGCCCTCGTTCTTGATGGTAATCGAAGAATCGGCATCTTCTACAGTGTCAAGATTTAGGAAGTAACGACGCATGTCAAGATTGTCGCTCGAAATTGAGGCATCAGCTGCTTTGTAGTCTACTATTTGATATTTTAGGTCGCGCAAGTAGACATAGTCCTTGCCGTATTTGACAGCTCCGGTGTTGACCATTAAGTCTTTTTTATAACTAAATGAGAGAGTGTGTGATCCAGGTGCTATTTCAACGCTGCCTTTCACGTTCTGCTCGCCTTGTTCGTCGTAAATAACCACATTTTTATCATCACAGTCAACATGGAATTCGTCATAGCTTGAGAAGCGTGGGTCATATACAGCATCCCAGCTTGCCACTACCTTCTTACCTTGTGGAACGGTGACAGTGGCATAGAGAGTTGAAGAGGTCATGCCTTCTCCTTGGTTGGTGGTTACGGCCACAGTTTGCTGTTCGATAGTATCAGTTAGCAGCCAAGGATAATCCAGACTGGTATTATATGTAACAATGTCGCTGCCTTCAGAGGTTATCTTCTTATAGTCAGGCACATCCTCAACATTAGCAACTACGTTTACAGTCTTGTCGCCATTGTCAGTAGATAGCGTAATAGTACCGGTAAACTGTTTTGCCTCTTTAGGAGTGAATTTAATGTTGATAGTAGCTGATTCACCAGAACCGAGGTTGCCGCTCGGATTTTCAATGGTAAGTTCATCACTGGAAACATCAACAACATATTCGGCTGCCTCAGTACCCGTGTTGACAATACCTATGGCTTTCTCAACCGTGCCGCCTACGAAGCAACGGCCGAAGTCGAGTTCGTCTCTGTCGGCAATTATATTAGGCCCTTCACCTTTCTTGAACATCTTGCCGTCGAAGAATATGGAGTTAAAGCCTCCGTCATAATATCCGAAATAGTCGTCATATGCCAATAAGCTGGCGGCAAAGTCCTGACGGAGAGTTATTGTGTTTCTGTCAGAAGACACATCCATTACAAGAGCGTCGTACGATTCCCAATAGCCAATGCCGTACATATCACCGGCTTGAAGAAAAAGATCGTAATCTCCGTCTTTACCGATAATCGCGCACTCTTTATACGGATCGGTCCAATATGAAGGAGTGTTCACTGTGATAGTGTTTGCATCCTTATCCCAGATGCCCGTAATGGTAGATGGTGACGACATATTTATCAAGTTGGTAATCTTAGCCTCGCCGCTATTATCGTCAAGTTGTATATAAACAGGATAAGTCGTCAGTTTGCCGCCTTCAATAAATATATTATCGCCGGTCTGAGGGTCAAACACGCTGTAAGCCCTCATAAGATACTCGTCGCCAGGATAGACGGCTTCAGCTTTTGGAGCAGTGAGCCGTGTGTCAACTTTTTTCTTGGTGAGTTTAACAGGCTGCTCAACAGAGTCTGTCGGCTCATGCAGACGCATAAGTTTATACTTGCCCTGTGCAAATGCAGGCTGGAAGGATAAAAATGACATCAACATAAGTAATAATTGCCATACAGTTACAAAGTGATAATTTTTCTTCTTCATAAGCTATAGATTTTAATGTTATACGTTCGCAAAAATAGAAATTAATGTTTGTCACAATGTTTTTAACAATCATCATTCAGTATAAACATAATGCTTGTTGCATACAGATTATTATATACATTTTTGTATAACATGCTGATAATCAGGCATTATAAAATATACATACAAAATAGAGACAAAAAAAGGCTATATATTATTCTGTTGGCTTAAAAAAAGGATTAATATTATGAAACGTTAAAAAATATGTGTATTTTTGCATCGATTACACAGAACGACAATATGCAGAATTCATCCATATTACGATATTTATTCTGCTTGGTTATGGTATTCATGTCCATGATGAGCCTTGCCGGTCCGGCTAATTCCAGTGAAGACACGATGACTGTGAAAAAAGCCGAATCCATCATCACGAGTACCGTGATTCAAAGCAGTTCCCTTGGTATATACTTTGACGCGCTAACTAAACTAAAACAGGTGAAGTCGGCAGAGGAAATGCAACGATATACCTTACAGACTTTGACAGGTTTTGCCTCAATAGCACTCAGCCTTAAGAGATTCGATCTTGCGAACCTACTATTAAGCAGGGCACAACTTTATTGCACAAAGAAAGACAGTATTACTTATTATGAGATTTACTCCGGTATTGCTTACATTGAATTGTCTGAGGGCGGGTTGAAGGCTTCGTATGCCAAACTATTGAAAACACTTGAATTCTACAAGAAAAGAAACATGCACTATCAATACATCGTGACACTCATAAACCTAGCCACGTATTATAGACTTACAGACAACCGGGCTAAAGCTAAGATAATTCTTAAAAACGCCTATAAAGAAACTGTTGCGCATAAGCAAACCTTATTGCAGATAAAAGTGCTGCAGACTCTCTTTGCATGTGATGATGACAATGAGCTCGACTATAGTCTTATCACCACAGCTATCAGACAGGCACAGGCTAATAATCTCACGCCGTTCTATCCAAAATGCCAGTTGGCACTGGCGCGTTATTATCAAGGTAAACTACAGGATGAACAGGCTTTCGTCGCCTTTGATAAAACCATTGAGTTGGCAAGAAAATACAACGATAATGATTGCTTGATTGAGGCTTTGAGACGTAAGGGTGACATCTATGAGCGCAAAAACAACTACCAACTGGCTTACTATCTCTACCGTCAGGTGCTCACAACAGAGGCACAAGAGGAAGAGAGAAATAAGAAGACCATTCAGGATTTCATGGCCAATACGCAGAATTTGCTAAATTGGTGTGATAAAAATGTGAGAATGGAGCATGGAACGTTTAAGCTGGTAGATGAAGATGGAAACAATGTAACTGGTATATATGTTGCTGTTGGAGCTTTTGTATTGGCCTTGCTTTTGGCTGCGGGCAGGCTCTTGCGTGACAAGCGGAATATGTCTGCAGCACTTGAAGCCGAGAAGCTGAAAAACGACGAGCTGAGTTCTTTGCTCAATGATACGGCAAGTAAAGTTGAACGCAATGATGCGCTCATTGCCGAGATGGAGCAGCAGATAAGTTATCTTTTATTGTTCTATAATAATCATAATGTACTACTCGACAAAATTCGCAATGCTGTGCGTTCTTGTTATGGAAAAGATAACTCTGTCAACAATGAGTTGCGTAAGATCTGCGCACAGATTATGGATTATCGGCTTATTCCGATCAGTTCCTGCTTTACTGAAAAGCAAGAGAAAATAATGAAAAACTATCAGGATAAGCTTTTAAGTCTTTATCCAAAACTGTCAAAAAACGAGGTTCTCCTTGCCACCTATATCTATTTAGGATTGAGTACCCATGAAATCTGTATACTTACGGGCAACCAGGCACAGAGTGTCAACATCGGACGTTATAGGTTGCGCAAGTCAATGAATCTCGACCGAGAGGCTAGTCTGGAAGTAGTATTGAGAAATGTCTATCAGCCTTCTTTTCGAACGGATAATAAGAATTGATATTCATGGAAAATTCCATCATAGAGAATTATTGTTACCCTTTGGCCATCCAACATCTTTATTGAAAATGCATTTTAATGGTATTTAAGGAGTTGAAGATGTTACAGATAGCTCAGTTTCTTAGTTGGGCCTCTCTAAATGATGTAGACATCTTATGGGGCATTTGGAGGCTGTCCGCATTTCGCGCTTATGCATACTAAAATCAGTATTGCCTGCCGATAAATTTCGTTATTTGAGCGATAATGATTACCTTTGCGTACGTAACTTTTCTTGCTAAAATAAATCAATAACTTAAATCTTATGAGAAAATTGTTTTTTTCATGCTTGATGCTTGCCGCATCTCTGTGCCCTTCTGTGGCTCAGCAGGCCGAGACGCTAGGACGCGGACTCGTGGCCGTAAAGACAAAGGCAGGCGTCTATCTGTCGTGGCGATGCCTGACGTCTGACAAAAGCAGTCAGGGCTACGACGTGTATCGTGACGGAGTGAAGGTTAACGCAGAGCCGATAACCGGCAGCACCAACTATGTTGACGCTTCGGGAACGGCCGATGCCAAGTATGTCGTTAAGGCAATTGACGGCGGACAGGTGGTTGAGACCACGCCTGAGGCTGCCGTGTGGCCTGAAGTGTATAAGAAAGTGCACCTTGACAGACCTGCAGGCGGCACCACTCCCGACGGCGTGGCCTACACATACAGCCCAAACGACTGCTCTGTGGGCGACGTTGACGGCGACGGAGAGTATGAGATAATAGTTAAATGGGACCCGAGCAACTCGAAGGACAACTCGGAGAAAGGTGCCTACACGGGCAATGTGTATATCGACGGATACAAAATTGACGGCACGAAGCTGTGGCGCATAGACCTCGGACGCAACATACGCGCCGGCGCTCACTATACGCAGTTTATGGTCTACGACCTCGACGGCGACGGAAAGGCCGAGGTGGCATGCAAGACTGCACCCGGAACCATAGACGGACAGGGCAAGGCCGTGCTGATGGGCGACGACAAGGTTACCGACGACTATCGCGTAAGCAGCGGCTCGAACAAGGGCATAATAGTATCGGGTCCTGAGTATCTCACGGTGTTCAACGGACAGACCGGCGCCGAGATAACCACCGTTAGCTATGTGCCGCTGCGCTCAGTACGCTCTAACTCACAGTGGGGCGACTCTTACGGCAACCGCTCTGAGCGCTATCTGGCGTGTGTGGCTTATCTCGACGGACAGAAGCCGAGCCTGGTGATGTGCCGCGGCTATTATACGGCATCGTATCTTTGTGCATGGGACTTCGACGGAAAGAACCTTACGCAGCGCTGGCTGCATAAGTCGGAAACTGCCGGCGAGGGCATCTACGGCGAAGGTGCTCATGCCCTTACGGTTGGCGATGTTGACGGCGACGGCTGCGACGAGATTGTATATGGAGCAGCTTGTGTTGACCACGACGGCTCTGTGCTCTACCGTACCGGTGCCGGACATGGCGACGCTCTGCATCTTGGCGACTTCGACCCCGACCATGACGGACTTGAGATATGGATGGTGCATGAGGAGAAATCGGCGGCATTCCCCTGGGACGCAGAGTTCCGCGATGCCAAGACAGGCGAGGTTCTTTGGGGACAGAAGCAGAGCGGCAACGACATAGGCCGCGGCGTAGTGGCCGACGTGAGCGAGAAGTGGCGCGGATGCGAGGCTTGGGCAATAGCCGACTACACGTCAGGCTCGAAGGCTACGGCAACATACGACTGCAAGGGTAACAAGGTGGCAGACAAGCGCCCGTCGTGCAACTTCCGCATATACTGGGACGGCGACCTCTATGAAGAGCTGCTCGACGGCACAGATATCGTTAAACGCAACGCCACGCTGACAAGCGATGCCACAAAATGGAGCCTCGGACAATACAGCAACGCGCAGTCGTGCAACACGTCGAAGAAGACTCCTTGTCTTTCGGCCGACATCCTTGGCGACTGGCGCGAGGAGGTGATACTGTGGGACGGAAGCACAAGCTCTGACCTGCTTATATTCACCACGACGGAAGAAACTAAATACAAGGTGCCCTGCCTCATGCAGGACCACATATACAGAATGGCCATAGCATGGCAGAATGTGGCATACAACCAGCCGCCTCACCTTGGCTATTATCTGCCCGACAGATTCTCTACCGATGCATCGCTGCGTGCGGTTAGTGGACAGCTCAACCAGATAGTGGAGCAGGGCGAGGCTATTGAGGCCATTGTTTATGAGTGGAAGAATGCCACGGGCGTGGCTGCAGAGGGACTGCCCGACGGCGTAACCATGTCGGTGGACAACTCTTCAAGGCAGTTTACAATAAGCGGAACGCCTTCGGCCACAGGTACATATAAATATAAGGTGTCTACCACTGGCGGCGAGATCACTGCAACTATAGAAGGAACGATAACCGTGCGCGACAAGATTGTGCTGACACCGCTGGCATGCTATCCGTTCGACGAGATCAGTGCAGGCTCTACCCCCAACACCGTAGAAGGCATGGCAGAGGCCGTTGGCGCGCCGGCATCTGTGCAGGGTATCAAGGGCAACGCCGCACAGCTCGACGGAGCTTCTTACTTCACACAGATGGCATACAGCCAGATACAGCTCGGCACGGAAGACTTCACCGTGGAATTCTGGATGAAGTCTGCCGACGATGCCGCTTACATATTCCATAAAGGCAGCATAACGGCCAACGCTGCAGCCGGAGCAACAGGCAAGTGGGTTGGCCTGGAGTATAAGAACGGACTGCTGAAGTTTGCCGTTGACGACAACGTAACCAAGAGCGAGGCTTCAGCCGCAGGTACAGCTTACTTCAACGGCGAGTGGACTCACATCGTTTGCGTGCGCGACAGCTATACAAAGACGCTGAAGCTGTATGCCAACGGAGTGCTGATAGCCGAGGCTGCCGATGCCACAGGCGACATATCAGACAACGACGAGCCGCTCACCGTGGGCAATGTCAACGTGAGCCTTAACAACTTCCTTGAGGGCACAATCGATGAGTTCACTATATATAAAGGTGCAATGAGTTCCAACAAGGTTAAGGAGCGCTACAATGAATACATCTCTTCGGGCATTGAGACAGTGCCTTCCGTTCATCCAGCAGACAAGCTGACACTTGTTTCGGCTACGAGCGGCATGGTGGTTGCACGCGGAGTCGGCGCCCCGGAGAACATCACCTCTGGCGTTGCACCGGGTTATTATATCCTGATAATTGACCACGGAACATCGTCGGAAGTGAGAAAGTTTGTCAAGAAGTAAATAATCCTTACAGTCTGTGCCCCCCGTTCCGGCTTTTCCGCCGGCTCGTTTTCGGGACACAGACCGTGTATAATGTCAATAGGCGCCTGTCTGCCGGCCGTTTCTTTTTCCTTTTTTTTGAAACGCCGGCGGCAGGCGTCTCTCTTTCGGCAACATGTCGGTAGACGGCATGGCCGCTGTTTATGAAAATATGTCATAACCATACTGATGCAGTGGCTTTTACACTGAAAATCAGTTAAAAAGGCTGTTTTTATTTTGCGTTTAGAACTAATTGCCTTAACTTTGCACACTCTTTTATAATTAAGGTAAATAAAATGGCATATTTCTTCACTTCAGAATCAGTATCAGAAGGGCATCCAGACAAGGTTGCCGATCAGATTTCAGACGCAATACTCGACCAGTTCCTGGCTTACGACGACAAGGCCCGCGTGGCTGTTGAGACGCTTGTAACCACAGGACAGGTTGTCATTGCCGGCGAGGTGCGCAGCGATGTGTATATCGACCTGCAGACCATTGCCCGCAAGACGATAAAGAGAATAGGATATACAAAGTCGGAATATCAGTTCGACTGGAATTCTTGTGGTGTGCTCAACGCCATACATGAGCAGAGCGAGGACATCAAGCGCGGCGTTGACCGTCAGGACGAAAGCGAGCAGGGTGCCGGCGACCAAGGCATGATGTTCGGATATGCCTGCAACGAAACAGAAAACTACATGCCGCTGTCGCTCGATCTGGCGCACATGATAATGCGCACGTTGGCCGACATACGCAAGGAAGGCAAGCAGATGACATACCTGCGCCCTGACTCAAAGAGCCAGGTTACGGTTGAATACGACGACAACGGCGAGGCCCGCCGCATAGACACCATTGTGGTTTCTACACAGCACGACGAGTTCGACTCTGACGATGATGCCATGCTGGCACGTATAAAGGAAGACGTGAAGAATATCCTCATGCCGCGTGTCAAGGAGCAGATTCACAGCGAGAAGGTGCTTGCGCTGTTTGACGACGACATCAAGTATCTTGTCAACCCGACAGGAAAGTTTGTTATCGGAGGTCCTCACGGCGACACAGGTCTTACAGGCCGCAAGATTATCGTTGACACATACGGAGGCAAGGGCGCTCACGGCGGAGGCGCGTTCTCGGGCAAAGACTCGAGCAAGGTTGACCGTTCGGCTGCCTATGCCGCACGCTATATAGCCAAGAATATGGTTGCTGCCGGCGTTGCCGACGAGATGCTCGTGCAGATAAGCTACGCCATAGGTCAGGCAGAGCCTGTCAGCATATATGTAAACACTTACGGCAGAAGCCACGTAAGCCAGTCGGACGGTGAGATAGCCGAGGTTATCAAGAAGATGTTCGACCTGAGGCCGAGAGCCATCGAGCGCGACCTCAAGCTGCGTCAGCCTATCTACAGCGAGACAGCTGCTTACGGACACATGGGCCGCAAGTATGAAAAGGTGATGAAAACCTTTGAGAGCCACTACCACGAGACAAAGACCATCGAGGTGGAACTCTTCACATGGGAGAAGCTCGACAAGGTAGACGAGATAAAGAAAGCATTCGGACTGTAAAGTCCATATGCATGGAAGATGTGTCAGAACACACAGGCGTTGCGCGTGTGCGCATGCCGTGTCTTGACACATCCTCTTGTTATATATAAACTAACAAAGTAGGGCAGATAACAAAAGATGACAGAGCTTCAGGCTGATTCGACGAACGTACATGAAGAAGTAGTGCCGACCGAGCCGCTGAAGGCGGAGACACCGGCCAAGGTGAAACACCCGTATGAGGTGTTGCAGCAGTTGCCTGCTGACGCCACTCCGGCCCAGCAAGACTCTGCCATACAGTCGGTGTTCCATGTTGAGAACACTCATCTGAGCACGCGTCCCGACACGCTCCATCTGCCCGGACACGACAAGGGTAAGAGCGCGAAGGACATCAGCCTGCCGCAATACTACAAGCAGAACTTCTTCTCAAACGACTCGATGTATCATCCCGAGCTCGACGGCGGACGCTACGGCGTGGCCGGCGACCCTGTGCCCTATACCATAAGAGGCGACAACACCATCACTGCCTTGCTGCTGGGATGCTTTGTGCTGGCTCTTATAGCATTTTCCAAGTCGCGCAGGTTCCTTTTCAGGCAGACCAAGAATTTCTTTTATGAGCCCAGGACGCTGACCACCGAATTTTCGGAGACTACCAACGAGCTGCGTTTCCAGTCGTTCCTCGTACTGCAGACGTGCTTGCTGTTTGCGATAGTGTCGTTCCTTTACACACAGGACTGCGTTGCCGACACGTTCATCCTCTCGTCGCAATATCAGCTCGTGGCCATCTTCTTTGGCGTCTTCGTAGGCTATTATGCCCTCAAGATGCTGATCTACTGGTTTGTCAACAGCGTGTTCTTCGGCAAGAAAAAAAGCACAAGATGGCTCAAGTCGTTTTTGTTCATCACGTCGTTTGAAGGCGTGGCTCTTTTTCCTCTCGTGATGCTTCAGTCTTATTTCGACTTGTCTATACAAAACGCAGTTTTTTACGTCGCTTTTGTTATAGTTCTAGTGAAATTACTGCTGCTTTACAAGAGTTATGTAGTGTTTTTCGGGCATAAAACCTTTTTTTTGCAAATAATTTTGTACTTTTGTGCCCTTGAAATTATGCCCTTGCTATCATTGTGGGGTGTTCTGGTAATGATTGTAGACTATTTAAAAATAAATTTTTAGGGTATTTACTGATGGTAAGAAAGATATTGATCTCACAGCCCAGACCAAGTAGCGAGAAGTCACCGTATTTTGATATGGAAAAAGAATACGGAGTAGAGTTGGTGTTCCGTCCTTTCATAAAAGTTGAAGGACTTTCTTCAAAAGACTTCCGCCAGCAGAAGATAAGTATTCTCAACTATACGGCTGTTGTGTTCACGTCGCGTCATGCGATCGACAACTATTTCAAACTTGCCAAGGAAATGAGGCTTGAAATACCTGAGACGATGAAGTATTTCTGTGTAACTGAGACTATAGCTCTGTATATCCAGAAATATGTGCAGTATCGCAAGCGCAAGGTGTTCTTCGGAAAGACCGGAAAGATAGACGACCTGCTGCCCACGATGATAAAGCACAAGACAGAGAAGTATCTCATCCCCATGAGCGACGTTCACGACGACAGCGTGAAGACTCTGCTCGACTCGAAGAAGCTCAACCACACGGAGTGTGTGATGTACCGCACCGTAAGCAACGACTTCACAGAGGAAGAGATAAAGACATTCGACTACGACATGTGCATCTTCTTCAGTCCGTCGGGAATCAATGCCTTCAAGGGCACCTTCCAGGACAGCAAGAACAACAATGTTATAGTCGGCACATTCGGCCCTGCCACAGCTAAGGCTGCCCACGACGCAGGACTGAAGGTGGAATTCGAGGCACCTACAAAGGAGCATCCTTCAATGACAAGTGCCTTGAAAGACTTTTTGGAGAAGAATAAATAAAGATACAAATAAAATATTATGTCGGCATCCGGTGTTCTGACATTCAGGAAAGAAGAGCGGATATGCAGAAAGACAGAGATAGACAAGCTCTTCAATCGCGGAGGCAGCCGCTCGATGGCTGCGTTCCCTGTGAGGCTTGTGTATCTCAAAACCGATGCCGAGGCAGGCGTGCCTGACGTCAGAGTGCTGGTGAGCGTGTCGAAGAAATGCTTCAAGCGTGCCGTTAAGCGCAACAGGGTGAAGCGGCAGCTGCGCGAGGCTTTCAGACTAAACAAGAGCATTCTGTACGAGCAGCTTGAGCAGCAGGAAGGCACGGCTCTGCTTATTGCTCTGATTTGGATAGACGACAAGCTGTGGCCAACCTCCGAGGTTGAAAAGAAGGTGGTAAACCTTATGCACCGGCTGTCGGAGAAAATAGAGAGGCAATGAGAAGCATTCTTAACCATATTTCCAGAATATTGGTGTGGCTGCTGTCATTGCCTATCGTGTTTTATCAGCGTTGCATTTCTCCCTTCACTCCGCCTTCGTGCAGGTTTACGCCCACGTGCTCTGAATATGCACGCCAGGCCTTGAAGAAGTACGGGCCGATAAAGGGGCTGGCGCTTGCCATATGGCGCATACTGAGATGCAACCCTTGGGGCGGAAGCGGCTACGACCCCGTGCCATAGTCTTAAGGCTGCCGCTGTCGGGAGATTATGGCGTATGGGCATCCTGCGGCCGTGCCGTGCGGTGTCAGGCCTTGAGCCGCAGCTCATCTGAAAGAAGCCTGTGCGGCTTTTATATGTTTAACGAACAAAAAATAAAGAAAAATACGATGAATAAGAACTTTGTAGAAGAATTGAAATGGCGTGGCATGCTGAGCCAGATAATGCCGGGTACGGAAGAACTGTTGCAGAAAGAGCAGGTTACAGCTTATCTGGGCACTGACCCGACAGCCGACTCGCTGCACATAGGCCACCTCTGCGGCGTGATGATGCTGCGTCACCTGCAGCGCTGCGGACACAAGCCGCTGGCACTCGTGGGCGGAGCAACCGGTATGATAGGCGACCCTTCAGGCAAGAGCCTTGAGCGCAATCTGCTCGACGAGGAGACTCTGCGTCACAACCAGGAGTGCATAAAGAAGCAGCTCGCCAAGTTCCTTGACTTTGAGAGCGACGCTCCCAACAGGGCAGAACTTGTGAACAACTACGACTGGATGAAGGACATGGGCTTCCTGCAGTTCGCGCGTGAGGTGGGCAAGCACATTACCGTAAACTACATGATGGCAAAGGAGAGCGTTCAGCAGCGCCTTAACGGCGAGGCACGCGACGGTCTGTCGTTCACCGAGTTCACCTATCAGCTGCTTCAGGGCTACGACTTCCTGTATCTCTATCAGCACAAGGGCTGCAAGCTGCAGATGGGCGGCAACGACCAGTGGGGCAACATGACCACCGGAACCGAGCTTATACGCCGCACGCTCGGCAGCGAGGCTGAGGCTTACGCGCTGACATGTCCGCTGATAACCAAGGCCGACGGCAAGAAGTTCGGCAAGACAGAGAGCGGAAACATCTGGCTCGACCCGAAGCGCACATCGCCTTACAAGTTCTATCAGTTCTGGCTCAACGTTAGCGATGACGACGCAGAGCGCTACATCAAGATATTTACCAGCCTTGACAAGGAGACCATCGACGCCCTCGTAGAGGAGCACCGTCAGGATCCGGGACGCCGCACGCTGCAGCGTCGCCTGGCTGAAGAAGTAACCGTTATGGTTCACTCTCGCGAGGACTACGACGCAGCCGTTGAGGCTTCTAACATACTGTTCGGCAAGTCGACAAAAGACAGCCTGCTGAAACTCGACGAGCAGACATTCCTCGACATCTTTGAGGGTGTGCCCCAGTTTGAGGTTTCAAAGGACAAGATAGGCCTGCCGGCTGTAGAGCTGTTCACCACAGAGGCAGCCGTGTTTGCCAGCAAGGGTGAGATGCGCAAGCTCGTTCAGGGCGGAGGCGTGTCGCTCAACAAGGAGAAACTGGCCGCATTCGACCGTGAGATTACTTCTGACGACCTCATCGACGGCAAGTATCTGCTCGTTCAGCGTGGCAAGAAGAACTATTTCCTCATAACTGTGAAATAATTTGTCGGCAGTGCGTTCTTGAAATGTCAAAAGGCTGTCCGACAGGGCTTTTGCGTAATAAAAATGCAAAACTTGCGGCCTTTTACATTCAAAAAATAAGAAAAAATTTGGTAGTGGCGTAAAAAACCACTACCTTTGCACCCGTGATTGTCCAATGGTGTAATGGTAGCACAACAGGTTTTGGTTCTGTTTGTAGTGGTTCGAATCCGCTTTGGACAACATTTTTAAATATTATTCATATAATAATCGCACCTTTCATAACGTAGGGGTGCGATTTTTTTGTTATCTTTGCAAGCAATTAAAGGGCAGCCCCCGTATGCTTCATTCACACCGGCTTTTTTGTCGGACTCAGAATCGTGCCTGCCGGGGCGGGCCGGATTATGTGGTGAAAGCTTCAGGCCGGCGTGCGGCGCAGCTTTCACATTGTATAGAATACAGTCTTCATCAAAAAACAATTAGTTTAAAAACAAATACATTTATGAAAACAAATTACGAAATCCGCTATGCAGCGCATCCGGAGGATGCAAAAAACTATGACACCAAGAGAATCCGTCGCGACTTCCTTATCGAGAAAGTGTTTGCGGCTGACGAGGTAAATATGGTTTACTCAATGTACGACCGCATGGTTGTAGGCGGTGCAATGCCCGTTAACGAGGAGCTGAAGCTCGAGGCTATCGACCCGCTGAAGGCCGACTACTTTACAACACGCCGTGAGATAGGTATCTTCAACGTAGGCGAGGGCGAAGGCGTCGTTAAGGTTGGCGACGAGACATTCACTCTCGGATTCAAGGAGGCACTGTATATTGGCCGCGGCGACCGCGACGTGTTCTTCAGCAGCAAGGACGCACAGAAGCCGGCTAAGTTCTACTTTAACAGTACAACAGCCCACAAGGAGTATCCTTGCAAGAAGGTTACAAAGGCCGATGCCGTTGTTGCCCACATGGGTTCGCTCGAGATGAGCAACGAGCGCGACATCAACAAGATGCTCGTTTCTCAGGTTCTGCCCACATGCCAGCTGCAGATGGGTATGACAGAGCTTGCAACAGGCAGCGTATGGAACACTATGCCGGCTCACGTTCACAGCCGCCGCATGGAGGCTTACTTCTACTTTGAGGTGCCCGAGGATCAGGCCGTATGCCACTTCATGGGCGAGATAGACGAGACACGCCACATCTGGATGAAGGGCGACCAGGCTGTTCTGTCTCCCGAATGGAGCATCCACAGTGCCGCTGCCACTCACAACTATACCTTTATCTGGGGTATGGGCGGCGAGAACCTCGACTACGGCGATCAGGACTTCTCAAAGATTACGGATTTGAAGTAAATATATTTCAGTAGTTAAAGAAGTTAGAGTAGTTAAAGGAGTTAAAGCCAAATGCACTTATAGGCCGTTTAGTTTGAACACAGACAGAATGACAATAAGCAACAAGACATTTGACTTTAACTCCTAAGCTCACGACAGTGAGCGGTAACTGCTTTAACTACTATAACTCCCTATAAAAGAATAAACACCCATGGATACATTTTCAAAGAGATTTTCACTTGAAGGAAAAGTGGCACTGGTTACAGGAGCCGCTTACGGAATAGGCTTCGCCATTGCTGAGGCTTATGCGCAGGCAGGCGCAAAGATTGCGTTCAACTGCCGCTCACAGCACCATATGGACCAGGCTCTGGCCGACTATAAGGCTAAGGGCATCGACGCCAAAGGATATATCTGCGACGTTACAAAAGAAGACGAGGTTAAGCAGATGGTGGCCGATATAGAGAAAGAACTCGGCACAATAGACATCCTCGTAAACAACGCCGGCATCATCAAGCGCATACCTATGACAGAAATGTCGGTTGAAGACTTCCGTCAGGTTGTCGACATCGACCTCAATGCGCCTTTCATCGTGTCTAAGGCCGTTATTCCTGGCATGATAAAGAAAGGCCACGGCAAGATTATCAACGTCTGCTCAATGATGAGCGAGCTTGGTCGTGAGACAGTGTCTGCCTATGCTGCAGCCAAGGGCGGACTGAAGATGCTCACACGTAACATCTGCTCAGAGTTCGGCGAGCACAACATACAGTGCAACGGTATCGGTCCGGGCTACATCGCCACACCGCAGACTGCACCGCTGCGCGAGCGTCAGGCCGACGGCAGCCGTCATCCGTTCGACAGCTTCATCGTGTCTAAGACTCCTGCTGCACGCTGGGGCACACCTGAAGACCTTATGGGTCCGGCAGTGTTCCTTGCATCAGACGCCTCTGACTTCGTAAACGGTCATATCCTTTACGTTGACGGCGGTATACTTGCTTACATCGGCAAGCAGCCTTGATAAAAGATTTTATAGTTAAATAATAGTTTTTGGGGGACTGACATAAACGTTGGTCCCCTTTTTTGTTTGTCATAAGTATTTGGTCGGATTTTGTTCGCTTTATTGCAGGCACTTTTATAATTGGCTAACGCCGAAGTTAAAGCAGTTAGAGTCAAATGCCAACGTAGTGCTTGCGACAAGAAACAACAAGGCTATTGGAGACTCCAAGTAGTGCAATGTAGGGACAGCACTGCACTTGGGGTGCGTCCCTACAATGATTATCGAGAAACGCTGTTTAATTAGACTGTGCTGAACTTCGTTAGCGCTTATCTCCTTGTGCCAATAGAAACAAAAAGAAGGGCTGAACGCATGGATGTACAAAATAGATAAATCTATGTGTGGTTGATGGCCGATAGGGGGTATATAATCATTTTTATACCACTCGTAAGGCCATGAAATAATTTAGTTTATAAAAACGCGCTGAAAATCGTAACTTTTTTATCCTGTTTTACTTTCAGATACAGATATTATAGTCTGTTTCGCTGCTTTTTTGTTAAGCTAATTGTATCTGTTTTGTTTCAGACTGTTAGTGGCCCGTTTTTGCTCCGTAACTGGGCCACTTTTTGTGCAAAAGTGGGCCGTTTTTTATCCTTAAACAATAGACTTTTCAGGCGTGTCTGCACATATAATCCTGCATGGCAGATGCTGCGGCATTATTTTCATGTACGGATTGCTGATTCTAAGCCTTAAATCATATTCAGACTTTTGCATATTTTTCATAATTTTCAGCATCAGCATTCCTTACCGGCAGCCATAGCTACATGACATGCTGAGACATGATAATATGCCTGCATGAAAACAATGTAGAAAATAAGTTGGATATGCTTCCTTATATAATTAATAAGGTATAAGGATTTTTCGTTGTATATCTCTTACCAAGAGATAGACATATGCCCTGAAACCTTGCTGTTATCGGGATTTTCAGCTCTTTTTGTCAATAGTTATTGTTATTAATGCTTTTTTCAACGTTTTTGAAAAAAAATCATTAAATCATTTGCAGATATTAGTATTTGTTCATATATTTGCATCGGAATTTTATCTCTTGGTAAGAAAGAGCGGGTTTTTAGATAATCCAAAAATAATTATATATATAGTTTTTAATTAAATTAGTTTATCAAATGAAAAGAAAAATTTTCAGTTCTTTGCTTCTTGTAGCGTTCCTATGCGCTTCAATGAACATGTTCGTTTCTTGTAAAGACTATGAGGATGACATCAATGCGAACAAAGATGACATCACTGCTTTACAGAATCAGTTGGCTGACTTGCAGACTACACTGTCAAACGAGTTGAGCAGTGTAAGAAGCGAGTTTAATACTCAAATCTCTGATGCCAAGGCTCAGCTCCAGGCTGCCATCGATCAGAAAGCTGATCAGGCTACTGTAACTGCACTCGAGGCAAGAGTTGCTACTCTGGAAGGTGACCTCGCTGCTAAGGAGGCTGCTTTGAACGCAAAAATTGATGCTGTAAACGAAGCTGTTACTGGTCTTGACGGAAGGCTTGAGAGCGTTGAGGAAGCTTTGGCTACAATCACAGCCATGACAGGTGACTTCAAGGAACTTCAGAAGACAGTTAATGACTTGAAGGGTAGAGTTGAGGCTCTTGAAAGCCTTGATATCGCTACTATCGCAAGAGAGGCTGTTGCAAAGGATCTTGAAACTCAGCAGAAGGCTCTTGAGGATTTCAAGCAGCAGATTGCTGACGCTGACTATCAGGGACAGATCGACAAACTGAAGGATCAGATTGAGGCTCTGCCTACAGCTGACGACCTGAAGGATCTTGCCGACAAGCTTGAGGCTTATGACATTGAGAACATCGAAAAGAGAGTTTCTGCAGCAGAGGAGGCTATCTCTGAACTTCAGAATTCTTTGTCTGACTATGCTACTGTAACAAGCGTTGATGAGCTTGAGAAGGCTCTTCAGAAGCAGATTGACGACCTGAACAACCTTATCAGCGGTGAGGGTGGTCTTAACGACAACATCAATACTCTTACTGTTTTTGTTGAGAAACTGCTGAACAGCATTTCTCTCGTTCCTGATCTCTATGTTGGCGGTATCGAGGCTATCGAGTTCCGTATATTGAACTATACTCCTGTTGTTCCTGGAACAAGTGGTGAGGCTTCTGTTCTTGGCGCTCCTGTTGTTAATGTTGACAATGGTCAGACTACAGCTACTTACAGACTTAACCCAAGCTCTGTTAAGGAAGAGAATATTGATGCAGAGAATATCGACTTCGTTGCTGCTACAGCTGAGGTAAGAGCAGTGCTCGATAACTCTCCGGTTGCTTTCAACGGTATCGAAAGCTTCAAGAACGGTCTTATGACTGTTAAACTGAAGAAGACTACAACAGAATCTCTTGATCTTGGCAACAACAAGACTTACATCGTAGCTCTGAAGGTTCCTCGTTTCAACAAGGATAATACTACAACAGACATCTATTCTGAGAACTCTCGTCTTGTACAGACTACTTTCAGACCGAGAATAGCTAAGCTTGCTTGGAACGCTTCTGACGCTCAGCATCACTATGCTGACAGCGCAAGCATCTGGAACTCTAAGGTTGACAACAAAGAACTTGTTACTACAGAGGTTTACTACAATGAGACAAAGAATCTTGCAGAGCTCGTAACAGGTTGCTACCTGAACGGAGCTGACAAACACACTCAGATTACAAGTGATGAATTGAAGAAGTATGGCATTGCTTTCCGTTTTGCTATTCCTTCAAAAACTTACAACACAGCTGCTCCTAACGGAACAGACCAGCAGCAATTTGCAACAGTAACTCCAGAGGGTGTTATTTCTTCAAAACTTCCTGATGGCGTAACTAACAACATGGCTTGCGTAGGTAAAGAGCCTATCGTTCGTATCATGCTTTGCGATACAGTAAACAATAATCTTCTTGACGAGCGCTATATGAAGATTAAGTGGTCTCAGAAGATGCTTGATGACGTAACTCTTGATGACAAGGTTGACGAGAAGACACTTAGCTGCGATGCAATGACAGCAGAACTTACATGGGATTGGCTGATCACTAAGGTTTATGCAAAGGTACAGGCTGAAGGTCTTGATCAGGCTACATTTGAGAAAGTTTATTCTTTCAATGATATAACAATTGCTCCGGCTAACTCAACAAATGGCGATTTAGTATTCAAGAACACTACTAACGAGAATGGTGATGCTCTTGCTGCTACATGGACAATTGATGCTGACGACGTTAAGACTATAGATCAGAAGAAGGGTTATGTAACACTTGAGAAGGTTATAACATTCAAATCTTCTATGCCTGCTCAGTATCCTGACCTGAAGATGACTTGGAAGTTCACTGTTAAACTGCCTGAACTGCCTGCTATCGCTGGTTACTTCGATACATACTGGTTTGAGAAGTATAACACTTATGACGTGCTGCCTGTTCAGTATGGTACACCTGCACAGACAGAGGCACAGGTAGTATACCGCAACAACCTCACAAGTGCATTCGGTTATACATCTGAGTGGGGTAAAGGACACAACTTCTTCATCAAGAACATGACAGAATGTGGTCTTTGGGATCTTCAGTTCTCTGCTGACCAGACTATCGCCGGTTACACAGTTAATGGTAATGACCTTGATGAGGCTGGTATCGATCAGGTTAACTTTAACGGTTATCTCTTGAAGAATGGTGTTCAGAATTCAGCTCGCCTGACATGGACTGGCCGTGACAAGTCTTGGGGTACTTCATTTGATACAGAGGCAACTCCTTACCTGTTCGTTCCGAGAAACAGAGAGAATGCTTGGAACCTGATCAACCCGCTTGCACAGGCTGACGAAAAGGGTATTCCTGCTAGAACTCACGACAAGAAGATCAGCATCAGCGTATGGGCTAAGATTAATGGATACAACAAGGTTCTCGTTAAGAAGTATGATGTATGCCTCATAGCTCCGATCCGTGTAGACGCAGTATCTAAGGGCGGTTTCGAGGAAGGTCTCGTAAACGGTTCTACAGTTGACGCTGGCAAGCTTGTTTCAATAACAGACTTCCGCGGATACGCAGTAGCTCAGACTGCTATCGGTAATCCTACTGAGTTTGAGAAGTATGCCGTACAGCTCTGGAAATACTATGACGTTAAGTCTATATTCTTCGATCTGAGCAAGGCTAAGTACACACTGGCTGTGAACGGTGGTAGCGTTGTTGCAAACAACGACCTGTCTTATGCTGATGCTATGACAGCTGCTAAACTCTCTGAGCTTACAAACAAAGCTGTTAACCTGTCACTGAGCCAGAGCGGCAACAACATCACCTTCAAGAACAATGGTGGTTCTAACGTAGAGGAAATGTTCTATGTTTACATCCCTGTAACAGTAGAATATGCATACGGTAAACTGACAGAGTATGTCAAGATACCTGTTTATCCTCGCGGTCAGGTGCCTGCATCTGTAAAAAGACGTTAAGGAGTGATGCTACAGATGACTTTGAGTAAAAGGAATCTGAAAGGAAAATAAAACTTCAATCGGGAGCGCTCCTTGTAATTGAGGGGCGCTCCTTTTAAAAATAATAAAGTTTCTATGATTAAATCAGCTAAATATGTCGTAATGGCCTTGGCCCTGTTTATTGTGGCTTCTTGTGGCGATAAGAAGAAAAAGGAGACTATCTTGCCGGCAGATCCACGTATGGACCAGCAGATGGTTCGTACAAGCAAGGACACCATGATGCTGCTCGACATGACAAAGAAGTTCTTGGAAACTTTGAAGAACAACGACATCGACGGAGCTATGAGCCAGCTGTATGAGGTTAAGGACAACAAGGTGATGCCTCTTTCGGAAGAACGCTCAAAGGAGATACGCAAGACTCTTACCACATTCCCGGTATTGTCTTACAAGATAGATGAACTTCTCCTCTATAGCGACAGCGACACCGAGGTGCGTTACACGATCGAGTTTTTTGAGAAACCTAAGGGCGACAACCGTCCTAACACGATAAAATGCTCGGTTAATCCGACACGTGTTGGCGGCAACTGGTATCTCACCATTGCCAAGGTGGCTCAAGAGAATAATTATAAGAACAATTGAAAAAATTAAAACCATTAGCTATGCGTTATTTAAGTTTATTATTGGCCGCAGGTTTCCTGTTTATGGGAAATCCCGTGTCAGCTCAGGAAAGCGAACCTGAGTACGAGTTCAACAGGCATTGGTTTGTAAGCGTTCACGGCGGTGCCCAGTATACATTGGGCGAGGCCTCTTTTGGCGACTTGCTTTCTCCTACGGTTCAGTTAGGTGCCGGATATCAGTTTACCCCGTGGTTTGCCACACGTCTTTCTGTAGGTGCTTGGCAGAGCAAGGGCGGCTGGAACGGATACATGCTGGACGGCAAGGCCGTAAACACTACGTATAAGTACAACTATGTAGCCCCCGGCATTGACTTTATGTTCAATCTGTCTAATGCCATCTGCGGTTACAACCCAATGCGTCTGTTCAGTGTTACAGCTTTCATCGGCGGCGGTGCAAACATCGGCTTTGGTAACGATGAGGCCAACGAACTGGCCAACGCAGGCTATGACATGCGCTACGTGTGGAGCGGCACAAAGGTTCGTCCCGTAGGCCGTGGCGGTCTGTCGTTCGACTTCCGCGTTAGCGACCGCGTAAGCCTCGGCATCGAGGGTAACGCAAACGTCCTCTCAGACAAGTACAACTCAAAGAAGGCAGGCAATGCCGACTGGTACTTCAACGCTCTTGCCAGCGTTACAATCCGTCTGGGCAAGACCTACAAGAAGAAGGCTGCCCCGGCTCCGGAGCCTGTAGAGCAGACTATTGTAGAGCCTGTCGTTGAAGAGAAGCCGGTAAGCGAGCCTGTTGTAGAAGAAGTAAAGGACGAGGGCATGAAGCGCGACGTATTCTTCACGATAAACTCAAGCGTTATCCGTGAGTCAGAGCGCGAAAAGGTAGTGGAACTTTCTAAATATTTAAACAATCATAAAAATGCAATTGTCGAAATAACAGGCTACGCTGATGCCGGAACAGGCACTACTGCTATAAACAGCCGCTTGTCTTCTGAGCGTGCGGAGGCTGTTAAGAAGATGCTTACAGAACAATGCGGTGTGTCTGCGTCGCAGATAAAGACCTCTTACAAGGGGTCTGAAGTCCAGCCGTTTGCTGACAACGACATGAACCGTGTATCAATTTGTATTATATCCAATTAGTCGATTGCAGGAGGGTGGAGACATTTGGGCTTGTGAAAGTCGTAGTCTCCTCCCGTTTTTTTAAAAAAAAGATCATTTACACTGTTGAAAATCAAGACACAAGCTAGACTGGACTTTTTTTCTATTTCTTATTCTTACAAATTCTTTTTTCACAGATTTCTTATTTCCTGTTCCCGTTCTTTTATAGTTTTATTGATGCGCCTCAGTCTGGCATTATGCTGCTGCATGATGCTTTTGTTTTATCATGCGCAAGGTTGATCTTTAAGTCTTTTATAAGTCTTACCGTCTGCTTTTCAGATGCCTGATATGCCTGTGAAAAACATGGTCTGAATATTCTCGCTTAAAGTGAAAATCCTGTATGTTTGCTTGCCGTTTTCTCATAAATGGCGGTGCTGACATGCTTCAGCGCATCTGCCGGTGGGGATAAACAAAAAAGCCTGCATCCGTATGGATACAGGCTTATGTATTTTCGAAGCTTTTATTTAGTTCAAAGCATCAGTTAATTCTGCTCCGGCCTTGAATTTCGCAGCCTTCTTAGCAGCAATCTGTATCTTCTCCTTTGTAGAAGGATTGATACCCTCGCGAGCCGGGCGCTCGTTAACGCTGAATGTTCCAAAGCCAACAAGTGCAACTTTATCTCCTGCTACGAGAGCGTCTTTGATGGCTGCAACGGTTGCGTCGAGTGCTTTCTTTGAATCAGCTTTTGACAAACCTGAGCCAGCAGCTATTTTTTCAATAAGTTCTGTTTTGTTCATAATTAAAATTGTTATTAAAATATTAGAGTATAAAATTATCCCAACCTATTTTTATCGCAAATATAGCCTAATCATTTTATTTGTCAAACAAAAAATAAAAAAAAGTGAAGAATTTAATGAAAAAAAGTTGGTATATGCCCTGCTTTATGCTATATAACAGATATTTTTAGTATTTTTGCCGACGTTTATTATGCTAGAAAAATTATTTTGAGTATGTTCAGAATACCTGCTATTACAAAGAATTTGCTGATTATCAATGTGCTGATGTTCGCCGCCACATGGGTGTTCGGCCGTCAGGGCGTCGACTTGAACAGCGTGTTTGGACTTCACTTCTTCCTTGCGCGCGATTTCCAGATATATCAGCTCTTCACTTATATGTTCATGCATGCCGGATTCACGCATCTGTTCTTCAACATGTTTGCCCTGTGGATGTTCGGCTGCGTGGTTGAGAATGTGTGGGGACCTAAGAAGTTTCTCTTCTATTATATGGTCTGCGGAGTCGGTGCCGGACTTATACAGCTGATAACACAGTTTGGCGAGTTCTACATGCTTGCCAGCGACCAGATACCGGGCTTTGGCTTCGGCGATATAATGGCAGTGGCGCATAACAGCTCGGCTATTCTCAATCTTTGGACAACAGTAGGCGCGTCTGGTGCCATTTACGGTGTGCTGCTTGCTTTCGGCATGCTGTTTCCTGAGGAGCGCCTGTTCATATTCCCGCTTCCGCTGCCGATAAAGGCCAAGTGGTTTGTGTGCATCTACATCGTTGTTGAGCTGTTGTCGGCTCTCGGCACGTCAAACAGCAGTGTGGCTCATTTCGCCCACCTCGGTGGTATGCTCTTCGGATGGCTGCTGATAAGATATTGGCGCAACAATCCGGGCGGAGGCACTTTCGGAAGGTCGAAGGGACAGCAGTTCTTCGACAACCTGAAGAGCAACTGGGAGCGCCGCTCTCACCGTAAGTCGGACAATGCCGGAGGATATGACAGGACAAGAAACGAATCAGACTGGGACTACAACGCCCGCAGGAAGGCTGAACAGGACGAGATAGACCGCATACTCGACAAGGTTAGACGAAGCGGATACGACAGCCTGAGCGAGGAGGAAAAACGTAAACTCTTTGACGGAGGAAAATAGCACATGACGGATGTGCTTTATTGTGAATGAAAAAAATTAAAGACCTTACTTTGCAGATAATAGCCGGGGCCAATGTGGCAACGGCTGTTACCATGTTTCTGGTAGGCCTGTCGGACCGCATCAATCCGACAGAGCATCCTATAATGGCCAATATCGGACTGATATTTCCAGGCTTTATATTTATCAATTTCTGCTTTCTCGTCTTTTTTGCGGTGTTCAGGCGCAGGTACATGCTTATTTCCCTGCTTGGCTTTGTTGTCAGCTATTCTTCCGTGCGTACTTACTGGCCGCTTAACATCAGCCGCGACGTGCCGCCTGGCTCGATAAAGGTGATGTCGTATAATGTGCATAATTTTGCCAGCGACAATGCCCCCGAAGGACACGACAATCCGATACTTGAATATATTGTGGCTGCCGATGCCGACATCGTGTGCCTGCAGGAAGCACGCATTGACGATGACATAAAAAACGCGATAAAGGGCGTATACGAATACATCGACTCTGTGAGGAGCAAGGACGGGGGCGAGTGTCTCGTCTTGATGAGCAAGTATCCGATAGTGGCGCGCGAGCGCATCGACTATGTGTCTAAGGGCAACGTCAGTGCAGCCTTTAAGGTGAAAATGGACGGCGACACGGTTACTGTGGTGAATAATCACCTTGAGACCTCCGGACTGTCGCTTGCTGACCGTGCCGGCTTCAAGGACATGGTTAAGGGCAAGGCTGGAAGCGACACGGTGAGGGCTGAGTCGAAACGCCTGGCAGTAAAGCTGGGAGAGTCTGCCAAGATACGTGCGCCGCAGGCTGAGGCCGTGGCCGAATATGTGAGGAATAGCGGCGACAACGTGATTCTTTGCGGCGACTTTAACGACAACCCCATATCGTACACTCACCGTACTCTGGCGCGCGAGCTTACCGACTGTTATGTTGAGTCGGGCAACGGTCCGGGCATATCCTATCACCACAACGCCATCTTTGTGCGCATAGACAACATAATGTGCTCAAAGCTGTGGCAGCCCTATAAGTGCAAAGTTGACCGAAGTATCGGCTATTCAGACCATTACCCCATTTATTGTTGGCTCAAAAAGCGTGGAAAGGATAAAAATAACCGCTAAAATGAATAATAAGAGGCATTAAATTTTTCAAAGTTTAAAAAAATAATTATCTTTGTGCCCTATTAATATCAAACTCGAAAAAACATTAAAAATTAATAATAATCAAAATGCAAAACAAAGGAATTGTAATTGTTACAGCCGTCTTATTGACGCTTGCAAGCATTTTCTATTTGTCTTTCTCTGTCGCAACTAGCTATTACGACAGTCAGGCAGCAAAGATTAAAGACCCGATTGACCAGCAGAACTACAAGGATTCTGTTAAATATCTGGGTATTTATTCTTACCAGAAGTGCTTGGAGACGCAGATTGGTCTGGGTCTTGACCTTAAAGGCGGTATGAACGTAATCCTCGAGATTTCTGTTCCTGATGTTGTAGACGTGCTGGCTGACCACAAGACAGACGCTGCCTACGTTAAATCAATGGAACAGGCTAAGAAGGAGGAAGAGACAAGTCAGAGTGATTTTATCTCTCTTTTCATTAAGTATTATCATCAGAATGCGCCCGGACATCGTCTGGCTGAAGTTTTTGCCACACAGCAGCTTAAGGGCAAGGTGAGCACACAAAGCTCTGACGCTGAGGTGGAGAAGGCTCTGCGCGAAGAGGTTCAGTCGGCTATCGACAACTCTTACAACGTAGTGCGCAACCGTATCGACAAGTTCGGCGTTGTTCAGCCCAATATCCAGAAACTTGAGGGACAGCAGGGCCGTATCATGGTAGAAATGCCTGGTATCCGCGAGCCTGAGCGTATCCGTAAACTTCTTCAGGGTAGCGCCAACCTCGAATTCTGGGAGACATTCAACAGCGAAGAGGTTACTCCGTATCTGGCTCAGATCAACCAGCGCCTTGCTGCCGGTTCGTCTGCTACTGCCGCTGATACAACAGCCGTAAGCGACAGCACAGCTGCCAAGGCTGAACCCGCAAAGGCAGAGGCTAAGCCTAAGTTCCAGATAAAGAACGATACAAAGAGCGCTGCCAAGGCTACTGAGACTGATGCACAGCTCGCTCTCGCCAAGAAGCAGAATCCTCTGCTGGCTATGTTGCAGCTGGCTCCGCAGGGCTCACTGAGCGTTGTAGGATATGCTAACGTACGCGATACAGCAGCAATCAACAAGATTATCACATCAGAACTTGCCAAGCAGGTGCTCCCGTCTAACCTGAAACTTCTTTGGGGCGCTAAGCCTGCTGACGGACTTTCTGTAAAGAATGTGTTCGAACTTTATGCAATAAAGGTTACACAGAGCAACGGACGTGCTCCGCTTGAAGGCGACGTGATAACAGATGCTACAGACCAGTTTAACAACGTTACAGGTGCTCCTGAGGTAAGCATGACCATGAACTCAGACGGTGCACGCCGCTGGGCAGCCCTTACAAAGGCTAATGTGGGTAAGGCTATTGCCATCGTGCTCGACGATGCTGTTTACAGCGCACCTCGCGTAAGCGGTGAAATTCCTGGCGGACAGTCGTCTATCAACGGTAACTTCACCATTGAGGATACAAAAGACTTGGCCAACACGCTTAAGTCAGGACGTATGCCTGCACCTGCACGTATCGTTCAAGAGGATGTCGTAGGACCTTCACTCGGTGCACAGTCAATCCAGCAGGGTCTTATCTCGTTCGTTGTAGCCTTCGTATTGCTGATGATCTACATGATCGTCATGTACGACCTGATTCCGGGTATGATGGCCAACTTGGCACTTATACTTAACCTCTTCTTTACGTTAGGTATTCTAACCTCCTTCCAGGCGGCGCTGACCATGCCGGGTATTGCCGGTATCGTGCTGTCATTGGGTATGGCCGTCGACGCTAACGTGCTTATCTATGAACGTACCAAGGAAGAGTTACGCAAGGGCAAGCAGCTCAAGCAGGCTATCGAGGCCGGTTATGGCAACGCCTTCTCTGCTATCTTCGACTCTAACCTTACCTCAATCATAACAGGTGTCATCCTTTATGTCTTCGGTACAGGTCCTATCCGCGGATTCGCCACAACTCTTATAATCGGTATCTGCTGCTCATTCTTCACAGCCGTTTATCTTACACGTCTCGTTTATGAGCACAAGATGAAGAAAGACAAGTGGCTGAACCAGAACTTCACAACAAAGATATCTCGCAAGTTCCTGCAGGGCACAAACATCGGCTTTATGTCGATGTACCGTAAGACCTTCACAATAGCAGGTATTGCAGTTGTGCTGTTCGCTATCAGCTTCGCAGTTCGCGGTCTCAGCAAGAGCATCGACTTCACAGGTGGACGTAACTATGTAATCAAGCTTGAGAAGGCCGTAGAGCCTGAGCAGGTAACTGCAGTGCTCCGTCCGGCATTCCCGAACAGTACAGTGAGCGCAATTGCATTGGGTACAGACCACAAGACCATCCGTATTTCAACTAACTATAAGATTGACTCTAACAATCCGGCAGTTGACAACGAGGTAGAGGACATCCTGTTCAAGTCGCTCTCAAGCGCAGGCATGGTGACACAGAAGAGCGTAGAGGTGTTCAAGAATCCTGATGTACGCGCAGGCGGCTCTATTATCAGTAGTGCCAAGGTGGGTCCGTCAGTTGCTAAGGATATCACTTACGGAGCTATCATAAGCGTCATATTCGCTCTTATAGCCATCTTCTTATACATCCTCATCCGTTTCCACAATGTAGCCTTCTCTGTTGGTTCAACAGTGGCTCTGGCTCTCGATACGATAATCGTTATCGGCTTCTATTCAGCATTGTGGGGTCTGGTTCCGTTCTCTCTCGAAATCGACCAGACGTTCATCGGAGCTATCCTTACCGTTATCGGTTATTCAATCAACGATAAGGTGGTTGTGTTCGACCGTATACGTGAGAACCTCGGACTGTACAAGAAGCGTGACTATTGGACAATATTCAACGACTCTCTGAACGAGACATTGGCACGTACAATCAACACGTCTTCAACAACGTTGCTGGTATTGCTTTGTATCTTCTTCCTTGGAGGTGACAGCATCCGCAGCTTCTCGTTCGCGATGATTCTTGGTGTTGTATTCGGTACACTGTCTTCAATCTTCATTGCAGCTCCTATTGCTTACATCACTTTAGGTCGCAAGGCCAACAAGACATCAGAGGTTAAGGCTGCATAAGTGTTTTACTGAATAAGACGTTAAGTCATATATTCAATATAGATAGGGTGGATACGCATCAATGTGTATCCACCTTTTTTGTATATTCTTATGTATGGCTTTCCTGTGTTCTGTCACAGATTTTGGGCTGCTGTAAGAATATTTTTCATTAGTAACTCATTACACGTTGTAATTTGCTGTAATGTCCTGACAAACAGAGAGTTAGAACGTGATGAGTTGGGCTGTCAACTCGTCACGCAGATATCATGGAGAGAATCATATATTTGAAGTCAACCAAATTTAGGTAAGGACAACAAGATAATGATTTACTTGTTGCGTGATGAGTTAAAAACACAACTTGTCACATTACTTATCTATGAAACACAATATGTTATGTTCGGATGTGACGAGTGATGAGTTTTTCGTAAAATTATGCTGCGATGATTATAATGCTTTTTGTTAATTGTATAAGCTGGCAAACCATTGTTATTCATAAATGTCTTGATTAGGTAATATTCAAATATGGTTAATGACGGATATTGGATGAGTGGTATTATTTTATGTATAAAACTTAGAATTTTTTATTTTAATGTATTGTTCCATGTTCTGCAAAATATACCTAAATGTATCATGAAAGATATGCTTTTGTATGCTGAAATGTGGCCTTTTGATTCATGACATGGCTCCTTTTGCGGATGTGTATTCTCCTTTCTTAAGCAATCGTGATTTGTATAAAATATCACTGCTGTCCAAAGAAAATATCTTAGACATGATTTAAATTAATCGTTTACAAT
>ENA-OPCY01000007-OPCY01000007.1-human-gut-metagenome-genome-assembly--contig:-NODE-7-length-191415-cov-8.399760_pt1 | contig 191415 bp, 192 predicted proteins | sample MGYA00241568_ERZ501487 | MGnify/ENA primary metagenome ERZ501487 (study PRJEB25962, sample SAMEA2042574) | human gut metagenome | biome: human gut; feature: human-associated habitat; material: faeces... | reverse complement strand
GGGATAAACGCTGAAGGCATCTAAGCGTGAAGCCCCCCTCAAGATGAGATATCCCAACAAATGTTGTAAGACCCCTTAGAGAGTATGAGGTAGATAGGAAAGAGGTGTAAGCACAGTAATGTGTTCAGCTGACTTTTACTAATCGGTCGAGGGCTTATCCAGAAGGCAGGAGACGGAAGTCTGAAAAGAGAGATAAGAAGTTCAATGTTCGGTTTTGAAGGCACAAGCCGTGAAAGAGCAGAATATCTGCTCTTTTTTGTTTTTAAAATATCCCGGAAATCCGTTTGGTCAGGACTCCGGGATATTGACTGGTTAGGTCAGCAACAATTATTTATTCGCAGGTAGCGGAAGTATCAAAACCGGGATTGAAGGCATAGAAGTTACGGGAATTCAGCTTATCCTGTGTGATACGGAGCGCTTCACCAAATCTCTGGAAGTGCACAATTTCGCGTTCTCTTAGGAATTTGATGGGAGCCACTACATCCGGCTCTGTAATCAGGCGCAGGATATTGTCATAGGTCGAGCGGGCTTTCTGTTCCGCAGCCATATCCTCAAATAAATCGGTGATAATGTCGCCTTTACTTTGGAACTCACAGGCATTGAAGGGCACACCGCCAGCAGCCTGGGGCCAGATGCCGAGAGTGTGATCCGTGTAGTAAGGAGCAAAGCCACCGGCTTCGATTTCCTCCATGGAAAGGTTTCTTGTAAGCTGGTGTACAATGGCAGCCACCATTTCAAGGTGTGCCAATTCTTCTGTGCCGATATCCGTAAGCAGACCGGAAACTTCTTTATAGGGCATAGCGTAGCGCTGGGAGAGATAGCGCATGCTGGCGCCCATTTCCCCGTCGGGACCGCCGTACTGGGACATGATGACGGTGGCAAGTCTGGCATTTGGTTCCTTAATATTTACAGGAAATTGCAGTCTTTTTTCATAATTCCACATTATTTTCTACCTCCTTTGCAGGGCAGACATTCAGGGCCGGGACCTTCTTTTTCATAGTTGCTTTTCCAGGGAAGCGGGGCAAGTCCCCAGCTCCATTCCGCCGTATCGGAGGAAAAACTGGTCTGCAGTGGATAATATTTCTCTGAGAACTGCCTTGTTAAATCCATACGGATTTTATTGTAATGGTTAAAATAGGCAATGGCCTGTTTATCGAATGGATGCGTATCCAGATATTCCGAAAAATCCACCAGGGTAAAATCCAGGATACTGATGTCTTTTAACAGTTGTTCCATTTCGCTCTGCAGGTTGTTCATGAAGTCATCCTCCTTCCCGTGAAAGGCTTGTTTAATTCCGGAAAAATGGTTCCTGCCTGAAAGGCTTCTTCCAGATTTTCATAAATGGAAGTAAAATGCTGCCAGGGGACATATGCCATGGCAATAGGGTAGCGGTCTAAATATTCACCGTAGTTTGCATTCTGCATGGAAAAACCTCAAAATCATTTTCTATACTATATGAAAAGCAGGCTGGTAAGTTACCAATTGCTATTTGACAGATTATACGGTAAAGAGTATAATTTAGCGAAATTATGTGTTGGGAGAGAGATGTATGACACTTGCTGATGCAAAGAAAAATGAGGATTACCTGATCAAGGGATTATTTGTGGAGGAAGCGGTAACAAGGAGACTGCAGGCGCTGGGCTTAAATGACGGTGTGAAGATCAGCGTACTTAACAGGAAAAGAAAAGGGGCTCTGATTATCAGGGTGAGAGGAACAAGACTGGCGCTCGGAAGACATCTTTCTTCCAATATAGAGGTAGAGGAGGTCTCAGGTCATGAAGCATGAGATTAAAGTTGCCTGTGTAGGGAACCCCAATTGTGGGAAAACGACCTTATTTAATGCTTTGACAGGCTCTAAATTAAAGGTCGCAAACTGGCCGGGGGTTACTGTGGAAAAGGTAGAGGGACATACGACCTATGAAGATACGGAAATTGATCTGATAGACACCCCCGGAATTTATTCCCTGACCTGTTATACGATTGAGGAAAAGGTAACCAGAAAATGTGTTATGGATGATGATATAGATGTCATTATTAACGTTGTGGATGCTTCTTCCTTAGAGCGAAATCTGTATCTGACGTTACAGCTTTTAGAGCTTGGAAAACCGGTGGTGCTGGCTCTTAACATGATGGATATTGTGCAGGAAAGGGGAATGGAGCTGGATTTACACAGACTGCCGGAAATGCTGGGAGATATTCCCACAGTGCCGGTTTCCGCAGCCAGACGGACAGGGCTGGACATTCTTCTGCACGCCGTGATTCATCATTACGAGGAGCAGAAAAATGCAGAATACATTTTGCAGTATCCGGAGGAAATAGAAAATAAAATTGCCAAGTTAGAGGTTATGATGGAGGCTCATTATCCTACACATTCCTCCAGAAGGTGGCATGCCATTAAGCTTTTGGAAAATGACGAAGAGGTCATGAAAGAACATCCGATCAATACAGTGGATGTTGTGGACAGAAGTTATGAAAAAGAAATTATCAACTGCAAATATCAGTACATAGAGTCCGTTGTAAGGGAAGTTCTTTTTTATAAAAATAAAAAAGCCGCAACAACGGACAAAATAGATAAACTGCTGACGAATGAGTGGCTGGGACTGCCCATGTTCCTCTGCATTATGGGTATCGTCTTTTTTATGACATTTATGGTAGGAGATTTGTTAAAGGGTGTTTTTGAGCAGGGCCTGGGACTGCTTTCGTCCGTTGTGCGGATGGGGCTTCTTAAGGTGCATACGGCCGGCTGGCTGGTTTCTCTGATTGTGGACGGTATTATTAACGGTGTGGGCGGCATTCTGACCTTCCTGCCCAATATATTTATCTTATTTCTGGCGCTGGCTATTCTGGAAGACAGCGGTTATATGTCCCGAGTGGCATACGTGATGGATTCCATAATGGGGAAAGTAGGTCTGTCCGGAAAAGCCTTTCTTCCCATGATTTTAGGCTTTGGCTGCACCGTTCCCGCCATTATGGCAACGAGAGCCTTGGAAACGGAACATGACAGAAGAAAGACCATGATCATCACTCCCTTTATGTCCTGTTCCGCAAGATTACCCATTTACGTTATTTTTTCGGAAATTTTTTTCCCAAAATGTGCCGGACTGGTAGCATTCTCCTTCTATGTAGTCGGCATTTTTGTGGCAATTGTCACAGCTTTAATCATTAATAAGTTAGAAAAGGGCCATGAAAACGATTCTCTTCTGATAGAGCTTCCGGAATATAAAAGACCTAATGCCCGTACGGTGAGAATCTATGTCTGGAATAAGGTAAAGGATTATCTGACCAAAGCGGGAACCACTATTTTTATAGCATCCATTATCATATGGTTTATCTTAAATTTCGGAACAAAAGGAATGGTCAGCAATCCGGCAGACAGCTTTGGCGCCATAATCGGAAAATGGCTGGTACCGGTTCTTGCTCCGGCGGGACTTGGCATGTGGCAGATTGCGGTAGCGCTGATTTCCGGCATTTCGGCAAAGGAAGTAGTGGTGAGCAGCTTTTCTGTTTTGTTTGGAGTAACCAATGCCAACTCCGCTGACGGCATGGCAACCATTCTGGCAAACGTCCATGCACAGAATCCGGCATTCGGTCCCTTAAATGCATACTGTCTGATGCTGTTCTGCCTGCTTTATGTACCTTGTGTGGCATCCATAGCCACCATAAAAAAAGAGAGCGGATCGTTAAAATTTACACTGGGGCTGCTGGGATTCCAGATTTTAACGGCATGGGTTGTTTCTGTTCTGGTATTCCAGATCGGAAGTCTGTTTATAGGATAAACTATATGTGATAAAACTCTAACAAGAATACTTGATTTCCTGCTTTTTTTATGCTTTACTTATTTTGTAGTGTTTTTCGGCAAAAGTGCCGGATAAGCATAATTTTACCCCGAAAGGTATGAATGACATGAGCGATATGAGAGGAATCGATACCCAGGTGAGAAAGCGCCGCAGAAGAGTATTCAAAGAGGTGGCAAACCTGGCTTATACGTCCCAGAATTTAAAGGATGACTGCGAAGCACTTCCTTATAAAATCGTAGATTACGATACCACGGACTACCTGGATAGTGTATACCGTGACCGTGCTATTATAAGAGAACAAATCAGACTGGCAATGGGAATGTCCCTGCGTCCGGAAAACAGAGACAGACCCGGACATCTGACAGAAGGTATTGAAGAAAGCAATATTGATGAAAAATATTACGAACCGCCTCTTATGCAGGTGATTCCTTCTGCATGCAATGCCTGCCCCGTAAACCAGTTTGAAGTAACAGATACCTGTATGGGCTGTCTGGCTCATCCCTGCCGGGAAGTATGCCCGGTGGGCGCCATGACCATGGTAAACGGCAAGTCCTTTATCGATCAGGATAAATGCATCAAGTGCGGTAAGTGTAAGGCTGTATGCCCTTATGACGCAATCTCCCACAGAGAAAGACCCTGTAAGAAGGCATGCGGTATCAATGCCATTGAAAGCGACAAGCACGGCAGAGCAGTGATTAACGGCGATCTCTGTGTATCCTGCGGTCAGTGTATGGTAAGCTGTCCGTTCGGTGCCATTGCCGATAAATCCCAGATTTTCCAGCTCATCCGAGCACTGCAGTCGGGGCGCATGATTATTGCTCAGGTGGCACCGTCCTTTGCGGGACAGTTTGGTCCTAAAGTGACACCGGACATGTTTAAGACGGCGTTAAAGGAGCTTGGCTTTGCGGAAGTATATGAAACAGCAATCGGAGCTGATATGGGTTGTGTGGCGGAAGCAGAACACTATGTGCGTGAAGTGGCTACCGGCAAGCAGGCATTCGCCCTGACATCCTGTTGTCCTTCCTGGACCATGATGGCGAAAAACCTGTTCCCGGAAACCATTGACAAAATCAGCAACGAGCTGACTCCCATGGTGGCAACGGCGAGAGTGATTAAGGAAAAATATCCTGAGGCAAGCGTGGTATTTATCGGACCCTGTGCATCTAAGAAGTTAGAGGCATCCCGTACAACAGTACGTTCCGATGTGGACTTTGTCATTACTTTTGAAGAGCTTACCGGTATGTTTGAAGCCAAGGGCATTCTGGTAGAGGAAATTAAAGCCATGGATGAGCTTAATGGTGCAACGGCAGCCGGAAGAGGTTACGGCGTTGCAGGCGGTGTGGCAAGCGCCATTGAGAGCTGCATCAAAGAATATTATCCCGGTACCGCAGTTCATGTGGAGCATGCGGAAAGCCTGGCAGAGTGTAAAAAGATGCTGTTACTTGCCAAGGCAGGCAAGATGAACGGCTGTCTGATAGAAGGTATGGCGTGTCCCGGAGGCTGTGTAGCCGGTGCGGGTACGAACGTAGCCATCCCGCAGGCAAGCAGAGAGCTTGCAAAATTCAAGGCAGAAGCCGCACAGAAAATTCCTCCTCAGTAGGGTAGTTTTAGATAAGCGCAGCCCGTCTTCCGGTACAGAAAAGTGGGAAGCAGGCTTGCACTTTCTTTGAAAAAATCATACAATAAGAAAAGTGTGCGAAGATAACGCACAGCCGATACAGTGACAGAAAGGGAGAGTAAAATGACTAAAATCAGAACAAGGTACGCACCCAGCCCGACAGGTAAAATGCATGTGGGGAATCTGCGTTCCGCGTTATATGAATTTTTAATTGCAAAGCATGCAGGCGGAGATTTTATGCTCCGTATTGAGGATACCGACCAGGAAAGATATGTGGAAGGCGCTACGGAAATTATTTATCGTACCCTGGAAGAAGCAGGTATTACCCATGACGAAGGTCCTGATAAGGACGGTGGCTATGGTCCTTACGTGCAGAGTGAACGTATGAAGACCGGCATCTATATGAAGTATGCCAAGGAGCTGATTGAAAAGGGCGAGGCTTATTACTGCTTCTGCGATAAGGAAAGACTGGCTACCTTAAAGACAGAAATTGTGGAAGGCAAGGAAATCATGATTTATGACAAGCACTGCCTTTCCTTATCCAAAGAAGAAATCGAAAAGAATCTGCAGGAAGGTAAGCCTTTCGTCATCCGGCAGAACAACCCCACGGAAGGAACCACCACATTCCATGACGAGCTGTACGGAGACATTACGGTCAACAACAGTGAGCTGGATGACATGATTCTGATTAAATCCGACGGTTATCCCACCTACAATTTTGCAAACGTAGTGGATGACCATACCATGAACATTACCCATGTGGTAAGAGGCAACGAATACCTTTCCTCTTCCCCGAAGTATGTTCGTCTGTATGATGCTTTCGGCTGGCAGGTACCGGTTTATGTGCATCTGCCCCTGATTACGGACGAAAATCACAAGAAGCTTTCCAAGAGAAGCGGACATGCTTCCTTTGAAGACCTTTTAGCTCTTGGATTTTTACCGGAAGCCATTGTAAACTACATTGCTCTTTTGGGTTGGAGCCCCGAAGACAACCGGGAAATCTTTTCTCTGGACGAGCTTATCAAGGAGTTCGATTACCATAGAATTAATAAATCCCCGTCCGTATTTGACATTGTAAAGTTAAGATGGATGAACGGTGAATACCTAAAGGCAATGGATTTTGATAAGTTCTATGAAATGGCTGAACCTTACTTAAAGGAAGCGCTGGGAGAGGGCTTTGACTTAAAGAAGATTGCCGCTATGGTAAAAACACGTATCGAAGTATTTCCGGATATTGCCGGACAGGTTGATTTTTTCAAGGAACTGCCGGAATACAGCATTGACATGTATACCCACAAAAAGATGAAGACCAACGCAGAGTCTTCCTTAAAGGTATTAAAGGATATGCTCCCCATTCTGGAAGCACAGGGAGATTATTCCAACGATGCGCTGTATCAGACGCTTCTTGCTTATGTGGAAAAGGAGGGCGTTAAGAACGGCTATGTAATGTGGCCCATCCGTACCGCCGTATCCGGTAAACAGATGACTCCCGCAGGTGCAACCGAAATCATGGAAGTGCTTGGCAAGGAAGAAACCCTGAAACGTATTCGCAAAGGAATTGAAATGCTTGAAAATGCATAAAAACAGGTATCATAAAGAGCAGTGGGCTGCTCTGTGCCACTTGGACGGACCGGCGCTTGTCATAGCCGGTCCCGGAAGCGGCAAAACAACGACACTGCTGGGCAGGATTTCTTTTCTCATACAGGAAAAACACATTCCGCCGTCGCAGCTTTTAGTCATTACATACACAAAGGAAGCGGCAGCTTCCATGCAGAAACGATTTCTTACGGAAAATCCGGAGGGTGCTTCGGTAACATTCGGAACGTTTCATGCCATATTCTATCATATTCTGAAAACAGAGTATTCGTTGCAGACAGACTGTCTGTTATCCACGCAGGAGAAAAAATCTTACCTGCTTCCCATTTTGAAAAAATACGAAATTGATATCCGGCTTGCAGAGGAAATGCTGTATTTTATTACCATGCGCAAAAACGGGGAAAAGACAGCAGAAAAGCTTTCACTTTCCGTAGAGGAAGAAACAAAAGAGGCTGTGTTCCGGGAGTATGTCGCTGCGACAAGGAAAAACGGCAGGATTGATTTTGAGGATATGCTTCTTTTAACCAGGAAATTGTTTCGGGAAAGAGAGGACATTCTGGAAAAATGGCGGGAACGGTTCCGGTATATTCTGGTGGACGAATTTCAGGACACCAACCGCATCCAGTACGAACTGCTGCGGATGCTGGCGGCCCCGGGCAATCATATTTTTGCGGTAGGGGATGATGACCAGTCCATTTACGGCTTCCGGGGCGCAACACCTGCCATTTTAAGGCGCTTTCTTACGGATTATCCGGCGGCGGAAACATATTATCTACAGAATAATTATCGCTCGGGGAAGGAAATTGTGGGGATGGCAAACCGGATTATTTCCGAAAACAAGGACAGGCTTTTGAAAAAACCGGTGGCTATGGAGGAAGATACCGGGGATATCCGTATTAAAGCTTTTACGGAAGTCACGGAGGAGTACCGGTATTTTGCCGAAAGAATACGAAGCGTAAAAGAAGAAAACAGTAGTCTTGGTTTTGAGGATTTTGCAATCCTCTGCCGGACAAACCGGGAGGCAGAAAATGTCCGAGCAGTACTTGGTAAAGAAAACATTCCCTGCGCCTGCCGGAAGGGAAAAGAAGAAACGGAGGAAGGAAAGGAGGATATGCTGGCATACCTTCGGCTTTCGGAAGGAAAGGGCAGCCGGGCGGATTTTCTGCGGATTATGAATAAGCCGGACAGAGGATTGAGCCGGGTCTGCATTCCGGAGGAAGAGGTGGACTTTATCCGTATGGAACGGTGGTGTCTGGAGCTAAAGGATGAGGCGGGCGCCGGAAAAATCCGGACACTTCGTAAGCAGCTTCAGACCTTACGGAAAATGCCGGAAGAACTAAAAATATCCTATATTCAAAAGGGAATAGGATATGAAAGGTACATGGGGAAAAAACCGCCGGATACCGCGAAAGACGGCGTACAGGTGCTTACCATGCATGCGGCAAAGGGACTGGAATTTTATTATGTGGGCATTCCCAACGTGCAGGAAGGACGCATACCTTACGGGAAAATGCTTTCCGGGAAACAGGAGGACGAGGAGAGACGGCTTTTTTATGTGGCAGTAACAAGAGCAAAAAAAATCCTGGACATCCTGTACCTGAAAGGTACGAAGGAGCGTCCGGGACTTCTTTCACGTTTTTTAAGAAACGAAGGTTATTCTTCGGAAGGATCTACCAGTTCATCAAATTCCTGATCATCCAGATATTCGTCGAAAGCATCGGAAACCTTTTCGTATTCCTCATCGCTTTCAATATAGATGAGCTCGGGCTCAGCATTGGCATCATCGGGGTCTTCCTTGTAGCCGTAGAACCAAACTTCTCCGTCTTCGTTTTCTCCGTTCTCATCCAGGGGGAGAAGTACGATATAATCCTTGTTCTCCACTGTCAGGATGGTGATGACAGCGCATTCTACTTCGCCGTCGTCAAGCTCTAAAGTGACGGTCATTTCTTCATCTGCAAAATTATTATCAGCCATAGGGGTATCCTTTCTGTTTTTTCTTTATTATAGCTTTTCCCGTAAATTCTGTAAATATATTTTTATTTAGTAGCAATGACCAAAGAAACTGTGTTATAATGCTTAAAGTGGTTATGCAAAGGAAACTTACAGAGCATACATAATCGGAAAGCGGCAGGTAACCAATTTGACAATATGCGTAAAGAGAGGAGTTCCCTACCCGTTGGGGGCTCACAGAATAAAAGATACCGTTTATTTTTCATATATTACGGAAAAAGAAGAAGCAGGAGTTATCCTGTATGATACTACCGGACAGCAGGAGAAACTCCGCATTGCCTTCCCGACGGATTATGCCGTTGGCACGATACGCTGCATGGCTGTGGAGGGGCTTCCCGCAAAAGATTTGATTTACAGCTTTTACGAAGACGGACAGGCGGTTACGGATGAGAGGAGCAGATGCTTCTTAAACTGCCGCAAATACGGAGAAGAGGCGGAAAACGAGCTGCTTCCCGCGGTGCTTTCTTACCGGGAATACGACTGGGAGGACGATACGTTTCCCAAGCTTGCCTATGAGGACAGTATTGTTTACTGCATGCATGTGAGAGGGTTTACCAGACATGCTTCTTCCGGCGTAAAAGGGAAGGGCACCTTCCTCGGCATTCAGGAAAAAATTCCGTATCTGAAGGAACTGGGTGTGACGACTCTGGAGTTGCAGCCGGTTTACGAATTTCCCGAGATAGAAATCTTAAAGCCCACAGAAACCATTCATCTGGATACAGAGGAAAAAAGACCGGAACGGCTGCATTACTGGGGCTACATCAAGGGCTGCTATTACAGTCCGAAAAGTGCGTATGCCTATAGCAGGGATGCGGCAACGGAGTTAAAAAATCTGATAAAAGAGCTTCATAAAAACAATATGGAAGTTATCCTGCAGTTTTATTTTACGCAGGATATTTTAAGCACGGAAATAGCGGAGATTTTACGGTTTTGGGTGATGGAGTACCATGTGGACGGGTTCCACTTAAAGGGGAAAAACATTGACCCTGCCCTGCTATCCTTAGAGCCGGCATTGGCTGCCAGCAAGCTCTGGTATTACGGTTTCCCGGACAGGGAAGTAAAGGACGGTAAGCGTTTTTTGGCTGAATATAAGGATGATTTCCGCAATGATTCAAGAAGGTTCTTAAAGGGTGATGAGGGCATGATTCCCGTCATGATGCACTATTTCAGAGCCAATTCTCCTTACCGGGGTGTGATCAACTATCTGACAAATTACGATGGATTTACCCTTATGGACCTGGTTTCCTATGATAGGAAGCACAACGAAGACAACAACGAAAACAATCAGGACGGCACGGACAGCAACTTCAGCTGGAACTGCGGACAGGAAGGACCCAGCCGGAAGAAAACAATTGTTTCCCTGCGACTGCAGCAGATTAAAAATGCCCTGCTCATGCTTTTCTTAGCACAGGGTACACCCCTTATTTTCATGGGGGATGAGTTCGGAAACTCCCAGAAGGGCAACAACAATCCCTACTGTCAGGACAACGATACCACATGGTTAAACTGGAAGAACTTAAACAGCAACAAAGAGATTTTTTCTTTTATGAAAAAGCTGATTGCTTTCCGCAAGGAGCATGGGGAGCTGCATCAGAAAATGCCTTTGCGTATGATGGATTACAAGTCCTGCGGTTATCCGGATTTATCCTATCACGGAGAGTTCCCGTGGAAGCCGGATACCACGGCGTATAGCAGACAGCTTGGCATGATGTACTGTGGCAGATACGGTGAGGAAGAGACGGAAAAGCAGGATGAATTCCTGTATGTAGCCTACAATCTCCACTGGGAACCCCATGAATTTGCTCTGCCAAGGCTGCCGAAGGACAAGAAGTGGAAGGCGGTTCTGTCTTCCGTAAGCCTTGCACAGAAGGAGACACAGAAGCTTGCCGGTAAAGAGGCGGCAGAAGAGAGTAAAAAGGATATGGAGGCAGATGCGGCAAAGGATGCGGACAGCCGGGATAAGAACGGACTGGATACGGTTTCCGTGCAAATTCCGCCCCGCTGCATATGCGTTTTCTGTTCCGAGGCATAGCTGCACAGGGACAGGGGTATCCGGAGGAGAGTATTAAAAAATGCATGTGCTTGCACATTTTAAGACGATAACATATCACAAATATCTGGTGATGAAGGGCTGCTTTGCGGTCGGGCTTTACAGGCAGGGACTCCTGCACGATATGTCAAAATACAGTCCGACGGAATTTTTAGTGGGCGCCATTTATTATCAGGGGGACAGAAGCCCCAACAATGCGGAACGTGAGTACAGGGGATATTCCTCTTCCTGGCTGCATCACAAGGGCCGTAACAAGCATCATTACGAATACTGGGTAGATTATGCCAGAAGTGAGACAGGACACGTTACAGAGCCCGTCAGGATGCCCAGAAGATATGTGGCGGAAATGGTGATGGACCGGATTGCCGCCAGCAAGGTATACCTGAAGGACAAATACACGGACGATGCCGCCCTGCAGTATTATCTGGCGGGTATTGGCGGCATGATGATGCATCCCTCTACCAAGAAGCATCTGGAGAAGCTGCTCCGTATGCTGGCAAAGGAAGGAGAGGCAAAGACCTTTGCCTATATTAAAAACGTTTATTTAAAGAAGTAAAAGGCACCATCCCGGGATAAAAGAATATACTACACTAAACGAATATGAAAAAGAGATTTCTATGTGTAATGTAATTATTCTGTTTCTTTTATTATGTAACGGCTGCGGAAACAGTTCCTGCGGTAACAGTTCATGCGGTAATAATACCTGCGGCAGAGACAACAGATGCTGCATGACCGGTTGCGGTACTGACAACAGTCAGGGATGCGACAATGTAATTCAGCCGAGGACAGCAGATTGCGGGTGTGACAGAGACAGGGACTGTGATTGTGACAGAGACAGGGATTGTGACAGGGACAGAAACCGTGACAGGGACTCTTCCATGACACCTCCGACCTGGGTAAGAAGTAATTACTCCAACGGCGACACCTGCAGTTGCACTGAGCAGTAGCAGAAAATAAGAAAACTGTTGATGGAAAATAAGCTTTTTATTGGAAATCAGCAGTTTTTTTATTTATTTGTCAAAATTGCTGGAAATTTTCAAAAAAATCGTTTATAATTATAAAAAATGTCCAACAAGACTTCTTAGTGAGGAAGGAGAAAAGGTATGGTTGAAAATATACTGGGAAATTATCTTGTAAAAACGGGGAAAATTACAGATGAACAGTTACAGGCTGTTATTCAGAAAGAGGACGAAACACGTGTAAAGATGGGACTTTTGGCTGTATCCGAGGGAATTCTTACCATTGATCAGGCAGATTACATAAACGGACTGCAGGCGACTATGGACAAGCGCTTCGGTGACATTGCCGTAGAAAAGGGATTTTTGACAGAGGATCAGATTTCCAATCTGTTGAAGAAGCAGGGCAATGCTTATCTTACTTTTGCACAGACACTGGTAAATGAAAATCTGTTGAGCATGCAGGAACTTGAAAATATGCTGGACGGTTTTCAGGAAGAGTACGGATTTACCAAATCCGATATGGAAGACTTAAGAAGCGATGAACCGGAAAGAATTGTACCGCTGTTTTTACCTCCGGAAGCTCTGTGCTTCAGGGAAATCGCGGGTGTTATGGTGAGAACCCTTATCCGCTGCGTGGACAAGCATGTATATCTTGACAAAGCGGAATGCATCGATTTGTTACAGATTAAGAAAGCTGTTATCCAGAAGATGGAAGCGTTCTCCTCTCCGGTAGAGGGCTTAAAGGAACTGGAAACCGGTTTCGCGGAAGAGAACGGGGGACTGTTTACCATGGCAGCTTCCTTCTGCAAGGCAGATGATTTAACAGACGAAGACATGCTGGACGGTGCCGGTGAAATGTTAAATTGTATCAACGGCCTGTATGTTTCCGGCTTAAGCAGAAATGGTGTGGAATGTGAACTGCTTCCTCCAGTTTTAATGGATAAGGAAACCGAACTGCAGGATGTTATGATTTGCAAAATTCCGGTTTGCCTGCATGACAGGAAATGTGAGTTCATTATGATTGGACGCAAATAGGAGGAGAGAGATATGGCAAAGATTTTACTGATAGACGATTCTAAAATGTCCAGAAAAATGCTTCGTACCATTTTAGAAGGTATGGGACATGAAATAGTAGGAGAGGCCGCTGACGGTGTTGAAGGCTTAAGTTTATACAAGGAGCTGCATCCCGATATCACCACCATGGACATTACCATGCCGCAGAAGGACGGTATTGCCTGCTTAAAGGAAATCAAGGAGTTTGATGCGGATGCCAAGGTTATCATGATTACCGCAGCAGGTCAGTCCAGCAAGCTGATGGAAGCTCTGAAGCTGGGAGCAAAAGAATTTATCTGCAAGCCCTATGAACCGGAGCAGATTATCAACGCCATCAAGGAAGTGGAGAAATAAGCATCAGAAAATTAAACACTTAAAAAACGAGCTGTTGTAAGTTTCCTTACAGCAGCTCGTTTTAATTCATGACAATAGAATGTTCGCAGAGCGTGCATTCTATTGTTTACCGGTTTAAGCCGGATAACAATTTTACTTGGATTTGATTTCCTTCCACAGGTCGTTGTAAAGGGCGTCGGCATCGTCACCTAAGTAGGAGAAGGTTTCCAGACCGTCATACTGTGACAAATCCGGGAAAGCAATTTTGGAATTGCGGATGTCATCGTCCTCGATTAAAGCCTGGGCAGCCGTATTGGGGGTGGAGTAGGTGATGTAGTCAAAGTTCAGTAAGGCGATATCACCACGGCACATAAAGTCGATGAACTTTTCTGCATTTTCCACGTTTTCCGCATTCTTGGGAATAACCCAGCCGTCAATCCAGACATTGGTGCCTTCTTTGGGAATGACATATTCAAGGTCGGGGTTTTCACGCTGTGTAAAGATGGCTTCACCGGAGTAAATAACGCCGAGAGCGGCTTCGTTGCCAATCATTTTATCTCTGACCTGGTCGATGACATAAGCCTGTACCAGAGGCTTCTGCTGGATTAACAAATCCTTTGCCTCGTTTAATTCTTTTTCGTCCGTACTGTTCATGGAGTAGCCGAGAGATTTTAAGCCAACCATGAAAAGGTCTCTGACGGAGTCCTGCATGAGAATGCTGTCGGCATATTTTTCATCCCAGAGAATGGACCAGCTTGTAACCGGCTCATCCACCATGGTCTTGTTGTAAAGAATACCGACGGTGCCCCAGCAGTAGGGTACGGCATAACGGTTGCCGGGGTCAAAGGCTTCGGACTGCTCGTAATACTGGGCACCGATGTTAGCCTTGGCATTGGGAATGTTGTCCCAGTTTAATTCCTGCAGCAGGTCGTTATCAATCATTTTCTGAATCATGTAATCGGAAGGACATACCACGTCATAGTTGGAAGCACCGGCTTCTACCTTGGGATACATGGTTTCGTTGGTATCGAACTCATCGTAGATGACCTGGATACCGGTTTCTTTTTCAAACATGTCTAAGGTTTCAGGGTCGATGTATTCGCCCCAGTTGTACACATAGACTTTTCCGTTGGGATATTTGTCTGCAGAACCGCAGCCGGATAACAGAGCGGCAGTCATGCAGGTGCAAAGTCCCAAAGCAATCAGTTTTTTCATAATTGCACTCCTCCTGTCGTGTAAAATAAAATTACTTTGCAGATTTTTCCCTTGGCGTATGGTTTACCAGCAACAGAAGTAACAGTACCACAACAAAGATAATTGTGGAAAGGGCATACATTTCAGGCTTGATTCCCTTTTTGACCTCAGTGTAAATCTTCGTAGATAATGTATCAATTCCCGGACCTTTTGTAAAGTGGGTAATGATAAAATCATCCAAAGACATGGTAAATGCCATTAAAAAGCCGGATAAAATGCCGGGCAGGATATCGGGAAAGGTAACCTTGAAGAAAGCCTGGAGCTGGGTAGCACCAAGGTCTAAGGCTGCCTCGTAGGTACTGGGGTTTAACTGTTTCATGCGGGGCTGCACACTTAAAATCACGTAGGGGATATTAAAGGTAATGTGCGCTAAAAGGATGGTCAGAAAACCGAATTTCATGCCCAGCACGATAAAGAGAAGCATCAGGGAAATACCGGTCACGATTTCCGCATTTAACATAGGAATATTGGTGATGCCCATGATGATGGTGCGGTTTCTTTTTTTCATATACTGCATGGCCAGACAGGCAACGGTGCCGATGACTGTCGCAATCAGGGAAGAGAGCAGCGCAATGGAGAGAGTGTTCCAGAGAGCCTGAAGGATTTCAGCATTCTGAAAAAGCTGCTTATACCATTTCAAGGTAAAGCCTCCCCATTTGGCACGGGATTTGCTGGCATTGAAGGACAGAAACATCAGTGTCACAATCGGGGCATAAAGGAAAATGAATATCAGGGTAATGTATATCTTACGTGCCACGTTTCTCATAATGCATTTGCCTCCCCTTCTTTATCAAAGATAGCGGAAAGAACCATGTTCACAATAATAAAAAGCATGAGAACCATGGAAAGTCCGCTGCCTAAGTGCCAGTTGCCGGTCTGGGTAAATTCCTGCTCGATGACATTACCGATCAGCAGAATCTTGCTTCCACCAAGGAGAGTGGAAATAACAAAGGTGGTAAGCGCCGGTACAAATACCATGGTGATGCCGCTGATGACTCCCGGTAAGCTTAACGGAAGCGTAATCTTAAAGAAGGTGTGCACGGAGTTGGCACCCAGGTCCCTTGCTGCATTGATAACGTTCTGGTCAATCTTGGTAAGGGAATTGTAAATGGGCAGTACCATGAAAGGCAGGAAATTGTATACCATACCTAAGATAATAGCCCCCGGTGTGTTAATCAGGTTTAAGGACGGCAGATGCAGGAAGGAAAGAACCGAGTTGATAACACCGTTCTTTTCAAGCAGGGTCTGCCATGCCATGGTGCGCAGAAGAAAATTCATCCACATGGGAAGAATAAAAATCAACACAATAAAAGAATGAGTATTTACTTCCATACGTGCCAGAATCATGGCTAAAGGGTATGCCAGCAAAAGACATACCACCGTGGCAATGAGCGAAAGCAGAATGGAAATCCTGAGTGCCTTGAAATGCTCCGGTGTGGCAATGGCTAAAATATTTTCCAGTGTAAAAGCGCCGGTCTTGTCGGTGAAACCGTAGTAGAATACCATAGCCAAAGGAATTAAGATAAATGCCGCACACCAGAACAGGTAGGGAAGTGACAACATTTTTTTATTCATTTGTTTTTGCCGCCTCCTCATCTTCAGATTCCGGTTTGTTCATAATCTGGATGTTGAAAGGGTCCACTTTGATGCCGACCGGTGTGCCAACAGGGAACATACGGGTGGAGTGAACCAGCCACTCGAATCCGTTTGCCTGTACCTCCATTTCGTAATGAACGCCCTTGAAAATCAGGTGGGTAACCACTCCGTTTATGATGCCTTCTTCCGGCACAGTAAGCTCTACATCCTCAGGACGGATAACCACGTCAACCGGCCTGTTTTCACCGAAGCCTTCGTCAACACAGTCGAACCGGGCGCCTAAAATCTCAACCAGACGGTCGCGTATCATGGTAGCGCCGATGATATTGCTGTCGCCGATGAAGTCAGCCACGAATGCATTTTCCGGCTCGTTGTAAATGCGTTCCGGAGAGCCGATCTGCTGGATATAGCCTTGGTTCATGACCACGATGGTATCGGACATGGTAAGAGCCTCCTCCTGGTCGTGGGTGACATAAATAAAGGTAATGCCCAGTTCGTTTTTCAGACGGATCAATTCGTACTGCATGTCCTGGCGCAGCTTTAAATCCAGTGCGCCCAGAGGCTCATCCAGAAGTAGCAGCTTGGGTTCGTTTACAATTGCACGGGCAATGGCAATACGCTGCTGCTGGCCGCCGGAAAGAGAGTCCGGCATACGGTTTTCATAGCCGTCTAAGTTTACTAACTTCAGGGCATATTTGATTTTATCCTGAATATAGGATTTGGATTTATTTTTGATTTTTAAGCCGAAAGCAATGTTCTCCGCAATGGTCATATGTGTAAAAAGGGCATACTTCTGGAAAACAGTGTTCAACTGTCTTTTATTTGGCGGAAGGTTGGTAATGTCCTGATTTTTAAAGACAACACGACCGGTATCGGGCTGCTCAAAACCGCCTAAGATACGCAGAGTCGTAGTTTTGCCGCAGCCGGAGGGACCCAGCAGGGTCAAAAATTCATTTTCTCTGATATAGAGATTCAAATCGTCCAGAATTAACTGACCGTCATAGGATTTGGAGATATGTTCCAGATTTACCAGTACGTCTTTCATGTTTGTCATACCTTTCCGCGTAAAATAAAAAATGGAAACTGTGTCGAAAATTGTTCACAGTTTCGATTTATTATATAAAGAAACCATAAAAAAAGCAATGTATATTTTTGTGCAAAACCTTTTATTTCTCATGGATTTTACAAATATTTTTTTGGTAAAAAGCACAAAAAAGGTAAATGTTTGAAGAAGGCGTGCCGATATATATTTCGTAACGGAAAAAAAGGCAAACGGAGTTGCCGGAAACGATCAAGGAGGAAGAGAAAATGAGTGTAAGTGCAGTAACAAGCAACACGGCATCTGTTTACGGAACCGAGTATTCCACAAGTGCGAAGAAAGCAGAAACCGAAAAGAAAGAAGAAACTGCCGGTGCCGTATATGAGACATCCGAAAAGAAAGAAGAAAAGGCTACTTATTCCATTAACAAAATGAGCGCAGCCGACAGAGCCAGCCTGGTATCCCAGTTGAAGGCAGATGCGGAAGCAAGACAGAGCCAGTTCGTATCTATGGTGCAGAAGATGATGTCCGAGCAGACCAATGCTTACGGACAGGCCAACGATATCTGGTCATTCTTAGCAAGCGGTAAATTTACCGTGGACCCGGCTACCAAGCTGCAGGCACAGCAGGATATTGCAGAAGACGGCTACTACGGCGTAGAACAGACCGCATCCCGTATTTTTGACTTTGCAAGCGCTCTGGCAGGGGACGACGAAGAAGCCATGAAAAAAATGCAGGCAGCTTTTGAAAAGGGCTTTGCACAGGCTGAAAAGACCTGGGGCGGCAAGCTTCCCGACATTTCCTATCAGACCAAGGATGCTGTCAGCAAGAAGTTTGAAGACTATTATAAGTCCAAAGGCACTTCCCAAACGGAAGAATAAGTACTTTGGAGAACCGACAGGGTTTCCGGTAATAGAAGAATAAGAAATAAAAATGCTGCAGGTTTCTGCAGCATTTTTTATCGGGAAAATTTTAGAAAATGAACATTATTTCTTATAAAAGTCCGTCAGATAGGAAAGACGGGCGCTCATGTTGACCATCATGGCATCTAAAACGGTGATGGCTGCCATGGACTCCATAACCACTACGGCACGCGGTACAATAATGGGGTCGTGTCTGCCTTTGATGGCAACTTCGATTTCTTCTCCGGAGGTGTTCACGGTGTGCTGCTTCGTAAAAATAGAAGGAGTGGGCTTTACATGGGCACGTAGCAGAATGGGAAAGCCGTCGCTCATGCCGCCGAGGATGCCTCCGGCATGGTTGGTTTCTTTGACTATATGACCGTTCTGGCTGCAGAACGCATCATTGTTCTGACTGCCGGTGGAATGGGAAACCAGAATGCCGTCTCCGATTTCCACGGCTTTTACGGCGCCGATGGAAGCAATAGCCTTGCAGAGGTTGGCGGAAAGCTTTTCAAAAACAGGGTCGCCGATACCGGCAGGCATGCCTTCGATCAGACATTCCATGACACCGCCGGAGGAGTCCTTTTCCTGCATCAGTCCTTTTAAGTAGTGCTCCGCTTTTTCGGAAGCCTCCCTGTCAGGCATGGCAGTCGGGGTTTCTAAAATGGCTTGTTTGTCAAAATGGGAAAGGTCTGCGGAAACGGGACCGATGGAGAGGGTGTAAGCGGTCACGGTAATGCCCATTTCCTTTAATATCTTCATGGCTACGGCGCCTGCCGCCACACGGCCGATGGTTTCCCTGCCGGAGGAGCGTCCGCCGCCGCGGTAGTCGCGGAAGCCGTATTTTTCGTCAAAAGTATAATCGGCGTGACCGGGACGGTAGTAGGAAGCAATCTCGCTGTAGTCGGCAGAACGCTGGGATGTGTTGCGGACCATGAGGCTTATGGGCGTGCCGGTGGTTTTGCCGTCAAATACGCCGGAGAGAATTTCCACGGTATCGTCCTCTTTACGGGGGGTGGCGATCCTGCTTTGACCGGGCTTGCGTCTGTCAAGGTAGGGCTGGATATCTGCTTCGGATAAGGGAAGACCTGCGGGACAGCCGTCGATGACGACACCTAAGGCTTTGCCGTGGGACTCTCCCCAGGTTGTTATTTTAAATAAAGTACCGTATGTGGAACCTGCCATAATATAAATTCCTTTCCGTTTCAGAAGGTATCTTTGAAAATACCGATACCGGATTTCTTTCTAAACTATACAATAAAATGCACAGGAAAGCAATTCGGAAAAAATAAGAAAAGAGGGTGCAAACACCGGGAAGATATGATACTATATTAAAATATAGGAAATGAGTGTCTGTTTACAGTGGGATGAAACATGAAAGAACGATTTGATGAAAAACTGATAAAAAAATGCAGGCGGATAAGCAGACGGCATAAATGGGCGGTGAAACCCGTTACCTGGTATATGCTGGCGGTTCTGTCCGTTTACCATACAGGCAGATGGATTGGCAGGAATGGCAAGCGTCTTTCCTGTGTGGGCTTGTTGCTGCTTTTTTTGACGGTGGGTAGCAGCTTTGCTGTGGTAAGGGGAGCGGAAAGCTCCCTGCAGGAGAAAAATCCCGAGGAAAACGGCATCCAGCTTACCGAAGAGCAGGAGATTGACTCGGGAGAAGTGGCTTCCATCGGTGCGGATACCATAGAAAAAACGGATGATGTGGCGCTCCTTGACGAAGAGGACCTGACACTGTATACACTGGATGAAATCCTTTCAAACAGCACGGTGCCGGAGGATTATGAGCAGATAAGGAAAGAAGAGGCTGAGGACAAAACAGGGCTTCCTTCCACCTATGAGGAAGCACAGGCAGACTGGCGGCTTCTGCTTGTCAATAAGCAGCATTCCATACCGGATGATTATGAGTTCCCGCTGGGCACCATTTCCGGCAGCATGCAGTGCGATGCCAGGGTGCTTGAACAGCTTCTTTTAATGATGCAGGCGGCGAAGGACGACGGCGTGGATCTGGTAATCTGTTCCCCGTACCGGGATTTCAACAGACAGACCTATCTGTTCAACCGGAAGATTACCCGCTATATGAATGCGGGCATGTCCTATATGGACGCCTACAAGGAAGCTTCCATTGCGGTGACGTCCCCCAATGCCAGCGAGCACAGACTGGGACTTGCCTTTGACTTTTACAGCAGCAGCTACCGTAACTTAAATGAAGGCTTTGCCGATACGGAGACCGGCAAATGGCTGAAGGAGCACAGCTATGAATACGGCTTTGTCCTGCGCTATCCGAAGGGCAAGGAATATATTACCGGCATTGAGTTTGAACCGTGGCATTTCCGCTATGTGGGCGTGGATGCCGCTACCTATATGACCACGCATGAACTGACATTAGAGGAATTTTGGGAGGAATATTGATGTATCGTATTTTAAAACAGGAAGGCCGTGCCAAAAGAGGAGAGCTTGAGACCGTTCACGGTACTGTGCAGACTCCGGTATTTATGAATGTAGGTACCGTGGCTGCCATTAAGGGAGCTGTTTCCACGGAGGATTTAGAGGGTATCGGAACCCAGATAGAGTTGTCCAATACCTACCATCTGCATGTGCGTCCCGGAGATAAAATTATAAAGGAACTGGGAGGTCTGCACAAGTTTATGTCCTGGAACAAGCCTATTCTTACGGACTCCGGCGGATTTCAGGTGTTTTCCCTGGCGGGGCTCCGTAAAATCAAAGAAGAGGGTGTTTATTTTAATTCCCATATAGACGGCAGGAAGATTTTTATGGGTCCGGAGGAGAGTATGCAGATACAGTCCAACTTAGCCTCCACCATTGCCATGGCATTTGACGAATGTCCCCCCGCTCTGGCAGAGAGAGGCTATGTGCAGCCTTCCGTGGACAGAACCACCCGCTGGCTGGCACGGTGCAAGGCGGAAATGCAGCGCTTAAACGGCTTAGAGGACACCATCAATAAAAACCAGCTTCTGTTCGGTATCAATCAGGGCGCCATTTATGCGGATATCCGTATCGAGCATGCCAAGAGGATTGCCGACATGGATCTGGACGGCTATGCCGTAGGAGGACTTGCCGTTGGGGAAAGCCACGAAGAGATGTACTACATTATAGAAGAAACGGTACCGTACCTGCCGAAGGACAAGCCTACCTACCTGATGGGTGTGGGGACACCCGCTAATATTCTGGAAGGTGTCGAAAGAGGCATAGATTTCTTTGACTGCGTTTATCCGTCCCGCAACGGCAGACACGGCCATGTATATACCAATCACGGAAAAATCAATCTGTTCAACGCCAGATACGAAAAGGATATGCGCCCCATTGAAGAGGGCTGCGCCTGCCCTGCCTGCCGCAGATACAGCAGAGCCTATATCAGACATCTCTTAAAGGCAAAAGAAATGCTCGGTATGCGTCTGTGCGTGTTGCACAATCTGTATTTCTACAACACCATGATGACGGAAATAAGGGATGCACTGGACGCAGGCGATTTTGCCGGATATAAGAAGAGAAAATTAGCAGGTATGGAAGCGGGAGCAGAGGATTAAGGCGTCCGCAGGGCAGCTTTCTGTAAATTTTTCATAAAATGCTTGCGGGAGTCCCGAAGTTTGTGTATCATGTTTTTTAGAACTTGCGGCATGTCCGCATAATATGCAGGAGGAATTATTGATGTTTAATCTTTATTTAACGGAAGCAGCGGCAGAAACCGCAACTACCGGCAACAGCACAATGAGTCTTATTATGACACTGGTTATGTACGGTATTTTCATTTTTGCACTCTGGTTTATTTTGTTCAGACCCCAGAAAAAGGAACAGAAGAGGCTGGCAGCACAGATTGCCGCTATGGAAATCGGTGACTGCGTACTGACCACATCCGGTTTTATCGGTATCGTTATCGATATTAACGGCGACACCGTTATCGTAGAGTTCGGCAACAACAAGAACTGCCGTATCCCTATGGAAAAGAGCGCTATCTGCCGTGTAGAGAAGCAGGGCGAGGCTCAGGCATAAGATAAATAACCGACCGGATTTTTCGGAAAACAGAGACCCGTGGTTTTATGGCCATGGGTCTTTTTGTGCGTATTTAAGCTGAAAAAACGGGGATTTCCTTAAAATCTGTGTATTGAATTTTCAGGCTGTTTACGGTATGATAAATGAGTATTTTTATACATTGATGAATAAGCAGTACAAAAGGAGAGAATGAGATGGGAGCAGAAAAAAACTTGAAAATCATCTGTATACCCGGTGACGGTATAGGCCCTGAAATTGTTGCCCAGGCTAAGAAAATTGTATCGAAGGCAGGAGAAAAATTCGGATTTACACCGATTTATACAGACATTTTAATGGGCGGTGCCTCCATAGATGTGCACGGTGTACCCCTTACGGATGAAGCCATTGCCACCGCAAAGGCAGCGGATGCCGTACTAATGGGATCTATCGGCGGAGATACCACAACCTCCCCCTGGTACAAGCTTCCTCCCGAAAAGAGACCTGAAGCAGGACTTTTGAAAATCAGAAAGGCATTGAACCTTTTTGCAAACTTACGTCCCGCTTATCTGTATCCGGAATTAGCCGGTGCGTGCCCCCTGAAAGAGGAAATTTCCAAGGCGGGCTTTGATATTATGATCATGAGAGAGCTTACCGGCGGTCTTTACTTCGGCGAAAGAAAGACCTATGAGGAAAACGGAGTCAGAACGGCGGTCGATACTCTTACATACAATGAAAACGAAATCAGAAGAATTGCCATAAAGGCATTTGAAATTGCAAGAAAGAGAAAGAAAAAGGTCACCAGCGTCGACAAGGCAAACGTGTTAGACTCCTCCAGACTGTGGAGAGCCGTTGTCATCGAAGTAGCAAAGGATTACCCGGATGTGACTCTGGAGCATATGCTGGTTGACAACTGCGCCATGCAGCTTGTAAAAGACCCGGCACAGTTTGACGTGATTTTAACGGAGAATATGTTCGGCGACATTCTTTCCGATGAAGCCAGCATGATTACCGGTTCCATCGGCATGCTTTCCAGCGCTTCCTTAAACGACACGAAATTCGGTCTTTACGAGCCCAGTCACGGTTCCGCACCGGATATTGCGGGCAAGGATATCGCAAACCCCATTGCCACCATATTAAGCGCTGCCATGATGTTACGTTACAGCTTCGATCTGGACGAGGCGGCGGCAGCCATTGAAAAGGCAGTGGAAACCGTACTGAAGGACGGTTTCCGTACCGGTGATATTATGGCGGACAGCTGCAAAAAAGTGGGATGTACCGAAATGGGCGATTTGATTGCCGAGAGAATATAGAATTTTGAGGAGGAAAATAAAATGAGAAGTGATTCTGTTATGAAGGGCACCAGCCAGGCACCCCACAGAAGTTTGTTCAATGCCCTGGGCTTTACCGAAGAAGAGAGAAACAGACCGTTAATCGGTATTGTCAGCTCCTACAATGAAATTGTACCCGGTCATATGAATCTGGATAAAATTGCGGAGGCTGTAAAGCTTGGCGTAGCCATGGCAGGCGGTACTCCCGTTGTATTCCCGGCAATCGCCGTCTGCGACGGTATCGCCATGGGACATATCGGCATGAAATACAGCCTGGTTACCAGGGACCTGATTGCCGACAGCACCGAATGTATGGCAATGGCACACGGATTTGACGGTCTGGTGTGCATTCCCAACTGCGACAAGAACGTGCCCGGTCTGTTAATGGCTGCGGCAAGATTAAATATTCCCACTGTTTTTGTTTCCGGCGGTCCTATGTTAGCCGGACATGTAAACGGCAAGAAGAGAAGCCTTTCCTCCATGTTTGAGGCAGTCGGCAGCGTGGCAGCCGGCACCATGAGCATGGACGAGCTCTGCGAATATGAGGAAAAGGTATGCCCGACCTGCGGATCCTGTTCCGGTATGTATACGGCAAACTCCATGAACTGTCTGACCGAAGCAATCGGTATGGGACTTAAGGGAAACGGCACCATCCCCGCCGTATATTCCGAAAGAATCCGTCTGGCAAAGCATGCCGGCATGAAGATTATGGAGCTTGTGGAGAAAAATATCAGACCCCGCGACATTATGACGGCGGAAGCATTCCGCAATGCCCTCATTGTGGATATGGCTTTGGGATGCTCCACCAACACCATGCTGCACCTTCCGGCGATTGCCCATGAAGCAGGTGTGGAACTGAATCTGGATATGGCAAACGAACTGTCCGCCATCACCCCGAACCTGTGCCACTTAGCCCCTGCAGGTCCTACCTACATGGAAGACTTAAACGAAGCAGGCGGTGTCTATGCCGTTATGAAAGAACTTTCCAAGAAGAACCTTCTGAACTTAGACCTGATTACCGTTACCGGTAAGACCGTTGGCGAAAATATCAAGGATGCTTACAACAAGAACCCCGAAGTTATCCGTCCTGTGGAAAATCCGTATTCCCAGACAGGCGGTATTGCCGTATTAAAGGGCAACCTGGCACCGGATTCCGGCGTGGTAAAGCGTTCCGCTGTTGTGCCTGAAATGATGGTACACGAAGGCCCGGCCAGAGTATTTGACTGTGAAGAGGATGCCATCGATGCTATCCGCGGCGGCAGGATTGTAGCGGGCGATGTAGTGGTTATCCGTTACGAAGGCCCCAAGGGAGGTCCCGGCATGAGAGAAATGTTAAATCCTACATCAGCTATTGCAGGTATGGGACTCGGTTCTTCCGTAGCCTTGATTACGGACGGACGTTTCTCCGGCGCATCCAGAGGCGCTTCCATCGGACATGTTTCTCCGGAAGCAGCGGTGGGCGGTCCCATTGCATTGGTAAAGGAAGGCGACATTATCAGCATCAATATCCCGGAAAACACACTGAATGTCAGAATTTCCGATGAGGAAATGGCTAAGAGACGTGCAGAATGGCAGCCGAGAGAACCCAAGGTAACCACAGGCTATCTGGCAAGATACCATGAGCTTGTTACCAGCGGCAACCGCGGCGCTATCCTGGAAATCAAGAAATAATACGGGACAAGGAGAAAAAAAGATGCAGCTTACAGGTTCAGAAATTGTAATTGAGTGTCTGAAAGAGCAGGGTGTGGATACCGTTTTCGGTTATCCCGGAGGCACGATCTTAAATATTTACGACGCATTATACAAACACAGTGATGAAATCACCCATATCCTCACTTCCCATGAGCAGGGCGCTGCCCATGCGGCGGACGGTTATGCCAGAGCCACCGGTAAGGTCGGTGTCTGTCTGGCTACCAGCGGACCGGGAGCTACCAACTTAGTAACCGGTATTGCCACCGCCTATATGGACTCCGTACCCATGGTAGCCATTACGGCAAATGTAAACCTGCCGTTACTGGGCAAGGATACTTTCCAGGAAGTGGATATTGCGGGTGTTACCATGCCGATTACGAAACACGGTTATATTGTAAAGGATATCCGCATTCTGGCGGATACTATCCGGAAAGCGTTTAAGATTGCAAAGTCCGGCAGACCCGGACCGGTACTGGTGGACATCACCAAGGATGTAACCGCCGCAACCTATGAATACACCCCGGAGAAACCGGAAGAAGCGGAAAAAATCAACCACTATACGAAAGAAGATTTGGAAAAAGCGGCAGAGCTTATCAATCAGGCAAAGAAGCCCTTTATTTACCTGGGCGGAGGCACCATTTTGTCCGGTGCTGCCAAGGAAGCAGCCGAGTTTGCGGAAAAGATTGACGCACCGGTATGCGATACCCTGATGGGTAAGGGCGGCTTTGACGGAACTGCCGAGCGTTATACCGGCATGATTGGTATGCACGGCACCAAGGCTTCCAATTTCGGCGTCAGCGAATGTGACCTTCTGATTGCATTGGGGGCGCGTTTCTCCGACCGTGTGATCGGAAATCCCGCAACCTTTGCCAAGAACGCCAAGGTTCTGCACATTGATATTGATGCGGCAGAAATCGATAAGAATATTCCGGCGTATGCCAGTGTAGTAGGCGATATGAAAGCCGTTCTTACGGATTTACTCCCCATGCTTGAGAAAAAAGAGCATAAAGAATGGATGGCACATATCAAAGAATTAAAAGAAAAATATCCCCTTAAGTACCACGAGGATGTTCTTTCCTGCCCGTACATCATGGAAGAAATCTATAAGGTGACGGAAGGAAAGGCAATCATTACTACGGATGTGGGGCAGCATCAGATGTGGGCGGCACAGTATTACAAATATACGGAGCCCAGAACCTTCCTGTCCTCCGGTGGTCTCGGTACCATGGGCTACGGACTGGGAGCCTGCATCGGCGCCAAGATGGGCAGACCGGATAAAATCTGTATTAATATCGGCGGTGACGGCTGCTTCCGTATGAATATGAACGAGCTGGCAACCGCAAGCCGTTACAAAATCCCCATTATCCAGGTGGTTATCAACAACCATGTACTGGGTATGGTGCGCCAGTGGCAGACTCTGTTTTACGGTCACAGATATTCCCAGACCGTGCTGGAGGATGCGGTGGACTTCTGTAAGGTGGCAGAGGGACTCGGCTGTACGGCAATCCGTATTACGAAAAAAGAAGAAGTGGAGCCGGCTCTGCACAGGGCGCTTGCCGCAGGCGGCCCGGTTGTGTTAGACTGCATGATACCCGAGGATGACAAGGTATTCCCCATGGTTCCTGCGGGAGCACCTATAAGTGATGCATTTGATGAGGATGACCTGAATAAGAAAAATGCATAATGAAGTAAAAAGAAATGCATAAAATGTACCATGAAGAAAAAGAATAAGTTTCCCGTAAAATCCCTATGCTTTTTTTGTATCTGCCTGCTTATATCCCTGTACTATATGACAGGGATATATTACAGGCAGAGTTTTGGCATGGGGAAATTTATTAATGGGGTTTATTGTACCGGAAAGTCAGTGGAAGAGATAAACAGCGAATTGACCGGGGAGTATAACGGCAGATCCTTTACCGTAACGGATTTATACGGAAATACCTATGAAATCCCGCTTTCTTCCGTAAATTATAAGGTTGACTATATGGGTCAACTTGAAATTGTCCAGAGCAGTCAATCAGTATTTCTGTGGGGAATAGAAGCCATTACCGGCGGAAATAAGAAGATTTCCCCGGAAATTTCTTTTTCCGAAGAGGCACTGCTTAAGGCTTTGGAGGAAAACGGTTTCTTTGCCAATAACCGGAAGGAACCGGTGCTGGAAATCCGGAAAGAACGGGCATATGTACTCTATGACGGCAGGAAGAATGCCCTGCAGGAAGAAAAAATGCGACAGGTTCTGACAGACAGTCTGCTTGCCGGTAACCTTTCCATAGATGTTTCGGAATGCTATGAGGATTTGCCCTATACGGCGGAAATGGAGGACACCCTTGCAGTTTGGAAAACGGTGGAAGCGTTCCAGAACCGCAGACTGACCTATGACATGGGAGACGGGGATGTAGTGCTGACACCGGAAATCACAGCGGAATTTTTAATCTGCAATGGTGGAATATTTGCCATGGAAAACGGCTGGCCAGTGGTAAACGAAGAGGGCATCACCGCTTTCGTGGACAGCCTGGCGGCGGAGTACGATACCTACGGCAAAACGCATTTCTTTCATGCCACGAGAGGGGAAGACATAGAAATAGAAGGAGGCACCTACGGCAACGAGCTGGACAGGGAAGCGGAAATCGCTTTCTTAAAAGATTACTTCGGCAGTGCGGACCTTCAAACATCCTTCTGGGAAGAGGCTTTTGCGGACGAAAACCTGCAGCCCGGGCAGGATGCCTTACAGAGCGGAAACGGAAAGCATATCCCTGCTTATAAGAAACAGGCGTATGTGAGAGGAAAGAAGGACCTGCTTACCACCTATGTGGAAGTGGATATGAGAGAACAGAAGCTGTATTATTATGAAGAAGGCGTCTTAAAGCTGGAAACGGATGTGGTAACCGGCAACATGAGCCGGAAGTGGGACACACCGGCGGGCGTGAATTATGTGTACGGCAAGCAGAAAAACCGCACCTTACGAGGCCCGGGATACGCCACACCGGTGAATTACTGGATGCCTGTCAACGGCAATATCGGTCTGCATGATGCTACCTGGCGGAGGGAATTCGGTGGGGAAATTTACTTAAAAAGCGGTTCCCACGGCTGCATTAATATGCCGAAGGACAAAGCGGGCGAGCTTTACGACATGGTGGTAATCGGCACACCCGTGGTAATGTTTTACTGATTTTGGAAAATAATTTATCCATGCAGTTGACTAAAGCGTCCGAAAAGTTTACAATAAGGAAATGCTGATGTGTATTTTTATACAGAAAGCCATTTACATAAAATGAGGAGGTAGTAACCGTGCGAGTTTACAATTTTTCAGCAGGTCCGGCAGTATTACCGGAAGAAGTGTTACAGGAAGCAGCAGATGAAATGTTAGATTATCAGGGCAGTGGCATGTCCGTGATGGAAATGAGCCATCGATCTAAAACCTATGAGAAAATCATCAAGGAAGCTGAAGCTGATTTAAGAGACCTGATGAATATTCCGGATAATTATAAAGTGCTCTTTTTACAGGGCGGTGCAAGTTCTCAGTTCGCCATGATTCCCATGAATCTGATGAAGAACAAGGTTGCTGATTATATTGTAACCGGTCAGTGGGCAAAGAAGGCATACCAGGAAGCAGGTATTTACGGCAAAGCCAACAAGATTGCATCCAGTGAAGACAAGACCTTCTCTTACATACCGGATTGCTCCGATTTACCCATCAGCGAAGATGCGGACTATGTTTATATCTGTGAAAACAATACCATTTACGGAACCAAGTTCAAGACCCTTCCCAATACCAAGGGTAAGCCCCTGGTAGCAGATGTGTCCTCCTGCTTCTTATCCGAGCCCGTGGACGTAACCAAATACGGTGTTATCTACGGCGGTGTCCAGAAGAACATCGGACCGGCAGGCGTGGTTATCGTTATCATCAGGGAAGACCTGATTACCGAGGATGTTCTGCCCGGCACACCGACCATGTTCAAGTATAAAATCCATGCAGACAACGGTTCCATGTACAACACACCGCCTGCATACGGCATTTATATCTGCGGCAAGGTATTCAAGTGGTTAAAGAAGCGCGGCGGCCTTGCAGCCATGAAGGAATATAACGAAAAGAAAGCCAAGGTTCTGTATGATTTCTTAGACGAAAGCAAGCTCTTCAAGGGCACTGTCAGAAAAGAAGACCGTTCCTTAATGAACGTTCCTTTCGTAACGGGAAGTGAAGAACTGGATGCCAAATTTGTAAAGGAAGCAACCGAAGCCGGCTTTGTCAACTTAAAGGGACACAGAACCGTCGGTGGTATGCGTGCAAGCATCTACAATGCAATGCCCATTGAAGGCGTGGAGAAGCTTGTAGAGTTCATGAAAGAATTTGAAAAAAACAATGCCTAATTGAGAAAGGTCTGGATAGAAAAATGTTTCAGTATTATTGCTTAAATCCCATTTCCAAAGTGGGTCTTGATAATTTCAGCACAGATTATGCAAAGACAGAGGATATTAACAGTGCGGAAGGTGTTCTCGTAAGAAGCGCTTCCATGCATGAGATGGAGCTTCCCGACAGCCTGCTTGCCGTAGCAAGAGCCGGAGCCGGTGTCAACAACATTCCTCTGGACAAATGTGCGGAAAAGGGTATCGTGGTATTTAACACACCCGGTGCCAATGCCAACGGCGTAAAAGAACTGGTTTTTGCGGGCATGCTGCTTGCAGCCAGAGATGTAGTAGGCGGTATCGAATGGGTAAAGGAAAATGCTTCCGATGAAAATATTGCAAAGACTGCCGAAAAAGAAAAGAAGAATTTTGCGGGTACCGAGCTTGCCGGCAAGAAATTAGGTGTAATCGGACTTGGAGCCATCGGTGTTAAGGTAGCTAATACTGCCAGACATTTCGGCATGGAGGTGTATGGCTACGACCCTTACCTTTCCGTAAATGCAGCATGGAGCTTAAGCAGAGATGTAAAGCATGTGCTGAATGTGGAAGAAATTTACAAAAACTGTGATTTTATTACCATTCATGTACCTCTGTTAGATTCCACAAAAGGTATGATCAACAAAGAAGCCATCGGTATGATGAAGGACGGCGTTATTCTCCTTAACTTTGCAAGAGACCTTCTGGCAAACGAGCAGGACGTGCTGGACGCCATTGAAAGCGGCAAGGTACGCAGGTATGTATCCGATTTCCCCAATGCCACCACAGCAGGCAAAAAGGGATGCATCGTCATTCCGCACCTGGGCGCTTCCACCGAAGAGTCCGAGGACAACTGTGCGGTAATGGCAGTACAGGAAATGATGGATTATCTGGAAAACGGCAACATCCGCAACAGTGTAAACTATCCCAACTGCGATATGGGCGTCTGCGCACAGGCAGGAAGAATTGCTATCTTCCACAAGAATATTGCCAACATGATCGGTAAGTTCACCTCCTGCTTAGGCGACAACGGCATCAACATTACCGATATGACCAACAAATCCAGAGGAGAAGTGGCTTATACCATGATTGATGTTGAGAGCACCCCTACCAGGGACATTGTGGACAGTCTCGGCGCAATTGACGGTGTATTCCGTGTAAGAGTAGTGAAATAAGGAAACGGTTATAAGCCATAGGCAGTACAAAACATGAAAAAGCAAAAACCTCAGGTACAAAAAGTACCTGAGGTTTTTTTTAGTTAAATAAAAAAGGATTGCCGTCGGGACCTATGCCGTCAATGCCTTTTAATACGGTATTGTTAGAAAGAAGAGCCGCCTCGCTCTGCAAATCCATATAGCGGACCAGCACGTCTTCTACGGAAACACCCTGTTCGGCAGCAATTTCCTCCATAATGGGACGGAGCTTGTCCAAAAGCTGCGCAGGCATCTGTACCTTTTGGGGACCCATGTCTTTTTTCAGGTTTTCTTTATATTTATTGATGCGGGATAAAAATTTTCTGTCATCTGCGGTCATTGATTTCACCTCTTTTCCACGATATTTTATCATACATTGTCTTGTGGTGTATAGGTATTTTTGCTAAAATAAAGGTATTAAACAGTAGGAGGAATGGCTGATGGCGACAATAAGACCTTTTGCGGCGCTGCGTCCTGCCGACGGTATGGCGGAGAAGATAGCGGCATTGCCGTATGATGTATATAACCGGAAAGAAGCAAAGGAGGCGGTGAAGGATGCACCTCATTCGTTTCTTAGGATTGACCGTGCGGAGACCACTCTGCCGGATGACGTGGATACCTATGATGAACGGGTGTACAAAAGAGCGAAGGAGCTTCTTACCGAACAGGTGGAGAAGGGCGAATATATAACAGAGGACAAGCCCTGTTTTTATCTGTATGAGCTTGTGATGAACGGCAGAAGCCAGACCGGTGTGGTAGGCTGTGCCTCCATTGACGACTATTGCAGCAATGTCATTAAAAAGCATGAAAATACCCGCGCGGATAAAGAGGAAGACCGTATCCGCCATGTGGATACCTTAAGCGCCCAGACCGGTCCCATCTTTCTGGCATACCGGGACAGAGCGGATTTGCAGGCGCTGATTAAAAAAGGAAAAGAAGAAAAGCCCCTTTATGATTTTACCGCAGAGGACGGCATTATCCACAGGGTATACCGGATTGCGGATGAGGGCATGCAGGAGGAAATAGCCCGGATTTTTAAGGAGATGGACAGCCTTTATATTGCGGACGGTCATCACAGGGCGGCTTCCGCTGTAAAGGTGGGCTTAAAAAGAAGAGCCGAACACCCGGATTACACCGGTGAAGAGGAGTTCAATTATTTTCTTTCCGTAGTGTTTCCTGACAGTGAACTGATGATTATGGACTACAATCGTGTGGTGAAGGACTTAAACGGTCTTACCCCGGAAGCATTTCTTTCCGCTGTTGAAAAATGCTTTACAGTGGAAGAAAAAGGCACGGAACCGGTGAAACCGGCAGAAAAAGGCGAAGTGGGCATGTATCTGGACGGAAAGGGATATCTTCTTACCGTAAAAGAAGAGTACCAAAGCGATGATCCTGTGAAGGGGCTGGATGTTTCCCTGCTGCAGGACTATCTGCTTTCTCCCATACTCGGTATCGGGGACCCCAAGACCGACAAACGGATAGATTTCGTGGGAGGCATCCGGGGACTGAAAGAGTTAAAGAAACGTACGGAAAGCGACTGCAGAGTGGCATTTTCCATGTATCCAACATCTATTGGGGAGCTGTTTTCCGTAGCGGATGCAGGACTGCTCATGCCGCCCAAATCCACATGGTTTGAGCCGAAGTTAAGAAGCGGACTGTTTATACATACTTTTTAGAATACTTACCTGGGAGGGGCAATATGACAAAGAAATTATATAAAATGATGAACTGGCCTGTGATAGAGGAGATTATTTATTCGGAGTCGCAGGACCCGCATGCAACATTGGGACCGCATGTACAGGGGAACGGCACACTGATTCAGGCATTTTTCCCGGGAGCACAAAAGGTGACCCTGCAGCTTACAAAGGATATGGCGGAAAAAGAAATGGAGCTTGCGGATGACGACGGATTTTTTGCAGTCTGGCTGCCTGTCAAGAATGTGGGAGCATACCGGTACATTGTGTCCTATGAAAACGGCAGTGTGGAAACCATGCAGGATGCCTATCGCCACGAATGTCTGATTACGGCGGAGGATGAGGAAAAATTCGCAATGGGCGTACATTATACGGTTTATGAAAAGTTAGGCGCCCATCCCTTGAACTTAGACGGAGAGGACGGCGTGTATTTTGCCGTGTGGGCACCGAATGCCCTGCGTGTGAGCACTGTGGGTGATTTCAATCATTGGGACGGCAGAGTGCACCAGATGAGAAAGCTTCCCAGCGGTATTTTTGAAATCTTTATCCCGGGCGTAAAGGCGGGGGATAACTACAAATACGAAATCAAACTGAAAACCGGACTGACGTATCTGAAAGCCGACCCTTACGGCAATGCGGCGCAGCTCCGCCCGGAAACGGCATCGGTGGTAGCGGATTTGCGGAACTTTAAGTGGGAAGATAAAGAGTTTATCAAAAAGAGAAAGACCTTCCAGAAGGAAAATGCGCCCATCAGTGTATACGAACTGTATCTGGGCAGCTTCCTTGCACCAAAGGATGAAGAAGAATATGCCAATTACCGGGAAATTGCGGACAAGCTGATTCCCTATGTAAAGGAAATGGGCTATACCCATGTGGAGCTGATGCCGGTTATGGAGCATCCCTTAGATGCATCCTGGGGCTATCAGGTTATCGGTTATTATGCGCCGACCGCCAGATACGGCACGCCCGAGGACTTCATGTATTTTGTGAACGAGCTGCACAAAGCGGGCATCGGCGTGATTCTGGACTGGGTACCGGCGCACTTCCCGCGAGATATTTACGGGCTGTCCTCCTTTGACGGCACCTGCCTGTACGAGAACCCGGACGAACAGAGACGTTCCCATCCGCACTGGGGTACCCTGGTATTTGACTACGGCAGACCGGAGGTTTCCAACTATCTGATTGCCAATGCACTGTTCTGGGTGGAAAAATTCCATGCGGACGGTATCCGTATGGATGCGGTGGCTTCCATGCTGTATCTGGATTACGGCAGAAATCCGGGCGAATGGACGGCAAATATTTACGGCGGCAATGAAAACTTAGAGGCAGTGGAGCTGATTAAGCACTTAAATTCCATGATGGGCAAGAGAAATCCCGGTGTATTGCGTATCGCGGAGGAAAGCACGGCATGGCCCATGGTAACGGGCAGCCTTGAAGACGGCGGACTGGGCTTTGATCTGAAGTGGAATATGGGCTGGATGAACGATTATCTGGATTATATCAAGTATGACCCGTATTTCAGAAGCCATCATCACAGCGAGCTGACCTTCAGCATGATTTATGCATACAGTGAGAAGTTCATGCTGGTATTCTCCCATGACGAAGCCGTACACGGCAAGTCCTCCATGCTGGGCAAAATGCCCGGGGAGCGGGAGCAGAAATTTGCCAACCTACGTCTGACCTATGCGTACATGTTCACCCATCCCGGCAGAAAGCTTTTATTTATGGGACAGGATATCGGCGAATTTTCCGAATGGAACGAGATGCGCCAGACGGAATGGGAGCTGTTAAAATATCCCGACCACAAGGGCATGGCGGCGCTGGTGAAAAAATTAAATGAACTCTACACCACAAAGCCCGCCCTGTATGAGTGGGATGACAAGCCGGAAGGCTTTGCCTGGATAAACAGCATAAACAGTACGGAAAATCTGCTCACCTTTCTGAGAAAAACCAGAAAGAAGGAAAGTCTTCTTGTGGTGGCGGCCAATTTCTCCGGCGTGGAAAAGCAGGTAAAAATCGGTGTGCCGTATGAAGGCAGCTACAAGGAAATTTTAAATACGGATGCAGAGGAATTCGGCGGCAGCGGCATGATAAACAAGCGCGCCAAGAGAGCGGTAAAGAAGGAATGGGACGACAGGCCCTACTCCGTATCCATTACACTGGCTCCTTTGTCCGTAAGTATTTTGGAGTTTCGTCCGGCAAATAAGACCGGAGAAAAAGACAGATAACAGAAAGGGTTGAACGGATATGAATACGATGACAGGAATTTTTCTTACCGCCACACTGGAAGATGAGTGGCAACAGGTTACGAAGCAGGCATCCGTTTTTGAAAAATTCTTTGAAACCCTGCCGGAAAAGGCGCTTTCTTTAGGTATCCGCATTGTGCTTGCCATCCTTGCCTTTATGATTGGAGCCCAGATTATCAAGTTAGTGCGCAGAATCGTAAAGAAGTCCATGACAAAGGCAAAAGCGGATGTGGGAGTCATCCAGTTTACGGACTCTTTTGTGAAAGTGGCATTATATATGCTTCTGGTATTCCTCATTGCGGGAAGCTTCGGCGTGGATGCCGCCAGCATCGTGGCAGTGCTCGGTTCCGCCGGTGTGGCAATCGGTCTTGCCATTCAGGGCAGTTTGTCCAACTTCGCAGGCGGCGTGCTGATTTTGCTTCTAAAGCCCTTTAAGGTGGGAGATTACATTGTGGAGGACAACAAGGGAAACGAGGGAACCGTAACGGAAATCCAGCTTTTTTACACCAAGCTTACCACCTATGACAATAAGGTGATTATTCTTCCCAACGGTACACTGGCAAATACCAGTATGACCAATGTGACGGAAAAAGCGAAGAGGCGTCTGGATGTGCCGGTGGGCGTTGCCTACGACACGGACTTAAGGGAAGCCAAGAAGGTGCTGACGGAGCTGTTGAAGGAAGACCCGGCTACCCTTAAAAAAGAAGAGATGTTTGTCTACGTGGACGAACTGGGCGACTCTGCAGTGAAGCTCTGCCTGCGCTGCTGGGTAAAGCAGGAGGACTACTGGCAGACCAGGTGGAGACTGACGGAACGGGTGAAATACACCCTGGACGAAGCCGGTATTTCCATTCCCTTCCCGCAGATTGACGTACATCAGAAATAAACAATAAAAGACTCCGGCGGACAGATGTCGGAGTTTTTGCAACAAAAAAAGATGCCAGAAAGCATCTTTTTTTAAGCTGAAAATGGGACTCGAACCCACGACCCCTTCATTACGAGTGAAGTGCTCTACCAACTGAGCTATTTCAGCAGAAATACAACAAAAATTATTATACTGGGTAAACGGAAAAAAAGCAACCACAAATTTTATGTAAACCGGAATTATTTGATTCCGGTTTTCTTTTTATAGAAGTGCTCGGCATAGCCGATGGATAGATACAGCCCCATGGCAATGAGGCAGAGAAGAATAACAGAGGTGATAACCATGTGCATCTGAAACACCTGGGAACCATAGATGATTAAATAGCCGAGTCCGCGTCTGGCAGCCAGAAATTCGCCGATAATGACGCCGACAAGGGCAAGACCGATGTTTACCTTCATAGTGCTTAAAACCGTAGGAATACTGGCGGGCAGAACCACTTTTGTAAAGGCATCCTTTTTACTGCCGCCGAGGGTGTAGATCAGGGTGATTTTTTCCGCATCCACGCTCTTAAAACCGGTATACAGGCTGATGATGGAGCCGAACACGGCAACGGAGATACCCGCAACCACGATGGTAAGACTGCCGGTGCCCAGCCATACGATAAAAAGAGGAGCAAGTGCGGATTTCGGCAGGCTGTTTAAGACAACCAGATACGGCTCGAGGATTTCTGAGATGCCCTCCGAGTACCAGAGCAGGGTGGCGGTCAGCATACCGAATAAAAATACAAGTAAAAAGCTGATAATGGTTTCATAGAGTGTGATGCCGATGTGGAGAAAGAGATTTTTTTCCGTAACCAGTTCCAACAGGCAGGAAAGCACCCGGGAGGGGCTGGAAAAGAAAAAGGCGTCTATCCGCTTAAGGTCGGCAGCAAGCTCCCAGACAGTTAAAAATAAGAGAAAAATCGTAAGGCGGCACAGGGTGATTTTATTGTGGTATCTTTTGTGCTCCTTCACATAGGCTTCCTGTGTGGAAAGCTGTGTGTGTGCGGATTCAGGTTTCATCTGTCATCGCCTCCCATAATAAATTGAAATAATATTTGAATTCAGGAGCATTTCTGGCAGCTAACGGGGTGTGGTCGGTCAGGGTAAGATGAATGGGAATGTCGAAGCGCACCGTAGTGGGACGGCTTCCTAAAATCAGTACCCGGTCGGCTAAACTGATGGCTTCGGAAAGGTCGTGGGTAATAAGCAGCGCGGTTTTCTTTTTGCTACGGATAATTTCGCAGATATCGGCGGAAACCATAAGTCTTGTCTGATAGTCTAAGGCACTGAAGGGTTCATCCAAAAGCAGAAGCTCCGGGTTTAAGGCAAGGGTACGGATTAAAGCGGCACGCTGTTTCATGCCGCCGGACAGTTCGCTGGGTTTTTTGTCCTTAAAGCGGTACAGACCGTAATCCTGCATCATCTGCAGGACGGCGGAGGTGTTTTCAGGCGTCCGACTGCCGGTGATTTCCAGTCCCAGCACGGCATTTTCGTAGACACTGCGCCATTCCAAAAGGTGGTCGCGCTGCAGCATATACCCGATTTTCGGCGATTTTCCGGAAATATCGTCCGAATGGAAAATGATTTCCCCGCTTTCCGGTCTTAAAAGCCCGTAGATAACGGACAGAAGAGTGGATTTTCCGCAGCCGCTGGGGCCTACCATGGCGACAAATTCACCGGAATTTATGGAGAAGCTGACATCCTTAAGCGCCGGTGTTTCCCCCTGCAGACTGTGGTAGGAATAACAGATATTTTTTGCTTCCAGCAGAGGCTTTGGCATAGCTATCATCCTCTTTGTTTTATTCTTATTTTATGTATGCAAAGGGAAAGGGTGTAAGGTTATTGCATAAAATACAAAATTATGGTACTATCAAATTTAGATTTTATTTGCGGAGGACAAAGCTATGGCACAGTTATGGGGCGGACGTTTTACCAAAGCCACCGAACAGAAAGTATTTGATTTTAATGCATCCATTTCCTTTGACAAAAATCTCTTTACCCAGGACGTGGAAGGAAGCATTGCACATGCCGTTATGCTTGGAAAACAGGGCATTCTCACCGTAGAAGAGAAGGATGCCATTGTAAAGGGACTGGCAGGCATCAGGGAGGACGTAGAGGCAGGAAAGCTTGCCATAGACGAAACACAGGAGGACATCCACAGCTTTGTGGAGGCTACCCTGATAGAGCGTATTGGTGACACCGGAAAGAAGCTGCATACCGGACGCAGCCGCAACGACCAGGTGGCGCTGGACATGAGACTTTATACAAGAGCCCATGTCGTGGAAACGGACAACCGCTTAAAAGAGCTTCTGCACGTTATCTTACATACCATGGAGGAAAATCTGGAGACATACATGCCCGGTTTCACCCATTTGCAGAAGGCACAGCCGGTTACCCTGGCGCATCACTACGGTGCTTATTTTGAAATGTTCAAGCGGGACAGACTCCGCTTAAAGGATATTTATGCCCGCATGAATTACTGCCCGCTGGGCGCAGGCGCGCTGGCAGGCACCACCTATCCTTTAGACAGAAATTATACCGCATCCCTGCTTGGCTTTGAGGGTCCTACCTTAAACAGCATGGATTCCGTTTCCGACAGAGATTACCTGATTGAATATCTGGCGGCGCTTTCTACCATTATGATGCATTTATCCCGTTTTTCCGAGGAAATCATTATCTGGAATTCCAACGAATACGGCTTTGTGGAAATCGACGATGCTTATTCCACCGGAAGCAGCATCATGCCGCAGAAGAAAAACCCCGACATTGCGGAACTGGTAAGAGGCAAAACGGGCCGTGTATACGGAGCACTGATGTCCTTACTTACTACCATGAAAGGCCTTCCTTTAGCATACAATAAAGATATGCAGGAGGATAAGGAACTGACCTTCGACGCCATCCGTACCGTGGAAAACTGTCTGGAACTGTTTACCGGCATGCTGTCTACCATGAAGTTTAAGAAGGACACCATGGAACGCAGTGCGGTAAAGGGCTTTACCAATGCGACGGATGCAGCCGACTATTTAGTAAACCACGGCGTACCTTTCCGGGATGCCCACGGTATTATCGGCAGACTGGTGCTGTACTGCATCGATAAAAACAAGAGTATTGACGAACTGGGCATTGACGAGCTTCGCACTTTCAGCGACAAATTTGAGCCTGATGTGTACGATGCCATCAGCTTAAAGACCTGTGTGGAGAAGAGACTGACCTTCGGTGCACCGGGACCTTCCATGATGAAGGATGTTATTGCCCTGAACCGGAAGTACCTCGAAGAGGCATAAATACGTTTTTTATTTAAATTTAAATAAACAGGAAGAGGAGACTATTATGAGCGAGAAACTGAAAGTAGGTATTTTAGGCGGAACCGGTATGGTGGGACAGAGATTTATTTCTCTCCTGGAGAATCATCCCTGGTTTGAAGTAACCACCATTGCAGCAAGCCCCCGTTCAGCAGGAAAGACATACGAGGAGGCAGTCGGAGACCGTTGGAAAATGACCACGCCCATGCCCGAAGCCGTGAAGAAAATCATGGTTATGAATGTCAACGAGGTAGAAAAAGTAGCATCACAGGTGGATTTCGTATTCAGCGCCGTAGACATGACCAAAGAAGAAATCAAGGCGATTGAAGAGGCTTATGCCAAGACCGAAACCCCTGTTGTTTCCAATAACAGCGCACACAGATGGACACCGGATGTTCCCATGGTGGTTCCCGAAATCAACCCGGAGCATATGAAGGTTATCGAATTCCAGAAGAAGAGACTGGGTACCGAGAGAGGCTTTGTAGCCGTAAAACCCAACTGCTCCATCCAGAGCTACGCACCGGTTCTTACCGCATGGAAGGAATTTGAACCTTATGAAGTAGTGGCTACCACTTATCAGGCAATCTCCGGCGCCGGAAAGACCTTTAAAGACTGGCCGGAAATGGTAGGAAACATTATTCCTTACATCGGCGGTGAAGAAGAAAAGTCCGAGAAGGAGCCCTTAAGAATCTGGGGTGAAATCAAAGACGGCGTTATCGTACCGGCAGAGAGCCCTGTTATTACCTGCCAGTGCATCCGTGTACCGGTACTTAACGGACACACCGCAGCCGTATTTGTTAAATTTAAGAAGAAACCCACCAAAGAGCAGTTAATTGAGAAGCTGGTAAACTTCAAGGGACTTCCCCAGGAGCTTGCACTTCCCAGCGCACCGAAGCAGTTCATCCAGTATCTGGAAGAGGACAATCGTCCCCAGGTAGCTCTGGATGTGGATTTTGAAAACGGTATGGGCATCAGCGTAGGCAGACTTCGTGAAGACACCGTATACGACTGGAAGTTCGTAGGACTTTCCCACAATACCGTAAGAGGCGCCGCAGGCGGAGCCGTTCTCTGTGCAGAGCTGTTAAAGGCGCAGGGTTATATCACCAAAAAATAAAACGTAACTTAGGGGAGGCATTATGATTAAGGAGAAGCAGACCGAGTTCCTGAACACAAAAAATGAGGAATATCCGGGACAGGATAAACTGTTCCGGATGGTTTGTGACACCTCACATAATGCCTTTTTATATTACAATTTTAAGAAGGATGAAGTCATTACCATCGGCAACTGGGACGCTGCTTTTCCCTACATGGTAAAATCCGGAGAGGAGCTTTTCCTCCTTTTAAAGGAAGTGCCGGAAGAGGAAAGGGACTCTCTTAAAAATGCTCTTTTTCCGGAATATAACGGAGAAGAACGTGATTTTGCGGAATGCCGCTTAAACAACGGCAGAACCTGGCTTTCCTTTGAGAGCCGGGTCCTTTACGACAAAGAAAAAAATCCGGTGGATAAAATGATCTGCATAAAGGATATTACCCGTTTTAAAAACCAGCAGGAAGAACTGGAATACCTGTCCTATTACGACAACCAGACCGCTCTTTTCAACCGCAACTATTTTGTAAAGCTTCTGGGTGACATGGTAAAAAAAGCGGAAGAGGAACAGGTGATTGTCAGTGTTCTGATTGTGGATATTGACGACTTTAGGAAAATCAACGACGGTCTCGGTATGCTGGTAGGCGACGAAGTTATCCAGCAGTGCGGACAGTTCTTAGGGATATTTTCCAGTGATAAATGCATTACCTGCCACATGAACAGTGATATTTTCTGTATGGCTGTCTATGATCCTGTGGGGGACAGAAGTGTAGAGAGTATTTATCGTAAAATTCAGGAGAGGATGGCAAAGGGCTTTGTACTTAGTGACGGCACGGACATTCATCTGACCGTCAGTATTGGTGTGGCAGAGTATCCGGAAGCCTCCCAGTCCGTTTTAGAGCTGATTAACTGTGCGGAAATTGTCATGTTCAAGGCAAAATCCGGCGGCAAATCCTCTATCCAGTATTTTGATGCCCCCATTCTGCAGGACTTTTTACAGAAGGCAAGCATTGAAAACCAGTTAAAGGAAGCTATATTCAACAATAATTTCTGTCTGTATTTCCAGCCGCAGTATTACACGAACGGAGAAAAGCTCCGCGGCGTGGAAGCGCTTATCCGCTGGAGAAATCAGGAAAATAAAATGATCAGCCCGTCCGTTTTTATTCCCATTGCGGAAAAGAACGGCGCCATTATACCCATTGGCGGCTGGGTTATTGAAGAAAGTATACGGCAGTATGCAAAGTGGAGAGCCGAGTACGGCGTTTCCATGATTATGTCCATCAATATATCCGCGGTACAGTATAAACGCAAGGATTTTGTAAATAAACTGATGGAAATCATTCACACGTACGGAGTGGACCCGAAGGAAATCGAAATTGAAATCACGGAGAGCATCCTGATTGACGATTTCGCCGATGTAAAGGGAAAACTCATGCAGCTCAGGGAATATGGTATCCGTATTTCCCTGGATGATTTCGGAACCGGTTATTCTTCCCTGTCTTACTTAAACGGTCTGCCCATAGACACTTTGAAAATCGACAAGAGCTTTGTGGACAGAGTCATGACGGACCGTTCCACCCGCATTATCATGGAGTCCGTGATTACCATGGTAAACAAGTTAGGCTACGAGACCATCGCAGAGGGTGTGGAGGAAGAAGAACAGCTTAATTACATGAAAGAAATCGGCTGCCATATTATCCAGGGTTATTATCTGGGAAAACCCATGCCCGGGGATGATCTGGAAAAGCTGTTACAGGAAATGGCAAAACGAGAGGGTAAATAATCTATGCTGCTTAACAGGGGTATGGAAGCTGCACAATTAAATCAGTATTATAACCGCCCTGGAAGCGGCATGGTGGTGGTTTACGGACAGAAGGGCATTGGCAAAACCTCTTTAATCCGGGAGTTTGTCCAGGATAAGCCTCATGTTTATTATCTGACAAGGTCCTGCTCGGAACGGGAACAGATTTACCGGTGGGGAGAGGAGCTGAAGGCTTACTACGGCATAAGTGGCGGATGCCTTTCCTACGAAGATATTTTTTATTCTATACAACATGCGGGAAGCGGAAAAAGGGTTCTTGTCATCGATGAATTCCAGAACATCTTAAAAGCCGATTCCACATTCTTTCCTTCTTTGTATCAATTCTTGAAGAACCCGTCAAAAGAAGAATTTCTGGTTGTCCTGTGTTCTTCATCGGTCTGTTTTGTGGAAAACAATATGATAAAAAAGATGGGAGAGGCTGCTCATGGATTGCGCGGTCTTCTTAAACTGCGCAAATTACGTTTTACGGATCTGCGGCAGTATTTTCCGGCATACGACCTGAAGCAGTGCATCTGTCTGTATGCATTGCTGGACGGACTGCCGGGACTCTGGAAGCACATTGACACCACCCTTTCCGTCAAGGAAAATGTTGTACGGAACATGCTTGATACGGACGGCTTTTTCTTAAGAGAGGCGATGAGTGAGGTGTCAGAGGAGCTGCGAGAAACGGCAGTATACAATACGATTCTGACCGGGCTTGCGGAAGGGCGGAATACCTTGCAGGAGCTCTATTCGCATACCGGATTTTCCAGAGCGAAAATCAGTGTGTACTTAAAGAGTCTGATGGAGCTGGAATTAGTGGAAAAGGTGTTTTCCTTTGATACGGAAGGACATGCCAACACGAAAAAAGGCTATTACCGGATAAAAAGCCACCTGGTGGATTTTTATTACCGTTTTGTATATCCACACGCAAGCGATGCGGAGCTTTTGAGCGGGAAAGCATTTTATGAGAAATATATCGAAAAGGATTTCCGGGCATTTGTGGATGTGCATTTCAAGGAAATCTGCCGGGAGTATATGGAAGGGGAAAATACGGCGGGAAAGCTGCCGTTTGCTTTAACGAAAATCGGCGAATGGATTGGCAAGCAGGGCTGTGTGGACATTGTAGGCAGCACAGAAGGAGGGAACTGCTTAATCGGAGCCTGCTTCTTTATGCCCATGGTCACCTATGAACTTTACGAAGAGCTGCTTTTAGCGGCAAAACAGGCAAAAATTGCCTACAGCTATATCTATTTGTTTGGAACAGACCGTTTTGATGGAAAACTCCTGCTGGAGGCAAGGGTGAAAAAGAACATCAGACTGGTGAATTTAGGAGAATAAGTTTGGGAAAAGCATTGATTATAACGGAGAAACCATCCGTGGCGCAGGAATTTGCCAAAATCTTAAAGGTATCCGGCAGACAGAACGGATATCTGGAAAACGAGTCCTACGTGATTACCTGGTGTGTGGGGCATCTGGTGGAGATGGTATATCCCGAAGAATACGACAGTAAATATAAAAAGTGGAAATTAGAGGATTTGCCGTTTCTGCCGAAGGACTATAAATACGGTGTGATTAAAAGCGTCAGCGGTCAGTACGATGTGGTGCATAAAATGCTTCACAGAGAGGATATTGATACCGTTTACTGGGCGGGGGATGCCGGAAAAGAAGGACAGACCATTGAGGAAAACATCCGTAACTTCGGCGGCGTAAGAGAAGGCATGCAGGAGCTGCGAGTGTGGATTGACTCCCAGACGGAGGAGGAAATCCTGCGCGGTATCAAAGAGGCAAAGCCCATGCGGGAATATGCCAATTTAGGCAAATCCGGCATCATGCGCACCATTGAAGACTATGCCATGGGCATCAATTTTTCCAGAGCCATGTCCGTGAAATACGGCAATCTCTTAAACGATGCGGCGGGGACGAAAAGCTACACCGCCATAGCGGTCGGCAGAGTTATGACCTGTGTTTTGGGAATGGTGGTTATCAGGGAGCGGGAAATCCGCAACTTTATTGAAACCCCATTTTACCGCATTGTGGGAAAATTTACGGATGCGGAAATCGAAGCGGAATGGAAGACCACGGAGGAGTCGGCGTACTATGCCTCCCCGCTTTTATATAAGGAAAACGGTTTTGCAAAGGAAGAGGATGCAAAGGCTTTTTTGGAAAGCCTTGCCGGGAAAGAAGCCCGGGTATCCTCCGTTGAAAAGGGCATCAGCAAAAAGAAAGCGCCGCTTTTGTTTAACTTAGCGGAGCTGCAGGCGGAGTGCGCCAAGCGGTTTAAGATAAGCCCGGACGAAACCCTGCAGATTGCACAGGATTTATACGAAAAGAAGCTGACCACATACCCCAGAACGGATGCCCGTGTACTGTCGAGTGCCGTGGCAAAGGAAATCAGTAAAAACGTAAGCAGGCTAAAAGGGTATGAGCCGGTCAGCCAATTTGTCAATGCCATTATGCAGAGTGGCACGTACCGGAGTATCGGCAGATCGGCGTATACGGATGACTCCAAGATTACCGACCATTATGCCATTATTCCCACGGGACAGCTTACGGAATTAAATTCCGTAAACGGTCTGCACAGACAGGTGTATGACCTGATTGTGAGACGTTTCTTAAGCATTTTTTACCCGCCTGCGGAATACCAGACTGTGAAATTCATTGCCAAAATAGAAAAGGAGTCTTTCTTTGCCGGCGGTAAAATCTTAAAGTCCCCCGGTTATCTTTGCGTTTTAGGAAAAGAAGCGGCGGAAGAGAAGGACGAGGACGGCGGCGAAAAGGAAGAAGGCACCAATGCGAAAATGCTTCTTGCCATGATAGAAAAGCTGTCGGAAAACGATGTAGTGCCCGTGAAGGGCATGGACATTAAAGAGGGCAAGACCTCGCCGCCCAAGCGGTATACCTCCGGTTCCATGGTGCTTGCCATGGAAAATGCGGGACAGCTTATTGAGGACGAAGAACTGCGTGCCCAGATTAAGGGCTCCGGCATCGGCACCTCCGCAACCAGAGCGGAGATTATCAAGAAGCTGGTGCGGGTAGGATATCTTAACCTGAACCGTAAATCCCAGGTACTGACGCCTACCATGCTGGGAGAAATGATTTTTGAAACCGTCAGCATGACGGTGCCGGAGCTGTTAAACCCCAAGATGACGGCATCCTGGGAAAAGGGACTGGACGGCATCACCAGGGGCACCGTGGATATGGGTGAGTACCGGGCAAAGTTAGAGGATTTTATCCGTAGGGAAACCCTTTCCATGGCGCAGACCGATAGGAAGCAGGAACTGATTAAGCGGATACAGCCCCTTACCGGCAGGGAGTCAAGAGGCGCTGCCGCCAGGAAAAAGCTGGGTATCAAATGTCCCTTATGCGACGGGGAAGTGGAAACCACACCCTTCGGTTACGGCTGCAGCAATTACCGGACAAACGGCTGCAAATTTTCCATCGGCACCATTGCCGGCAGGGATTTGACGGAAGAAGAGGTAACGAAGCTTTTAACGGAAGGAAAGACGGAAATCTTAAATGGCTTTGTTTCCAAGTTAAAGAAGAAGTTTTCCGCAGCTCTTATCTATAAAAAGGATGAGAACGGCATACCCTCCATCCAGTTTGATTTTTCCGGCAATGTGCCGGACGTGCTGGAAGGCGTTGCCTGTCCGGTCTGCGGAGAGTCCATAGAAATCATGCCTTACGGCTACACCTGCCGCAGACACCGGGAAAACCCGGAGGCATGTTATTTTTCCATCGGAAAGATTGCCGAGAAGCAGCTCTCGAAGCAGGATGTAACGGAACTTATAAAGAACGGACACACCCAGACACTCCGGGGATTTAAGTCCAAGAACGGCAAGAAATTCGATGCGGTGCTGACCCTTACGGAAGAGGACGGCAGAAAGAAGCTAAAGTTTGACTTTGAGCATGTGGAAGCCAAGAAGGTGAAGGATGCGGTCTGCCCCTTATGCGGCGGTGAAATACTGGTGGCGCCCTTCGGTTATGCCTGTGCCAACAGAAGCCGGGACGGAAAGGAAGGCTGCAGCTTTGCCATCGGCAGGATTGCGGAAAAAGACCTCACGGAAAGCAATGTGCGTGAGCTTCTTACCACCGGAAAGACCGGTACCATCCGCGGTTTCAAAGGAAAGTCCGGCAAAAAATTCGATGCCTGCTTAGAACTTGTAAAAGAAGAAGGAAGTGCTAAAATACTGTTTGACTTTGAACATGTGGAAGCGAAGAAGGTAAAGGATGTGGTCTGCCCCTTATGCGGCGGCGACATTGTCCAGACGCCCTTCGGCTACGGCTGTGCGGCATATGACAAAAACAATCCCGAAAGCTGCCGGTTTTCCATCGGCAAAATTGCCGGTGTGAAATTAAAGGAAGCTTCGGTGAAGGAGCTTTTGCAGAACGGCAAAACCTCTCCCATCCAGGGCTTTGTCGCCAAAACCGGCATGATGTTTGAGGCGGCGCTGAAGCTGGACGAAGAAAAAAAGGTGGTTTTCGATTTCCCGGAAAAGGAAGAACCGAAGGAAACCACGGTGAAATGTCCCAAGTGCGGGCAGCTCATGAAAAGGGACAAATGGCGTTACCTCTGCGAATGCGGCTACAGCCAGTTCCATACCGTAGCGGGCATTGCTCTTACGGATGAGCAGATGACGCAGATTTTCACCGAAGGCCGCACGAAGGAGCTCATCCGGGGCTTTACCTCCAAAGCCGGAAATGTGTTCGATGCGTTCCTTGTCTTAAAGCAGGACGAGAACGGCAAGGACAATATTTCCTTTGATTTCAACGGAGTGGGAGATAAAACGGAACAGACGCCGGAAAGACAGCCCGGACAGGAAAAGACGCAAAACGCAGAGGAACAATCTGAACGGGAAATGCCACAAGATATGGAGCATGACAATATAAATAACAAGGAGAACGAAGATGGAAGCTTGCAAAATCAGTAACATGTATACTTTGTCCGAGACCATAGCGGCCGGACTTTTTGAAGGAGCAGAGTACCCCTGGGAGGTACTGCCGAAAATCCATGATTTTATTTTGGAGCTGGGCAAAAGCCTTCCTGCGGACAAATTTGAAAAAAGAGGCGAGGATATCTGGATTGCAAAATCTGCAACGGTTGCTCCCACAGCCTGCTTAAACGGCCCGTTAATCGTGGATGAGGATGCGGAAATCAGACACTGTGCGTTTGTCAGAGGCAACGCCATTGTGGGAAAGGGTGCCGTTGTGGGAAATTCCACCGAATTGAAGAATGTGGTTTTATTTAACAAGGTGCAGGTGCCCCATTACAATTATGTGGGAGACAGCGTTTTGGGCTTCAAATCCCATATGGGAGCCGGATCCATTACCTCCAACGTAAAGAGTGACAAGACCCTTGTGACGGTAAAATCCGTGGACGAAAAAATTGAAACCGGCCTTAAGAAAATGGGTGCCATGCTGGCGGATCATGTGGAAGTGGGCTGCAATTCCGTCTTAAATCCCGGTACGGTAATCGGCAGAAACTCCAATATTTACCCGACTTCCTGCGTAAGAGGTTGCATTCCCGCAAATTCCATCTATAAAAACGAGAAGGAAATTGTAGAAAAAGCAACAAGTTTTTAAAAAAAACTGGATTTTTTGCGGTAAATATGAGAAAATGATGTTTGCGAGAAGAAATGGCAGAGTAAGTGCATGACTTTGCTGTTTTAGATATTACATAGTTGAAAGGAGATTTCACATGATTTACTCAAAAGAAGTTGAAGAAATGTGTACAGTTGCACAGGGCGTACATCATGGATGTGCACCTATCCCTGAAGAAGCAAAATGGGTTCAGGCAAAAAAAGTAGAAGATATTTCCGGCTTGACACATGGTGTTGGCTGGTGTGCACCTCAGCAGGGCGCATGCAAGCTTACTCTGAATGTTAAGGAAGGTATCATCCAGGAAGCACTGGTTGAAACAGTTGGCTGCTCCGGTATGACTCATTCCGCAGCAATGGCTGCAGAAATCCTTCCCGGACTTACCGTTATGGAAGCTTTGAATACAGACCTTGTATGTGATGCCATCAACACAGCAATGAGAGAGCTGTTCTTACAGATTGTTTACGGACGTACCCAGAGTGCATTCTCTGAAGACGGTCTGCCTGTCGGTGCAGGTCTTGAAGACCTTGGAAAGGGCTTAAGAAGCCAGGTTGGTACTATGTACGGTACCTTAAAGAAAGGCCCCAGATATCTGGAAATGGCAGAAGGCTATGTAACAGGTATTGCACTTGACAAAGACGATCAGATTATTGGTTACAAGTTTGTAAACTTTGGTAAGATGACCGACTTTATGAAGAAGGGTGACGATGCAAACACTGCTTACGAAAAGGCTTGCGGACAGTACGGCCGTGTAGACGATGCAGTTAAGATCATCGACCCCAGAAAAGAATAATCAGGATAAAGGAGGACATAAAAATGGCTTTATTTGAATCATATGAAAGACGTATTGATAAGATTAACGCTGTATTAAACAGCTACGGTATCTCCTCTATCGAAGAAGCTGAGAAGATTACCAAGGATGCAGGTCTGGATGTTTACGAGCAGGTAAAGAAAATCCAGCCCATCTGTTTTGAAAATGCTTGCTGGGCTTACACCGTAGGCGCTGCAATCGCAATCAAGAAAGGCTGCAGAAAGGCTTCCGAAGCTGCAGCAGCAATCGGCGAAGGCTTACAGGCATTCTGTATCCCCGGCTCCGTTGCAGATACCCGTAAGGTAGGTCTTGGCCATGGTAACCTTGGCAAGATGCTTCTGGAAGAGGATACAGACTGCTTCTGTTTCTTAGCAGGTCATGAATCCTTCGCAGCAGCAGAAGGCGCTATCGGTATCGCAGAAAAGGCAAACAAGGTTCGTCAGAAACCTCTCCGTGTTATCTTAAACGGTCTTGGAAAAGACGCGGCTAAGATTATTTCCCGTATCAACGGCTTTACTTTCGTAGAGACCGAATACGATCCTTACACCAACGAAGTAAAGGAAATCGAAAGAATTGCTTACTCCGAAGGTCTTCGTTCCAAAGTAAACTGCTATGGTGCTAACAGCGTTCCCGAAGGTGTAGCAATCATGTGGAAAGAGAACGTAGATGTTTCCATTACCGGTAACTCTACCAACCCTACCAGATTCCAGCATCCCGTAGCAGGTACTTACAAGAAGGAAAGAATTGAAGCCGGCAAGAAGTACTTCTCCGTTGCATCCGGCGGCGGTACCGGACGTACCCTTCACCCGGATAACATGGCTGCAGGTCCTGCATCCTACGGCTTTACCGATACCCTTGGACGTATGCATTCCGATGCACAGTTCGCAGGTTCTTCTTCCGTACCCGCTCACGTAGAAATGATGGGTCTTATCGGTATGGGTAATAACCCCATGGTAGGTGCCACCGTTGCCGTAGCAGTATCCATCGAGGAAGCAGCAAAAGCTGGTAAATTCTAAATAGAAAGCTTGATTTTATTGGTTTTTTGGAGACTCATATCATTTATGGTATGGGTCTCTTTTTTAAGCTCATTTTCTGGATCGCATCTGGTATTGACATAGCCGAACGGCTTAGTATATTGGTAAATGTATCAAAAATAAGCCGTTCGACCTTTTTTTACTTGCACAATATTAAAATAAGCCGTTCGACTATGCGACAAGGAGGCGTCATGAAAATAGCAGATGCAGAAGCTTTTGGAAACGAATTACGTACACGCAGAAAAGAATTGGGATATACACAGGCTTATATCGCTGAATTTACAGGATTTAGTGTCAGCTTTATATCTGATCTGGAAAGAGGAAAGGAAACGTGTGAGATTGGAAAGGCGATTGAGATTGTAATCTTTTAGGTATGGATTTATGTATGGAAAAGCGAGGTAAATAAAATGAGAGATTTTCATGTATTTATTGAACAGCAGGGAGAGCAGATCTATGTTGGTAAGATAACAGGAAGTGTGTAGCCGGATGGATTCATGCAGATGAATATGATTATATGACAATCTTAGCTGCTTTGGGGAGGGAATGTCTGGGTGCTATTCAGATTATTGAAGATGGCATGGATGTTCCAAAAGCTGGTTATCAGAAACTTACAAAGGAAGATGTATGCAGATTGGCGAAAGAAGGTGCTTTAGAAGCGGCAGAGTTGGTTACAAAAGCGCATTTGTCTCTGACCGGAGCCTCTGGTAAAGTTGGATTATATTATAAAATAGACACAAATGAATGGTATTTACCAATTGGAGCAGCTCCGAGTACGCATATTGTGAAACAAAGTCATGTCAGATTAGACGGGATTGTTACCAATGAACAGCTGTGTTTACGGACAGCCAAAAATCTGGGAATTGATGTACCGGACAGCTTTGTGATAAATGTAGGAACTGGTAAAGATGAAGAGGTGTTATTTGCAACACATAGATATATATTTTGAAAAAATATTCCTCGAATCCAATGGAAGATCAGCTAAAACTATGGGATATCTGTGTATTCAACTATCTCATAGGGAATACCGATGATCATATTAAGAATGTATCACTTCTTTATGCTTCTGATATGGCATCCATACGATTAGCACCAGCTTACGACATTGTATGTACGATGATCTATCCAAGCAGTACTACGGAGATGGCTGTTTCGATTGGATGTGAATATGACATTCATAAAATCAAGCGAGAGCATTTTTGCCGGGAGTTGAAAAATATCGGGATTGGTGAAAAACTTGCCATGAAGCATTATGATGATATGCTAAGCAGAATAGAAAGTGCACTTGAGGAATCGTGTGAAACACTTATGCAACAGGGATTTATACAGGCAAAAGACATGAAAAAAAGGATTTTAGAGGTGCGAAAGCCGGCGTGGATGTAAAGAAAGACATTTGCCAAAGGAAAAATCATTGCCAGTTCCTCCTTGTGATAGAAGTATAGCATAAACCCATCCGAAAAATCATGTTTACGCACTGAAATGCAAAAACTTCCAAAAATTTACTTTTTTTTGCAATGAACATACAAAAGCGTGCACAATACATAATACGCACAATGGATAGAATTTTATAATACGTGTAAGAATATGTTTGACATATATTATGTTAGTTAATATAATATACTTAACAAAATGGATTAAATAAGTCTAAAATGTTAAGTAAAGGAGAAGAAATGGTACTGTACAATTATATAAGGGAACATTACAAAGAAGCAGAGCCGATTTTCTTTTCGGATTTGGAACGTGAGGATATTACGAGGTCTGCTTTGAACCAACAGTTGAAGAAACTTTGTGATAAGGGACTGCTGGAAAAATATGATGTCGGAGTATATTTTATACCCAAGAAAACTTTATTGAATTCAACTATAGGTCCGAATGCAGATATGGTGGCCAGATACCGTTTTATTTCAAAAGGGAATAATATTGACGGGTTTTACGGGGGAAATTCATTTGCCAACCAGATAGGAATTAGCACACAGGTTCCGCAAGTGGTTGAGATTGTAAGCAACAATACCAACTCGTCAGACAGAGAAGTACGGATTGGAAACAGAAGATTTTATGTGAAGAAACCAATCGTACAGATAACAAAAGAGAATGTGTATGTGCTGCAGATGCTGGAGTTACTAAAAAATCTTGATGCATATCTGGATTATTCCTATGAGGAGGCACGGGAAAAATTTGCTGAGTATATCTCGTTTCATGGGATTAAACGAAGCGATGTGGATATGTATATCAGAAAGTACCCGGTAGCTACGTTTAAATACTATTATGAATTGGGGTTAGATTATGTACTTGCATAAAGAAAACAGAGAATTATTCCGTGATGCAATCCTTCTTGCATCGCAGAAGTTGGAAGTCAGTGAGGATATTATAGAAAAAGACTATTATGTCACACTGATTCTGAAAAAGCTTTCTTCCATTGAATACCCGGTTGTATTTAAGGGTGGGACATCTCTTTCCAAAGCCTTTCAGATAATTGACCGATTTTCGGAGGACATCGATATTACATTCACAGAGCATTTGGGTGAGGCAAGAAGGAAGAAATTAAAATATAACATATTGAAACCTATTGCCGATGAGTTGGGACTTGTGATTGGCAATTTTGATTCTGTTGAAAGCGATAAAAATTTAAATCATTATGATTTTTACTATGACTCAGTGGTAGGGGATAGAGTTAGCAATGCTATTCCACCTTATGTAAAACTGGAAACATCGCTAATGTCTTATGCCTTTCCTACAGAGAAAAGGGAGATAAGAAATTATTTACTGGATGCTTTGGAAACAGAGGAAGAAGAATTTATTATAACTTATGATTTGAAAACATTTCCTATGAGGGTTCAATCATTGAACCGTACTTTAATTGATAAGGTATTTGCCGTATGTGATTACTATTTGCAGGGGAAGGCTCACAGAAATGCAAGACATTTGTACGATATTTATAAATTATCGGAGTGTGTGGAGATAGACGATGACTTTTTGAAACTTGTAGAAGAAGTACGAACTCATAGAATTGCTTTGGGACGTGAAATTGCTCCGGCGGCACCTCTGGATATCAATATCTTAGAATTGGCTCAAAAAATTTGTAAGGAAGATTTTTACAAAGAAGATTATCGTGAGACAACGCTTAAGCTGATATCAGAGTCTTTGGAGTATGAAATACTGAAGAAACATTACAAGGAACTGGTAGAAAAAATATTTGCCAGATGAATTTCTTACCTTAAAGGATGCAAACTGAACGGAAGCAAAGTATACCATCAATAGAGGTCCGCAACAACAAGTTGCTTTTCACATAACCCATTCACCTGTATGATAGAGCCATGAGGAGGTAGTGACGATGGAAACAAAAAATATTATTTTAGAGCTTCGCACTCAAAGAGGAATGTCGCAGGATGAACTGGCTGAGAAAGTCATGGTAACAAGGCAGGCGGTATCACGTTGGGAAAATAATGAAACGGTGCCGAATACGGAAACACTTAAGCTGTTGTCAAAGGAATTTGACGTTTCCATCAATACACTTTTGGGGGAACCGAGACAGTTGGTTTGCCAGTGCTGCGGAATGCCGATTTCGGATGATGCAATACTGGGACGGGACAAAGACGGTGCATTAAATGAGGACTATTGTAAGTGGTGCTATGCGGACGGAACTTACACGTATCATGACATGGACGAGCTCATTGATGTCTGCGTGAAAAACATGGTAAACGAAGAGTTTACGGAGGAGCAGGCGCGTTCCTATATGAAAGAACTGCTGCCCAAACTGGATTACTGGAAAAGATATGAAGAACTCAGCGATAACGTATACTCTGCCCGGCGGACAGAAGGTGAAGTTTCTTGATGACGGGAAAACGTATCTGGGAAATCATTTAGAGTCGGAGTTCGGGGGAGACAGATGTTTCGGCATTCTTGCCGGTATGGATTTTATTCTAATAGGCACTTATGAGGCAGACGGTGAAAATCCGGAGCTTATTTTCTACAAAAAGAGATGATAAAAATTTCTGTTTAAGGTATAATGGGAGAAAAGACATAGCGAAAGAAAGTACCATGGAACAGAATTCAATCAACAAAGGCTTTTACATAGCAGGGCTTCTGGTGCCGCCCATTGCCTTCCCGCTGTTTTTCTGGATAGAAAAATTGGTGGGAGCGGGAGTGATGCCGGGATGCCCTGCCAGATTATATTTACATCTGTACTGTCCGGGATGCGGCGGGAGCAGGGCACTGCATTTATTTTTGCAGGGTCGTTTTTTGATGTCTTTTTTGTATCATCCGGTTGTACTTTACAGTGCGCTTATTTATATACCGTTTATGGTGACGCAGACAATGGAATATGTGACAAAAGGGAAAATTCATGGTATGCTGATAAGGATGGGGTACCTGTACGGCGCTCTGGCAATTATCGGTGTCAACTGGGTGGTGAAGAACGTGCTCCTTATCGGATGGGGTATAGATTTCTTAACTTAAGGGAAACTGACTGAAAACGAAAAGCGGATTTTGCGGAAAGGGTTACGGTAAGGACAAAGATGAAGCATTTTTCCCTGAAAGCCTTAAAAGAAGAAATAACGGCTCTGGCGGTTATAGCCGTTTCTTATATGATATTGCAGGGACTCGGGATATCCTGCCCGATAAAATTTGTGACCGGAATATCCTGCGCCGGATGCGGGATGACAAGGGCTTGGAAGGCCCTTCTTTTTCATGGGGATTTCAGGCAGGCATTTTATTACCACCCGCTGTTTTTATTGCCCGTGGGATTTCTTGCCTTATATCTGTTCAAAAATGGTATTAACCCGAAAGTTTATAAATTTTTTATATTTACAATCTGTATATTATTTGTTATTGTCTATATATACAGAATATTTAACGGCAACGATACGGTGGTTTCCGTGAATATTCGGGATGGCTTATTATATAAATTAATAAGCATATTTTTTGACTGAGGAGGAAATAAAAATGTTTTGTTCAAAATGTGGTGGTCAGGTACCTGACGGTACAAGATTTTGTCCGAACTGCGGTACGGACTTATCTTTGGGAAAGCAGTTTGCAAACTCGGCAAATAACATGTTCAACAATGCGGAGAAACAGATGGGAAATGCCTTCAATGACATTCACAACACATTTGCCAACAGCGGAAATGTACCCCCTTACGGTGGGGAAAAACTGCAGGCGGACAGAAGCCTTGCCATGTACATACTTCTTTCCATTATTACCTGCGGTATCTATTCTTATTATTTTATTTACAAAATGGCACATGATGTCAACATTGCCTGTGACGGCGATGGAGAAAGCACATCCGGTCTGGTAGCATTTATCCTGTTATCTTTCATTACCTGCGGTATTTACTCCTGGGTATGGGAGTATAAGCTGGGCAACAGACTGGCTTCCAATGCACCCAGATATGGAATGTCCTTCCAGGAAAACGGTACCACGCTTTTAATGTGGTGTCTGTTCGGTTCCATGTTATGCGGTATCGGACCTTTTGTTGCCATGAGCATTTTAATTAAAAACAGCAATAAGATTTGCCAGGCTTACAACAGAGCACACGGCTTATAAAATCAGTCGATATAGAAAACTTATATGAATAAATATGTTGTCCTGCTGTATATAGCAGGACAAATAGTAGGAGGAAAAGAGAATGTTTTGTGGAAATTGTGGTAATCAGGTTCCTGAAGGCGCAAATGTATGCCCTAACTGCGGTACACCGTTAGCAGGTGCACCCGTTCAGCAGGCAGCACCTCAGGCAGATGTAAACTTTACGCAGGCAGCACCCCAGCCGGATGCAGCTTACACACAGGCAGCACCCCAGCCGGAAGTAAATTATGGTCAGGCAGCGCCCCAGCCGGATGCAGCTTACACACAGGTAGCACCCCAGCCGGAAGTAAATTATGGTCAGGCAGCACCCCAGCCGGATGCAGCTTACACGCAGGCAGCGCCTCAGCCGGATATGAATTATAGTCAGGCAGCACCTCAGCCCGGCATGAATTATGCCCAGCCCGTACCTCAGTCCGATGCCAATACGACGATTGCACTGGTATGTGGTATTGTCAGCATCGTTCTGAGCATTCTCGGCGGTATTCTGTTCGGTGTCATTCCTGCAGTTATTTCCGTTGCACTTGGTGTAGTGGCAGTTGTACTGGCTATCAACATCAACAAGACTTCCCCGGAAAAGAAGGGGAATGCAGCGCTTATCTGCGGCATTATCGGTCTTGTGTTCGGTGTTGTATTTGCAGCAGGCTGCAGCATCTGCGGCTGTGTATCAGGAGGATATACCTGCTATGGCTGTGTGGGAGGCAGCTGCAAGGCTTCCAGCGATATTTCCAGAGGAACAGGAGATATCCTGAATATGCTGGAAAACTACGATTACAGCGACTGGGATTATTAATTCCGGTTTCGTATTTTACAACAGGAAAAAGAGTGGCCGGAGCCTCCGAAAGCCCGGCCATTATCTGAAATCGGAGAAAACAATATTATGTTACCATCAATTAGCTTGTTTGGCTTTTTTGAGCTTCCCACGTATGGAATGATATTTTTTGCGGCATTCGTGATTGCTGTCATAATTGCATTGCGGATGGCACCGGCATACGGGGTACTGGACAGTGATTTGCTGTATGCGTCCATTTATGCGGCAATAGGGCTTGCAGCAGGCGCCAAGCTCATGTATTTTATCAGTAAGCTTCCGCAGATTATCCGGCATTTTCCCACCTTTGTCCAACTGATAAAGGTGAGTCCCGTAGATGCACTGGCGTATGCCTTCGGAGGACTTGTCTTTTATGGAGGTCTGTTAGGGGTGGCGGCAGGCGTATATGTATACTGCCGGCAATATAAAATACCGGCATATCCGTTTATGGATATCACGGCGCCACTGATACCGTTTGTACATGGGTTCGGCAGAATCGGATGCTTTATGGCAGGATGCTGCTACGGCATTGAATATCATGGACCCTTCAGCATACAGTTCCCGTACAACGAAATGATTCCGGAGCTTAGTGAAGTATCAAGATTTCCCATACAGCTTCTGGAAGCGGGCATGAACTTCATAGTAAGTGCCGTTTTATTTATACTGATGAAAAAAAAGAAGACAAAAACCGGTCAGTTACTGGGGATTTATCTGATTTATTATACAATAGCCAGATTTTGCCTGGAGTTCTTAAGAGGCGATTTAATCAGAGGACAGATATTCGGTATATCGACCTCACAGATTATCAGTTTTATTCTGCTGCCGGTCGGTATTATTCTGGTTCGGGGTAAATGGATAGAAAAAAAGTTGAACAGAGGGTAAATGTGCTCTCTGGAAAAAATGCAGAAGGAGAGGGGAATATATGAGATACGCTTACAACAGCGGTTATTATCATGATGTGTATAGTGCCATGATGTCTGCTATGGTAGTCATTTATATGGTCATTGCACTTGTCAATTTAGTCATTTATGTTCTGAGCATCATAGCGGATTACCGCTTGTTCGAGAAAGCAGGCGAAGAGGGATGGAAAGCCATTATTCCGTTCTACAATTATTTTGTGCTCTGCCGGATTGTCATGGGCGATTCTTTGTGGTTCTGGCTGGGATTTGTCCCGGGCATCAATGTTTTCGGCAGGCTTTATATCCGGTTCAAAACCGGAGAAGCCTATGGAAAAACGACAGGCTTTAACATCGGCATGATGCTGCTGCCGTATATATTCCGGGTTATTCTGGCGTTTGACGCAAAGACTGTCTATTACGGACCGGACAACATGCGCAGGGCAAACGGCTGCAACCAGTATAATACGGGAAATACCTACAACGGGTATAATGCAGGAAGCGGGAACCCGTATAATGCGTACAACCAACAAAATCCGTATGCGCCAGTAAATGACAGCTTAAATTCCCGGGAGAACGGAAATTTATAAGAATGAAACCCGAAAACCCTAATATACTGATAAAAAGTATATCAGGGTTTTTCTTATGAAAAAAATATTAGTGATAGTGCTTTTGCTTTCCATGTATTTTGTGGGGCAGGCATTGGGATATGCCACAAGCTACGTGCGGCAGGTAAACTCCGGCAAGGTGCTTTCCACGGAGAACTGGGGACTGGGATTTGGAGAAGAAGGAACAAAGCCCACGGGCAATGTCAGTGAGAAGGAGCTTGAACAGTATGGTGCGTATTACGTGGGAAGCACCGAAGAAAAGGTGATTTATCTGACCTTCGACTGCGGCTATGAAAACGGAAATACGGAGCCCATTTTGGATGCCCTAAAGAAACACAATGTGCAGGCAACCTTTTTTGTAGTGGGACATTTTTTAGAGTCGGCGCCGGAAATCGTAAAAAGAATGGTGGAGGACGGGCATGCGGTCGGCAACCATACATACCATCATCTGGATATGTCTAAGATTTCCGATGAAGCCTCCTTCCGAAAAGAAATGGAGGATGTGGAAGCCCTGTTTCAATCCATAACCGGAACGGAAATGGCGAAATACTACAGACCGCCACAGGGAAAATTCAGCACGGAAAATATGAAAATGGCGCAAAGCATGGGATATCAGACTTTTTTCTGGAGTCTTGCTTACGTGGACTGGTATCAGGATAACCAGCCCACACACGAAGAAGCATTTCAGAAGCTGACGGGACGTATTCATCCCGGCGCGATTGTGCTGCTGCACAGCACTTCAAAGACCAATGCGGAAATACTGGATGAACTTCTGACAAAATGGGAAGAGATGGGGTATACGATAAAACCGTTGTCAGAAATTTCATGAGAAAGTTTATTCGTTACCGGTTTCGATGATAACGTCGGAATCGGTAATTTCTTTGCCCTGCAGAAGCTCTAAGATAACGGTCACGCGTTTGCAGGCTCTGTCGTAGTTTTCCTTGGCGTATTCAGCAGTATATTCGTTAAAGGAATGGTTGGCGTAGGCTTCGTGGTAAGAAGAAACTGCCGTGGACATATACTCGCTGGCTTCATCGGCAAGCTGCTCCATGTAGGAGTAGTCGTTCGGAACGGAGAGCTCAGCTAAAAGCTTGAACTGCTGGTCAAGCTGGTCCAAGTAATCGAGCAGGATATCGGGAGCATCCTCGGAAGAAGAGTCGATGCTGTTGATACCGGCGTCGATTTCCGCCACATTGTCGCAGAAAGTATTGATATCATTTTCGAATTTTGCCTTGGCAGGGTCGGTTGTTTTACCGCAGGCTGTAAAAAGTAAACTGGCAGAGAGAACAAGCAGTGCCAGAAAATGTTTTGTTTTCATGGAAAGTCCTCCTTTTTTCGTACCTATTTAATCTATCATATATCGGGAAAAAAGACAACAGAAAGTGACTTGACAGAAAGCGGTAAATCCTGTATGATAAATCCAGTTAGCATAAGCTAACCAGAAAGGAGGAACCGATTGAGTTACGAAACATGGGAGAAACTGCAGAGTTCACCTTCGGGCAATATCGACAGGGAACTTGCCATGCAGTGTGCACCTCTGATTACCGGACTGAAAGCATCCAATCTGTTAACCATTCCCTGGAGCGAATATGAGTCCATGCCTGAGGTACTGCGTGGCAGTAAAATCTTAAGCTTTTTTCTGGGAGAAACGGAAAACCGCGGTGTTTTCTTTTTATACCGGACGGATAAAATGGAAAAACTCCTGCAGGATGAAGAGGTGGCGGCTTTCTTACAGGAAAGGGGCTATGATGAACTCACATTAAACAGTGTACTTACTTCCTTCCGGATGCGATACCTGGCTTACAGGGAAGGAAAAGAGGAGTTTCCTCACGAGATGGGAATACTCTTAGAATATCCGGTGGAAGACGTGGAAGGTTTTATCCGGTACGGCGGCAGAAATTATCTCTGCAGCGGTTACTGGAAGGTATATAAGGACAGGGAGAGTAAACAGGAGCTTTTCCGGAAGTTTGAATATGCAAGGGAAAACCTGATTCAGCTCTTATCCTTTCAGGTGGGAATGAAAGACATTCTTGCCATCTGTCAATAAGAATTAAAATTATAAGAAAAGAGGAAAAGTAAAATGGATAAAATATATGTAATTTTCTGGACAATGGGCGGCAATACACAGGCAATGGCAGAGGCTGTTGCGGATGGCATAAGAAAGGCAGGAAAGGAAGCGGAGGTTGCTTTCGTAGGCACCGTTCCGGCAGATATCTTAAAGGATGCAAGCGCATTTGCATTGGGATGCCCCGCTATGGGAGCGGAAGTTCTGGAAGAGTCCGCCATGGAACCGTTCGTTATGGAAGTGGAAGGCTTCGCGGCAGGAAAAAAGATTGCCCTGTTCGGTTCTTACGGCTGGGGCGATGGCGAGTGGATGCGTGACTGGGAAGCCCGTATGATGGCTGCCGGTGCCGAAGTTGTGGGCGGCGAAGGCGTCATCTGTCATGAAACTCCCGACGAAGAGGGATTAGAGGCGTGCAGGGAATTAGGAGAAAAGCTTGCCAATGCTTAAAACGGAAGAAAATAGAAGAGCTCTGAAAAAAATTAAAAATAGGGCTTGCATTTTCTTGGTACTCATTGTATACTTCACATTAGTTAGCACGTGCTAACTAATGAGTAAATCATGTGGAATCCTCATTCATGCTATCGCATGAGCCGAAAGAATGCACGCTTTCGGGAGGATATCCCGCTTGCAGAAAGAAAAGGAGTGTACAAAATGGTTAATTATCTGAGTATTGAAAAAGTATATGGCAGAGAAATTTTAGATTCCAGAGGAAATCCTACCGTGGAGGCAGAGGTTGTTTTAGCAGACGGTACCATGGGAAGAGGAACCGCACCCAGCGGCGCATCCACCGGTGAATTTGAAGCACTGGAGCTTCGCGACGGAGATAAGGCAAGATACGGCGGCAAGGGTGTCACTAAGGCCGTTGAAAATATAAATACAATTATCAACGATGCAATCAAAGGTCTGGATGCTTCCGACATATATGCGGTTGACAAGGCTATGATTAAGGCCGACGGCACCAGGGACAAATCCAATCTCGGTGCAAACGCCATTCTGGCAGTTTCCATTGCAACCGCAAGAGCGGCAGCAAATGCCATGGAGCTTCCTCTTTACCGTTTCTTAGGCGGTATTTCCGGCAACAGACTTCCGGTTCCCATGATGAACATTATCAATGGCGGCTGCCATGCGCTTTCCAGCGGACTGGATGTGCAGGAATTCATGATTATGCCTGTAGGTGCACCTTCCTTCAAGGAATGCTTAAGATGGTGTGCGGAAGTATTCCATGCACTGGCAGCTATCTTAAAGGAAAGAGGACTGGCTACCTCCGTTGGTGATGAAGGCGGTTTCGCTCCGGCCTTAAAATCCGACGAAGAAGCAATTTCCACTATTCTGGAAGCTGTAGAAAAAGCAGGCTACAAGCCCGGTGTGGATTTTAAAATTGCCATGGATGCCGCTTCCTCCGAATGGAAGAGCGAAAAAGGTAAAGGTTATTACAAGCTGCCCAAGGCGGGTACCGAGTATACAGCCGAAGAGCTGATTGAGCACTGGGCAAAGCTGTGTGAAAAATATCCCATTATCTCCATCGAGGACGGTCTGGATGAAGAGGACTGGGAAGGCTGGCAGAAGCTTACCGAAAGACTCGGTGACAAGGTCCAGCTTGTTGGTGACGATTTGTTCGTTACCAACACCGAAAGACTGGCTAAGGGTATTTCCTTAGGCGCAGGCAATGCCATTCTGATTAAATTAAACCAGATTGGTTCCGTATCCGAAACCCTGGAAGCTATCAAGATGGCTCACAAGGCAGGATACACCGCTATCAGCTCCCATCGTTCCGGTGAGACGGCTGATACCACCATTGCAGACCTGGCAGTTGCATTAAATACCTGCCAGATTAAAACAGGCGCACCTTCCAGAAGTGAACGTGTTGCCAAGTACAACCAGCTTCTCCGTATTGAAGAAGAACTGGGTGACAGTGCCGTTTATCCCGGCATGAAGGCTTTTAACGTCAGACAGTAATGTTGGCGAAAAGCAGTAACTACAGGTTTCTAAACATCTCCTTACAAATAAATAAAATGGCTTAAAGGGAAAGTCCGCAGATTATCTGCGGATTTTTTCTTGATGTTTTTTCTGTTTTGTATGTCAAAATTTAGCAAAACATTGCCAGAAATACTTTAGTGTGTTAAAATAAATTTTATGCAATTTTAGAAATGTTGGAGGAAAACCATGAACGGAGCAGATGCTATTATCAAATGTCTGGAAGCCGAGGATGTCAAAGTCGTGTTTGGCTATCCGGGCGTTGCGATTTGTCCTTTTTATAACAGTATCTTACAGTCTGATATTAAAACCGTGCTGGTGCGCACGGAACAGAATGCAGCCCATGCCGCAAGCGGAATGGCAAGAATGACGGGAAAGCCGGGGGTCTGTGCCGTAACAAGCGGACCGGGGGCTACCAATGTCATCACCGGCATTGCCACCGCGTTTGCGGACAGCATTCCCTTAATCTGCATTACCGGTCAGGTAAACAGCGAGCTTTTAGGAAGCGACGTATTCCAGGAAGCGGATATCACGGGCGCTGTGGAGTCCTTTGTAAAATACAGTTATCTTGTGAAAAACGTGCAGGATATTCCCCGTATCTTTAAGGAAGCCTTTTATATTGCTAATTCAGGCAGAAAAGGTCCGGTACTGATTGATATTCCCATTGATGTCCAGAATGCGGCAATCAGCCGTTTTGCATATCCGGAGGAAGTCAATATCCGTACCTACAAGCCTACCGTAAAGGGGCATATTGTGCAGATTAAAAAGGTAATCAAGGCACTGGAGCATGCCAGACGTCCCATTATCTGTGCAGGCGGCGGCGTGCTTTTAAGCGAAGCGGAAAATGAGCTGCGCACCTTTGCGGAGACCTATAAAATTCCCGTAGTGTCCACTATGATGGGCATCGGGGTAATGCCTACCGAGCATCCGCTTTATTACGGTATGGTGGGCAACAATGGCAAAGCCTATGCCAACCGGGCAATGAACGAGTCCGACCTGCTTATCATGGTGGGTGCACGCGTGGCGGACAGAGCAGTCAGCCAGCCGGATTTGATTACCCAGAACAAAATTCTGGTACATATGGATGTGGACCCGGCGGAAATCGGTAAGAATGCCGGACCGACCATTCCCCTTGTCGGCGATGCCAAGCACATTTTTGAAGACTTCATGAAACAGGAATTTACCTGCGAGCATGACGAATGGATAGAAACCTTAAACACCTACAGACAGACTATGGCGCCGAAGAGAAATCCCAATCCGGACTATGTGGACCCGGCAGCATTCATTACCATGCTTTCCGATAAAATGAAAGAGGATGGCGTGTATGTGGCGGATGTCGGACAGAACCAGATATGGTCCTGCGGCTACCATATTGTAAAGAAGGGTAAATTCTTAACCTCCGGCGGTATGGGCACCATGGGGTACTCCATTCCGGCAGCCATGGGCGCCAGGCTGGCGGCTCCGGGCAGACAGGTCATTGCCGTCTGCGGCGACGGTTCTTTCCAGATGTCCATGATGGAGCTGGCAACCATCCGGCAGTTTTCCGTTCCGGTGAAAATTATCGTGCTGAAAAACAACTACCTCGGAATGGTAAGAGAGTACCAGCATTACACCTACAAAGACCATTATTCCGTAGTAGACCTTTCCGGCAGTCCGGATCTGTCCAAGCTGTCCCGGGCATACGACATGCCGTTTTACCGCCTGGCCAATATGCAGGATGCGGAAAGGACACTGGATGAATTTTTGGCGAAGGATGAAACCGCACTTTTGGAATGCCTGATTGACCCCATGGATCTTGTGAAATAAGAGGTACGACTATGAAAAAAATATATTCTGTATTGGTAGAAAACCGTTCCGGTGTACTCTGCAAGGTAGCCGGACTCTTTTCCCGGAGATGCTTTAATATTGACAGCCTTGCCGTAGGCGAAACGGACGACCCTGCCGTTTCCTGCATGACCATTGTGTCGAGCGGCAACGAAAGAACCATTGAACAGATTGAAAAGCAGCTTAACAAAAAGCTGGATGTCATTAAGGTAAAGACCTTCGGCGAGACCGAAAGCATCAGCCGGGAGCTTATGCTTATTAAAGTAAAGTACAACAAAAACAATCGGCGTGAAATTTTAGAGGTCTGTGACATGATGAAGGGAAAGGCGGAAATCGTCGATATGTCCAAAAATCTGATGATGATTCAGGTCTGCGATGTACCGGAAAAGACGAAGCTGTTTATCCAGCTGCTGGCTTCCATCAGCATTGTGGAAGTGGCAAGAACCGGAACGTTAGCGCTTCCCAAATGTTCCGAAAACGATAACTGATAGGAATAACATGCGTCTGTAATTATGATTTCATAAACACAGGTTATAGAAAATATTCCTGCATATCATACGTTGACAAGCGAAAAAAGTGTTGATATGATAGGGAAAAGGGCAGGAGGAAAAGATTTTGCAAAGAAGAGTTTTTCAGCTTATTGTAGATAATACATCCGGTGTTTTAAGCCGTATTTCCGGTCTTTTCAGCCGCCGCGGTTACAATATTGAAAGTATTACCGCAGGTGTGACGGCTGACCCGAGATTTACCCGTATTACCATAGTGGCAACCGGGGACGAGCAGATTCTGGCACAGATTGAGAAGCAGGTAGGTAAGCTTGTAGATGTCAGGGATGTAAGGGAATTAAAGCCTACGGAAAGTGTTTACAGGGAGCTGGCGCTGATTAAAGTCCGTGTCTGTCCAGAAAAGAGACATAATGTGATTTCCTTAACGGATATTTTCCGTGCCAAGATTATTGATGTGGCACCGGAAAGCCTGATTGTGGAAATGACGGGTACACAGGAAAAAATAGATGCTTTTTTAAACGATCTGATGCAGGAAGGCTACGAAATTTTAGAGCTTGCCAGAACCGGTATCGCCGGACTGGGCAGAGGTACGGAAAACGTCGTGAATTTTTAATATGATAACCCGGGGGATGAACCCTCTACAGTTATAAAAGCTATTAAATTATGATGCAATGGAGGAAAGAAAAATGGCAAAAATTTTTTACCAGGAAGATTGTAACCTTTCTCTTCTGGAAGGCAAGACAATCGCAATTATCGGCTATGGCAGCCAGGGACATGCACATGCACTGAATGCAAAGGAATCAGGATGCCATGTGATTATCGGTCTGTATGAAGGCTCCAAGTCCTGGGCAAAGGCTGAAGCACAGGGATTTGAAGTATATACAGCAGCAGAAGCTGCAAAGAGAGCAGATATTATCATGATTCTTATCAATGATGAATTACAGGCTGCTATGTATAAGAAAGATATCGAGCCGAACTTAAAGGCAGGCGATATGCTGATGTTCGCTCACGGCTTCAACATTCACTTCGGACAGATTGTTCCTCCTAAGGATGTAGACGTTACCATGATCGCTCCTAAGGGACCCGGACATACCGTAAGAAGCGAGTACCAGGCCGGTAAGGGTGTTCCCTGCCTGATTGCGGTACATCAGGATGCTACCGGCAAGGCACAGGATTTAGCACTGGCTTACGCACTGGCTATCGGCGGCGCAAGAGCAGGCGTTCTGGAAACCACTTTCAGAACCGAAACAGAAACAGACCTCTTCGGTGAGCAGGCAGTTCTTTGCGGCGGTGTATGCGCTCTGATGCAGGCTGGTTTTGAAACCCTTGTAGAAGCAGGCTATGATCCGAGAAACGCTTACTTTGAATGTATCCATGAAATGAAGCTGATTGTTGACCTGATTTACCAGAGTGGTTTCGCAGGCATGAGATATTCCATCTCCAATACAGCAGAATACGGCGATTACATTACCGGTCCTAAGATTATCACAGATGAAACCAAGAAGACCATGAAGAAAATCTTAAAGGATATCCAGGACGGTACCTTTGCAAAAGACTTCCTTCTGGATATGTCTTCCGCAGGCGGCCAGGCTCACTTCCGTGCATTAAGAAAGTTAGCTTCCGAGCATCCTTCTGAAAAGGTCGGCGAAGAAATCCGTAAGCTTTACAGCTGGAACAACGAAAACGACAAGCTGATTAACAACTAATCAAAGCATTCGTTTCGTAAACGGTTTTCACGGAAAAAGAATAAGATAAGTATAGAAGAACTGCAGTTTCGGCTGCAGTTCTTTCTTGCTTTATAGGAAATTTCGATGAATTTTTTTGTGTGAAATGATTTGATAGTTACAATAAAAAAGCTTTAAGATAACAGTAGGGATAAAAGAAGATCGGTCGGAGAATTCCTGGCAACATTTCCCTTTAAGGCGACACCGATTTTCCGGGGAGGAATGGGCTCCGACATGGGGAAGGGAAGCAGGGTGCCGTTTGATAGTTCTTCCTCCACAAATTCCCGGATGACGCAGCCCACGCCCATACCGATTTTGGAAAACTCGATGAGCAGATCCATGGTGGTGACTTCCAGCTGCTGCCTGGGTGTAATCTCATTTAAAAGCAGGTATTTTTCAATGTACTGTCTGGTGATATTGCGTTTGTCAAGCAGCATGAGATTGGCGTGGCTGAGCATATCCCGGGGACTTTTGTCCGTGGCGCTTTCCACCTGGGCAAGATAATCCTTCGTGGCAACCAGAATATCGTGGATGTCGCGGACGGGATAAAAATGCAGCGGGTCAAGATGCGAGGTTTCCCCGATGATACCCATATCCAAAAGACCGTTTTCCAGTGCCGCAATGGTTTCCGTGGAGGACTGGCAGAAAATGGAGAGTTTTACCTCAGGGTGGGCTTTGATAAAATCCTGCAGATAGGGAAGCAGAAGATACCGGCAGAGGGTGGTGCTGATGCCGATGGAAAGAGAGCCTGCACCGCTTTCCTTCCTGCTTTCAATGGTATCTTCCCCCTGCTTGATGGCATGAAAAGCAGTATCAAGCTGCTTTAGGAGAATTTCGCCGTCCGGCGTGAGCTTGACACCGCGGGAGGAACGCACAAACAGGGAAACCCCCAGGCTGCTTTCTAATTTGGAAATAGCCTTGGAAATGGCGGGCTGGGAAATATAGAGCTTCCGGGCAGCCATGGATATATTGCCACAGATGGCGGTTTCATAGAAAATATGGTACAAATTCAGGTTTTCCTTTATCATTTCGGTTTCCTTTCCGTGGGTTTTCTTTTCATAAAAGAGAAAATACAGAGTTATAATAGAGATTATACCATAGTCTGCAGTTATGGGAAATATGAAAGATAACTATTTGTCGAAAGAAAAAAACTGTGCTAAGATAGAAAAAAGGTTTTGAAAAACAGGAGGATGTTAGAGATGGGAATGACCATGACACAGAAAATTCTGGCGGCTCATGCTGGCCTTGACAAGGTAGAAGCCGGTCAGTTGATAGAGGCGGATCTGGACCTGGTGCTGGGCAACGACATTACCAGTCCGGTTGCTATTAAGGAAATGGAAAAAATGAAGGTGGACGGCGTATTCCACAAGGATAAAATCGCCCTGGTTCCCGATCATTTTGTACCCAATAAGGATATCAAGTCCGCAGAACACTGCAAATGCGTAAGAGAATTTGCCAGAAGAAACGAAATCACCAACTATTTTGAAGTAGGCGAAATGGGTATCGAGCACGCCCTGCTTCCCGAAAAAGGTCTGACCGTGGCAGGCGATGTTATCATCGGCGCAGACTCCCATACCTGTACATATGGTGCCCTGGGTGCATTCTCCACCGGCGTCGGCAGTACGGACATGGCTGCAGGCATGGCTACCGGCAAGGCATGGTTCAAGGTGCCCGCAGCAATTAAGGTGGTGCTTACCGGCAAGCCGAACAAGTGGATTTCCGGCAAGGATGTGATTTTACATTTAATCGGTATGATCGGTGTGGACGGCGCGCTTTACAAATCCCTGGAATTCACCGGTGACGGCATTGCGGCTCTTTCCATGGACGACCGTTTCACCATTGCCAACATGGCGATTGAGGCAGGTGCCAAGAACGGTATTTTCCCCGTGGATGAAAAAGCGGAAAGCTACATGAAAGAACATTCAAAGAGAGCGTACAAGATTTATGAAGCGGATGCGGATGCTTCCTACGAGCAGGAAATTACCATTGATTTAAGCACATTAAAGTCAACGGTTGCATTCCCTCATCTGCCTGAAAACACCCATACCATTGATGAAATCAAAAAAATCGACATAGACCAGGTGGTTATCGGTTCCTGCACCAACGGCAGACTGGACGATTTGCGTACCGCCGCCGAAATCTTAAAGGGACGCCATGTAAAGAAGGGCATGCGCTGCATCGTTATTCCCGCTACCCAGAAGATTTACATGGATGCCATGGAAGAAGGGCTCTTAAAGATTTTCATCGAAGCCGGTGCGGTAGTCAGCACACCGACCTGCGGTCCCTGCCTCGGCGGTTACATGGGTATTTTGGCGGAAAAGGAGCGCTGTGTTTCCACCACTAACCGTAACTTCGTAGGCAGAATGGGCCATGTTACTTCCGAAATCTATCTGGCAAGCCCCGCAGTTGCGGCAGCAAGCGCCGTACTTGGCTATATTGGAGGACCGGATGCTTTATAAGAAAGCGGAACCCGGAAGACAGTTATAACCGAAGAAAGTCAGGCTAAGAAATTTATCAGAAATCGTAACGATTCAGTTTTGGAAAGGAATGAATAAAATGCAGGCAAAAGGTTTGGTTTTTAAATACGGAGACAATGTGGATACGGATGTTATCATCCCGGCAAGATATCTGAATTCTTCCGACCCGGCAGAACTGGCAACACACTGTATGGAAGATATTGACAAGGACTTTGTAAAGAACGTAAAAAAAGGAGACATTATCGTAGCGGAGAAAAACTTCGGATGCGGTTCTTCCAGAGAGCATGCGCCCATTGCCATCAAAGCGGCAGGCGTAAGCTGCGTTATCGCAGAGACCTTCGCCAGAATTTTCTACCGCAATGCCATCAACATCGGACTTCCCATTATCGAGTGCCCGGAGGCGGCAAAGGCGATTGAAGCGGGGGATGAAGTGGAAGTAAACTTCGATTCCGGCGAAATTAAGGATTTAACCAAGAATACTTCTTACAAGGGTCAGGCATTCCCTCCTTTCATGCAGAAGATTATTGCTGCGGAAGGTCTGGTCAACTACATCAACCGGAAATAAAAAGGCTTTCGGGAAGCTTTTAGGAAACGAAGGAAAGATTTTGCAAGACATGACTTGAAACATATGTTCGATTGTGGTATGCTTAAACTACAGTTAAAGAAAGGTGAGCAGACACATGATAGCATTTGTTCAGGGAGAAATTGCAGATATTACGGAAGATACCGTAGTACTTTCCGTCAATGGATTCGGTATCAATGTTCATATATCCGGCCGGGTGGCGGCAGAGCTGCCCGGTATCGGAGAAAAAGTAAAGCTGCATACCTATACGCTGGTGCGTGAGGATGCTTTTTTACTTTACGGCTTTTTACATAAAAATGATTTGGAGCTTTTCAAAAAATGCATTACGGTAAACGGCATCGGCCCCAAGGGTGCACTGGCGATTTTGTCCACCATGGACGCGGATGCTCTGCGTTATGCCATTTTATCCAAGGATGCCAAGGCAATCGCCAAGGCTCCGGGTATCGGACAGAAGACGGCGGAACGGCTTATCCTTGACTTAAAGGACAAGGTTTCCTATGATGATACCATGATAAGCATGGAAGTATCGGAGCATGCGGGAGGTGCCGTGCAGAGTGAAGCCGTAAAAGAAACCATAGAGGCACTTGTTGCCTTAGGCTACGGACAGACCGAAAGCATGCAGGCGGTCGGCAAAATTCCGAATGCGGAGGAAAAGGACAGCGGTGCTCTCTTAAAGGAAGCACTCAAGTATCTGTTCTGATACCGTGTATCGGTTCGAATTGGGATATCGGATTTTGGATAGAAAGTATTGAGGACAAAAATGGCACGTACAATAGAAACCAATATTACGGAAGAGGACAGCAGAATAGAAGGTTCCCTACGCCCCCAGTGCCTTGCCGACTACATCGGTCAGGAAAAGGTAAAGCAGAATTTAAAGGTCTATATTGAGGCGGCAAAAAAGAGGGGCGATGCACTGGACCATGTGCTTTTTTATGGTCCGCCCGGATTAGGAAAGACCACACTGGCAGGTATTATCGCCAACGAAATGGGCACCCATATGAAGGTGACCAGCGGTCCGGCGATTGAAAAGCCGGGAGAAATTGCGGCTATTTTAAACAATCTGCAGGAGGGAGACATTTTGTTTGTGGACGAAATCCACCGCCTGAACAGACAGGTGGAGGAGGTTCTTTACCCTGCCATGGAGGATTTCTGCATTGATATTATGATTGGAAAGGGCTCTTCCGCCCGTTCCATCCGTCTGGATTTACCGAAGTTTACCCTGATTGGCGCTACGACGAGAGCCGGTATGCTGACGGCGCCTCTGCGCGACCGTTTCGGAATGATACACCGTCTGGAGTTTTACACCATTCCGGAGCTGCAGCATATTGTGAAGCAGTCCGCCTCCCTTTTACAGGTGGAGATTGACGAGGGAGGATCCCTGGAGCTTGCAAGGCGAAGCCGCGGGACGCCGCGACTTGCCAACCGAATTTTAAAAAGAGTGCGGGATTTTGCCCAGGTAAAATACGACGGCAGGATTACGGAAGAGGTGGCTAAGACGGCGCTTGACCTTATGGATGTGGACAAGATGGGTCTGGATCATATCGACCGGAATCTGCTCCGTACCATGATTGAAAAGTTTGACGGCGGTCCGGTGGGACTGGATACGCTGGCGGCTGCCATCGGCGAGGATGCCGGCACCATAGAGGATGTATATGAGCCTTTTTTAATCCAGAACGGTCTTTTAAACCGCACTCCGCGGGGAAGGGTTGCCACGGATCTGGCTTACCGGCATATGGGACTTCTGTAAGAGTAATTTTATAAGAAACCGCTTGCCTTAAGGGTCTGTTTGCGATACAATAAACCAGTATACTATACGACGTTTTGATAGTATCTGACCTGAGAAGGGGGTAGGATTATGTCTTCTAAAACAGATGCGGAAGTAATTATCGGGGGCAAGATTTATACATTATGCGGTTATGAAAGTGAAGAGTACCTGCAGAAGGTAGCTTCCTATATCAACAGCAAACTGGACGAATATGGAAAGATAGATGCGTTCCGTATGCAGAATGCGGATACCCGTTCCGTCCTGATGCAGTTAAACATTGCGGACGATTATTTTAAGGCAAAGAAGCAGATAAGCCTTTTGGAGGAAGAGCTTCATACCAAGGAAAACGAAATGTACGACTTGAAGCATGAACTGATTGCCACACAGATGAAGTTGGAGTCCATGGAAAAGAATGTAAAAGAATTACAGTCGGAAAACCATGAGAATGCCAAAAAGATTGTTCGTCTGGAAACCGAATTAAAAGAAACACATAGATAAGAAAGGGCGCTGTCCGGTGGGGCAGCGTTATTTTATATATGGAAAAGAGAAATGTGGAACTGCTTGCTCCGGCAGGAAATTATGAATGTTTTTTGGGAGCTATACAGGCGGGAGCGGATGCCGTTTATTTAGGCGGAAGCAAATTCAGTGCAAGAGCCTATGCGGACAACTTTACAGATGAAGAAATCTGCAAAGCCATTCTGTATGCCCATGTATGTGGGAAAAAAGTCTATATGACGGTCAATACCTTATTAAAGGACGGAGAGCTTTCCGAGCTGGTTCCCTATATGAAACCGTTTTACGAGGCGGGACTGGACGGTGTGATTGTGCAGGATTTCGGTGTATTTACCGCTCTGAAGGAAGCCTTTTCCGGTCTTTCCCTGCATGCCAGTACCCAGATGACCCTGACGGGCAGTATGGGTACGGCTTTTTTACAGAGCCTGGGGGCAGAGCGCATCGTTCCGGCAAGAGAGCTTTCCTTACAGGAAATCAGAAAAATCAAAGAAGATACCGGCATTGAAATAGAAGTCTTTGTGCACGGCGCCATGTGTTACTGTTATTCGGGACAGTGCCTCATGAGCAGCATCATAGGCGGACGTAGCGGCAACAGGGGCAGGTGCGCCCAGCCCTGCAGACTTCCCTATCAGGTGGAAACTGCGGGAGGAAACAGTGGAAAAAAGGAAGTGTATCCGCTCAGCATGAAGGATATGTGTACCTTATCCATTCTGCCGGATCTGATTGAGGCTGGCGTGAACTCCTTTAAGATAGAAGGACGTATGAAGAAGGCGGAGTATGCAGCGGGAGTAACCTCCGTATACCGGAAATATATTGACCGGTATTTTCAGGTTGGAAGGGAAGGGTACCGGGTGGATAAAAAGGATTTGGAATTTTTATCTTCCCTGTATATCCGTTCTCAGATTCAGGACGGTTATTATTACAAGCAGAACGGTGCGGATATGATAACACTTAACTCCCCAGCCTACAACGGCAGTGAAGAGTCCGTGCTGAAACGTATCCGGGAGACCTATATCGACGTACCGGCGGAGAAAAAGAAAAAAGCACCCGTCAGCATGGAGATTACCCTTCATGTGGGGAAGCCTGCTGCCTTTCGTGTAAAAGTGCTGCAGACGGAAAGAGAAATATTCCTTACGGGTCCGGAGGTGGACAAGGCGCAGAAAAATCCCATCACGGAGGAAAATGTCAGGAAGTGCTTCGGCAAGCTGGGCGATACGTTCTTTGCCGTCAGCCCGGAGCAGATGCACGTAGAAATGGACGCCGACTGTTTTTATCCCTTAAAGACCATGAACGAGTTGCGCAGGCAGGGCATGGAGAAGCTGCTCAAACTCTATTATCCCATAGACAGGACGGAAAATAAGGCAGAAGAAGTGCCTGCACAGGAAAATACTGCAGCACCGGACGGCAGAACGGGGCAGGCAGGAAAAGATACGGCGCCAGAATGTGCTGCAGGGCAAAGGAAAGCAGCCGCAAACGGACAGGAGCATGCGGTTCTTGTGCAGAAAAAAGAGCAGCTTACCGCTCTTCTGGAGAGTGATTTTTCTTACGATACGGTCTATCTGGAGTCGGATTTCCGGAACGAAGCAGGTGTTGTGGGAGAGGCGGAAACAGATGCTTGCCGAAACGGCGGAAAGAAAGTATACATTGCCCTGCCGTTTATCGTGCGAGACAAGGACAAGGATTTCCTTAAGAAGCTTCTTCCTCTTATGAACCGTGTGGACGGTGTACTGGTGCGAAATTTGGAAACACTGGGATTTTTGCAAAAAAACGATTACAAAGGAAACATTCGACTGGATGCAGGTATGTACTGCTTTAATAAGAAAACGGTTTCCTTCTATGAGCCGCTTGCGGAAAGCTACTGCATGCCGTATGAATTAAACCACAGGGAACAGAAGTCCTTATCCCGCATGGAAACGGGCATACTTACCGAGCATGTGGTGTACGGCCGCATTCCTCTTATGGTAACGGCAAACTGTACCCAGAGGACCATGGAGAAATGTATAAAATCCGCACATATGGGCGAAAATCGACTGAGGGACCGTTACAGGAAAGAATTTCCGGTTATGCTGCACTGCCGTTACTGCTATAATGTAATCCTAAATTCCGTGCCCCTTTCCCTGCATGATACTATTTCGATACAAACGGATGATATTCTGCGGATACAGTTTACGTCGGAGGACTACCGGGAAACGAAGGCAGTTCTTAAGTTCTTCAAAAACCGTATGGAAGGAGGCAGCATGGAGCCGCCCTTTACGGAATTTACCAAGGGACATGAAAAGAGGGGCGTGGACTAAGCATAAGAAAGGCAGGATAAGGGATGGAAATATGGGTTTCCGAGCTTTCAAAATACATCATATCGGTGCTGATGGTCATATACACGCTGGAATGCTTTTTAGCATTTTCCTATAAGAAAGAGAGGAAGAACACACTTTTTTACGTCAGACAGTGGTTCTACCTGTTTGCGGTGCAGTTCTTTGCCTTTTTTACCCTGTATGTGAAGCAGGGGGAGAGGGAGGATTATACCTATCCGGCCATATACATTGTGACGCAGCTTCTGCTCATCCTGATTTTGTCCTGTACCCATCTGATGTATGAGCAGTGCAACCGCCTTCTGTTAAATAATATGTGCATGCTGCTTGGTATCGGCATTATTATGCTTACGAGACTGGCGACAACGAAAGCCGTCCGGCAGCTTATGATTATGACGGTTTCGTTCCTGTTGGGACTTTTAGTGGTTTTCCTTATGGAAAAAGGGAAGAACTTCCGAAAAATGGGGATTTTGTACCTGCTAGTGGGCGTGTTGCTGCTGGCGGTGGTTCTGGTGCTGGGAAATGTAACCTCCGGTTCCAAGCTTTCTCTTACGTTCCGCGGCATTACCTTCCAGCCGTCGGAGCCGGTAAAACTTCTGTTTTTGTTTTACTTAGCCTCCTTTCTGGCGGAAAAAACGGATTTTAAGAGAGTGGTGCTTGTCAGCATAGGAGCGGCAGCCCATGTGCTTTTGCTGGTGGCGGAACGTGACCTCGGCAGCGCCCTCATTTTCTTTATGACATATCTTTGTGTGCTTTTCATGGCGACGAACAGCTATCTATATCTGACACTCGGCATAGCGGGACTTTGCGGCGGAGCGGTTGCAGCGTATAAGATTTTCCGTCATGTGCGGGTCAGGGTGCAGGCGTGGTGGAACCCGTTTGCCTACATTGACAACCAGGGCTTCCAGATTGCCCAGTCCCTGTTTTCTATAGGCGCCGGAGGCTGGTTCGGGTTAGGACTTATGAACGGTGGCCCGGAGGACATCCCATATGTGGAAACGGACTTTATTTTTTCTGCCATCTGTGAGGAAATGGGCATTGTTACCGGTATCTGCATTCTGCTGATTTCCGTAAGCAGCTTCCTTATGATGATGCAGATTGGACTGAAAACAGAAGATAAATTCTATAAGCTTATCTGTCTCGGTGGAGCCGTCACGTATCTGTTCCAGATATTTTTAACCATCGGCGGCGGTATCAAATTTATTCCGCTGACAGGTGTGACCTTACCCTTTATCAGCTACGGAGGCAGCTCTTTGCTTACTTCCATACTGTTATTTTATCTGATGCAGGCGGTCTATATCCGCTATCGGAAGGAAGGAGGACACTGCCTTGAAAAAGCCTGAAGAGAAGAACAGCAGCATCTATGTGGTGATGTACAGCTTTGTATTCCTGTTTTTGGGTATGATTGCGTATCTGTGTCTGTATGTGAAACAGAACGGACAGGATTTGCTTAACAACAGCTACAACACCCGGCAGAAAATCCTTTTAGCGCAGAACTACCGTGGAAGCATTTATGCTTCCGGCGGGGAAGTGCTGGCGGAAACCAAGATAAAAAACGGCTCGGAGGAAAGAAAGTACCCATACGGAAATCTTTTTTCCCATGTAGTGGGATATTCCACCCGGGGAAAAACGGGCGTGGAGGCACAGGCGAATGCCTACCTCATCCAGTCCAACATTCCACTGTCGGAAAAAGTGATAAACGAAACCGCCGGAGCGAAAAATCCGGGAGATAATGTCTACACCACCCTGCAGGTGCCGGTGCAGGAGGCAGCTTCCAGGGCGCTTGACAATTACAGGGGCGCCGTGATCGTAACGGAAGTGAAAACCGGCAAGGTGATTGCCATGGTTTCCAAACCGGATTTCGACCCGGACACTATTGCCGCGGACTGGGATAAGCTTTCGGAAAATACGGACAGCGCCATGCTGATGAACAGGGCAACCCAGGGATTATATCCGCCCGGCTCCACATTTAAGATCGTGACCGCCCTCTGCTTTATGCGGCAGCATCCGGAAGAATATGCATCCTATACCTTTAATTGTCCCGGATATTTCAAGACGGCAAATGCCCGGATTAACTGCTACCACGGCATCAGCCACGGAAAGGTGGACTTTACGGAGTCCTTTGCCAAGTCCTGCAATTCCTCCTTTGCCAACATGGGAATGCAGATTGACAGGGAGACGTTTGAAAAGACGGTAAAGGAGCTTTCCTTTAATGAAAAACTGCCGGTTTCCTTTTTGTATTCCCAGAGCCGGTTTTCCTTTTCCGAAGAGTTTACCGATGCAGAGCGTCTGCAGGCGGCCATCGGTCAGGGGACCACGGTGATGACGCCGCTTCATCTGAATATGATTACCCAGGCAATCGCCAACGGCGGAGTGATGATGAAGCCCTATCTGATTGACTCAGTTACATCGGAGAACGGAACGGTTGTAAAGAAATTTTCACCGGAGGAATACAAAAGAGTGATGACAACGGAAGAGTCGGAGGCACTGACGGAGCTTATGAAGGCGGTTGTGGAAGAAGGTACGGCAAAGAAGGTGTCCGGTCTGGAATTTACGGTAGCGGGCAAAACCGGCTCCGCCGAGTACGGACAGACCAAGGGCGAAAGTCATGCCTGGTTTACCGGCTTCGCACCTGCGGAGGATCCCGAGATTGCAGTTACCATCATCGTGGAGGGCGCCGGAAGCGGCGGTGATTATGCGGTTCCCATGGCAAAGAGAATCTTCCGCGCCTATTTTGAACAGGAAAATTAAATATTGCGAAAGAAGACCGGATAGTCTATACTATGGATAGGTCAAGTTTTCATTTGACACACCAGAAGCGGCAGGAGGCATTGCAATGATTGAAGCAATTAGTTGCGGCGGTGTGGTTATTTTCCGGGGGAAAATTCTTCTTTTATACAAGAATTTCAAAAACAAGTATGAAGGCTGGGTTTTACCCAAGGGAACCGTGGAAGAGGGCGAGGAGTTCAAGGATACCGCCCTGCGTGAAGTACTGGAAGAGTCAGGTACCAGACCGGTCATCGTAAAATACGTGGGAAAGAGTGAATACACCTTTAACGTTCCGGAGGACTTTGTAAAAAAAGAAGTGCACTGGTATCTTATGATGGCGGACAGCTACTACAGCAAACCACAGCGTGAAGAATATTTTATGGATTCCGGATATTATAAGTATCATGAGGCATACCACCTTTTGAAATTTTCCAACGAAAAGCAGATTTTGGAAAAGGCGTACAACGAGTATCTGAAACTGAAGCAAAATAATCTTTGGGGCACCCGAAAACAGTATTAAACAGGAGGATGACTGCATGGAATTTTATCCTGATTTATATATTGGCGAAAAGGTGGAAAAGCCCGGCGTTTTGCTGAAAAAGATAAAAAAGCAGAAGAAAATACCGGATGCCTATATTATTGCATTTGCCCAGAGTGCAGATGACGAGCTGGATATCCGAAACGCAAAGGACTTGAACAAAGAGTTTTATGCTTCGGAGAATCCGTATATTGTAGGTATAGCAGAGGACTACGACGACGCAGTGGACGTGGTGAAAAAAATTGCGGAGGAGTGTTTTGCAAAGCGGGGAGACTGCAGGCTTAGGGATTTTTTATCCGAAAGGATACAATAATATGTGGCATGTGATTTTACAGATTTTAGCCGTTATCGGTATCGTTCTGCTGGTTTTGCTGGCGCTTCTGATACTGACGGTACTGGCGGTGCTTTTCGTGCCCATCCGGTACAGGGCTTCGGGAGAAAAAGAGGCAGACAGGATAGAGGGTGTGGCGGCAGTCAGTTTTCTGTATCCGATCCTTTCTTTCAAATGGCAGCATACCGGCAATGAAAACCGCTGGGCACTGCGGCTTCTCGGCATAAGGTTAAAGAGTTCCCGGAAGGCGGACAAAGATAAAGCGGCAGAGCCTGAAAAGACTGAAAAGGGCAAAGCGGCAGAGCCGGTGAAGGAAGAAGCAAAGCAGCCGGTTATATCAAATGCGCAAAATGCGGAAGACGGAAATGCGGCACAGCAGACAGGGGAAAACGGAACGCAAGAAACGGACCGGGCTTCATCGGAAACAGGCAGCGCAGGAGAGAAAACATCAGAAAAACGGGCTGCGGACAAGCAGGAGAAAGGCACGGAAAAGAAAGCCCGCTTCACAATTTCCGGACTCTGTGATAAAATGGAGAATATCCGGGATAATGTAGAGTATTATAAAGAACGCCTGATAGCGGAAGAAAACCGGTTGTTCTTAAAAAGAACGAAGGAAAGGATATTTGCCGTCTTAAAGAGCATAAAGCCTAAGGTGCTTACCGCCCGTATTGTATGCGGCACCGGTTCCCCGGATACCACCGGTTATGTGTGCGCTGTATACGGCATGCTTTATCCGGTCATAGAGGACAGAATTTCCTTCACTGCAGACTTTGAAAACAAGGTCCTGGATGGTGAACTTTCTGTAAAAGGCAAGGTGAGGGTGGCAACACTTGTTCGCCACGGCATTAAGATTTTATTGGACAAGCAGCTTAAAGTATTCTTAAAAGAGATGAAAAGGGAGGATTAGCAAGTGGCAGAAAATCAGTTCAGCGGTGTAGTAGAATCATTGTTAAAGGGAATGGATACCATCCTTTCCACCAAAACCGTAGTAGGGGAAGCAACCCAGATTGGTGACACCATTATTTTACCTCTTGTGGATGTGTCTTTCGGTGTGGGCGCCGGAGCAGGTGTAAACGATGAAAAGAAGACTCAGAACGGAGCAGGCGGTCTCGGAGGAAAGATGACTCCCAGTGCCGTACTTGTAATCGGCAAGAACGGAAGCGCCAGACTGGTCAACATTAAAAATCAGGATACCGTTACCAAGATTTTGGACATGGTGCCTGATATTTTAGACAGATTTGGCAAGAAGGATAAGGAAGAAGAAAAGATTGACGATAAGGAAGCGGTGGACGCAGCATTTCCCGCTGAACAGTAATCTTTCTTAACCGGCAGGAAACAAAGGAAGTACAGCTTCATATCCTAAACTATAGGGATACCCTGTGAGGACTCTGTGGGATACCCGGTGCATAAAAAGGGGAAGAAGGATATGAATAAAAGAAAGCTGATAGGACTCATGGCGATGTTTATTGCCTTAGGAATGCTGATTATGCTGTTTCTTAGAAACGACCTGGTGGGTATTATTATTATCGCCCTGTTGTTGTTTGTCGGTTATAACTGTTACGACTGTTGTTAGCGTTTCGGAGGAAGCATGGATATAGACGCAAAAAATCTGGATGCATTACGGGGAGAAGATGAAGATGCGTTAAAGGAACTGAAGCACTTTCTGTTTAAGGAAACGGTACGCATCGAGAATGAGAAAAAGGCTTTGAAAGAGGACAGGGAAAAGCTGATACGCGAAAGAACCCAGTTCCGGAAGGAAATAGATCTTTTGAACCACAAAATGGTTTTAGAGCACAAACGCCTGAAAGACGAAACCCTGTTTTTCGATAAGAAAATGGAAATTCTGCAGGATGGTTTCAAACATCTGGAAGAAGAAAAAGAAGTCTTACGGAAAGAAAAGTACCGTTTTAAGACGGAGCAGGATATCTGGAAGAGCGGTGTGGTACGGAATGAAAAGCCGGACGATGTGATTGCCGTACTGTTTAAGGGTGTCAGCAATCCCATTACCTTACGGAAGCGGTACAAGGAGCTTCTAAAGATTTTCCACCCGGACAACCTGTGCGGGGACGAAGAGATGGTACAGCTCATTAACCGTGAATACGAAAGAAGAAAAAGAGCAGAACAAAAGCCGGTGTAAAACACCGGCTTTCCTTTGGTTTCATTTTTATTTACAATCAATTAAGCACGTTCAACAGCACCGGACTTTAAGCAGTTTGTGCAGACATGCATTCTCTTGGAACCACCGTTTACTTTGCACTTTACGCTTCTAACGTTGGAATTCCAAATTCTGTTAGATCTTCTATGAGAATGGCTTACGTTGTTACCGAAATGAACGCCTTTTCCACAAATATCACATTTAGCCATCTTGACACCTCCTCAAATGCTTTCGCATCAGTTATCTTTAAACTCGCAACATTGATATATTAACAGAAAACATTTCGGATTGCAAGTAAAATTATAAGATTTTTCATTTTTTGAATTTTTATATTTCTTTTTTATGGAAAAGCAGTTATAATACATTTAGCTATGACAAATTAGCATATGGTAAAAAAGGAGGTATTACATGAAAGGATCTTCTATGAATACCCACATGGGTAACATTACGATTGACAACGAGGTTATTGCCCAGTATGCAGGTACGGTTGCCATGGAATGTTTTGGTATCGTGGGAATGGCTGGCTTCTCCGCAAAAGACGGAATTGCTAAGCTTTTAAAGAAAGATAGTCTGACAAGAGGAATTGCCGTTTCCTTAAATAACAATAAGCTTACTCTGAATTTCCACGTTATCGTGGCATATGGTGTCAGCATTTTAGCTGTATCCGACAACCTGATCGACAATGTGAAATATAAAGTGGAAGAATTTACCGGAATTGAAATTGAAAAAATTAACATCTTTGTTGAAGGTGTAAGAGTGATTGATTAAGGAGGATTTACCGTGGCTTTAAATACGATCGACGCTAAGATGCTTGCAAAGATGTTCTTAGCCGGAGCAAAAAACTTGGAATCCAAGAAGGAACTGATTAACGAATTAAACGTTTTTCCCGTTCCCGACGGAGACACAGGAACCAACATGACACTTACCATTATGTCCGCAGCCAAAGAAGTGGTGGCACTCGGTGAAGAACCGGATATGACTGCTTTGTGCAAGGCTATTTCAGGAGGTTCCTTACGAGGAGCAAGAGGTAACTCCGGTGTTATTTTATCCCAGTTGTTAAGAGGTCTGACCAAGAGTATCAAAGAAAAGGAAGTAATCGGTATCACAGACCTGACAGAAGCTTACGAAAAAGCAGTGGAAACCGCCTATAAGGCAGTTATGAAGCCGAAGGAAGGCACTATTCTTACCGTAGCAAAGGGGATTTCCGACAAGGCGAAAGAACTTGCCGAGGACGGTGCGGAAGACATGGCAGCGTTCATGGGTGATGTACTGGAGCATGCCCGCTACGTCTTAAGCCAGACTCCCGAGCTTTTACCGGTATTAAAACAGGCAGGTGTTGTAGACTCCGGCGGACAGGGACTTGTGGAAGTGATGGCAGGTGCTTACGATGCATTCCTCGGCAAGGAAGTGGACTACACCATTGCAGAGGCTCCCAAGGCTGACGGCGAAGCAAAGCCGGCACAGACCGAGGAAGCAGAGATTAAATTCGGTTACTGCACAGAGTTTATCATTCTCTTAAACAGACCGTTCAATATCAAACAGGAAATGGATTTCAAGGCATTCTTAGAGTCCATCGGTGACTCCATTGTCTGCGTAGCGGATGAGGATGTGGTAAAGGTACATGTCCACACCAATGATCCCGGACTGGCTATCCAGAGAGCTTTGAAATACGGCGCACTTTCCAATATGAAGATTGACAATATGCGCTTAGAGCATCAGGAAAAGCTGTTCAAGGAAGCAGAAAAGCAGAAAGCCGCACAGGAAGAAGCAAAAACGCAGGAAGTACCTGCAGAGCGCAAGAGTGCCGGATTCGTGGCAGTTTCCATCGGTGACGGCATGAATGAAATTTTCAGGGGACTGGGTGTTGATTACATTATCGAAGGCGGACAGACTATGAATCCTTCCACCGAAGATATGTTAAACGCCATTGATAAGGTAAATGCCGATACGGTATTCATCCTTCCCAATAATAAAAATGTCATTCTGGCAGCCAACCAGGCAGTTGGTCTGGTGGAGGACAAGAAGGTTATCGTCATTCCCACCAAGACCGTACCGCAGGGTATTACCGCCATTATTAACTACATTCCCGATTTATCCGCTGAGGAAAATGAAGAGAACATGACGTCTGAAATCGGCAATGTAAAGACCGGCGAGGTTACCTATGCCGTAAGAGACACCCAGATTGATGACAAGGTTATCTGCCAGGGCGACTACATGGGTATCGGCGATGCCGGCATCTTAGCGGTAGGCAAGGACATCTGGGAAGTTACCATGGATATGGTAACCGGCATGATGACGGATGATTTAGAGCTGTTAAGCATTTACTATGGCAGCGATGTTACCAAGGAAGATGCCGAAAAGATGCGCGATGCACTGGCTGAGAAATTCGTGAACTGCGACATTGAGCTGCAGTACGGCGGACAGCCTATTTACTACTATGTCATTTCCGCAGAATAAACATAAAAATAACAGGTAAGATTATGAATTTACAGTCTGATATTACCACAATCAAAGGAGTGGGGGAGAAATCCGCCACTCTTTTTGCAAAGTTAAATATTCATACGGTAAAGGACCTTTTGTTCTTTTTTCCGAGGGATTATGAAACCTTTACGGAGCCGGTGCTCATCAGTGAGGCAAAGCCGGGAGAGCTTGTCACCATAAGGGGCATTGTGATGCTTGCCCCCACGGTGACGAGGGTAAAGCATCTGTCCATTCTGAAGGTGAAGGCAAGGGATGCGTCGGGGGCGGTGACACTGACGTTTTTTAACATGCCATTTTTACAGAAAGCACTGAAACCGGGGCAGTTTATGCTGTTCCGCGGCAGGCTGAAAAATAACAATCAGATGGAACAGCCCCGTATGTATAAGGAAGAGGAATACCGGGAACTGATGGCGTTTATCCAGCCGAAATATCCGGTTACCAAGGGCATTACCAGCAAAAATATCTCCAAAGCCGTGAAACAGGTGCTTTCCCTGTGCCCCATGCCGGAAGAATTTCTGCCCGAAGAAATCTTAAAGAAAGAAGAACTCATGCCTTACGGAGAGGCTCTGGCCCAGATTCATTTCCCGGAGAACAGGGAAAGCCTTGGCCGTGCCAGAAAGCGGCTTGTGTTTGATGAATTCTTCCTGTTTATTCTGATGATGCAGCAGTCTAAAATGCTGACGGAAAAGGAAAAAAATACCTGTCCCATGGTGGAAACGGCGGAGTGTGTGCGGTTCTTGGAGCGGCTTCCCTATAAACTCACCGGCGCCCAGAACAAGGTCATCGGGGAAATCCTTGCGGACATGACGGGGGATGCGGTCATGAGCCGTCTGGTGCAGGGCGATGTGGGTTCCGGTAAAACCATTGTGGCGTTCTGGGCGCTTCTTTTGTGCGTGACAAACGGCTATCAGGGAGCACTTATGGCCCCTACGGAAGTGCTGGCAAGGCAGCATTACGAAGAGATTTTACGGCTCACTAAGGAACAGAACCTGCCCTTTGTACCGGTGTTTTTGTCCGGCTCCCAGACGGCGGCAGCCAAAAGGGAGGTATACCGGCGGATAGAGGATGGCAGCGCCAATCTGGTAATCGGTACCCATGCGGTCATTCAGGACAAGGTGCATTTTAAGAAGCTGGCGCTGGTGGTAACGGACGAACAGCACCGTTTCGGCGTAAGACAGAGGGAGACCTTAAAGGAAAAGGGTAATCACCCCCATGTGCTGGTGATGAGTGCAACCCCCATTCCCCGTACACTTGCCATTATTCTCTACGGCGATTTGCAGGTGTCCGTCATCGACGAGCTGCCGGGCGGCAGAATTCCCATTAAGAACTGTGTGGTAGGAGAGGAATACCGCCCCAAGGCATATGCTTTTATGGAAAAACAGATTGCCGAGGGCAGGCAGGTTTACTGTATCTGTCCCATGGTGGAGGAAGGCGAAACCACAGATCTGGAAAATGTCACGGACTATACAGAAAAGCTGAAGGCATATTTCCCGGAAAGCGTGCGAATTGCAAGGCTTCACGGCAAAATGAAGCCGGCGGAAAAGAACCGCATCATGGAAGAATTTGCTGCCGGAAACATCGATATTTTAGTTTCTACCACGGTTATTGAGGTAGGCATCAACGTACCCAATGCCACGGTGATGATGGTGGAAAATGCGGAGCGGTTCGGACTGGCGCAGCTTCATCAGCTTCGGGGACGTGTAGGGCGCGGCGGCTTCCAGAGCTACTGCATCTTCTTAAATACCGGCAATTCCGATGCCACAAGAAAACGTCTGGACATCCTGAACCATTCCAACGACGGTTTCTATATTGCCAACGAGGATTTGAAAATGCGCGGTCCCGGAGAGCTTACCGGAATCCGGCAGAGCGGTGCGTTCCGGTTCCGGCTCGGGGATATTTACGAGGATGCGGATGTATTAAAACAGGCGGCTGTCTGCGTGGACAGCCATACGGATATCTGGCAGAGCGAAGCCTTTCAAAAGAAACTTCCGTCCAAATCGGAAGACGGATTATTTTATTTGATTGACTTTACGTCCATTTAACCTTACAATAGTTCTTGCATTATAATTTTGTGGAAAATGGAGGAATTTATGTCCCGAGTAGCGATTATTACGGATTCCAACAGCGGCATTACCCAGTCCCAGGCAAAGGAAATGGGGATTCGTGTGGTACCCATGCCGTTTATGATTGGAGATACCGGTTACTTTGAAGATATTACCTTAAACCAGGCACAGTTCTATGAGAAGTTAAAAGGAGATGCGGCTATCAGCACCAGCATGCCTTCCTTAGACAGTCTTATGGAGTACTGGAATGATGCACTGAAAGAGTATGACGAAGTGGTTTACATTCCCATGAGCAGCGGCCTTTCCGGTTCCTGCGAGGCGGCAGTGATGCTTTCCAAAGAGGAAGAGTTTGAAGGAAAGGTATTTGTGGCAAACAACCAGCGTATTTCCATTACCCAGAGACAGTCCGTTTTGGATGCCATGCAGATGGCCCAAAAAGGACTGGGTGCGGAAAAAATCTGCGACATTCTGGAAGAGGATAAATTTAACAGCAGTATTTACATCATGCTGGACACATTGTATTACCTGAAAAAGGGTGGCAGAATTACCCCGGCGGCGGCAGCCCTCGGCACCATTTTGAAATTAAAGCCGGTGCTTACCATACAGGGAGAAAAGCTGGATGCCTTTGCCAAGGCACGTACCACCGGACAGGGCAAGTCCATGATGATTAATGCCATCCGCAGTGATATGGAGAATCGTTTCGGCGGAGCCACACCGGATAATATTTATTTAGCGCTTGCCTATACATATGACGAGGAAGCGGCAGCTGTCTGGAAAAGAGAAGTGGAGGAAGCTTTCCCGGGCTTTGAGGTTCACATGGATCCCTTATCCTTAAGTGTTTCCTGCCATATCGGACCCGGCGCCATTGCGGTGGGATGCTGCAAGAAGCTGGATATTTAAGGAAAAACTGCATAGACGGTATAATAAGAACGTTTTGTTGGAAATTCAAAATTTCCGATAAAACGTTCTTTGCATATAGGGTGGGAATATGATATAATTTTTATTAGTGTGTAAACTTGTGAAAGCTGACACAAAGGAGTAGATAATGGCTAAGACAAATAATTATGATGCCTCCAGCATTACCGTTTTAGAGGGCCTGGAAGCAGTTAGAAAACGTCCCGGTATGTACATAGGAAGTGTTTCCACCAAGGGACTTAACCATCTGATTTATGAAATCGTGGACAATGCCGTGGACGAGCATCTGGCAGGGTACTGTACCACCATAAAGGTCTATCTGGAAGCGGACGGCTCCGCTACGGTTGAGGATAACGGACGAGGCATTCCCGTGGGCATGCATGAAAAGGGCATCAGCGCAGAGCGTCTGGTTTTTACGACCCTGCATGCGGGCGGCAAGTTTGACAACAATGCCTACAAAACCAGCGGCGGTCTGCACGGTGTTGGTTCTTCCGTTGTAAATGCCCTGTCCAATAGATTGACTGTGAGGGTCAAAAACGGCGGACAGATTTACGAGGATAAATACGAAAAGGGCATTCCGGTTTTAGACCTTATAGACGGATTGCTGCCGGTAGTGGGGAAGACCAAGGAAACCGGCACCACCATAAATTTTCTGCCGGACGACACCATTTTTGACAAGACCCGTTTCAAAGAGGATGAGGTCAAGAGCAGACTTCACGAAACGGCTTACTTAAACCCGAACCTGACGATTATTTTTGAGGACAGACGGAAGGATGAGCCGGAGCATGTGGTATACCATGAGCCGGACGGCATCACCGGTTTCATCAAGGACATGAACAAAAGCCAGGAGCCGGTACATGAGGTGATTTCCTTCTCCGGAGAAAGCGAAGGCATTTCCGTGGAAGTGGCATTCCAGTATGTAAATGAATTTCATGAAAACGTCTTAGGCTTCTGCAACAATATTTACAATGCAGAGGGCGGCACCCATTTAACCGGCTTTAAGACGGCATTTACAAATATTATCAATACCTATGCGAGAGAGCTCGGTATCTTAAAGGAAAAAGACATTAACTTCACCGGACCGGATGTGCGAAACGGTATGACGGCGGTGGTTTCCATCAAGCATCCGGATCCCCGTTTTGAAGGACAGACCAAGACAAAATTGGACAATCAGGATGCGGCAAAGGTGGTCAGCAAGGTAACCTCCGAAGAAATGGTGCGTTACTTTGACCGTAACTTAGAAACCTTAAAAAGCATCATAGCCTGTGCCGAAAAGGCTGCCAAAATCCGCAAGACGGAGGAAAAGGCAAAGACCAATATGCTGACAAAGCAGAAGTTCTCCTTTGACAGCAACGGCAAGCTGGCAAACTGCGAGTCCAAGGACGCTTCCAAATGCGAAATCTTTATCGTCGAAGGTGATTCTGCGGGCGGTAGTGCCAAAATGGCAAGAAACCGTATGTATCAGGCAATCCTTCCCATCCGCGGTAAAATTCTTAATGTGGAAAAGGCAAGCATCGACAAGGTACTCGCCAATGCGGAAATCAAGACCATGATCAATGCATTCGGCTGCGGCTTTTCCGAGGGCTATGGCAATGATTTCGATATCACGAAGCTGCGCTACGACAAAATCATCATCATGGCGGATGCGGATGTGGACGGTGCCCATATCAGCACCCTGCTTCTGACTTTGTTCTACCGCTTTATGCCGGAACTGATTTTTGAAGGTCATGTATATCAGGCGATGCCCCCTCTGTATAAGGCAATGCCCGCCAAGGGAGAGGAAGAGTACCTGTATGACGACAAGGCATTGGAAAAATACCGGAAGTCGCACAAGGGAAGCTTTACCCTGCAGCGTTACAAAGGTCTTGGCGAAATGGATGCATCCCAGCTCTGGGAAACCACTCTGGATCCGGAGAGGCGCCTGCTTAAGAGAATCGAAATCGAAGATGCCCGCATGGCAAGTGAAATTACGGAAATGTTAATGGGTACGGATGTTCCGCCCAGAAAGGCATTTATCCACGAACATGCCCATGATGCGGAACTGGATGTATAAAAGGAGATTTGGCAATGGATGACAGCAGAATCATCAGTACGGAATATTCCGACCTGATGCAGAAATCATATATAGACTATGCCATGAGCGTTATTATCGCGAGAGCGCTTCCCGATGTCAGGGACGGCTTAAAGCCGGTACAGAGGCGTACCCTTTACGATATGCACGAACTGGGCATCCGCTACGACAGGCCTTACCGTAAAAGCGCCCGTATTGTCGGCGATACCATGGGTAAATACCATCCCCACGGCGACAGCTCCATTTACGATGCGCTGGTGGTCATGGCGCAGGATTTTAAGAAGGGCATGCCGCTAATCGACGGTCACGGCAACTTCGGCAACATTGAAGGCGACGGTGCCGCTGCCATGCGTTACACGGAAGCCAGACTGGAGAAAATCACCCAGGAAGCATTCCTTGCGGATTTGGACAAGGATGTGGTGGATTTTATTCCGAACTTTGATGAAACGGAAAAAGAGCCGGAGGTTCTGCCGGTAAAAATCCCCAACCTTTTAGTAAACGGCTCCGAAGGTATTGCCGTAGGTATGGCGACCAGCATTCCGCCCCACAATCTGGGCGAAGTCATTGATGCCATGAAGGCATACATGCAGGATGAGAGCATCTCCACAAGAGAGCTTATGCGGTACATAAAGGGCCCGGATTTCCCGACGGGCGGCATTGTGATCAACGAGGAAGAGCTTCTTAATATCTATGAAACCGGCGTGGGCAAAATCAAAATCCGCGGCAAGGTGGAAGTGGAAAAGGCAAAGGGCGGCAAGTTAAATCTTGTCATTACCGAAATTCCTTACCCGATGATTGGACTGAATATTGCCAAGTTTTTATCCGATGTGGCAGCTCTTTCCGAAACCAAGAAGACCATGGACATTGTAGATATTTCCAACCAGTCCTCCAAGGAAGGCATCCGCATCGTCATCGAGCTGCGGAAGGATACGGACGTAGAGAATTTTACCAACATGCTCTACAAGAAGACCCGTCTGGAAGATACCTTCGGTGTCAACATGCTTGCCATTGCGGACGGCAGACCGGAAACCATGGGATTAAAGCAGATTTTGAAAGCCTGCACGGATTTCCAGTTTGAAGTGGCAACAAGAAAGTACACCACGCTTTTGGAAAAGGAAAAAGAGAAGAAGGAAATTCAGGAAGGACTTATCAAGGCATGCAACGTCATTGACCTGATTATTGAGATTCTGCGCGGCTCCAAGGACAGGAACATGGCAAAGAGATGCCTGACTGAGGGAAAGACGGACGACATCAGGTTTAAGTCAAAGGAATCCAAGCTTATGGCACAGCAGCTTATGTTTACGGAAAAGCAGGCAAACGCCATTCTGGAAATGCGTCTGTATAAGTTAATCGGTCTGGAAATCGAGGCGCTTATCAACGAGCATGAGGAAACCATGTCCAATATCTTCCGCTATGAGGATATCTTAGAGCGCAAGGACTCCATGGCACAGGTTATCATCAACGAATTAAACCAGATTAAAAAGGAATACAGCAAGCCCCGTAAAACGGAAATTACCAATAAGGAGGAAGCGGTTTACGAGGAAAAGAAGCCGGAAGAAATGGATGTCATGTTCTTAATGGACCGTTTCGGTTATGCCAAAACAGTGGATATGGCTACTTATGAAAGAAATAAGGAAGCTGCGGATACAGAGAACAAATATGTGGTAAAATGTAAGAATACCGGCAGAATCTGTCTCTTTACCGATATCGGACAACTCCACACCATCAAGGTGACGGACATCCCTTACGGCAAGTTCCGCGATAAGGGTATTCCCGTGGACAATGTGAGCAATTACAGCGCTTCCAGGGAAACCATTCTCTGCGTGGCAAGCCAGACGGAGTTAAACTTATACCGGATGATATTTGTCACAAAGCAGGCGATGATGAAGGTGGTGGACGGCGGCGAATTCGATGTAAGCAAGCGTCTGGTGGCTGCCACCAAGTTAAACGAAGGGGATGAAGTGGTAAGCGTTACCGTGATAAAGGAGCAGAGGAACATTGTACTGCAGTCAAAGGACGGTTATTTCTTAAAATTTGCCATCGAGGAAATTCCGGAAAAGAAAAAAGGAGCGGTGGGTGTCCGCGGCATGAAGCTGTCGGACAAGGACAGCATCGAAGCCGTTTATTACATACAGAATGCAGTGGAAACCGCTATTCCGTATAAAAACAAAAATCTCGTACTGAATACCTTAAAACCCGGAAAGCGTGACGGCAAGGGTATCAAGGTACGGGCATAACAAGACTTATGCCGGAAAGGAAAAATTATGAGAGTAATAGCAGGTACAGCCAGAAGCTTACCCTTAAAATGCCCGACAGGGCTGGATACCAGACCTACCACGGACAGAATAAAAGAAACCTTATTTAATATGCTGCAGACCTATATCCCGGGCTGTGTTTTCGTGGATTTGTTTGCGGGCAGCGGCGCCGTGGGCATCGAAGCCATCAGCAGAGGGGCGAAGAAAGCCTATTTTGCGGAAAATGCCTCCGAAGCCTTACAGTGCATCCAGGAGAACCTGGCATTTACGAAATTTGCGGATAAGGCGGTGGTGCTAAAACAGGATGCCATCAGCGCCCTGAACGGCATTTTTGAAAAAGAAACGGACATTATTTTCATGGATCCGCCTTACGGCAGGGATTTGGAAAAGCAGGTGCTCTCCGTGCTGAAGGGTTACCGTTATGTGACGGAAGACACCCTGATTATTGTGGAAGCTGACCTTCACACCGACTTTTCCTATGCGGAAGAACTGGGCTACGAGCTTGTAAAAGAAAAGAAATACAAGACCAACAAGCATGTATTCCTTAAGAAAAAGGAAGGATAAACTATGAAAAAAGCAATCTATACCGGAAGCTTTGACCCGGTGACTCTGGGGCATATGGACATTATCAGAAGAGCGGCTGACACCTTTGATGAATTAGTTGTGGGAGTTTTAAACAATAAAGAAAAGAAGCCGTTGTTTTCTGTGGAAGAACGTGTTAAGATATTACAAGAGGCTGTCAGGGATATACCGAATGTAAAGATTGATTCTTTCAGCGGACTTTTCGTGGATTATGCGAGGGAAAAGGATATCTGGATAGCCGTCAGGGGGCTTCGTGCCATTACGGACTTAGAATACGAAATGCAGATGGCGCAGACAAACCGGATGCTTTCGGGAGGAAAATTAGATACGGTATTTTTTGTTACCAATCTGGACTATTCCTATATCAGTTCTTCCGGTGTCAAGCAGATTGCCAGCTTTGGCGGGGATATTTCCCTCTGTGTGCCGGATTTCGTAGAGAAGCTTGTGAATGAAAAGTATGGCGTGAAATAATTGGGTAACAAGGAGAGTAGATATGAGCAGCAAGATTGAACAATTAATTGATGAAATCGAAGATTATATTAATAATTGCAAGCCGCAGGCTTTTTCCAGTACCAAAATCATTGTAAATAAAGAAGAAATTGATGAATTGCTGCGAGAACTCAGGATGAAAACCCCTGATGAAATCAAGCGTTATCAGAAGATTATCAGCAATAAGGAAGCTATCCTGAACGATGCCCGTACAAAGGCGGAGGAGCTGATCAAGCAGACGACCATCCAGACCAACCAGTTAATCAGCGAGCATGAGATTATGCAGCAGGCATACGCACAGGCAAACGAAGTGGTTACCATGGCAACGAGACAGGCGCAGGAAATTTTAGACAACGCCACCATGGAGGCAAACAATGTAAAGATGTCCGCCATGCAGTACATGGATGATATGCTTGCCCATCTGGAAAACATTATAGCAACCTCCAGTCAGACGGCTACGGCAAATTACGATACGCTGATTGGAAACTTAAATCATTATCATGAAATTATCCAGTCCAACCGTGCGGAGCTCCACCCGGCAGAGGATGAACTTGAAGAAGTGGATCTGGATGCAGAGCAAGGGGACAACCTTGATGCTAAGTAAGCGAAAGAGAAAAGAACGGATTCCCGGAAACAATTTGTTTGCCGGGAATTTTTTTCTATGGGTATTCTTTCTGTTTCTGATATTTGCCGTAGATGTGAAGGCAGAAGGATTTTATTACCCGCCGGATACGGACGGAGAACTGGTGGTGGTCATTGACCCCGGGCACGGAGGCTCCAATCTCGGTGCGGATTACAATGGTTTTCTGGAGAAAGAAATGAACCTTACGGTGGCTGAAGCCATGGCGGAGGAGCTAAGGGAGTACGAGGGCATTACCGTGTACCTGACACATGAGGATCTGGACACGGACATCAGGATAAAGGACAGGGCGGCATTTGCAAAAAGTGTGAATGCGGATTTCCTATTCTGCCTGCATTTCAATATGTCACCGGGCAATATTCTGTATGGCTCCGAGGTCTGGATTTCGGCATACGGAGAGGAAAACAGACAGGGCTATACCTTTGCAGGACTGCAGTTAAAAGAAATGCGGAAGCTGGGACTTTCCATAAGAGGCATTAAAACGAGGCTGAATGAGGAAGGGACGGCGGACTATTACGGTATTCTGCGCTTCTGCGAAGCGGAGGATATACCGGCAGCCCTGATTGAGCACTGCCATATCGACAACGATGCGGATGTGGGGTTCTGCGACTCCAAAGAGGATTTGATTGCTCTCGGAAAAGCCGATGCCACGGCGGCAGCCAAATTCTTCCGCCTGTCCAGTAAAAGCTTAGGCGTGGACTACAGTGACAATACCGAGGCAGTGGAGCCCACACCCGGCGCAGGTTACGCCAAAATGGACACCACGGACCCGGATATCTGCATGATAGAGGAAAACTATACCGACCTTGCAAATAAGAAAATCAGTATTCAGGTAACCGGCTGTGATTACGATTCACCCATGCAGTACTATTCCTACAGCATAGACGGCGGTGAAACCTTTACCCCGTACCTTTTGTGGCCGGATGCGGATATGCTTGCCGGCACTTATGCGGATACCTTTAATCTGGAGATAGATATACCCGAGGGAGTGAACCCTGACATTGTGGTAAAGGGCATTAACCAGTACGACAGATACACCTTAAGCAACCACTTAAACGGTTACCCGGTGTTTACGGGCAGCGACCCCGATGAGGTGCTTCCGGAAATCCCGGAGGAAACTGAAGAGGTAAGTGGCAATGCCGGAAGCCTTCACGATACGATTAAGGACAGTGCGGACGGCGGCTTCAAAGCGCCGGTCAAAGAAGAAAACGAAGAAGACAGAACCTTTGTCCGTTTTGTGGAAATCAGTCTTTTAGCGGTGTTTGTGATTTTTACCGCAGTTCTGTTTGTGGGTGTTTTAACGGCAAACAAAAAGCGTCATAAAAAGAAGCGGAAAAGAAGGAAAAAATAAAAAAAACTCAAAAGGCACTGCAATAGTTTGTCATACACATAGCGCCTCATGGATAAATCGGTGCCGGCAAGCATGCCCTTGGTCTGCAGCAGACAGCATAGTCCCCCAAAGGGTAGAACCGTTAAAAGAAACAGCGGCAGTCTTCCGGAAAGGGCATGAATACCGCCGGTAATTTCCAACAGACAGCGGCTGGCACAGAGCAGGGTATCCGGAAGGGCAATACCCGTATACCGGGTAAGGCTTCGGGATACAATCAGGGGAAACAGATAGAGCAGATTTCCTACAATGAGATATGCGCCCAGTACGGTGATGCCCTCAATACCGGAGTGGATGGCAGAATCCAGACTTTTTAAGAAAGGCTCCGGCGCGGCTTCTGACGGACTTTTTTGACACAGGTTTAGCGGCAGAGGGGAAATGAGCCGGACAAGCAAGGCATAGAGAAAAGGAATGCCGTATATTCCTAAAAGGAAGAACGCGGCAGAAATATTTTTAATAGCCAGGGACGGAAGCAGGACGGAAAGGATGAACAGAGGCCCCATGTTGTTGCAGAATCCCAATAGATACTGGGCTTCTTTGCGGGAAAATTCCTTCCTCCGGTACAGCTCCGCAATGTTTCTGGCACCCATGGGAAAACCGCACAGGAAGCCCGTCAGGACACAGTACACACCCTGTGGACTGATGCGAAGCAGCGGACAAAGAAGGGGCGAAAGAAAAAAGGAAAGCTTTTCCGTCATCTGCTGACGCACGAGCAGGCAGGAAAGCAGCATAAAAGGGAACAGCGCCGGTATCATGGTCTGAAACCATACGGAAAGACCGTCGGCGGCAAGCTGCACACTGTCTTCCGAAAAGAAAAGCATCAGCACAAAGGAAAGAAAAAACAGCAGTATTTTCATGAAAATCCTGTACGGTTTTTTATAATCATATGAGAAAGTACCGAAAAAAATGTAGGAACGGAGAGACACATGCGTCTGGATAAATTCTTATGCGATACGGCGGGGCTTACCCGCACGGAGGCAAAAAATGCCGTAAAAAAAGGACAGATTGCCGTAAACGGCCATGTGCAGAAGGCCGCGGATTTTAAGGTAAAGGAAAATACGGATACGGTGACTTTTCAGGGAAAGCCTCTTTCCTATGCGGCGTTCCATTATTATATGCTGCATAAGCCTGCGGGCGTGATTACCGCCACGGAGGACAAAAAAGAAAGCACGGTTATGGATATCCTGAGGGAGGAAAAGGTCAAAAATCTGTTTCCCGTGGGCAGACTGGACAAGGACACGGAAGGACTGCTTCTTGTTACCGACGACGGCGAGCTTGCCCACAACCTGCTTTCCCCAAAGAAGCATGTGGACAAGGAATATCTGGTTAAAGTAAGGGACAGCATTTCCGAAGAAGACTGCAGAAAGCTTTCGGAGGGCGTGGATATCGGGGACGAAAAGCCCACGGCTCCGGCAAAGGTGGAACGTGTGGCGGAGAAAGAAATTCTTCTGACCATCCGGGAGGGACGTTTCCATCAGGTAAAGCGCATGCTACAGGCAGTGGGCAATGAAGTGCTGTATTTGAAAAGACTCTCCATGGGCAGCCTGCGTCTGCCTGAGGATTTGGAAAAGGGCGCCTACCGGCCGCTTTCGGAAGAAGAAATATACAAGATTAAAGGAGATAAATAAAATGAACAGCAATCCATTAAAAGAGAAGCTGCAGGACTATGAGGCGGTGATATTTGATCTTGACGGCACACTGGTGGATTCCATGTGGATGTGGAAGGAAATCGACAGAGCATATCTGGCAAACTTCGGCATCGAGCTGCCGGACAACCTACAGAAGGAAATAGAGGGCATGGGACTGAACGAAACCGCCGTCTATTTTAAGGAAAAATTCGGCATAACGGATACGGTGGAAAAAATGAGAAGCGACTGGATTTCCATGGCGCTTTATAAATACAGCCACGAGGTTCCCATGAAACCCGGCGCCCAGCTTTTTTTATCCTACTGCATGGAAAAGGGCATCAAGTTAGGCATTGCCACCAGCAATTCCCTGGAGCTTGTGGAACGGATTGAAGAGGCGCACCACTTAAAGGATTACATTTCCTGTATCGTTACGGGCTGTCAGGTGGAAAACTGCAAACCCGCACCGGATATTTACCTTGTCGCAGCCAAAAGACTGCACACGGACCCGAAAAAATGTCTGGTGTTTGAAGACATCATCCCCGGCATTATGGCGGGAAAAGCCGCCGGTATGAGCGTCTGTGCGGTATGGGACGAATACTCCGAAAAGGATTGGGACGAAAAGGTAAAAACAGCGGATTTTTCGTTGCGTTCTTATGAGGAAATCTTGTAAATTCAGGTAAAAAATGGCATACTAAAGGAAGAAAGGAATGATTGCTATGAAGAATATCATCATTATTACCGGGGCGAGCTCCGGCATCGGACAGGAATTTGCCTTACAGATTGACACGGCTTTTTCAAACATTGATGAAATCTGGATGATTGCCAGAAGAGAAGAACGCCTTATGGAAGTAGGAAAGGTCATGGAGCATAAGGTGAAAATGATTTCCATGGATGTTACGGATGAATACGCCATGGATGATTTTGAAGAGCTTTTGGAGAAAGAGGATGTGACCGTCCGCATGCTGATCAATGCCGCGGGCTTCGGCCTGATGGGTCCTTTTGACGAGCTTTCCTTAGAAGAACAGACGGACATGCTCTATGTCAACTGCGAAGCCCTTACCAAGATGACCTATATCTGCCTGCCCTATATGGCAAGGGGCAGCCGTATTATCCAGATGGCTTCCGCGGCAGCCTTTGTTCCCCAGCAGGATTTTGCTGTATATGCCGCTACCAAGGCGTATGTGCTGAGTTTTTCCAGAGCACTCAATCAGGAGTTGTGCGATTACGGTCTCTATGTGACCGCGGTCTGCCCGGGACCTGTGAATACCGAATTCTTCCAGATTGCAGAGCAGTACGGCTCCACACTGGAAATCAAGAAGCTCACCATGATTACTTCCGAACAGTGCGTTTCCGAAGCACTGTACGCGTCCTACCGCAAGAAGGATATGGTAATCCCCGGTATTCCCATGAAAGCCTTTGCGATGCTGACGAAAATTGTTCCCCAGGGACTGATTTTGAAGATTGCAAAGATGATGAAAAAATAACAGCGGAGAGACGACTACATGTATTTCAAAAGAATGTTTACCAAGGATGAGGTCAAGGGGACGAGAAACTATTTAAGCAGCCAGAAAAAATATGAAATCATCAGGACTGTCATTTATTTTTTCATTCCCCTGTCTTTATTTGCAGCGGGTTTTATCACCACGCACACCCGTAACAACCTGCTTACCCTGGTGGCGGTGCTCGGCTGTCTGCCCGCCTGCAAGAGCCTTGTGGAAATGATTATGCACTGCCGTTACAAGAGTCTGCCCGCGGATGTCTGTGATACCATAGAAGCCCATGCAAAGGGGCTTACCTGCCTGTATGACTGTGTGTTTACCTCCCGGGACAAGACCTATTACGTGGGACACCTGACCGTGTGCGGCAACACCATTGCCGGGTATCTTTTAAGCGGCAAGGTATCGGAAACGGACTGTGCAAAACATTTGGAGACCTGCCTTAAGGTGGATCGTTTTACGGGACTTACCATAAAGCTGTACAAGGATTTGGACAAGTACACGGAGCGGCTGGACTCCCTGCGGGAACTCAAGACGGACGATAAAAATACGAAGGGCATTGTAAGTACCCTTAAGGCTATTTCTTTATAGAACGGAGAGGCTATGCAGAACCATCAGATCGGCAGTCAGGAAGCGGGACAGCGACTGGATAAATTCTTACATAAGTATTTTCCGGAAGCGGGTACGGCGTTCCTGTATAAAATGCTGCGCAAGAAAAACATTGTCTTAAATAAAAAGAAAGCGGAAGGAAAGGAAATCCTTGTGGAAGGCGACTCCCTGGATTTCTTTTTTTCGGAGGAAACCTTTGCTAAATTCCGGGGCATGGAAAAGAGCGGCACAACAAGCCGTTTGCTGACGGCTGTTTACGAAAAGGCTTACGAAAGCTTACACGGAATTACCGTACTCTATGAGGATGCGGACATGCTTGCCTTAAATAAACCGGCGGGTGTGCTGACCCAGAAAGCGGAGGATACGGATGTTTCCTTAAATGAATGGATGATCGGGTATCTCTTAAAAAAGGGACGTATGACCGAAGAGATACTGAAAACCTTTAAGCCTTCCGTTTTGAACCGTCTGGACCGCAATACCAGCGGACTGGTGCTTTGCGGCATTTCCTTAAAAGGAAGCCAGATTTTAAGCCGAATGATACACGACAGGACGGTGCACAAATATTATGCTGCCGTGGTAAAGGGAAGGGTTGATAAAGCCGGCATCCTGGGCGGTGTGCTGGAAAAGGATGAGATAGCCAACAAAGTAACCATAAAGGATGTGGGTGAAGGGAAAGAGGTCCGCACCATTTACGAACCGGCGGCATATGCGGACGGTCTGACACTTTTGTCCATTGAGCTTGTGACCGGCAAAACCCACCAGATAAGGGCGCATATGGCAGGTATCGGGCATCCGCTTTTAGGCGATGCCAAGTACGGGGACAGGAGCTTTAACGAAGCCTACCGGAAGAAGGGGGTAAAATCCCAGCTTCTGCATGCACAAAGAATGGTATTTCCCACGCTGCGGGAACTGCCGGAGGAGGAAGCAAAAAAGGCAAAGGACCTTGCTTTTTTAGGAAAAACCATAGAAGCCCCTCTGCCGGAGGTGTTTCACCGGGTGGGGTTCTGAAGCTGCGGTAAAACAGGAAGAACGGAAAGAAGCGGGAACGCAAAAGGAAGATAGGAAGGCAGTATGGCAACCTGGAATTCAAGAGGACTAAGAGGCTCCACTTTAGAGGAGCTGATTAACCGGACCAATGAAAAATATGCGGAGAGTAATCTGGCGCTGATACAGAAAATTCCCACACCGATTACTCCCATTAAAATCGATAAGGAGCACCGTCATATCACACTGGCGTATTTTGACCAGAAGAGTACCGTAGACTATATCGGTGCCGTGCAGGGCATTCCGGTGTGCTTTGACGCCAAGGAATGTGCGGTGGACACCTTTTCTCTGCAGAACATCCATGCCCATCAGGTAAAGTTCATGGAGCAGTTTGAACAGCAGGGCGGGATTGCGTTCTTTCTTATTTATTACACTTCCAGGGAAGTGTTTTATTATCTTCCCTATGAGATGCTTAAGTTTTTCTGGGACAGGGCACAGAACGGCGGCAGAAAGAGCTTCCGCTATGAAGAACTGAATCCGGATTACATCATACCCTCCCAGAACGGGCTTTTTATCCCCTATCTGGAAATTCTGAAAAAGGATCTGGACGACAGGGAATAAAAAACAGAGTGGGCTTAATAAGTTTCTTGACAGAAGAAGCTATTTTTTGTATACTACATACAGTTTTACATGCTACTTTGCTAATTTGGTAGCACGTTAATCTGATAAAGTGAAATAGAAAGGCAGAAAACATGAACCAGAATTTATTGCATACACCGGACGGTGTAAGGGATATCTACGGAAAAGAATGTGCCAGAAAGCTTATGATTGAAAAGAAAATCCGGGAAAAGCTTTTATCCTACGGCTACGAGGATATCGAAACACCGACCTTTGAATATTTTGATGTTTTTTCCAATGAAATCGGCACCACGCCGTCAAGGGATCTTTATAAGTTCTTTGACAAGGAGGGCGATACCTTAGTGCTTCGTCCCGATTTCACTCCCTCCATTGCCCGTTGTGCGGCAAAGTATTTTATGGAGGATTCCGTGCCTCTGCGTTTCTGTTACTGTGGCAATACCTTTACCAATACGTCCCGTCTGCAGGGCAAATTAAAGGAAGTTACCCAACTCGGTGCGGAGCTTATCGGTGACGACTCTGTTTATGCGGATGCGGAAATGATTCATATGGTAATTGAATCCCTGCTTCATACCGGCCTGGAGAATTTTCAGGTGAGTGTAGGTCAGGTGGAGTATTTCAAGGGCCTCTGCGAGGAAGCCGGACTGGAAGATGATGTGATTTACGTTTTGCGGGAATACATTTCCGCCAAGAATCATTATGCAGCGGAAAACCTTTTGATCGAAGCCGGCATCAGTGAAGACCTGCGGGAGCTTATTCTGGCGACCACGGAAGGCTTCGGCAATCTGGATGCCATTCGCAGCGCTAAAGCACGGGTTTCCAACGAACGCTCCGTGAAAGCCATTGAAAATTTAGAAAAGCTGTACGAGGTGCTTACCATGTACGGTACGGAAAAATACATATCCTTTGACCTTGGCATGTTAAGCAAATACCGTTATTACACCGGTGTTATCTTCAAGGTTTATACCTACGGCATCGGCGATGCCATCGTAAAGGGCGGACGTTATGACACACTGATTTCCTACTTTGGCAAACAGGCGCCGGCAGTCGGCTTTGCTGCCGTAGTGGATGATATATTGGAGGCCTTTTCCAGACAGAAAATCGCTATGGAGCTTCCCGAAGGAAAGGAAATCCTTACCTATACGGAAAGCAACTTCCCCGAAGTCTTAAAGAAGGCGGAGGAGTTAAGAAAACAGGGCAGATTAGTGGAAATGCGCAGAAAGGACTGAAAGCATGAGTACGGACAGATATTTAACCATTGCGCTTGGCAAAGGCAGACTGGCAAAGAAAGCCATGGAATTATTCGAGGAAATCGGTATTACCTGTGAGGAAATGAAGGATCCGGCTTCCCGGAAGCTTATTTTTGTAAATGAAGAGCAGAAGCTCCGCTTTTTCTTATCCAAGGGACCGGATGTTCCCACCTATGTGGAATACGGTGCGGCGGATATCGGTATCGTGGGCAAGGACACTATTCTGGAGGAAAACAGAAGAGTTTACGAGGTACTGGATTTAGGCTTCGGCAAATGCCGGATGTGCGTATGCGGTCCAAAGTCGGCAGAGGAGCTTTTAAAGCACCACGAAAGAATCCGTGTGGCAAGTAAGTATCCCGAAATTGCCAAGGACTATTTTTACAATAAAAAACACCAGACCGTGGACATCATCAAGCTGAACGGCTCCGTGGAATTGGGACCTTTGGTTGGACTTTCCGATGTCATCGTGGACATCGTGGAAACCGGTTCCACTCTGCATGAAAACGGACTGGCTGTTCTGGAAGAAGTCTGCCCGCTGTCTGCCAGACTGATTGTCAACCAGGTCAGCATGCAGATGGAAAAGGAACGGATCGGAAAGCTTGTAAACGACCTGAAGGAAGCACTGAGAAAGGAAGGAAAATAAACCTATGCGTATTGTGGAATTGACGGAAAGCACCAAAAAGAACCTGCTGAAGGATTTGCTGAAACGAAGCCCTTCCAGCTACGGAACCTATGAACAGACGGTTTCCGAGATTGTAAACAATGTAAAGGAAAACGGGGACAAAGCCGTTTTTGAATATACCGAGAAATTTGACCATTTTGCATTGAACAGCGGCAATATCCGTGTAACGGAAGAGGAAATCAAGGAAGCCTACAAGGAAATCCCGGAAGATCTGATTGAGGTTTACAGACATTCCGCAGCCAATATCCGTACCTTCCATGAAAAGCAGCTCCGTCAGAGCTTTATCGAAACAAGACCGGACGGCAGCATTTTGGGACAGCGTATTACCCCCATTGAAAAAGCGGGTGTGTATGTTCCCGGCGGAAAAGCCGCATACCCCAGCAGCGTTTTGATGAATGTTGTTCCCGCCAAGGTGGCAGGCGTTCCAAAGATTGTCATGACAACTCCCTGCAACAAGGAAGGAAAAGTCAATGCCGGCACTCTGGCGGCAGCCGATATTGCCGGTGTGGATGAAATCTACAAGGTAGGCGGTGCACAGGCTATCGCTGCGCTGGCATTCGGTACGGAGTCCGTTCCCAAGGTGGACAAGATTACCGGTCCCGGCAACATCTTTGTGGCACTTGCAAAAAAGGCTGTATACGGCCATGTCAGCATTGACTCCGTGGCAGGACCCAGTGAAATTCTGGTGCTTGCGGATGAAACGGCTAATCCCCGTTATGTGGCTGCGGATTTACTGTCCCAGGCAGAGCATGACGAGTTGGCTTCCGCTATTTTGATCACCACATCCAAAGATCTGGCGGAAAAGGTATCGAAAGAAGTGGACGGATTTACGGAAACTTTGGAAAGAAGAGAGATTATCTTGAAATCCCTCTCCAATTATGGTTATATTTTAGTAGCGGAAAATATGGAGGATGCCATTGCGGCAGCCAACGATATTGCATCCGAGCATCTGGAAATCCTGACAAAGAATCCGTATGAAACCATGACGAAGATTAAGAATGCGGGCGCCATTTTCATGGGCGAGTATTCCTCCGAGCCGCTGGGTGACTATTTTGCGGGACCGAACCACATTTTACCCACAAACGGCACGGCAAGATTTTTCTCCCCGCTCAGTGTGGATGATTTTATCAAGAAAACCAGCCTGATTTCTTTCTCAAAGGATGCGCTTGAGAAAGTACATACGGAAATTGAAGCCTTTGCCAAGAGCGAAGGACTGACGGCACATGCCAATTCCATTAAAGTTCGTTTTGAAAGGAGCTAACGTATGCGCAGTGCGGAAATAAAAAGAACCACCAAGGAAACGGATATTTATGTAAAGCTTTCACTGGACGGAAAAGGGGATGCGGATATCCATACCGGCATCGGCTTTTTTGACCATATGCTAAACGGCTTTGCCAGACACGGCTTCTTTGACTTGACCTGCAAAGTCAACGGCGATCTTTACGTGGACGGACATCATACTGTGGAAGATACCGGCATCGTGCTGGGAAACGCCATCAGGGAAGCGGTGGGTGACAAAAAGGGGATCAACCGTTACGGTTATTTTATTCTGCCCATGGACGATGCACTGTGTTTATGCGCCGTGGATTTATGCGGCAGACCGTATCTGGATTTTTCCTGTGATTTTACCATGGATAAAATCGGCGAACTGGACAGCGAACTGATACGGGAATTCTTTTATGCGGTATCCTACAGTGCAGCCATGAATTTACATATCAAAATGATTTCCGGCACCAACAACCACCACATGGCGGAAGCTATGTTCAAGGCATTTGCCAAGGCTCTGGATATGGCGGTTGCATATGATAACAGAATTGAAGATGTATTAAGTACGAAAGGAAGCCTTTAAGAGCACGTTTGCATACCTTCTTAAAGACCGGGAAAAACATGAGGACCAGAAAATTTATTGCTTCTATCTATTTATATCAGGAAAAGGCGGTAAAAAGCCTTTCAGACAGTACCGTAATTGCGGAAAATCCCGTGGAGCTGGCAAGGGAATACTGTGAGAAAAACGCAGACGAGATTTTGGTGTACGATTTGTCAAACGGCGATGCCGAGCACGATGCGGCACTGGATGTGATGAAAGCCATCTGTGCGGCTTCTCCCGTGGATGTATACGGAGCCGGCAATGTGCACCGTATGGAGGATATCAAGAAAATCCTCTATACAGGATGCAAAAAAGCAGTGCTCAATTTCAGCAAAAAAGGCAACCGTGAGATTATCAAAGAGGTTTCCCAGAAATTCGGCAGGGAGAAAATCTTAGCTGCCGTAAACGATCTGGAAACTCTTACGGAAAACAAAGAGCTTCTGGAAGAATTTGCCTCCGGACTGCTATTCATGAATCCCCATATGGTAAGAGAAGCAGGGGAGATTACAGAGCTTCCGGCTATTGTGGAAACGGAGCAGCTTGCCCTGAATAAGCTGCTGGAAATCTTCGGACTTTACAATGTAACGGGCATTACCGGCAATGCTATTAACGACAATAAAGAGGAAATTTTACAGTTAAAGGATTTGTGTAAGGAAAACGGCATTGCCATAGAAGAGCTGCATTCCGATTTTATCTGGGACGATTTCAAGAAAAACTCCGACGGCATGGTGCCGGTAGTGGTGCAGGACTACAAAACTTTAGAGGTGCTTATGGTAGCCTACATGAATGAGGAAGCCTATAAAAGCACCTTAAAGACCGGCAAAATGACCTATTACAGCCGCAGCCGCAAGGAACTGTGGCTAAAGGGTGAAACCAGCGGTCATTACCAGTATGTGAAGTCCTTAACCGCTGACTGCGACAAGGATACGATTTTAGCCAAGGTGTTCCAGATCGGCAACGCCTGCCATACCGGCAGTTATTCCTGCTTCTTTAGGGATGTGGTTACCAGGGAATACGAGGAAGCAGAGAACCCCTTGAAGGTATTTGAAGAGGTTTATCAGGTGATTTTGGACCGGAAGAAAAATCCGAAGGAAGGCTCCTACACCAATTACCTGTTTGACAAGGGTCTTGATAAAATTTTAAAGAAGCTGGGTGAGGAGGCAACCGAAATCGTTATTGCGGCAAAAAATCCAAATCCCAACGAAGTGAAATACGAGATTTCCGATTTCCTGTACCATATGATGGTTCTGATGGCACAGAAGGATATTTCCTGGGAAAAAATTACCACGGAGCTTGCCAACAGGTAAGCCCTGCGGAAGTGTTTCCGGAAGGAAAACTACGGTTATATTTCCCTGACAAGTACATACATTTAGAATAAGGACAAAAAGAGTATAGGAAAATGAACTATACTCTTTTTTTATCGAAAAAGAGAGGAAAAGGAATTATGAGCGATATTTCCGTGGAACAGAAATTGTTGTTATTACGAAGCATAAGGGAGGCAGAGGATAAAAACCGCATGAATTTAAGGCAGCATGAAAATCTGCTGTACGGAGCGGCCAGACAGAACGAAATGACCGAACCGGTCTACGGTACGCAGGATGTTCCGGCAAGGCATTTTTTCATGGGAGTGCGGATTTTTGCTGCCATCGTTTTGTTTTCCCTCTATGTTATTTTCAGCTTTACAGGGGACAGTATTTTTTCCCTCAATACCGAGAAAATAGACCGGCTTTTAGGCGCAAATTACCAGCTTGATGCGATTGACAATATAGAGGAATTTTTATACAATAAATAAGATACTTTGCATGAAAAAGGGATGAAATCATGAGCAAATCACAAAAGCAGATGGAGAAGGAACAGGAACGCAATCGAAAAATAATCGATACGGCGTTCCAAGTTTTTGTTAAAAGAAAAATAGAGGGTGTCAGCATGGCAGAGATTGCGGAAGCAGCGGGCGTGGGCAGAGCAACTCTGTTCCGTTGTTATCCATCCAAGATGGAGCTGGTTATCGCAGTCTGCAGTGTCAAGTGGAAAGAATATCTGGACAATCTGGATGCTGCCAGACCGATTTCGGGTCTGCAAGACATACCGGCCATAGACCGCCTTACTTTTTCATTGGACTGTTATGTGGATATGTACCGGAATCATAAGGAATTGCTGCAATATAATGACAATTTTAATTACTATGTCACCCACGAAGAATATAAAACGGAGCAGCTTACCGAATTCCATAACTCCTTATATTCGGCGGATACCCGTTTCCATATGATGTATGAAAAGGCGAAGGAGGACAAGACCTTCCGGACGGATATTCCGGAGGAGGAGTTTATGCGTGTCACGGTGCACACCATGATGTCAGCATGCTCCCATTTTGCCGGAGGCTTTATCTGGGGAGCGGAGGATAATAAGGACTACACGGAAGAGCTTCTTTTGTTAAAAGAGATGATACTCATGTATGCAACGGCAAAATAAGTCCCGCAATACGGATATCTGACAGAGATACTTTGGACGGAAGGATTTAGAATGAACAAATTAGCGTTATCGGATGATATTTTAATGAAAGTTGAGAAACCGGCAAGATACATCGGCGGCGAAGTCAATGCAGTCGTGAAAAACAAAGAAGAGGTGGACATGCGCATTGCTTTCTGCTTCCCGGATGTGTACGAAATCGGCATGTCCCATCTGGGTATCCAGATTCTGTACGATATGTTCAACCGGTTTGACGGCGTATGGTGCGAGAGAGTATATTCTCCCTGGGTGGATCTGGATGCCATCATGAGAAAGGAGCACATTCCCCTTTTTGCCCTGGAGTCCCAGGATCCCATTAAGGAATTTGACTGGCTTGCCATTACCATCCAGTATGAAATGTGCTACACGAATATTCTGCAGGTGCTGGATTTATCCGGTATTCCGCTGCTTGCAAAGGATAGGACGGAGGAGGATCCCATTGTTATCGGCGGAGGTCCTTGCACGTACAATCCGGAACCCATTGCGGATTTCTTTGATTTGTTCTACATCGGCGAGGGCGAAACCCGTTACGAAGAGCTGGTAAATCTGTACCGGGAATGCCGGGATAAAAAGCTTCCCCGTATGGAGTTTTTACGCAGGGCAGCCAAGGTACCCGGCATGTATGTACCTGCCTTTTATGAGGCAGCTTATAACGAGGACGGTACATTAAAAGACTTTTATCCCATTGAAGAGGGGATTCCTTCTACCATTACCAAGGAAGTGGAAATGGACGTTTCCCATACCTATTATCCCATGAAGCCGCTGGTGCCGTTTATGAAGATCGCTCAGGACAGAGTGGTGCTGGAAATTATGCGCGGCTGCATCCGCGGATGCCGTTTCTGCCAGGCAGGACAGCTTTACCGTCCCGTCAGGGAGAGGGATGTCAATCTCTTAAAGAAATATGCGCTGGCCATGCTTAAGAATACCGGACAGGAGGAGATTACCTTAAGTTCGTTAAGCTCCAGTGACTACCGGGCGCTGCCGGAACTTCTGACCTTCCTTTTAGAGGACTTAGAAGGCAAGCATGTAAACATTTCCCTGCCTTCCTTACGAATTGATGCCTTTTCCTTGGATGTGATGAGCAAGGTGCAGGATGTGAAGAAGACAAGCCTTACCTTCGCTCCGGAAGCAGGCAGCCAGAGACTTCGCAATGTCATCAACAAGGGACTTACGGAGGAAGACATCATGCACGGCGCCAGACTTGCCTTTGAAGGCGGTTGGACGAGGGTTAAGCTTTATTTTATGCTGGGACTTCCGACTGAAACGGAGGAGGATATCCGCGGCATCGCGGAGCTTTCCAACAAAATTGCCGCGCTGTTTTATGATACGGTTCCCAAGGAAAAAAGAGTCAACGGCAGGGTGCAGATTGTGGCAAGCACCTCCTTCTTTGTACCGAAGCCCTTTACGCCGTTCCAGTGGGCAAAGCAGGCAACGAAGGAAGAATTCTTAAACAAATCCTATATAACAAGACTGGCGGTCATGGAGCAGCTCAACCAAAAGAGCATCAAGTACAACTGGCACGAAGCGGACACCTCCGTTTTGGAAGGGGTGCTGGCAAGGGGCGACAGAAGGCTCTGTGAGGTCATTCTGAAGGTTTATAAGAAGGGTGCCATTTACGATGCCTGGAGCGAATACTACGACAACCAGAAGTGGCTGGACACCTTTGCGGAATGCGGTCTGTCCATGGATTTCTATACCACAAGGGAACGCTCCTTAGACGAGCTTTTCCCCTGGGATTTCATCGACTGCGGTGTTACCAAGGAGTTCTTGAAGAGAGAGTGGCTGAAGGCACAGAAGGAAGAAGTCAGCCCCAACTGCCGGAAAGCCTGCCAGGGCTGCGGTGTTGCCAAATTCGGCGGCGGTATCTGCTTTGAAGAGCATGTGGACGACAATACGCCCTGCTGGTCGTAAGTTAGGAAAGGGAATAAAATGAAGGTCAGAGTAAAATTTCGGAAATACGGAAATTTAAAATATATCGGGCATCTGGACGTACAGCGCTTTTTCCAGAAAGCGGTGCGCAGGGCGGAGATTGACGTGTGCTATACCACCGGCTTTTCCCCGCATCAGATTATGTCCTTTGCAGCTCCTTTAGGTATCGGGCTGGAAAGCAATGGTGAATACATGGATATGGAAGTCAACAGCTTTCCGGGCAGTAAGGAAGCCGTAAGGATGTTAAATGAAGCATCCGTGGACGGCTTTGAAATCCTTTCCGTGAGAGTGCTTCCCGAGGGCAGCAAAAATGCCATGGCAAGTGTGGCGGCAGCCGGTTACACCATACATTTTAGGGAGGGCAGGGAGCCTTCCTTTGACTGGAAGAAGGAATTTCCTTCCTTCATGGAAAAAGAACAGATACTGATAACCAAGGAAACCAAGAAGAGTACGGCGGAAGTGGATTTGCGTCCCGGTATTTATGAATGGAGCCTGCAGGGAGATTCTCTTTATCTTTTGATAAATGCCAGCAGCTCCGGCAATATCAAGCCGGGCATGATTGTGGAGGCATTTTTACAGGAACACGGTGAAAGCTTAAAGGAAAACGCACTTCTGATTACCAGGGAAGACACCTATACGAATATCGGTGACGAAGAAAATCCGAAGCTTGTACCCTTAGAGGAAATCGGCAGTGAACAGTAAAGCAGATAAAAAATTAGTTATTGTATCCTATCAGCAGAAAGATATCAGCGTCATTCTTCACGACAACCGACTATATTCCCTGAAAGTGTATGCGGAAAACGACGTCTCCCTTTTAGGGAATATTTATATCGGCAAGGTGCAGAACATTGCCCGGAACATTCAGGCGGCTTTTGTGGAAGTGGGAGATAAAAAGCTTTGCTTCCTGCCTCTTTCCGATACAAAGTATGCTTATGTCCGAAACCGGAAAACGGATGGCAGTCTCCGTTGCGGGGATGAAATTCTGGTACAGGTGGAGAAGGATGCCGTAAAAACAAAACAGCCTGTGGTAACTACGAAAATATCCTTATCCGGGAAATACCTTGTTCTTTCCATGGGCAGCTTAAGAACGGGATTTTCTAAGAAGCTTCCGAAAGAAAAGAAAGAAGCCGTTTTAGAATACCTGATAAGCCGCGGTATTTTAACGGAAGACGGCAACTGCACCCTTGCAGGCTGCGGCATCGTGGTAAGAACCAATGCCGAAAATCTCTCCCCTGAAGAATTCGGACAACTGGAAGAAGAGTACCGGAGTCTTTGCAAACTCTTTCAGACCATTCTCGGCAGGGCGGAACACAGCACTTGCTTTACGCAGCTTTCCGAGAAAAAAGTACCGGTGGCTGAGGATGTCAAAAACTTCTACGAAAAGGATTACGACGAGATTATCACGGATATTCCCCGGGTGTATGAAGCTCTTACCGGGGGGACAAATTTACCCATGAAAAAGCCGGTTAGGATTTACGAGGATGAATATTCGCTACTCAAGCTTTATTCCTTAAAAACGAAAATAAATGAGCTTCTGGGAAAGAATGTCTGGCTGAAATCCGGCGCCTATCTGGTAATTGAGCCCACGGAAGCCCTGACGGTAATCGATGTAAATACCGGCAAATTTATAAAAAAGGCATCCGATACCGACGAAACCTTTTTTCAGGTCAATGCAGAAGCGGCGAAAGAGTGCGCAAGGCAGCTTCGCCTCCGTAATATTTCCGGTATGGTTATGATTGACTTTATCAATATGAAATCTGCCGAAAAAAGAGAGGCTCTGCTGCAAATTTTGCGGGCGGAAACAATAAAGGACGAAGTGCAGACGGATGTAATTGACTACACGGCGCTGGGACTTGTGGAAGTGACCCGCAAACGCATAGACAGACCGCTACGGGAAGTGTTAAGAAAAGAAGTGTAACCAATCATGAAAAGTCTGATAAGATGATAGTATCAATAAAATTTGGGAGTCTGGAACATGAAGCTGATACAGATGGCAAAAGTCCGAGAGGGAAGATATCTGAAAAATTATGAACTGACTTACGAAAATAAAGCCGGTAAAGAAAAGGTTTATGAAATTGTCAGTTTCCGTAATCTGAACAAAGCAGAAGAGCTGGGGGAAAGGGTGACCGGTTTGTCCATTGTTGCCATTTGCTGCGGTAAAATGCTTTTACTCAAAGAATTCCGTATGGGGGTCAACGAACGTATTTTCAATTTGTGCGCCGGTATGCTGGAAAAAGGGGAAAACATTGAGGAATGCATCCGCCGGGAGCTTTATGAAGAAACGGGACTTTCCTTAAAGAAAATTATCCGTATTCTTCCGCCGTCCTATGCGGCAGTGGCTATTACCGACATTAAAAACCAGATAGTGTTTGCTGAGGTGGAAGGTACTATTTCCGAAGAACATACTTCCGACAACGAGGACATTCAGGCAGCGTTATATTCCAGACAGGAAGTAAGCCGGCTTCTGGAAAATGAAACCTTCAGTTCCCGCGCCCAGATTGCAGCCTATATGTTCAGTATCGGCGCACTGGATGTGAATACGGATAGATAATGTGGCTTTGTAAGCTATAAAGATGGTCACCGGAAGAGAGATGCAACTATGCGCAAAATGCAGATTTAACGAATAGTTAATACCTAAGATAATAATATATTATATATTATATATCTGTATGGCGCTTTTTATAATTTGTAATTTACTTTTATCCAAAGCCGTGATATGATTTCTATATTGCAGATGTAGTTCATTGGTAGAACATCAGCTTCCCAAGCTGAGGAGGCGGGTTCGATTCCCGTCATCTGCTTTTTTTATTTGCCAAATTATAGGTTTCAAATGGCATTGTTTAACCCATACACGCAAGGTTTTATAAAATCTCCGCAGAGTCCAGTACAATGGTAAACGGTCCGTCATTCAGTAAGGAAACCTTCATGTCAGCACCGAAAATACCGTGTTCCACAACTGGAATTTCCTTCTTACATTCCGCAATGATATATTCATACAGTTCGTTTGCCATTTCCGGTTTGCCGGCATATACAAAGGAAGGACGATTTCCTTTTTTACAATCGGCATACAGCGTAAACTGGGAAACCAATAAAAGACTTCCGTTTACGGCACGAATATCCAAATTTGTTTTTCCTTCGGCATCTTCGAAAATACGCAGATTGATAAGCTTACGCATCATTTTATCTGCGATTTCCTTCGTATCTGTCTGGGAAATCCCTATCAGAACCAGGTAGCCTTTCCCAATTTTTCCGACTATTTTTTCATCTACAGTCACAGATGCGGACTGCACACGTTGTATTACAAATTTCATTTATACGTATAACTCCTTTTATCTAAGAATTCCAGTCCTTCTAGATATCCGGTCGGTAACCGATCCTTATAATAATAAGTATTTCTTTCTTTATTGTAGTCAGTCCTTTATTGCTGCTTGGACTTTGCTAACAGGATAAGCTTTTCGAAGGATTGCGCAAAGCGCCTGTCATCCTCTTCTGTCCGCTTTTTAGGACCCTTTATATGGCTCTTTTGTGAGCTTCGTCTTACCTTTTTGTTAAGATGCCTTTCCATTAACATCCGGTCAATATTATCATTGGTATACCATTTGCCGGATTGATGAATGGCATATGTTTCTTTGCCAAGAGCCATGGCTGCCACACCATAATCCTGGGAAACTACAATATCTCCCTTATGGCATAGACTAATCAGCTTATAATCTACGGCATCCGTTCCGGCGCCGACTACGACCACTTCACTGTAATCGGAATATAATATATGGTTTGTATCACAGAGTAATGTGACCGGTATTTTATGCTTTTCGGCTATCGCTTCTACGATGTCTGTTACCGGACAGGCATCTGCATCTACATATATCTGCATTTTACGTTCTCCGGGGATAAGCGTCATGGTTAATATGGTCTTTACTTTTGCAATGCGTTCCAGTGCTCTTTCGTCATGATGTTTACATGCTCAATCCGTACTTCATGTAACAAAGGAACAGAAACATTCTGTGTAGTGTGATGGTAGAGAAAACCGACCTTCTCCTGAACTCTTTTGGACTTCTCATTGCCATCGTAATATCCGCACCATATGGTTTGCATTCCAAGGTCTTCATATCCGTGACGCAGGAGTTCTTTTGCGGCTTCCGGCATATAACCTCTTCCCCAGAAAGGTTTGCCCAGCCAATACCCCAGTTCACATTCATCATCACGGGTTACACGGTTAGTATGACCTTTCAGGATAAGTTCAACCGCACCGATAGCTTTCTCGCTGCCCCTTTCACAGATAGCATAACATTCTGCACCGTTTAGGACATTGCGGATTATGGAAAGACTTTCCTCCGCTGATTGATGCGGCGGCCAGCCGGCAATAGGACCGACATCCGGGTCTTTTGCATATTCAAATAAACTGTCCGCATCTTTTCCGGTCCATTTTCGCAACAACAGTCTTTCGGTTTCCAACATGAGGATATTCTCCTTTTGTAACATTTATTTTTTGTAAAAATGAAAATCACAACAATCTTCACCGACCCCCAATGTTTTGGTCCGGCTGAAGCCTAATTTTTTTAGTCCGCCGTATGTTACGTTGTCCGTATCACAAAACAGACGGCATAGTCCTGGACAACCGTCTTCTACGCAGGTTGTATGCCAGAGGCATTTGTGTATCGTAACATCAAAATAATCCCTGCCATGCTCCTGCACACTTTCCTGCAGGTCTGTATCTTGCATGACCTTCAGAAAAATATGACTGTAGAGGGTGTAAAAGCCGGGGACCAATTCCATTTTCCGCATGGATGCGTGCATGTTCTCCCCAACCGTACCAAACATATATTTCTGCATGCAGGCATATGCCTCTTCTTCCGGTATGTTTTTCTGTACCAGGGCTTTATATAGAGCAATGCCGGGCAGAATTGTCTGCACCAGTGTTTTCTTTTGGTTTTTTGACTTGTTTTTTATGTTTTCAATAAGGGTGCCGAGAATTTTCTCCTGCTCTTCCAACAGGGAGTTACCTTTTGGTTTGCCGAATTCTTTTTCTAAAAATGCTTTTATCTGTTTTTGCTGCTTTATTTTCATGGAGAAAAACCTTTCTTGTTTCTACTTTTATCCGGGAAGAAATCCGCTCAGAATAAGGAAAAGATAGGACCATTCCCATATGACGTCCTGAAAACTGTTTTCCATATATTCGTAAATATCTTCCTCGTCGTAACCGGTCATTCTGGCAATAACAACGATATAATCCCGTACGGTTTCATAGGTGAGCGGCTGCGGTATCGTTTCTCTGGCATTCAGGAGCCATTTCAGAAAAATACCCTGACGCATAACAGCATACTCCATGCAAATCCATTGAAACATCACAACCATGGACTCTCTGTCCGACTCCGGGATAAGCATGTTGGTAAACAGTTCGGACACCAGATAATTCCGGAAAAGAGGTTCATATTCCGCAAATTCTTTCTGAAATGCGTCCAGAGGCATATCCGTATCTTTATCCAGGATTTCTTCGGCTAAGAGAGATACGTCTTCAATATATTCCGTATATAAGCCTTCTTTTCGGTAATTGTAGGCAATATCGAGCCAAAGCTCATTATTCTCCTTAAGGCACTGTACTTTATCAGGCGGTAAAGCTTTTATTGCCCGATAGAGGCTCGCAAGTGTGCTCTCCTTTCGGTATTCGGAGATATCTTCCGGAGACAGAGTGTCCTTTTTCTCTATATCCAGTAATATATAAAATGCCATTAAAAGTGCGGAATTGACATCGTAGTTTGGGTTCCCCACAATATCCATCATCAGGTTGCGAATAGAAAAGTTACTATCCCCGTGAACGGCATCCAGATTTTGGAATACAAGTTTGCTGTCAGTATGCAGAAAATCAATGACGGCAGGGCAACAGGAAACAACGGAGAGCTCTCTTCTGTCCGGAAATTCATGTATTTGTCTCGGAAAAGTATGACAGGTTTCGGAAAGAATATCTTCGCCGAAGTTTGATACCAGACTGCAAAGCCCTTCCTTCAGATAAGGGCAGTCGCCGTTCTTATTCAGCCGGATAATCCCCTCTCTTCCGCATTTTTTTACGGGAATATCCAGACGTTTTCCATTTAAGAATGTTTTCTTCCACCGGGAGAGCGTCTTTTCGTCTACGGCAATCTTCCACTGCATACAGCAGGTCATATGGCATTTATCGGCAATACACCGGAATTCATCATAAAAATGAGGTTTGATGTCCATAAAAGACTCTTTTCCTTAAAATAAAATTAGTTATGCAGTTCGTTTACTACCCTGCCGGCATCCAGATGGTACTGGCGGTCACACAAAAGGGAAATATCCGTTGCATTGTGAGAAGATAAAAGGATGGTTGTTCCTTTTTCTTTTTCGGCAAGGAGAACCTGACGGATGTGTGCAACCATGTCCTTGTCGAGTCCGTTAAAAGGTTCATCCAGAATAAGAAGTTCGGGCTGCTCCATGAGAGCCTGGGCAAGACCGAGCCGCTGCCGCATTCCGAGAGAATACTTTCGGACAGAACGATGAAGCTTGGGGTCAAGACCGACGAGTTCCATATAGGAACAGATAGCATCAGCCGTAATTTTACCACGCAGGTCTGCCAAAATCTTCAGGTTTTTAAAACCGCTGTAGTAGGGAATAAATCCCGGAGTCTCAATGATGATTCCGACATTCTCGGGAAAATCGATATCTTTTCCGATTTCTTTGCCGCCTACCCTTATTTGTCCGGTATAAGAACTGTAAAATCCGCAGATACACTTCATGAGCATGGTTTTTCCGGAGCCGTTTCCGCCTACCAGTCCCACTGTTTCGCCCCGTTTTACCGTAACGGACACATGGTCTAATATGGTATATTCTTTTGTTTTTAATGTTACGTCATTTACCTCTATCATCATTCCTGCTCTCCCCTCAACCGGTCAATATCTATTCGCTTTGCTGCATGTGCAACTGCCGCATATACTATCACTATCAGAACAAGCAATACGATAAGGGATAGTATGGGCGGAAAAACGTATTGCCTGTAGTAATCCTGAAAATGTATCCATAGTATGGAATGACTTACCGGGAACAGCCACATCCATTTGGTTTTTACAGAGCATAAAACAATTCCGGCGGCAATGGAAAGCATAACAATCCAGAAAGCAAGCACTTTTCTGCCGTACAGAGAAGCGAAAAGCATAACGGAACTGCATAACAGCAAAAACAGAAACAACAACAGGTAGCTTTCTGCAAATGCCCTGTAAGGAGGCATCTGGTAGTATAAATTCAGCGGAACCAAATCAGATACGGAAGTTGTCATGTCTGCGGATGTCACGACCAGACTCCAGCCATTTATCAGGAAAGCATAGGAAAACGTCTGCACCATGGTAGAAAGGATAACAAACAACAGGTAGGTAAGGAGGCTGAGTACCTGAAACAACACCTGCCCCATTATCCAGTTGCGCTGTCCCACTCTCAAAAGATAAAAATAGGTATTTCCGCTGACTCTGGGAAAATCTGCCATAATTACCAGATAAACCAGAGGAATAAGAAGAAGCATAATGCCGGAATTGGCAACAGCAATGACCGGCTCCAGTGCATTTATAGGCTGTGCCAATGTAAAAGCATAGTTTTTTAAGGGAAGAATAACGATTTCCCTAATCATAACAAGCACAACCAGACATACCAGCATTCGGGGATTGGTAATCCATTCCGTATATTCGCGCTTGAATACACTGAATATCTGTTTCAAAGAAAGTTTCTGATTCATGCTCTCACCCCCTTATATTTTAGCAGCCATAACCGGTAGCCTGTGCAATAAAACAGAACACACAGGAGGAGAAATACATAAATTTTTGTATTAAGCAGAATATGGGATGTTACATAATTAAGAAGGAAAGGCACGCAGAGATTGACGTATATATTTTGCGTCACACTTACCAGTCCACAGGAAAATATGCTGAGCATGGCTACATAGCAAAGCATGTAAAGAAGGTATCCTGCGGCGGACATAATCATCCGGAAGCTGTCGTTTTCTATTATTCCGATAACCTGACTGGCGCCAAAATCATAAGAAGAAGGGAAAAACAGGCGCACAAATATTCCGTATAGGATAAGTCCCAGAAATAAAGCGCCGACACCGCTTACAATACAACTCAGATATTTAAGGTGTATGTAATGCTTTACCCCTATTCTGCTGAAATGAAAATAAAAATTATTTGTGCGCAGCTCGTCACATATAATCGGCAGGGAGGCGATAGAAGCAATCAGAGGCAGAGCAAGATACAGATGCCCGTACAGAACTACAGAAAAAGCATCCGCCCATGTTACTAATTTCCGGACATTGTCGTACCCTTTGAACACAACTTCTATCACAGAAACGGCTCTGCCGTTGACTGTGCCGATACCGCTGCACAGACATAAAGCAAGTACAATCACAATATTCAGCAGGATAAAGCCGGTGTTCATATTGTTCCACAGCTTTTTCATGCACTCTCCCCTTCCTTGCGGTTTCCCTGACCCGGGATTTCAGTTTCCGTGAAAGCTGTTCACGGAAAAATTATCGGTTACCGTTCCGTCAAGCATATCGACATTGACGTAGACCAGACCATTTGCTTCGGTAATTCCGTATTCATAATTATTTTCTTCATGTTCGCACGGTATGTAAAAGGTGTATACCGGTCTTGCTTCCATGGTGATATGTTCTCCGTAAGGAGATTGCTTATCGGGATTATAGATAGGTTTCAGTACATATTCTATGCGTACTTCCGCTACCTTTAAGCGGTTAAAACCAGACAGCTTTTCCTCCGCAAGCTTCAGCGCACTGTCAAAATCAATCACTTTATCTGCCATTTCCTCTTTTACCACGTCTGGATTTAGCTGTGTTACACAGGTAGATATGGTACCGGGTGTTTCTATATTTACACTGAGTCCGGAGGACATGGCGACTATTACGATAGAGCCCATTACATTGGGGTCCATCAGATGAGTGATATAGGATAATCCGACACCTTTGTACATAGGCTGATAAAAAAGCTCTACATAATCGTTGCCGGCATTATCATGCCGGATATAAGCGGTTCGTATCTTGTAGGTCAGTTCCCCGTCAAGGTACGGAAATTCATCAATCCATTCATCGGCACTGTCAATTACCTGCTGCAGGGAAGTGCTTGTTCCGTTAAGGTTACAGGTTATATCCGGACAGGATTCTCTGCCAAGGTAGATGCGGTTTGTTATTTCCGGGTAGTTTTCATCAGCCACATACTTCTCATATTTTCCGGAAAAGAAGGCAAATCTTCCGTTTTCCAGTATATAACCGGATGTGTCATCCGTCTGAAAATCCCAACCGGCTTCAGCAGTGTCGCCCTTTGTCCATTTTGGGGAAACGACACCGATTTGCGCAGCAAAATCTTCTTTGTTTACACTGAAATTTTCTTTTGAGCAAAAGGTCACAAGACCGACATCCTCTACATCGGAAAAGTCTATCTTATCGGGCAGAATGAGGTTTTTGGGCTGATATGTCAGAGTATCCGGCGTAATGTTTTTTAACTCCGCAGGACTGCAATAGGTGACATTATCGAGAACTATCTGTTCGTTAACTCCATAGTCCTTCATATTTTCTTTTACCTGGTCAGGTGCTTCTGCACATCCGGTCAACAGACAGATACCTGCAATCAGGGGAACAAGCAGTGCTTTTTTCATATAGCCGGCAGCCTCCTATTTCTCATCCTCATTTACAGATTCATCCGGCTTCTCTTCTGCCGGTGCCTTTTCTTTTTCGGTTGCTTTCGGTTCGCCTGTTTCAGTCGGTTCTGTTTCTTTTTTTTCTGTCAGTTTTTCTTTGATCAGGGCATAGGTGCTTTTATGCTTCTTGATTTTAGGCTCGGCAGGAACTCTGGGAAGGAAATTACCGTCCTTATCCACACATTCCATATCATTGTAGGATGCCGAGTCGGTGGGCAGCTTTTTCTTTTCCAGATTATGGTTGATAATTTTCTTGATGGCTGCATAAATGATGGCAAAAATAGGTACGCCCACAATCATGCCGGGGATACCGAACAGGCCACCGAACAGAGTGATGGAAAAAATAACCCAGAAGCCGGACAATCCGGTGGAATCGCCTAAAATCTTGGGACCTAAGATATTGCCGTCAAACTGCTGCAACAGGAAAATAAACAGTACGAAATATACGCAGTTAAGCGGATGGGTAATGTCTACAATCAAAATCAGCAGCGCACTGGGAATGGCTCCCAGGTAAGGACCGAAGAAAGGAATAACATTGGTAACACCGACAATTACACTTACTAAAATGGCATAAGGGGTATTCATAATGGTGGTGCCGATAAAACAGAGCAGACCGATAATGATGGAGTCCAAAACCTTGCCGCTGATAAAGCCGATGAATGTGCGGTGGATGAAACGGAAGGACTTTAAAATACTGTTTGCCGTATCTGTCTGGAACAAAGCATACAGCATTTTTTTACTCTGGTCGGAAAAGGTTTCCTTGCTTGCCAGAACATAAATGGAAATAATAAATCCGATGATAAAGTTCCAGGTTGCTTTTACAAAGCTGATAATACTTAAGGACACCGTTTTTAAGATTTCACTGGATTTTGCAAGAAGTGTTGCGGTATCTTCCAGCCATTTTTCCAATTCGGTAGAAGCTTTGCTTACCTGTGGAACAACGTAGTTCTTCAAATCGGGATTGTTTTCAAGCAGTTTGTCCAGCCAGGCGGATACATTGTCAACATAGGTATCGAAATTGCTGATGATGGCACGGATACTGGGTACAATCTGGGATATCAGCATAGCTATGATGGCATATAAAATAAAGAATACCAGAATTACCGTCAAAAGAATGGAAAGCGCACGGATAATTTTTTCACGCTTGACGGAAGGTTTTATTTTCATTTTGTCAAACAACGGATTTAGCAGACCTTTTTCAAAACTGTTTAATATAGGAGTCATCAGATAGGCTATAATCAGACCACAGATAATAGGAGTAGTGACTCTGGATAAAGATTTTACATTACGGACAATATCTGTCATATGGAATACCACATAATAGAAACAAATGGCTGCCGCTATAACAAAAAAGGCAGTAATGCCCCATTTAACATATTTGCTGTTGATTTTGAATTTCATAAGTGACCCCTTCTTTTACTTTTTAATTTAGTTTATTATAGCATGAGGAAGCAGGGAAAAACAGTGTGTATTTTGTAAAAACTAATGAAATTCCCGAAAAAAACAAGTATAATAAATAAGATATTACAGAAACAGAAAGGTGATTTATGAAATTACAGCGAGTATTGAGCGAAGTCAGAAAAGCGGTGGACGACTACCGTATGATTGCGGAGGGCGATAAAATTGCAGTCGGGATTTCGGGCGGAAAAGACAGCCTTACTCTTCTATATGCCTTAAGCAGCCTGCGCAGATTTTATCCGCACCCGTTTGAACTGGTGGCGGTCACGGTGGATCTTGGCTTTGCTAATCTGGATTTATCAGAAATAAAAAAGCTTTGTGAAAAGCTGGAGGTACCGTATACCGTAGTAAAGACACAAATCGGTCAGATTGTATTTGAACAGAGACAGGAAAATAACCCCTGTGCTCTCTGCGCTAAAATGCGGAAAGGCGCGCTGAACGAAGCTATGAAACAGCTTGGCTGTAATAAAATCGCCTATGCCCATCATATGGACGATGTGGTAGAAACCATGATGCTGTCCTTGCTTTACGAGGGCAGATTTCATACGTTTTCGCCGGTGACTTATCTGGATGATACGGGACTTACCGTCATACGTCCTCTTATCTATATGAAGGAAGCGGATGTCATCGGATTTGTCCGTAAATACGAGGTTCCCGTAGTAAAGAGTCCCTGCCCTGTCGACGGACATACCAAAAGAGAATATGTAAAGCAGCTATTAAAGCAGCTTAATACCGAAAATCCCGGTGTGAAACAGAGGATGTTTACCGCCATACAAAACGGATGCGATAATCTGAAGGAGTGGAATAAAGATGCCGGCTTATGAAACTTATCATGAAAAATTAGATAAACATAATATAGTAAGAACCAGAGAAATCCTTTCCGCTCTCCCACCTTATTGTCAGGAGTTTTTCAGAGGGATTGCGGACAGGACATCCACAAGAACAAGACTGGCATATGCTTATGATTTGCGGGTCTTTTTTGAGTTTCTGCACGAAACCAATCCTGTCTGTAACAAAATGGAAATAAAGGACATTCCCATCAGTGTACTGGACAGCATAACCAGGCAGGATATTGAGGAATACCTCTCCTATATCAGTTTGTATGAAAAAGAAGGTGTGGAACACAGCAATACAGACAGGGGAAAAGCCAGAAAGCTTTCCTGCTTAAAAACCTTTTACCACTACTTCTTTCAAAATGAAAGGATAAGTAAAAATACGGCGGAGCTTGTTCCGGCTCCGAAGAGACATGAAAAGGCAATTATCCGTCTGGATCCCAACGAGGTAGCTATTCTGCTTGACCAGGTGGAGGACGGTACGAAGCTGACAAAAAAGGAACTGGAATACCATGCAAAAACGAAAGTGCGGGATGTGGCGCTTTTGACTCTGCTTTTAGGAACCGGTATCCGTGTATCGGAATGTGTGGGACTGGATATTAAGGATGTGGATTTCGATAATGACGGTATCAAGGTAAGAAGAAAGGGCGGCTATGAAGCCATTGTGTACTTCGGAGAGGAAGTACGTGAAGCCCTGCTTGACTATATGGATGAACGGGAACATATGATACCCGCAACAGGACACGAAGAAGCTTTATTTCTTTCTATGCAGAACAGACGGATGGCCGTCCGTTCCGTGGAAAATCTGGTAAAAAAATATGCGTCCCGGGTAACGACCTTAAAGAAAATCACTCCCCATAAGCTTCGCAGTACCTATGGTACGACGCTTTATCAGGAAACGGGGGATATTTATCTGGTGGCATCCGTGCTGGGACACAAGGACGTCAATACGACCAGAAAGCATTATGCCAATATGGATGAAGAAAGACGCAGACAGGCTGCCAATGTGGTAAAACTGAAAAGTGAAACGCAGCTGCCTTCTTCCCGGGATACAGAAAACTAATCCACCTTATAGGTGGATTAGTTTTTTTATCTAAGTTAAATGTATTTCTGCGATGGAACAAGGAGGTAGGGTTATGCTGACAATCCTGTCTTTTAAGCTGACAACACATGATATAATATGCACTTTGTCGGGACTATCAAAATCATTAAAGGCATGAGCTTCCGCACTAAGAATTCTTGCCGATGCAGAATGAGGGAGGAAACCGTAAATTTGTCCACTTATTTCTGCTGCTTCGGAAAGGGAGGCATTAACCAGTGTAATAGTCATCTGATTTTCCGATATGGATGCCGAACAGGAAATCATAGGAGTATTCATACCTTCCACCATATTTTCATTTTGAATATAACAATATACAGCATCAGCGCCCTGATGGTTTTTAAATATGTCAAATACATGATAAGTAGGAGTTTTTACCATGGTATCTCCTTCTGATAAAAGTACGGATTGCAAGACATTTACCATTTGGGCAAGATTGGCCATTTTTACACGTTTACTATGTCGATTAAAAATATTTAATTGAATTGCTGCAGCTATAGCATCACGCATAGTATTCTGCTGGTATAAGAAACCGGGATTGGTATCTTTTTCAGGCTCATGCCAGCAGCCCCATTCACCTATTACCATCCCAATTTTGTTCTCCGGGTCATAACGGTTCATAATTTCTGTATGTCTGGTAAGCAATTCGTCAGCAAAGTTGGCAGCCTCTATGGTTTTATAAAACATGGTATCATCAAAATCGGTTGCCGGCTCCATTTCAGGCCAGACGGGCATGGTATAATAATGCAAATCAATGGCATTTACTACTTCTGGTGAGAGAGATTTCATCATACTTTCCATCCAATCGTAGTCAGCAGAACTGGGTCCACTGGCAATTTTATATAAAGTGTTTCCTGAAAAATTCTTACAGAAAGACTGATAGCGTTTATATAAATCTGCATAATATTCCGGGCGCATATTGCCTCCGCATCCCCAGTTTTCATTTCCAATTCCCAAATATTTTACTTTCCATGGTGCCTCTTTCCCGTTTTCTTTTCTTAATTCTGTCATGGGGGAATTGGCAGAGGAGGTCATATACTCTATCCATTCGGATAATTCCTGAACTGTGCCGCTTCCCACATTTCCATTTATATAAGGCTCGCAACCGATTAATTCGCAAAGCAGCATAAATTCATGTGTGCCGAAGGAATTATCTTCTGTTACACCACCCCAGTTTGTATTTATAATTTTCTTTCGGCTCTCTTTGGATCCGATACCATCCTTCCAGTGATATTCTTCGGCAAAGCATCCGCCCGGCCAGCGAAGTACCGGTATTTTAATATTTCTCAAAGCTTCTATCATGTCTGCACGAATTCCTTTAATATTTGGAACTGATGAATTCTCTCCTACATAAATCCCATTATATATACATCTTCCGAGATGCTCTGAAAAGTGGCCATAGATTTCGGGATTAATATGCCCTATAATATCCTTGGCATTTATAAGCAATTCATAATGTTTCATAATGATGTCCTCCTTTTTCGTTTTACATTACGGTATGTACTAAACGTATCATATTGTAAAATGCAATACAATGTTCTATAATTTTGTAAAACTTATAAATCGTACTTTTATGGAGAAAATGATATGTATAGACTTCATGCGATGGGGATAAATATCAGACATGTCGGTGAATTTATTATAGATAGAGAACATGGTTCAGGGGATTACCTTCTTGTTATATTCAAGACGAATGCCTGGATTAGAATTCATGGGGAAGAAAAGCCGGTTCATCCGGATAGCGCTATCATATACAGAAAAGGAACACTGCAATTTTACAGAACGGATTGTGGAAATTATGTAAATCATTTTTTACATTTTGATATGGAGAATGAACTGGCGGATGAATTTATAAAATATGACACACTCCTCACGATAAATAATGTAGAGAATGTGGAAGAAATTTTACGCATGATAAGCTGGGAACAGATGAATGTGTCTGAAAATAAAGATAAATACATGTCATTGCTTATAGATATGCTTTTGACGAAACTATCAGAAACAGAAACAAAAAAAGTACAATCTATACATAAAAAATATGACTCCGAACTTGAAAAGCTCAGGGCTGAAATATACAGTAATCCTGAAAACTTTCAATCAATTTTACAGATGGCTGCATATGCAAACTTAAGTAAATCCTATTTTCAACAGCTTTATAAAAAGAAATTCGGTATAAGCTGCTATGATGATTTGCTATCCGCAAAAATAAAAACAGCACAATATTATTTAACAGAAACAAATTTAACTATAAAAGAAATATCCGTATTGTGTGGGTACGAAAATGATATTTCTTTTATGCATTGTTTTAAGAATAGATTATGTATTACACCAAGCGAATACAGAAAGAAAAAATTGAATTACTTCCACTCAGAAGAATAATAAGGAACAACCAGATAGCTTCCGGCATCAATGGAAGCATCTTCGGACAGGTGGTTAATCTGACGTACTTCCGAGATGTACTCTTCCAATGTATAATGCTCGTCCATGTACTCTCCTGCTATGGATGTAAGGGTATCACCGTAGGCAACGGAAATGCTGGTGTAATATTTATAGCTCTGCTCTGCGTCCGCAGTATGTGCGGAAGAAATCAGCGTATGGGTGCCGGTGGCAATGATGACTGCCAGACAAAGTGCTGTTGCAAGGCCAAGCAGACGGCTGCGAATCTGGCGCTGTCTGTTTAACTTATAGCGGCGGCTTCTTTCTTCACTTTTTTTAACGGCTTCGTATACTCTTCTGTCCATGATAATCACCTTTCTGTTTTCTATATATATGGCATATATGATTTCCGTACATACCCGTATGCTTAGGAATGTCGGTTTTAAATCCATATATTGAATATATGTTCGGGAACATTTGTTCTTATAGATGCATTATAGCGAACATATATTCTTATGTCAATAGATTTTCCAAAAAAGCGAACATATTTTCTGAATATATGTTTGCTTTTTAAAAGCTGCTATGCTATACTGAATACATCATAGAAACGAAACAGATATGAAATTCAGATAGAGCTTGGGAGGATGCTTATGGCACAGGGAAAGATTTCGGCAAAGCAGAAAGAGATTTTAGAGTATATTAAGGATGAGATATTAAAAAGAGGTTATCCGCCCGCAGTCCGGGAAATCTGCGATGCGGTCAATTTGAAATCTACCTCTTCTGTCCACTCTCACCTGGAGACACTGGAAAAGAACGGTTATATCAGAAGAGACCCGACGAAACCCCGTGCCATTGAAATCTGTGATGACAGCTTTCAGATGGTACGCAAGGAAATGGTAAATATCCCGGTTGTGGGTCAGGTGGCTGCCGGTATTCCTATTTTAGCGGAGGAAAATATTGAAAGCTACTTCCCTATTCCGGCGGAGGTTGTTCCTTCCGGCACTTCCTTTATCTTAAAGGTAAAGGGTGATTCCATGATTAACGTGGGTATTTTCAGCGGCGACCAGATTTTTGTAGAAGCATGCAATACGGCGCATAATGGTGATTTGGTAGTCGCTATGATTGATGATTCCGCTACGGTCAAGACTTTCTATAAAGAAGACGGTCATATCAGACTGCAGCCGGAAAACGATACAATGGACCCTATTATCGTAGATGACTGCACGATCGTGGGAAAGGTATTCGGTGTCTTCCGCCTTTATAAGTAAAAAGATTATTAAAAAAGCAGATTCTCCGGAGGGAAAACCTGCTTTTTTTATACTTGTTATGTTCTTTTTAATAAGGCATTTCAGGCGTATTTTACTTAAAACGCACATCAATGTAAGCCTTGATTTCTTCTACACAGCGTTCAAATCCCAGCTTGGAGCTGTCTAAACACAAATCGTAGTTTCTGGCATCTGTCCATTCCCTGCCGGTGTGATACTTATAATAATCGGCTCTTGCCTTGTCGGTCCTGGAAATGAGCTTCTCTAATTCTTTTTCGGACATGCTGTGCTTTTTGGCAGCCTGTTCCATGCAGAAATCTCTGGGCGCATGCACAAAGACGCTTAACACGTTGTCGTAGTCTTTCAACACGAAATCCGCGCATCTGCCGATAATCACACAGGATTCTTCATCCGCCAGTCCGCGGATGATTTTTGCCTGATAGTTGAACAGATTGTCGTTGGAGGTAAAATCGTCGCTTTCCGGGCTGATAAGCTCTCCCTGATAAACTTTTTTTGCAACCTTGTATAACAGATTGTTTTTAACCTTTTCGTCTGCTTTGGCAAACAGAGCTTCGTTAATGCCGCTATCCTCGGAAGCAAGCTTCATTAAGTCTTTATCGTAGTAAGGAATATGCAGTTCCTCTGCCAGCATGGCGCCAATGGTTTTACCGCCGCTTCCGTACTGTCTTGCAATTGTGATGACGATATTTTTCTTTTCCATACCCTGACCCCTTTTCTGTTATTCTCCTAAATATGCTTTCTTGATGGAATCGTTGTCCAAAAGCTCGGAAGCCTTTCCATCCAGTACAATGTTGCCGGTTTCCAGAACGTAGGCTCTGTCGGCGATGGACAATGCTTTCTTTGCATTCTGCTCTACTAAAAGAACAGTCGTGCCGCTCTTGCTGACTTCTTCGATGATATCGAATATCTCGTTTACAAAGATAGGTGAAAGACCCATGGAAGGCTCATCCATCAGAATAATCTGCGGATGGGACATCAGGGCACGTCCCATGGCAAGCATCTGCTGCTCGCCGCCGGAAAGGGTTCCGGCAAGCTGGTTCTTACGTTCCTTCAGTCTGGGAAAACGGGTATAAACCATTTCCAGGGTTTCGGCTATTTCTGCCTTATCCTTACGTGTATAGGCACCTAATTTCAGATTCTGTAAAACTGTCATATTGGCAAAAACACGTCTGCCTTCGGGTACATGGGCGATCCCCATGGATACGATTTTGTGACCGGGCATGCGGGTGATATCCTTACCTTCATAGGTAACAGAACCACTGTCGGCATTAAGCAGACCGGTTATGGTATGAAGAATGGTCGTTTTACCGGCACCGTTGGCACCGATTAAGGCAATGACTTCTCCCTTGTTTACTTCAAAGGATATGCCTTTGATTGCCTGAATCATTCCGTATGAAACTTTCAAATCTTTAATTTCCAACATAGCCATTGCAGTTTCCTCCCTATTCCCCTAAATAAGCCTTGATAACTTCGGGGTTATTCAATACATCAGAGGTTTTGCCCTGACATAAAACGCGGCCGAAATTCAGTACGGTCAGCTCTTCACAGATACCGGAAACCAGCTTCATATCATGCTCGATAAGAAGAATGGTCATGTCGAAATTCTTCTGTACGAAGCGGATGGTATCCATCAGCTCCTGGGTTTCGTTCGGGTTCATGCCGGCAGCCGGTTCATCCAGTAAAAGAAGCTTGGGATTGGTGGCAAGCGCTCTCGCTATCTCCAACTTACGCTGTTTGCCGTAAGGGAGGTTGGAGGCTAAAAAGTCTTTTTCCTTATCCAAATCAAATACCTTTAACAGGGACATGGCTTTCTCGTTCATTTCCTTTTCTACCCGGCGGTACTTTGGCAAACGTAAAATGCCGGTCAGAAGAGAATAATGATACTGGTTGTGAAGACCTACCTTAACATTGTCGATTACGGACAAATCCTTGAACAGACGGATGTTCTGGAAGGTTCTTGCAATACCGTCCTGGTTGATTTCAATATTTTTACGTCCGGTAATATCCTTGCCATCCAGGCGGATAATGCCTTCATTTGGCTTATAAACACCAGTTAGCAGGTTGAATACGGTGGTCTTTCCGGCACCGTTAGGACCTATCAGACCGTATAACTGTCCTTTTTCAATATGAAGATTAAAATCATCAACGGCTCTCAGACCGCCGAAGGAGATGCTTAAATTCTGTACTTCCAGTAATGCCATAATTATTTCGCCTCCTTACGCTCGGGGAAATGGAACTTTGCCAGCATTTTCTTTTTCCAGTTCTGCGCCTTGGGGCTCCAGTTAAAGAGCATCATGATAATCAGGACAATGGCGTAAACCAACATTCTGTATTGGGACATGAAACGTAAAAGCTCGGGAAGCAGGGTCAGAACGGTAGCTGCGATAATGGAACCGCGGATGCTGCCGATACCGCCAAGTACTACGAACACCAGAATCATAATGGATAAGTTGTAGTCAAATACACTGGAGCTCATGTTACCGTAGCTGTGAACATAGAAGGCACCTGCCATACCTGCCAAAGCTGCGGAAATAGTGAATGCCATCAGCTTATATTTGGAAACATGGATGCCGACTGACTCAGCTGCAATCTGATTGTCCCGGATGGACATGATGGCACGGCCGTCTCTTGACTGGATAAGATGCAGAACGATGAACAGAGTCAGCAGAATTAAAATGGCTCCAATGGTAAAGTTGGCGTCCTGCGGCATGCCGGTAACACCCTGTGCACCTTTTACAATGACCGTACCGCTGTCGGAAAGTCCCAGAGAAATGGTATCCTTCGTGGACATATGCACACCGTTTTCATCCACACCGAGGAATAGAATGTTGAACAGGTTCTTGATGATTTCACCGAAGGCCAGGGTTACGATTGCCAGATAGTCGCCCTTTAATCTAAGAACGGGCATACCGATTAAAAATCCAATGATACCGGCGCTGACGGCACCGATAATCAAAGCCAGTAAGAAACGTAAAGGGCTGAAGGTAATCACATCCTTCATGGCAATGGAAAAGATGGCACCTAAGAATGCTCCTACACACATGAAGCCTGCATGACCGAGGCTTAATTCACCTAATATACCAACGGTTAAATTTAAGGAAATTGCCATAATGATGTAGGTACATACGGATACCAGCATGCCTTGCAGATGATAGGATAACGCACCTGCAGCAATTAAAATCTGTACTATGATATAGGCAGCCACCACAATGGCATAGGTGATGAGATTGTTTTTTGTCTGTTTGTTCAAAGCTAATTTTTTCATACTGCTCTCCTCCTATACCTTTTCCTGAATCTTTTTACCTAAAATACCGGTAGGCTTCACAATCAGCACCACAATCAGCACACCAAACACGATGGCGTCCGCTAACTGGGAAGAGATATATGCTTTGCTTAAGATTTCAATAATTCCCAACAAAAGACCGCCGATTAAAGCACCGGGAATGGATCCGATACCGCCGAATACGGCAGCTACGAAAGCCTTGATACCGGGCATGGAGCCGGTATAAGGATTTAAGGTCGGATATGCGGAACAGAGAAGCACGCCTGCGATGGCGGCTAAACCGGAACCAATGGCAAAGGTAAGGGCTATGGTTGCATCTACGTTGATACCCATAAGCTTGGCAGCTCCCTTATCTTCGGAAACGGCAAGCATTGCCTGACCTGCTTTTGTTTTATTGATAAATAATGTAAGTGCCGTCATTACCACGATACAGGAGGCGATGGTTACAATGGTCTCGCCGGAAATCGTAAGTCTGCCGCCCGCAAAAGTAAGCGCCGGAACGGAAACGACTGAAGTGAAGGACTTGGGAGCCGAACCGAAAATCAGCAGAGCCACGTTCTGCAGCAGATAGCTGACACCGATGGCGGTAATCAGTACGGCAAGGGAGGATGCTGCCTCTCGTAAAGGGCGGTAAGCCACCTTTTCAATCAGGATACCGAGTACGGTACAAACGATGACGGAAAGCAATACGGCTATCCAGGCGGGAAGTCCCAGGGAACTCATGGCTATGTATGTGACGTAACCGCCGATCATGATGACATCTCCATGGGCGAAATTAAGCATTTTGGCAATACCGTATACCATGGTGTATCCCAGGGCAATGATTGCGTAAACACTTCCTAAATTAACACCTTTGATTAAATAAGAAATAAATTCCATGTGCAACACCTCAATCTTTTTTTGTAGCGACGTTTTATTATAACAAAAAACGGCACATCGTGCAAGTTTGTAAATCCGTAACCCTGTGTTTGAATAAAATATTTTTATTTTATAAGAAGAAAAACGGACTGTTTTTCTTCTTATAAAGTAAAAAAGGGTCGCAGTGAGTAACTGCAACCCTCGTTGGTTACTTTGATTTAATTACTGAATCAGGGAATATTCGCCGTTTACAATCTTCATAGCCTTGGGAGCTTTGTTGACTTCACCGGAAGCACTCCATGTCATACCGTCGCCGGTCAGACCATCCAAAGTAATCTGGGTCATTGCGGAAACCAGCTTGTCGCAGATAGCGGATGTACCGTCTTCGGGAGTCGCACCGCTCTGTTCGATAGCTGCCTTTACGGCATATACGGCATCGTAAGCATCTGCTGCGAACTGGTTGGGAGTTTCACCGTACTTCTCTTCGTATTTTTTAACAAAGTTCTGGGTCTTCTCATCTGCTGCATCTGCTGCGAAAGGTGTTAACAGGATAACGCCCTCAGCTAAAGAGGTATCAAAGCCTTCTACACCGGTAAGAATACCGTCCATACCGTCGCATCCGAAGAAAATAGGCGCATATCCCATGGTGTTAGCCTGGGAAAGGATAAGCGCTGCTTCGCTATAGTAAATAGGTAAGAATACGAGTTCAGCGCCTGCTTCCTGTGCTTTCTGAAGCTGTACAGTGAAGTCGGTCTTGCTGTCAGCGGTAAATGCTTCAGCGGAAACGATTTCAAAAGGCTGGTTAGCTGCTTCCTGTACGAATTTCTCGTAAATACCGGAAGAATATACATCGGAGCTGTCATAGATAACGGCTACCTTGGAAGCCATGTTGTTGGAACCGATGTATTCTGCGGAGTCGATACCCTGGTTCGGGTCGATAAAGCAAACCTGGAATACATTGCCCTTTACAACTGCATCTGCACTGGATGCGGAAGGGGTAATCTGGAACAGATTATCCTGGGAAGTTTTTTCGGAAACGGCAATGCTGCAGCCGCTGGTGGTGGAACCGATAAGTACGTTCATACCCCAGTCTTTTAATGCATTGTAAGCATTTACGGACTTTTCATTATCTACTTCATCATCTTCAAATTTGTATTCAATCTTTACACCGTTGATACCGCCTGCTTCGTTGATTTCGTCAACTGCAATCTGGATGGCGTTCTTGCATCCGAGACCATACTGTGCGTAGCTGCCGGTGATGGGACCGATACCACCGAATTTCCATGTGTCTGATGCTGCTTTGCTGCCACAACCGGACAGAGTGGAAACTGCCAGCGCGCCTGCAAGAGCGAGACTTAAAAATTTCTTCATCTTCTTCATAATTTTTATCCTCCTTCAGATTATTCACAAAAGCGATTGACGTTTTTGTATAATCAATACAGACAAATATACACAGATGCTTTATTCAGGTCAAGAAAATATTAAAATAAATCAAGTTTTTTCTTAATATGGGAATATTCTGCAAGTTATTTTGTCATTTCGGTATAATTTTAATTTCTATTTACATACTAAACAAAAAAAGGAGGTAATTAAGATGGGAATCAAATGGCTGGATGTTACGGCACTTGTGATTACAATCATCGGCGCCATTAACTGGGGGCTGATAGGGCTGTTCGAATTGGATCTTGTGGCATTCTGTTTCGGAGATATGTCCTGGCTTTCACGTATCATCTATGTGGTTGTGGGTCTGTGCGGATTGTATATGGTTTCCTTTTTCGGAAAACTGAAAAGTGACATCGAATAATTTACAATATAAAAACGGACGGGACAAAGTAAATTTGTGCCGTCCGCTTGGATACATAATTGATTTTTCTTGCTTTTTAATCAAGTTAAAGCTGCTGTAAATATTAACTGCTTAAATTCACACATTTCCGTATATCAGGAAAGGGATTCCGGGTCGATTGCCTTTCCGTCTCTCCAGATTCTTTCCAGATTGTAGAACAGGCGGTTCTCTTTATCGAAAATATGCACGATGATGTCGCCGTAATCCAGTAAAATCCAGTTGGCGCTCTGATAGCCCTCTACCTGCTTTAAGTCGTAACCGGCTCTGCCGAGTACTTCCTGTACATTGTCGGACATAGCCTGTACCTGACTTACGTTTAAGCCGTTAGCAATGATAAAATAGTCGGCAAGTACGGAAATTTCACTTATATCAATAACACGGACATCTTCTGCTTTTTTGTCTTCCAGTGCCTTTATAGCAAGCTTTGCCATCTGTGCGGAATTTGTTTTATCCAAAATTCAGTCCTCCTTTTTCTCAGTAACTGCAGTGTTGTATAGTTCACAGTAATAATCATACGTTTTCTGGGTCATGGGATCAATTTCTCCGGGCGTGCTCTTTAAGTAATCCAGAGTGTCCTTCAGGATTTTCACTACTGCTCCGTCCAGACTGATAAAAGCCATCTCTCTGATTTCCGCCAGATTTGGGGCTTTCTTGCGTCCCGGCTCGATATAATCGGCGACGAAAATGATCTTTTCCAGAAGAGACATGCCGGGACGTCCGGTTGTGTGATTTAATATGGCATTGATTACATCACTGTCATGCACCTTGTATTTGTTCATGGCAAGAAAACTGCCGGCTTTTGCATGCAGAAGGAACGGATTTCTCTTTTCTACCTCTGTAATGCTGATATTGTGTTTTTCACAGATTGTAATTTTTTTGTCGTCATCCAGGCATTTGGCACAGTCATGCAGAAGTCCTGCAAGCTGCGCATTTTCCACGGAAGCACCGTACCGCATGGCAAGCGCCGCAGCGGTGTAGGCAACACCGAGAGTATGCTCATATCGCATCTCATCCTGCGTTTTCTCCATTGCCCTTCTGATTTTTCTCATGTCCGCTGTCTTCATTTATTTTCCTGCCTGCTTTTCTGCCGCCGAGCTGCCGTTTTTGCGGCTTTTATCCTTATTTTCCTTGTATAATACGATTTTACGGCCGATGACCTGAACCACCTGGGAGTGGGTTCTTTCCGCCACCATGGAAGCAATTTCCTTCGGGTCGTCAAAGCAGTTCTTTAAAACTGCGATTTTGACAATTTCCTTTGTGTTGAAGGCTTCGGCAATGGCTGCGGTCACTTCCGGGGTCAGACTGGACTTTCCCACCTGGAAGGACGGCTCAATATTGCTTGCTAAGCTTTTCAGATAAGCACGTTCTTTACTTGTCATAGTTTTTCTCCTATTTGTAATAATCAAAGGAAAGACCATACATACGGACTGTATCGCCCTCCTGGATACCCATGTCAATCAGTTCCTGTAAAATACCGTTTTCCTTTAAGAAGTTCTGGAAGAATACAAAGCCCTTCTCACTTTCCAAATTGGTATAACCCAGCATTTTCTCAATGCGGGGTCCTTCTACCACGTATTCGCCGGTCTCTTCGTCGTAGGTAACGGTATAAGGCTCGTCCCCGGTAAGCAGCATTTCATCGGGGAAATACTCCTGTTCAAAGACGATGGGCTTTTCATCCAGTCCTCGCAGCTCTTCTCTTACATAATAAAGAAGCTCTTTGACACCCTTGCCGCTGACTGCGGAAATGGGGAATACCTTCATGCCCCGGGGTTCAAATTCCTTGCGGAGTTTTTCTATGATTTCGTTTTCACCGTCATAGATCAAATCGGTCTTATTGGCTGCGATAACCTGCGGTCTGTGGGCAATTTCCTCATTGTAGGCGGTAAGCTCCTTGTTGATGGCGTAAATATCCGCAATGGGATCACGTCCTTCGGAACCGGCTGCATCCACCATGTGAATCATGACCTTGGTTCTCTCAATGTGACGTAAGAACTCATAGCCAAGCCCCACACCTTCCGAGGCTCCCTCTATCAGACCGGGAATATCGGCGATGACGAAGCCGTCTCCGTCTTCAAAATCCACAACTCCGAGGTTGGGATTTAAAGTAGTGAAATGATAGTTCGCTATTTTGGGACGTGCATTGGTCACACGGGATAAAAAGGTGGATTTTCCCACATTGGGGAAACCGACCAGCCCCACATCGGCAATGACCTTTAACTCCAACTGCAGTGTCAGCTCCTTAGCGGGCTGACCGGGCTGCGCATATTTGGGTGCCTGCATGGTGGGAGTGGCATAATGCTGGTTGCCGTTTCCACCGCGGCCGCCGGTTAAAAGCACAATACGCTTATTGTCGCCGGACATATCCGTGATGACCTTGCCGGAATTTGCTTCCTTGATAACTGTGCCGGCAGGTACTTTGATGATAATGTCAGAACCGTTTTTGCCGCGGCAGTTTTTCTTGCCGCCGGGCTCTCCGTCCTGTGCCTGGTATTTGCGGATGTGTCGGAAATCCGTCAGGGTATTTAAGCCTTCGTCCACTTGAAAAATAACATCGCCGCCGCGACCGCCGTCTCCACCGTCGGGACCGCCGTCGGGCACATATTTTTCTCTTCGGAAGGAGACATGGCCGTCTCCGCCTTTTCCACTTCTTACATAAATAGTAGCTCTGTCAGCAAACATTTTTACACCAACTTTCTTGTCATATACCAAAAAGGGGCTTCAAACAGATTGTTTGAAGCCCATGAACGCTTTTTTATCTTATTCTTCAACCGGATATACGGAAGCCTGCTTCTTGTCTCTGCCTTTTCTTTCGAATTTCAGGACACCGTCAACCTTAGCGAATAATGTATCATCTCCACCGATACCAACGTTAACGCCGGGATGAATCTTGGTACCACGCTGTCTGTATAAGATATTACCAGCTTTTACGAACTGGCCGTCAGCTCTCTTTGCTCCTAATCTCTTGGACTCGGAATCTCTACCGTTCTTGGTAGAACCTACACCTTTTTTATGAGCAAAAAATTGAAGGTTCAAATTTAACATCGGTCTACACCTCCTCGAAATCAACTTGTAAATACTTCTTTCCGTACTGCTTTTCAATGTTTTCAAGACCATATACCATGGCATCCAAAAGAAATACGGAACGTTCCTGTAAGGGAGTTTCAAAATCACAACGGATGAAACCATCCTTTTCGTTGCTTACGGTTTTGAAGGTTTCACCGGCAAGCTCTTCCAGTGCGTTGATGGTATTGATAACCAGCACCGATACGGAAGCACAGACTACATCATAGGAGTCCTTTCTGCCTGCAAAACCGGCATGTCCCGAACAGATTATTTGTTTGTAAGCGCCGTCAGGGCTCTTACCGATTTTGATTGTTGTCATAATTATGCATTAATCTTTTCAATCTTAACCTGAGTATAGCTCTGTCTGTGACCGTTCTTCTTGTGGTAACCGGTTTTTCTCTTGTATTTGTATACAATAACCTTCTTGCCACGTCCCTGTTCCATAACAGTTGCGGTTACAGATGCGTTAGCTACGTCAGCTCCAACTTTCAGGGAACCGTCACTAACTGCGATAACCTGATCAAATGTAACAGTGTTGCCGGCTTCTGCGTCTAATTTTTCAACCTTCAGCACATCACCTTCAGCAACCTTGTACTGCTTTCCACCTGTTGCAATAATTGCGTACATATAAGGCACCTCCTTATTCTATGAACCCATGAGTCCATTTACTCGCTAACTGCGGTGATGTCCCAAAATGAACACACTTCTACCTCGTTATGCGGCATACTCAAGTATCATAGCACTAAGGGGGTGCCTTGTCAAGAAAACTTTTATCTTTTTTCAAAATCCTCTATGTACTGGATAATCAGGTTTACAGTGCCTTCCACACCTAAGATGCTGCTGTTGATGCAGAGGTCGTAGCTGTCCGCTCTGCCCCACTTCTTGGAGGAATAATAGTTGTAATAGCTCTGACGCTGCTTATCCTTTTTAATCATCATGTCTTTGGCTTTGCTTTCACTGACATCAAATTTTTCACGGATACGGGCAATTTTTGTCGCTTCATCACCGTAAATGAATAGCTTCAGACAGTTCTTGTATTCGGATAAAGCATAGTCTGCACAACGACCCACGATAACGCAGGGACCTTCATCCGCAATCTTTTTAATGGTATCGAATTGTGCTAAAAATACCTTGTGGCTGATGGGCATATCCACGAAGGAGGAAGCATTGTAACCGAAGGAATAGGTATCCATAACCAGATTATAAAGGAAAGAATTGGTAGGTCTTTCGTCATGGTTCTGAATCATTTCCTCGCAGAAACCGCTCTCCTTTGCCGCTCTTGTCAATAGCTCCTTATCATAACATTTAATTCCGAAATGCTCAGCAAGTTGTCTTCCGATTTCATGGCCTGCACTGCCGAACTGACGGCCGATAGTAATTATAGTATTCATAACATGACCTGCCTTTCTGTGTTTCTTTTGAGCCATTATACCATAATTGACAGAAAATTTCAAACACTACTGATGTAAAATCTGTAAAAGATGCACAAAATAATCAGGCAACGGTGCGTTGGTTTCAATGTATTCGCCGGTATGCGGATGCTTAAAACCAAGTGTCATGGCATGAAGGGTCTGCCCTTCTAAATGAAAGGGAGCTTTGCGGTTAGAATAGACCTCATCCCCTAAAAGAGGATGACCGATGCTTGCCATGTGCACGCGTATCTGGTGGGTTCGCCCGGTTTCTAAGATACATTCGATATATGTATAGCCGTTAAAATGCTCCAACACCCGATAATGGGTAACGGCATGCTTGCCGTTTGGCACAACAGCCATTTTCTTCCGGTTGTTCGGATCCCTTCCGATGGGCTTGTCCACGGTGCCTTCCTCTTCTTTCAGACTTCCGAAGCAGATGGCACGGTATTTGCGGACAATAGAATGCTCCTTTAACTGTTCGGCAATGCTGTTGTGGGCAAAATCGTTTTTGCAGGCAATCAGGGAACCGGTGGTATCCTTGTCGATGCGGTGGACGATGCCGGGGCGCATGACGCCGTTAATGCCGGAAAGGTCCTTACAGTGGTATAAAAGGGCGTTGACAAGTGTGCCGCTGTAGTGCCCCGCCGCCGGATGCACCACCATGCCCTTGGGCTTGTTTACCACGATGACATCTGTATCTTCATAGAGAATATCCAGAGGAATATCCTCCGGCAGTATGTCAGGCTCCACCGCCTTCGGCAGGCAGAATACCACTTCGTCGTCGCATTTTACACGATAGCTTCCCTTTGCCGGGTTTCCGTTTACGGTAACGGTCTCGTCCTTTATCATTTTCTGGATAAAAGAGCGCGACAAAGACTCGATAAGCATACTGATACACTTATCGAGTCTCTCTTCTTCTAATTCTTCGGTTATCTGAAAACGAAATTCATCCATAATTTTTCACACGGTTATTTGACTTCTCTGTATTTTTTCTGTTTGAAGCTTAAGAAGGTCAAATCCTCTTCCTTGTAAATAAATAAGAACAAAATACATGCCCAGGCAATGCTGATGACAATGCAGCAGTCGGCTACGTTAAACACAGGAAAGTTTATCAGGGAAAAATAAATAAAATCCACAACATAGCCAAGACGGATACGGTCAATCATGTTGCCCAGAGCACCGCCTGCAAGAAGCCCCGACAGGATGTAGAGGATATGGAATTTTTTCTGTTCGGGCAGTCTTAATACAAAGAACAGCATAACGGATAAAAATATAATTCCCATAAAGACAATGAAAAAAAGCTGTCCTTCCAGCATGCTCCAGGCAATGCCGGTATTGGGATAAAAATGCAGTTCCAGAACGCCGTCAATCAGGGAAACCGGTGCTTTGTCCTTAAGGTGTAACAGGGTCAGATGTTTGGTAAACTGGTCTGCCGCAATGGAAAGTACCATTACAAGCAGGGAAATGAGCATCCATTTTATTTTTGCTTTTTTGTTATTCATGGGCATCCTCTTCACTAAAATAAATTTCTTCCACGGCTTTTAAGATTTCCTCTTCCGTAACCGTAGTATCTGTAACGGCATGTCCGATGCCCTTTAAGAGAACAAACTTTAAAGTGCCGGATTCCATCTTTTTGTCGGATTTCGTGAGCTTCACAATTTCCTTCGGGTCGATATTATCAATACTGATGGGCAGATTGAACGGAACGAACATATCCCGGATTTCGTAGTACTCTTCCATGGAAATCATATCCCTTTTCCAGGAAATATAAGCAGCCGCTACGGCACCGAGAGCCACACATTCGCCGTGAAGTAGGGTGAAATGCTTGGCTTTTTCGATGGCATGTCCGATGGTATGACCGAAGTTGAGCAAAGCTCTGTCGCCCTTTTCCAGCGGATCTTTTTCCACCACTGCTTTTTTGATTTCACAGCTTCTGTAGGTCATTTCGGAAAGTGTGGGCAAATCCCTTTCACAGATTTCGTACATATTGTCAATCAGCCACAGATAATAGGCTTCGTCCCTGATAAGTCCATGCTTCATGATTTCGGCAAAACCGGCAAAGAACTGTCTGTCATCCAGAGTGGTCAGTGTGCTGACATTCATGTAAACCAGCTTCGGCATGTGGAAAGCGCCCACCATGTTTTTGTAGCTGTCGAAATCCACACCGGTTTTTCCGCCGATGGAGCTGTCCGCCTGTGCCAGTAAGGTGGTCGGAATCTGCACAAAATCGATGCCGCGCAGATAGGTTGCTGCCGTAAAGCCGGTTAAATCGCCTACCACACCGCCGCCTAAAGCGATGAGTAAATCCTTCCGGTCAAAATGATGCTCGATTAAAAAAGCATATAAATCTTTTACGGTATTTAAGTTCTTGCTTTCCTCACCTTCCGGGAATACATAGAGGCAGGCTTCCTTGCAGACACTTCCGGCAAGCTCTTTTACGGCATCTCCGTACAGAGGGGCTACCTTGGAGTCGGTTACCACGCAGATTTTCCGTTTTTCGGTGCCGAGAGCGGAAAGCTCTGCGGGCAGTGCTTCAAAATCCGTAGAAAATACAATATCGTAGCAGGGCTTTCCTTCATAGAAAATAGGTAATCTTTTGTTTTTCATGTCAAATCCTCTCTTTAAGCTTAAGAAAAGGACAGATATCACTATCTGTCCTTGCTTTTCTACATGGGAACAGGAATGCAGCTTTAATATCCGTTGTTGTTGATGGGAACATCAAAAGCGCTTCCGCCTAATAAATCCTGAAAATCACCTGAGATGTCTACACTGGCAGGTGTGATAATGAAAATATAATGGGAAATCTTCTGCAGGTTGCCGTTGATGGCATAGCAGGAACCGGAGGTAAAGTCGATGATTCTCTGGGCAATATCCACATCCAGCCCCTCTAAATTGAGCACTACGGTCCTGTTGGCAAGAAGTGTTTCGGTAATCTCCCTGGCATCCTCTACGGAAGCAGGTTTGAATACACAGACCTCCATGCCGCCCGCACTCTGCATACGCTTTGCTGTATTCTTCGGTATGGGCGTAACCTTGGTAAGGGGCGTTTTCTTTGCAGGCTTGTCCTCTTCCGCATCCTTGTAGGAAGATTTCTTGGCCGGCTCTACATAATCGTCCTCCTCATCATCTATATAATCATCATCGGTTTCGTATTCTTCTTCATCTTCGTTTAACTTCATGTAATTTAAAAACTTGTCCATGACACCCATGTTACACTCTCTCCTTATTTATGCATTCAGACCGTACTGTCTTTCACCAAATATGCCGGTGCCAACTCTCACATATGTGGCGCCTTCCTCTATGGCTACCATATAGTCACCGGTCATCCCCATTGACAAAATATCCATATGGACATTATCAATGTTTTTTGACTTAATGTCAACTGCTAATTGCCTCAGCTTTACAAAATATTGTCTGTTTTCCTGCGGATTTTCTACATATGGTGCGATTGTCATCAGTCCTTTGACACAAATTCCCGGCAAAAGTGCAATTTTTTCCACAAGCGACACGGTATCCTCCGCCATGGCGCCATACTTGGTATCTTCCTTTGCTACATTGACTTCTATCAGGATATTCACCGTGGTATTCTGCTTGACGGCTTCTTTACTGATGGCTTCCGCCAGATGCAGGGAGTCCACACTGTGGATTAAAAAGACCTTTCCCACGATATATTTTACTTTGTTGGTCTGTAAGTGTCCAATCATGTGCCAGCGGATATCGGAAGGAAGCCGGTCAATTTTATCCATAATTTCCTGAACCTTGTTTTCACCGAAATCCCGGCAGCCGGCGTCATAGGCTTCCTGCAGCATGGAAACAGGCTTTGTCTTGCTGACAGCTATCAGGGAAACCTCTTCGGGATTTCTTCCGGATACCCGGCACGCCTCCTCCATGTTTTTCCTGACTTTGCTTATATTTTCGGTTATCATAAAATCACTGCCTTTCTTTATCGGTAAATGAACTGGTCGGCGGTTACCGTAGAGGCATCCTGGACAATCAGATCATATACATTCAAACCGTAATCCGTATTGGATTTTACAATGGCGTATTCTTCGTTCTGGTATAAAATTTCTATCTGGCGGAAATCCGCATATCCCTTGTTCATATTGTAAACGCCGGTAAGTGTGGCTTTTTCACTGACGGAACAGGTGCGGGTGGAATCCGTCGCATGCAGCACATCGCCGCTCCGCAGAGCATCCGCATCCACGTAATACTTGCCGTTCACCTCACTGTAAATGCTGACGGTCACATATTCCGTGCTTTTGTTTCCGTTTTCCAGTATGGTATCACGTAATACACCGTAGGAATCACCGTCACCGCTTAAGGTTACAAAATCGGTGGGAATCAAATAAAATTCTCTCTGTGCAATGGATGTGTTGGGGATTTTAAGTCCCGTCTCATCATGCACAAGAAGTTCGATTTCCAGGTACCGCTCATTACTGAAGGTTACCATGGAATTGGTAAAGGTAAGCTTCACATAGGTCCCCTGGTCGGCACCGGAAATTAAGGATACCGAACCCCAGGATTCCAACTGGTTTTTCAGAAAGCGGACTTTTACATATCCCTCTGCTTCCAGATCGGCCGCTGTTGCCGCATCTGTTTTGATGACGATGGCCCACTCTTCCGTGTCACAGATTTTATAGGCGGGAGCTCCCGCTGAAATCATTTCGTTGGAAAGGAGCTGGTTCTTTGCATGCTTCGCACTGTCAAAATCCTCTGCAGTAATGTCATCAGCTGTGATGCCTTCCAGTCCGTCCGTCCAGTACATGACAATACCGGTAGAGGGCGCATAGGAAGCGCGGAGTCCGCTGTTGCCGGAAGAAAGCTCATTAAGCAAGGTGCTACCGGTGAACTTCAGCATGGCGCTTTTCATGGAATACTTGAAATTGTAGGCATTGCCGAAATCTTCTTCGGAAAACCCGTGGGTAAAGTTAATGACGTCGCTTTTTAACTGGGAAAGTTCGCTTTCCGAAAGCGTAACATCTTCCGCAGTCCGGCTTTTCAGGGCGGTGGTATCGCTGGCGGAGGTGGTGTAAACCAAGTCGCCGCAGGCAGCTCTTTCGCCTTCTCTTACATAATAATTGACATAGCCGGCGGAATCGGCTTCCACAACGGTTTCCTCCCGCAGGGCAATGCCGGTATAGAGCTTGTCCGATGCTAAAGACCCCTCTCTTACTTCGTAGGGACGGATATGGCTGGTACGGAAATACATGCTGATACAGATACAGACATAGATGAAAATGGCAGCGAAAATAACCATGCCGATATTGATATTGAGCGGTTTGTGATATTTTTTTATCTCTGCCATAAAATCCTTTCCGTAACCGGCGGTACCGTCTTTGCACCGCTGCAACTTTTATAAATGTCTTATTCATAGAAAAAGCTCCGGATGGATGTCCGGAGCTTTATGTATTTCAGAGAGAAACAATAATGTTTGATTTTACTGCTTCCGGTAAATCTTCCTCATCTGCGGAAACACTGACTACGAAATCAACACCGAATTTGCTGCTTATTTTGTCTAATTTTTCAACTACTGAAGCCATATCCTTTGCTTCTGCTTTCGCAATCTTTAAGAAGCTGTCAAAATACATCTGCTGTAAATCGTGGTCCTGGGAAATAATACCGCTTACAAATCCCAGAAAGCCGTCGGTGTTTTCAATCATGTAATCGGAAACATCAATAAGTCTTACTTTGTTGTTGAGTTCATACATATGCTTTGGGCTCTTGTCTAAATATACGACACTTCCCACTGCTTCTTTTACATCATTATTCACTTTTTCCAGTAAAAATTTTGTCTTGCCTTTTCCTTTGTTACCCACAATCAGTTGAACCATCCGCATACCCTCCTATAGTAAATTGCTTCACAAAAACTATAATTTCATTATAGAGTAGTCACACGGAAAACACAACAGTTTATTTCCCGATTTGTGATAACATGGCCGCCGTCTGTTTGTAGACATTGTCCCTCGAATCACTCCGTAGGATAACGGAAATATAAGGGGCTCCGTTGACGTCCCTGGAAAGCAGAATCAGACAGTGTCCGGCCGCATTGGTGGTGCCGGTCTTGCCTCCCACAACCGTAATATTTTCGGGCGGGGTGTAATTGCCGCGTAAAAACAGATTGGTGGTGTTGCAGGAAAACTCTTTGGAATTACCGTTCTGGTCGTAATAGACCGTACTATAGGAATCCATATGGATAATTTCACGGAAAGCCTCGTAACGGATGGCTTCGTTGAAAATCAGGTACAGATCATAAGCTGTAGTGTAATGATTGTCCGCTGTCAGTCCGTGTGGATTGGAAAAATGCGTATTGGTGGCTCCGATAGCAAGAGCTTCCTTATTCATCAGCTCAGTAAAGGAGTCTACATCACCGGCAACACCTTCGGCAATCAGAACACCCACATCATTGGCAGAATAAATGAGCAGAATGTGCAGTGCCTGGGAAAGTGTCATGCTGTCCCCCGGTTTAATGCCGCATAACTGGGCGCCGCTCTCGGAAATCCTGACGTTGTCGGAGGCGGTCAGCACCTGATCCATGGATCCGTATTTTAAGGCAATCAGAGCCGTCATAATCTTGGTTAGACTTGCCGGATGCATTGTTTCGTATACATTCTGTGCATACAGCACCTTGGCATTGTTGACATCACAAAGAAGCGCAGCTCCCGCTGTGGTCATATCTACACCGAGGTCTTCGGTCACATCTTTTGTTACAATACATAAATCCTGTGCAAACGGTGCGGCAGACTGTGCATTTACCGTATGAACGACCTGATAGCTGCTTACTCCGCAGGTTGTATCATAGGGAAGAGCAAAAGCCGTCTGCCCACACCCGCTCAGTGCCGCAAGCATTATGAAACCTGCGGTGAAAAGAGCCAGACGTTTTGAAAAAGCCTTTTTATTTATACATTTCACGCCACTCTAAATCTCCTCTGTCCAATGACTTGATAAGCAGTTCCGCACTGGCAAGATTGGTCGCCAGCGGTATGTTGTGGATGTCACAAAGTTTCATGATATTACCCACATTGGGTTCATGTGTCTTGGAAGTCAGCGGATCCTGTAAGAAAATTACCAGGTCAATCTGGTTGTGCTCAATCTGCGCGCCAATCTGCTGCTCTCCGCCAAGGTGCCCCGCCAGATATTTGTGGACGGATAAATTCGTCACCTCTTCAATCAGGCGTCCCGTGGTACCTGTGGCATATAACTGGTTTTTGCTTAAAATACCTCTGTACGCGATGCAGAAATTCTGCATCAGTTTTTTCTTTGCATCATGTGCAATCAATGCGATATTCATGTCCCATCACCCTCTCTATGTCAGCCTCTTTTACATTGTAATCTGACATTTAATACAAACCCCATACCCATATACAGACTGACTAAGGAAGTCAGACCGTAACTGATAAACGGCAACGTCAGTCCCGTGTTCGGTAAGATAAACGTTACCACCCCTAAATTAATAAAACTCTGAAAAATAATCAGGCCGCCCATACCGGCCGCAATTATGGCTCCCGACAAATCTTTTGCCTTTGCCGCCACAGAAAAACATTCCAGTGCAATAAGCAAAAGCAGGACGACCACGGTGCAGCTTCCCTTGAAACCGAACTCTTCACCGATGACCGCAAAGATAAAGTCTGTCTGGGGCTCCAGAATGTAGTTTCCGTTTTTTACGGAACTGATCTCATTTGTTTTATACCCTTTTCCGTCGAGCTGTCCCGAACCGATGGCCGTTACGGAGTTAAGCTGCTGGTATGCTTCCTTATCTTCGTATTCATCCGGATATAAGAAGGATAGAATTCTGTTTTGCTGGTAAGGTTTCAAAATTCCTTTCTCAATCAGGACAGAATCCGGCTGAACCGCCAGATTGATAAAAATAAGCAGGCACGGTACCACTACCGCCAGCACACCCAATATGACTTTGTAGCTCAGTCCCCCAATAAACATTGCCACACAGAAAATCAGGAGTACCACTATGGCAGTGGACAGGTCAGGCTGTTTGAAAATAAGTCCGACCGGAATGCCGATGAGTGCCAGACAACACACAATGGTACGGAACGTGTTCAACTTCTCCCTATGTTTCATAATAAACTGTGCAAAGAATAAAATCAATATAATTTTGGCAGTTTCGGACGGCTGGAACCGTAAACTGCCGAATTCCAGCCATCTTTGGGCACCGCCCGCATCGTCTCCGGCGGATGTTAAGATAACAGCCCCTAAAAGAACAAGGTTGCCGGCGTACATAAGCCAGTAAAACTTAAGTATCCAGTGGTAATCTATCAGGGAAATGACCGTCATGATGACCACACCTAAAATAACACCGGCAAGCTGCTTGTTCTGCAGGGATTCCTTTGCGCTGCCAATGGCGAGAACACCGATTGCGGATGTTGCAAGAATAAAAAGAATCAATTTGAAGTCGTAATCCCGTAACCGGTAATTTCGTAACATTTTATGTCCTTTCTCTTATTGATTGATATCCAGAATGGGAATGTTGGCATACAGTGTAGGGGTCTTTTTCCCACGTCCGCCCTTTGTCCCGGTTTTGCTTATCTGGATTTCCATGCTTTTCGTATCTATCTTCATGTATTTGGAAATGACCTTTGCAATATCCGCTTTTATCATGTCCATCATTTCAGGCGAACAGTTTACCCGGTCCGATATCAGCAGGATTTTCAAACGGTCTTTTGCTATTTCTCTGGAACTCTTTCTTCTGAAAAAAAATCTCATTCATCCCGCCTCCTTTATACTCTGTGAAAAATACCGGTTACCCTTGTCCAGAAAGAAATGCTCTTCGAGTAATCGGGAAAGGGAACTTCCTTTCCGAGAACTCTGTGGCAGATATTCTGGAAAGCCGTACCGGCGGGAGTGCCGTTGCCCACCAGCGGTTCGCCCTGGTTGGTGGAAATGACAATGTTTTCGTCATCCGGTACGATACCGATTAACGGAATGGCTAAAATGTCCACCACATCTGCAGAGGACATCATATCTCCTCTTCTCACGAGATCCAGTCTTAAGCGGTTGATGATAAGGTCTATTTTCTTTAATTCCCGTGATTCCAAAAGCCCGATAATACGGTCTGCGTCACGGATGGCAGACACCTCGGGGGTGGTAACCACAAGAGCCCTGTCGGCTCCGGCAATGGCATTCTGGAAGCCCTGTTCAATGCCTGCGGGACAATCTAAGATAATGTAATCGAACTGTTCCCGTAAATGCGTTACCATTTTTATCATCTGTTCCGGCGAAACCGCCGTTTTGTCCCTTGTCTGGGCGGAAGGTAAAAGGTAGAGGGACGGATTTCTCTTGTCCCGGATGAGCGCCTGCTTCACACGGCAGTGCCCTTCCACCACGTCCACCAGATTATAAACAATCCGGTTTTCCAGTCCCATAACCACGTCTAAGTTACGCAGACCGATGTCTGTATCAATCAGACAGACCTTCTTTCCCATACGTGCCAGACCTGTACCAACGTTTGCGGATGTGGTGGTCTTACCCACACCGCCTTTTCCTGATGTAACGACGATAACTTCACACATACTTCCTCCTTTTGCCGTAAGGCGATAAAAGTTTTCGTCCACCAGGTACCGTTTATTTAGGAAAAGGTACCAAGCAATTCTTTGGTAAGGGATTCTAAGACGACTTTGTTATTTTTTACATAAGCCACCTGCGGGTGTACCTTAGGCTTAATGCCCCATCTGGCCTTCTGGGCCGTATATTTGAAATCGCCGATTTTTAATTTCTCCGGCGCCATTTCAAGCGCTGCTATGTAGTAACTGCCTTCGCCTTCTAAACCGGCATAGGCTTCTCCGTAAAGGCCGCCCAGTACAACGATGCTCTGGGAGGAAATCACGGTGCAGCCCGGATTTACATCCCCTAAAATCACAATATTTTCTTCGGACTCGAGCATCTGTTTGTCGGTGAGGGAGCCTTTGTAAAAGCGTCCCGCACTGTGCTCCGGCGTAAAGTGCCTGTCCATTCGTTCCAGTGCCTTCGTAAAGTTTTGACCGGTAGAGTCATCCTTTCCTACGAGGCAGATAATCTGTAAATCGCTGTTCTTGCGGATGGCATCTACAATCCGTAACTGCTCAGCATCGGTTAGCTTTTTGCCTTCCATGGAAACGGCGGTTTTTGCTTTCCCGAAGAAGCTTTTAGAGTCGTTGAATTTCTGTGAAAGTTCCGCTACAATGGCATCAACGGAGCTTTCACTGTTTAACAGTAAGTTGATGCCGTTCGGATAACTTTTGATTACGACTGCGTCTTTCATGTCAGTGTCCTGTCCTTCCGTAACCTGCACGTCCCGGTCTGTCAGTACCGGATGCAAGTATCTTTTTAATCGCCGTAGGTAGCGGCATCCATGTTGGATGCTTCACCGGTTACAATTTCTTCGGCGTCTTCCAATCCGAAATAATACTTGATGATGTCACGGCTTGTCTGTGCCGCATAGCTGGAAGAATAACCGTACGCAATACGCGTGGCGATGGCTATTTCCGGCTTATCGTAGGGCGCATAGCCTACAAAAAGCGCATGATTGGCCCTGGATGTGCTTTCCTGCGCCGTACCGGTCTTGCCTGCAACTTCCATACCCAGGTCCGTATAATAGGACATGTTGGCGACTACCTTCCGCATACCGGAATGAATGGCATTCCAGTAGGAAGCAGGCATATCAATGGTATTGCGCACCTTGGGGGCGAATTCTTCTATTACCACACCGTCCGGGCTCATGACCTTGTCAAGCAGGGTTAAATCGTAGCATGTTCCGCTGTTTGCCACAGCGGTTACATATCGAGCAAGTCCCACAGTGGTATAGTTGTTGGTACCCTGTCCGATTGCAGACTGGATGGGCAGTTCATCGGAAACATCCGGAGCATATTCCGTAATTTCCACACCGGATTTTTCGGAGAGACCGTAAAGGTCGGCGTATTTCGCCAGCACGGCAAGTCCGGCATCCGCATCGTATTCGTTGTTTACCATACTCATATTGTAGCCGAGCTGGTAAAAGAAATAGTTGCAGGAATTTTCAATGGCGCCGGAAACATTTAAGGAGCCGTGGCTTCTTGGGTAAATCCAGCACTTGGGGGACGGGGTTACCGTGGTAAAGATACCGGTACAGGTGAAGGTACTGTTTGTGGTGATATAGCCTTCCATCAGTCCCGCTGTAGCGGAAACCATCTTAAAGGTGGAACCGGGTGCCGATTTATACATGGTTGCATAATTGATAAGCGGACTGCTCTTGTCGGACTGCAGCTGGGCATAATATTCCGCATCAATGGAGTTTGCCATTTTGTTGTTGTCGTAGGATGGATAAGAGACACAGGCAAGCGTATCCCCGGTATTGACATCCGTAATGACCACGGAGCCGCTGCAGGGGTCAAGCGCCAGTTCCGCAGGGGTAATATCCAGGTTACTGATGCGGTTTAAGACAAAGTCATAAGCGGAAATGGCATTGTGGTACAGCCGGTTTTCATCCTCTTCATCTATTTCCACACGACCCTGCTCACACAAAAGGTAGCAGACGTTCTTACCGTTTATGACATCGGATTTCAGCATGTATTTGAAAAACTTTTTTTGGAAATCCGTTGCATTGTCTAAAATAGTGAAAATGCTGTCCAAAAGGTAGTTGTAAATTTCATCCGTATCTGCGTATTGACTTTGCAGGTCAAATTTGGAAACATCCACCCAGCCGGAAGAAATGGCATAGTGCAGATATTCGGAAAGACTGATGGTTTCATCGGTTTTCCAGGCAATGTAGGTCTTGTCCGAGGTGTCAATCAGTGAAGTATCTATAAAGCCGCGCTGCTCTAAATATTCCACAATATTGCTTTCGTAAACCTGATATTCCTTGGGAAGCTTATTGTAAGGCGTAAGCTTTTCCGTCAGTTCTTCCCGGAGCCTGCTGTATACATTTTCCTTGTAGGAAAGATATTTTTCGTACACATACTGCTCCTGCTCCCCGGCATTTTCACTTGCCATATGGGAAAGATCGATCACACCGTTGTTAAACAGGGCAAAATACACATCATACACCGGAATGTAGAGCTCCTTGCTGGAGTTTGTTTTTCCGGTGTACTCCTTGGTGTTCTGGATTTTATTTAACAGAATACCTGCAATCTTCTGTTCCAGAATGTTGTATGCGGCAATCTGCAAATCCTTATCGATGGTAAGATACACGTCATTGCCGGCAACCGGTGTTGTGGACGCTTCCTCGTCAATGGCCATAACCTTACCGGTATTGTTGACATAAACGGTTTCCAGGCCTTTTCTTCCCTGCAGGGTGGTTTCCATGTAGGCTTCGATACCGGAACGTCCCACTACGTCGTTTACGGTATAACGGGTACCGTCGCCGCCCTCTTCCAGATCTCTGGCATTTAAGCTTTCCAGTTCATCGGAAGAAATCTTGCCGGTGTAGCCGATAATCTGGGAAAAATAAACACTGTCCACATATCGTCTGACGGGCGCTTCTTCAATGGAAACACCGTCCAGAACATCCAGATTTTCCATAATGACCGCACGTGTTTCTTCGCTGATATCCGTGGCTACGGTCGTACCTATGTATTTCTGATAGGAAGTAAGCCCCATGGCATAGCGGACGGTAATCATCTTTAAGAGCTCGTATTTGGAATATCCCTTGCCCACGATAAAATCGGTCTGGCTGTCCTCCGGATCCTCGTAGTCACCGATAGCGTACTTTTTGCCGAGGTACTCAATGACTTCGTCCGGTGTTGCCGTCTGCATTTCCAGTTTTAAGTCGGTCACGTATTTCTGGCCGTAGACATCCGCCAAAAAACGCAGTCTTCTGCTGTCGGAGGTCGCCGTAAAGGCATATTCGCCGTTTTCATCGATTGCGATGCCGAAATCCATGATAATGGAATCGCCGTTTTTTTCGATGAGTTTTATAAGTTTGCGGATATTGGCATTTAAGTTTTTGTTTTTGGAACGGCTGGTTTCATATACGTCTTCTATTTTTACAGAATAGGCAAGCTCATTGTAGGCGAGAACCTTCCCGTTCCGGTCAAGAATTTTACCTCTGGCAGCCGCAATTTCACGGGTTTTCCGGCTCTCTAAGATGAAGTTGTTCAGGTACTCTTCACCCCTTACAATCTGCAGTTGAAAAAGCCGGTAAAGAAGAATACCGGCAAGAGCAAAGGCAATCAGAACCATAACCGTCACTCTGCTTGTCAATATGCCGATCAACTTCTCTTTAATACGTTCAAACAAGTTTCTGTTTACTCCTTTTTTTCGGTCTGTCCAGTCTGGTGTTTACAAACAGGATCAATGGATAAAGAAAAATAGTCATAAGCGTGGTATATACCACCTCCGGCAGAATCACATGCAGGAAGTAATAAGGAAAATTCAGTCTGCCACGCAGTAAAAACATGAAAATATAACATAAAAAGCCATAGGAAACATCGCTTAATACGTTGAGTACCATGGGCAGGATAATATCTTCCGGGTAAAAGCCACCGGAAAATTTACCGTTTAAATAACCTATGTACATCATTATGAGGGCGTGGAACCCGATGACATCCCCAAAAAAGATGTCACAGAGAAGTCCGCAGAAGAAGCCCACGATAAGCCCCCATTTTTCACCGCTCATAAACCCGTAGGAAGCGGTCAGGACGATTAACAGGTTGGGAACAATTCCGTTAAAAGAAAGGCTTTGAAAGACCGTACTCTGCAGTAAAAACAACATCCATATGAAAATTGCGGCAATAATTCCTTTTTTCAAAGCATTTCCTTTCCATGTCCGGCAGAGACGCTTTATGCCGGCATTTTTTATTCGGTCACGGTCTGTTTCAGTTTTAGAATGACCAGTACTTCTTCCAGATGTTCAAAATCCACGGCAGGGATGACCGTGCCGGATTTTGTCAGTTTGTTGGAGTCCAGCGTGATTTCACTTACATACCCGATTAAAATGCCGGGCAGATACTTGTCGCTGATGCTGGAGGTAACGATTTTGTCTCCTTCCGCCACAGCGTCCGCACTGTCTAAAAGCTGGGAAAAACGGATAACGCCCTGCTGCATCAGCTCCAGATCACCGGATACGATAAGATTGTCCCCGGTGGAAAGAACCTTGCCGCTGACGTTGTTGTTGTCGGATATGATGGACACCACCTTTGCCCAGTTGGGACCTACGGCTATGACTCTGCCTACAAGACCGCCCTCCGCCATGACATTCATATCCACGGCAATGCCGTCGTCACTTCCCTTGTCAATGGTAAAGGACTGGTACCAGTTGCCGGAGTCCCTGGCAATAATCCTGGCGCCCGTTTTGTCGTAGCCGGCATATTGTTCGTCTATTTCATAGAGAGCCTGTAAGGTATTCAGTTCGTATTTTTCCTGCTGAAGCTGGATGTTTTCCGCGGTGAGCTCGGCAACCTGCTGCTTTAAGGATTCGTTTTCCGAAAGCAGGCTCCTTATCTGGGAAAGCTCCTCCGCCCTGGTGGAAAACCAGCCGCCCACGGAGCTGATGCCCCGCTGGAACGGAACAACCACATAGCCTGCAAAGGCATTCAGTGGCTTGTTAAACAAATCCGTGCTGAAGGTCATAAGCATCATGCCGCTGCAGAGAACCGTCAGGAAAATCAGAATATACTTGGAGGGTACGGAAAACCGCTCCCCTTTTCGTTTTACAACCGGACTCATTTACTCATCCCTTCAATGGCATAGGCAACACTCTTGTAGTTATCATCCTGAATGATTTTGCCGAGACCTCTTACTACACTTTCCAGCGGTTCCTCGGCAATGTTTACCTTAAGTCCCGTACCCTGCGCCATTTCCTGTGCCAGATTGTGCACCTGGGAGGCACCGCCGGTAAGGTAAATGCCGTGACGGTAAATGTCGGCTGCCAATTCGGGAGGAGTGCGCTCTAAAATGACCTTTACGTTGTCGATAATGGTATAGAAATGCTCCTGCAGGCATTCGTCCACAAGACTTACGGGGATTTCACGCTCTACCGGAAGACCGGTCACGATGTCTCTGCCGTAAACTACGGCACCCTTGCCTTCTTCGCAAAGCTCGCCGAGGGAAATCTTGATATTTTCCGCCGTTTTGCCGCCGATGATTAAGGAAAATTCCTTTCTTACGGCATTTTTGATGGCTTCGTCAAACTTAAAGCCACCCACCTTGATGAGCTTGCTTAATACGATGCCTCCAAGGGAAAGAATGGAAATTTCCGTGGTGTCGTAGCCTACATTTACCACCAGTACACCCTGGGAATTCTTGACGTCGATATCCATGCCGAGACCGTCTGCCACGGCCTTTTCCACTACCATGATTTTCTTTGCCTTGACATTGGCATCCTTAATCAGATCGTAGAATGCTCTTTTTTCCACTTCCGTCACATCCGTGGGTACGGCAATGTAATAGTCGGCGGGCTTGATGCTGCCCTTCATTAAATCCTGGATAAAGTACCGCACAATTGTCTCCATGTTTTTGATGTCGGCAATGACACCGTTGCACAGAGGATAGGAAATATGAATATTGGACGGTGCTTTCTCATACATATCAAATGCAGAGTTGCCGTAAGCAAACAAAGTGGACTTGTTCTCTATGGCAATCATGTTTTTTTCCACCATGATACTGTCATCGCTCTTATTGTAGATTTTGATATTGTTGGTACCTAAGTCGATACCGAATACGTTGTTAACCAACATAAAGATTACTCCTTTCGGATTTTACAAAAATCCCTGTTCCTTGAAGCTTATATACTTGTTATCTCCAATTATGATGTGGTCTATGAGCGGAATATCAAGTTTTATTCCCAGCTCTCTGATGCATTCCGTAATCTGGCGGTCCGCCGCACTCGGTGCCGGGTCGCCGCTCGGATGGTTGTGCAGAAGAAGAATATGTACCGCTTCCGCTTTCAGGGCTTCCACAAAAACCTCCCTTGGGGAAAGCATGGAAGCTTTGACCGTGCCGATGGAAAGAATGATTTCCTTTAACAGATGCCCTTTGGCATCCAGACAGAGCAAAAGGACACACTCCCTTGTCCTGTGCCGCATGCTTTCCATGTAATAGGATGCCACCGTGCCGGAACGGTCAAAGGCAAGCTCCTCGTGGGCTTTTGCCTTTGCTACCCTGCTGCAGAATTCCATGACGCATTTTATCTGGGTGGCCTTCACCTCTCCTACGCCGTTGATGGCAAGGAGCTGCTCCATGCTTAAATGGTGCAGACCCAGGAGGTTGTCCTTTCCCGTGGGTGACAGGGAAAGAATACGCGCCGCAAGCGATTCGGCATCTTCTTTTTTCGTGCCGCAGCGCAAAATCACGGCAAGAAGCTCCGCTTCCGTTAAACTTTCCACTCCGAAACGCCGGAACTTCTCATAGGGACGCAGACGGCTGTCCGCATCCGGTGCTTTTTTTACTGTTTTGTCCATACATACCTCCGATACCTTCCCGAACTCTGTATGAACTACTCCTTAACGAATGAAACGATAAATAATCAGTGCAATGATAACACCTATCACGCTGGCAATGGTAATGTGAATCTGAAGGGCAAACGTCAGAATGATAAACCCTAAATCCAGTACCAGAGGGCTGCTTAATCCGAATACCTGTCCGTAATTCAAGAAAGTATTGGAAAAATATGTGCCGATGAAGCTGCCCAGCATAAAGCCGATCAGGACAACCACTAAAAATACCCAGTTTATCTTTTTCAAGCTTATCCGAATGTCCTTTCCCACCTGCCGTATGCACAGATGTGTTCTAAAAGTCTCTCAACATATGGAATATATTCTAACACAATTCCTATGTCGTGTATATAAAATTTACGGAAAAAGTTTCGACAAAATCCCCTTGTCCAAAAGCATCTGCAGGGACTTCATGATGCCGAATTTCGCATGCTGCCAGGTAAGTCCGCCCTGGAAATAAACGGCGTAGGGAGGCTTGATGGGGCCGTCTGCGGAAAGCTCGATGGAGGAGCCGGATACAAAGGCGCCCGCCGCCATAATGACCTGTGCATCGTAGCCGGGCATATCCCACGGCTCCGGAGTTACATGGCTGTCGATGGGCGCTGCCGCCTGGATGCCCTGGCAGAATGCAATGACGCCCTCCGGGGTGCCGAATTCCACTGCCTGGATGATATCGTGACGGCTTTCCGTACTGTCCGGTACCACATGATACCCCAGTCTTTCATAGACATTTGCCGCAAAAATAGCTCCCTTTAAGGCGGATGCCGTTACGGTGGGAGCTAAAAACAGTCCCTGATAGAAAGCACTTAAAATGCCTAAGGAAGCGCCCACTTCTTTGCCCAGTCCCGGGGAAGTCAGACGGTATGCCGCATTTTCCACGCATTCTTTTTTTCCTGCAATGTAACCGCCGATGGGAGCCAGGCCGCCTCCCGGATTTTTAATTAAGGAACCCACCACCATGTCGGCACCAACATCGCTGGGCTCGCATTTTTCGACAAATTCCCCGTAGCAGTTGTCCACCATGCAGATAACATCCGGCTTGATGCCCTTGATAAACGCAATCAGCTCGCCGATGCGTTTTACGGACAGGGTCGGACGGGTCTGGTAGCCCTTGGAACGCTGGATAGTCACAAGACGGGTCTTTTCGTTGATGTTTTCTTTTATTTTGTCATAATCAAAGCTGCCGTCAGAAAGCAGATCCACCTGACGGTAGCTGATGCCGTACTCTTTTAAGGAGCCCTTGGAGGGACGGATGCCGATAACCTCTTCCAGCGTATCGTAGGGCTTTCCTACGGGAGAAAACAGCTCGTCGCCGGGACGTAAGTTGCTCATAAGCGCCAGCGCCAGTGCATGGGTGCCGCAGGTAATCTGGGGACGTACCAGAGCGCTTTCCGTATGGAATACGGAGGCGTAGACTTCTTCCAGGGTATCCCTTCCCAAATCGTTGTAACCGTAGCCGGTGGTGCCAAGTAAGCAGGCTTCGGACACCTGATGCTCCTGCATGGCTCTTAAAACCTTTAACTGGTTATATTCCGCCGTTTCGTCGATGACGGAAAATCTTTCCCGTAAGTCCTCTAAAATATCGTCCGTAAACTGACAGACCTCGGGAGAAATCCCCATTTTTTCATACATTGCTTTCAATTCCTGATTCATATTGTTTGCCTTTCGTTTTTCAGTAATTCCTTTTTTATTTGCCGGTTATTCCTTTGGCTTCCATTTCCTTTTTCATAAAGTCAAGAATTTTGTCATCGTCATAGGAAAAATCCGGTTTGTTTATCCAGATGACTTCCTTCTCCCGCTTAAACCAGGTAATCTGTCTTTTGGCAAAATGCCTGGTGTCGCGTTTAATCCGGTAAACGGCTTCCTCTAAGCTGTATTCGCCGTCAAGGTATGCTAAAATTTCCTTGTAGCCCAGTCCCTGCATGGAAACCAGTTTTCTTGTGCAGCCTCTTTTTTTGAGTGCCTCTACCTCTGCTACCAGTCCTTCGGCAAGCATTTCGTCCACCCGCCTGTCTATCCGTTCATACAGCTTTTCCCGGTCATCATTTAATACAAAATAACAGGAGGCGTAGGCGCTTTCTTTCTGCCGCTCTGTTTCGTTGTGCAGGGATATTTTTTCACCGGTCTGCTCGTAAAATTCCAGTGCACGGATGACCCGCTTTATGTTGTTGGCATGAATGGCTCCCGCAGAGGCGGGGTCCACTTCACGCAATTTCCCGTGGAGGTATTCCGCCCCTTTTTCTTCTGCTTCTTTTTCGAGACGGTCGCGGATGGTTGTATCCTCCGCATTTTCCGTAAAATCAATGTCGTAGAGGACGGACTGGATATAAAAGCCGGTGCCGCCCGTTAAGATGGGAACATGTCCCCGGCCGTAGATTTCTTCCATGCATTTTTTACACATTTTCTGGAAGGTAACCACGTTGAATTCTTCTTCCGGGTCAAGCACATCAATCAGATGATGGGGAACACCCTCTGTTTCTTCGGGTTTTATTTTGGCGGAGCCGATGTCCATATAGCGGTAGACCTGCATGGAATCGGCGGAGATAATCTCTCCGTTTACCGCTTTTGCAAGCTTTATGGAAAGCCTGGTTTTGCCCACCGCCGTAGGACCGGTGAGGATAAGAAGGGGCTTTTTCATAGGACTGCCTTTCTTTTTACAAACATTCTAAACAATTCGTTTGAATTTCTTTTCGATTTCATATTTGCTCATGGAAATAATGGTGGGTCTTCCGTGGGGACAGTTGTACGGATTGTCCAGTGTCAGAAGCTCGTCAATGAGCGCTTCCATTTCCGCAAAGGAAAAGCTGTGGTTGCCCTTTACGGCGGATTTGCACGCCATGGTGGCAAGCTTCTCTTCCACTACGGTCAGGTCCTTGTGAAGAGGCCCTTCCGACATTTCATCCAGTACACTTAAAAACAGTGTCTTTTCCTCCTGCCCGTACAAATCCACGGGTACGCCGCGCAGGGCATATTCCCTGCCTCCGAAATCCTCGATTTCAAAGCCGAGTCCGGCAAACACATCCTTACAGGAAAGAAAGGTGGCTTCTTCCTTTGCGGAAAGGGTCACCACAATGGGCGGATTTAAGGTCTGGGTCACAATATCCTTTTCATGATAATGCTTCATCAGCCGTTCGTATTTTACCTTTTCGTGCGCCGCATGCTGGTCCACGATAAAAAGCTTGTCGGTGAAAGCAATCAGCCAGTAGGTATCAAAAATCTGTCCCAAAATGCGGTACCGGGGGCGGTTCTCCTTTGTGAGCATCTTCTCATCAAAGAGGTCCAACTGCTTTGGGGGTTCAGTCTTTACAGCCGGTGCTTGTTCGGCCTGTTCTGCATTTGCAGGCATTGCTGTGCCGGGTGCGGCTGGCTCCACAGGCATCTCTGTGCGCAGGGTGGGTGTGCTGTCTGCAACCCTGGCGGGTATCTGTACGAAGAAATCGTCATCTGACGAAGTATTGTCCGCCATGCCTTTCAGGGACTCTTCGGCAGCTTCCCTGATAAAGATATCCCGGCTGGGGGAACGGACCGCCTCGTAGCGCTGCTCCTCCATGACCTGGAACTGTCTGGTACGCTGCTGTTCAAACGGCTCCGGTACCTTTATTTTCTGGGTTTCCTCTTCTTTTTCTTCGGAAAGCAGGGCTTCCGGAATCATTTCTCTCTGCTGTAGCGCCGCCGCCACGGAGGAGGCCACAAAATCGTAAAGATAATTGCCGCCGGTAAAGCGCACATCCATTTTCGTGGGATGCACATTCACATCCACCATTTCCGTATCGATGGTAAAATGCAGAACGGTAAAGGGGAATTTGTGCTGCATTAAATAATTGCTGTAGCCGTCTTCCAAAGCCTTGGCAATCAGGCTGCTTTTTATGTATCTGCCGTTGATGTAATAGTTTTCAAAGTTGCGGTTGGAACGGTTCAAAATCGGCTTTCCGAGGTATCCTTCCACCTTGATGCCCTTGGTTTCCTTTTCAAAGGGAAGAAGCTGGGATGCCGTTTCCTTGCCGTAAATCCGGTAAATGACTTCTTTTAAGCTGCCGTTGCCGGAGGTGTGGAATTTCACCTGTCCGTTTACCATAAGCTTAAATGCGGTATCCGGGCGGGACAGAGCCATATGTTCCATCAAGTCGATGATATAGCCGCCCTCCGTCATGGGCTGTTTTAAGAATTTGCGCCGTACCGGTGTGTTGAAAAACAGATTTTTCACAAGCACCGTGGTACCCGTGGGGGCGCCGATCTCGGAGCATTCCTTTTCTACGGCGCCCTCGCAGACATAACGGACGCCGGTTAAATTGTCTTTCGTTTTGGTAATCAGCTCCACCTGCGCTACGGCGCAGATACTGGAAAGAGCTTCACCGCGGAAGCCTAAGCTTACTACGTGGGTCAGATCCTCCGCCGAGCGGATTTTACTGGTTGCATGCCGCATGAAGGCATTGCGTATCTGGGAACTGTCGATGCCGCAGCCGTTGTCGGTGACGCGGATAAAGGTGATGCCGCCTTCTTTGATTTCCACGGTTATGGCATCCGCACACGCATCCAGGGCATTTTCCACCAGTTCCTTCACCACGCTGCTGGGGCGTTCTACGACTTCGCCGGCAGCAATTTTATCAATGGTGGCAGAATCAAGAATTTGTATTGCTGTCATGGGTTTCCTTTCTACGGCAGTTCCTTAATGGGAAGAAGTCTGCCAGCGGTTGTTCAGTTTACTCTGCAGACGGTATAAGGTGTTTAAGGCGTCAATGGGAGTCATGGTGCTTAAATCCGTTTCCTTGATTTCCTTGATGACATCCTCATCCTTTACCGTTTCAAATAAAGACATCTGCGCCATATCCACTTCGTCCAGATGCTCTGCCTTTTTGGGCTTTGCATCTCCCTTTACGTCTATGGCGATGCTCTGTACCTTTTCAGTGATATCGTTGTCGGAAAGCTGCTTTACGATTTCCTTTGCACGGTCAATGACCATGTCTGGCACACCTGCCAGCCGGGCTACCTGGATACCGTAGCTCTTGTCCGCTCCGCCCCTTACAATTTTCCGTAAAAACACAATGTCGTCCCCGCACTCCTTGACGGCGATGCAGTAATTGTTGACATTGCTCATTTTGCCTTCCAGCTCGGTCAGTTCGTGGTAATGGGTGGCAAATAAAGTCTTGGCGCCCAGTAATCTCCGGTTACTGATGTGCTCGATGACCGCCCAGGCGATGGAAAGACCGTCGAAGGTGGAGGTTCCTCTGCCGATTTCGTCTAAAACAAGAAGGCTGTTGGAGGTGGCATTCCGTAAAATATTGGCAACCTCATTCATTTCCACCATAAATGTGGACTGTCCGCTTGCCAGATCGTCCGAAGCACCCACACGGGTAAAAATACGGTCCACAATGCCGATATTGGCGCTCTTTGCCGGAACAAAGCTGCCAATCTGCGCCATCAGGACAATTAACGCCGTCTGCCGCATGTAGGTGGATTTACCTGCCATATTGGGCCCGGTGATGACGGAAATACAATGACTGCCGTTGTCTAAGTAGGTGTCGTTTGCAATGAACATGTCATTGTCAATCATCTGCTCCACTACCGGGTGTCTGCCGTCCTTGATGTCAATGACGCCCTTTTCGTTTAACTTCGGACGCACGTAGCCGTTTCTTTCCGCCACTAAGGAAAGGGAGGCATAGACATCCAGTTTGGCAACCGCCTTGGCTGTTTTCTGGATGCGGTCCATTTCCGCCGCAATGGCTTCCCTGATTTTACAGAATAAATCGTATTCCAGTGTGCAGAGCTTGTCCTCTGCGTTTAAGATGGTGTCTTCCAACTCCTTTAACCGGGGCGTGGTGTAACGCTCGGCATTGGCAAGGGTCTGCTTGCGCACATAGTCATCGGGAACTAAGGACGCATAGGAATTCGTGACTTCAAAATAATAGCCGAATACCTTGTTGTACTTGATTTTCAGGTTCTTGATGCCGGTGCGCTCCCTGTCTTCTTCCTCTAAATTGGCAAGCCAGGTTTTGCCGTCCTGCTTGGCATGCATCAGCCGGTCAATATCCTCGTCAAAGCCCTCTTTGATAAAACCGCCCTCTCTTATGGAAAAAGGAGGGTCCTCGCAGATGGCATTTTCGATGAGGCTGCAGATGTCCGTAAGGGGGTCGATTTCGTCCCGGATAAAGGAAAGCTCCGCCTTTTCAAAGGATGCCATGACCGTCTTGATGGGCGGCAGCATCTGTAAGGAATTGCGGAAAGCAATCATATCCCTGGGATTGGCAGTCTTAAAGCTGATACGGCCGAGCAGTCGCTCCAAATCGTAAATGGGATTTAAGTACTCCCGGATTTCATCCCGGGTAATGGGGTCCTTGTTTAATTCGGAAATGGCATCCAGTCTGTCCTCAATTGCTCTTTTCTCGATGAGGGGCTGTTCCACAAAATTACGGAGCATTCTGCCGCCCATGGCGGTTTTCGTCTTGTCAAGCACCCATAAAAGGGAGCCTCTCTTCTGCTTTTCCCGCAGGGTTTCCACCAGCTCTAAGTTACGTCTGGTCGAGCTGTCAAGCAGCATGAATTTGCTGGTTAAATACGGAGTGATGTGACGGATATGCTCCAAGGATGTCTTCTGGGTATCGTAAAGGTAGGTAAGAAGCGCTCCCGCCGCAATAAAACCGATGGGGAAATCATCAATGCCGAGACCGATGAGCGTATTCACATGGAAATGCTTCATCAGGCATTTCCTTGCATTGTCATCGTCAAAGTAATGGGCTTCCAGAGCGGATAAGCTGATGCCCAGCCTTCCCCGCAAATCCTCAATATCCATGCCGCTTACTAAAAAGGCATCATTGCAGATGATTTCCTTCGGCTGGTATTTGATGATTTCATCCATGAGCTTGCGCAAATCGTCCACTTCCGTCACATAGTAGTCGCCGGTGGTGACATCCGCCACGGAAACACCGATTTTCGTCGGCATATAGGTCACGCACATCAGGTAATTGTTCCGGTTTTCTTCGAGCGCATTGGCGTCAATATTGGTGCCGGGGGTAACGATACGGACAACCTCTCTTTTTACCAGCCCTTTGGCAAGCTTCGGGTCCTCCACCTGTTCACAGATGGCTACCTTGTAACCCTTGCTGACCAGTTTGTTCAAATAGCCTTCCACCGCATGATAGGGCACGCCGCACATGGGCGCCCGTTCTTCCTGTCCGCAGTCCTTTCCGGTAAGGGTAATCTCTAATTCCCTTGAAGCCGTCAGGGCATCTTCAAAAAACATTTCGTAGAAATCTCCCAGTCTGTAAAAAAGAATACAATCGGGATATTCCTTTTTGGTTTCCAAGTATTTCTGCATCATGGGTGTAAATTCAGCCACTTTTGTATACTCCTGTTCGTCAAAAATGCGGATGTGCCATATATGCACACCCGCTCATATTATACTACAAAATATAGTTATTGTAAATCTTGTGCCCGCTTCATGGCATCATTTATATGTGCACAGAAATTGTCTGCGCCCACTTCCTCATAGAAACCCGCTTTATGCATAATGGACATCGGCTGGCTGTTTACATGGGAGAAAATAAGGGTTACCTTCTTCTTCTGACATTCTTTATACAGTCTCTCAAAATTCCGCATGGCGGTGGAGTCAATGGCATTTACGCTTCGCATACGAAGAATGAGGCATTTTGCATTGTCCTGCACGGCAATCTTTAAGAGCTTGTCTGCGGCACCGAAGAACATGGGACCGGTAATTTCATATACCACGGTATTTTTCGGCACGTTCATCATGGTTCCCTCCGGGTCATCCTCCGGCTCCACGTACTTCCAGCCGGAAACCTCGGTCACATCGCTCATGCGCTTCATGAACAGGATACAGGTTAAGATAAGACCTACTTCAATGGCAACCACCAGGTCAAATACCACGGTCAGCACGAAGGTTAAGACCAGTACTAAAATATCGCTTTTGGGTGCGGTTTTGCAAAGGTTTACAAACTCTCTCCAACCGCACATATTGTAAGCTACCATGAAAAGAATTGCGGCAATGGCGGGCATGGGAATGAGAGCTGCATACGGCATCAGTACCACTAAAATAAGCAGTAAGGTAACGGAATGCACCATACCGGCAATGGGGGTTCTGCCGCCGTTTTTGATATTGGCTGCGGTTCTGGCAATGGCTCCTGTAGCGGGAATACCTCCGAACAGCGCGGATGCAATGTTGCCGGCACCCTGTGCCACAAGCTCCATATTGGAACGGTGTCTGGAGTTTACCATGGAGTCTGCCACCACACAGGAAAGCAGGGACTCAATACCCGCTAAAATAGCAATGGTAAAGGCATCCGGTACCAGGGATTCAATGGTTTTCAAATCCGCATGCGGCAGGGAAAATGCCGGAAGCTTGGCGGAAATGGTATACAAATCGCCGATGGTATTGACCGGCAGGTTCATAAGGGCTACCAGTGCACTGCTTACCAAAACGGCAATTAAGGATGCGGGGATTTTATTTAAGAATCCGGGCAGATACGGCCAGGCAATGAGAATGACCATACACAGGGCTCCCACGCCGAGCGCCCACCAGTTGATGGTGGAGATAAAGCGGAAGTCTGCGGAAAGCTTGTCCATGGTGTCGATAAGCGGTTCTTCCGTCACAATGGTAAGACCTAAGAAATCCTTTATCTGGCCGATAAAAATCGTCACGGCAATACCGGCGGTAAAACCGGTGGTAATGGTATAGGGAATAAACTTAATCAGGGAACCGAAATGAAACAGTCCCATTAAAATCAGGATAATGCCCGCCATAACGGTGGCAATGATCAGGCCGTCCATGCCGGCTCTTGCCACTATCCCCGCCACGATGGTGGCAAAGGCTGCGGTCGGTCCGGCTATCTGCACACGGCTGCCGCCCAGAAAGGAAATCACAAAGCCCGCTACAATGGCGGTGTAAATACCTTTTTCCGGGGTGACGCCGCTCGCCAGTGCCAGGGCAATGGATAAGGGCAGCGCAATGATTGCCACGATGATACCTGCCACCACGTCTTTTACGAACTGCTCTTTGGTGTAGGTTTTCATGACAGAAAACAACTTCGGTTTCAATTTTTCTTTTTCCATAATTTTTTCGGGGAAATCTCCCCACTCCTCATAAGTTTCTTTTATTAAACAAGCTCGCCGAGATAATAAAATCCCTGACAGGAGCTTAGTTTCACATTGACAATCTTACCGATTAAAGACGTGTCTCCTTTGAAATGCACAATGGTGTTGTTGGAAAGTCTGCCGGTCAAAAGACTTGCATCCTGCTCGTTTCTCTCTTCCACCAGCGCTTCCATTACCATGCCTTCGTAACGTTTTACCCGATCTCTGGCGGTTTCCTGCACTACCTTTAAGAGCTTGTTGAAGCCTTCTTTTACGATTTCCTCCGGTACCTGTTCCATGGCTGCCGCGGGCGTACCGCTTCGCTTGGAATAAATAAACGTAAAGGCATTGTCGTACTGGATTTCCTTTACCACTTCAATGGTTTCTTCCACATCCGCAAGGGTTTCGCCGGGGAAGCCCACGATTAAGTCGGTGGTAATCGCCATATCGGGGATTTCTTCCCGGATATGCTTTGCCAGGGCTATGTACTGCTCCTTGGTATAAACACGGTTCATGGCTTTTAATATCTTGTTGGAGCCTGCCTGCAGGGGAAGGTGCAGATGACGACAGATTTTTTTGCTGTGCTTCATCACCTGAATTAATTCCTCGGACAAATCCTTGGGATGGGAGGTCATAAAGCGGATACGCTGTAAGCCTTCGATTTTTTCCACTTCCTGTAAAAGTTCCGCAAAGGTAATGGGCTCCTCTAAATTTTTACCGTAGGAGTTTACATTCTGGCCGAGCAGCATGATTTCCACCACGCCGTCCGCTACCAGTCCTTCGATTTCCCGGATAATATCCTTGGGATTGCGGCTTCTCTCCCGTCCTCTTACATAGGGAACGATACAGTAGCTGCAGAAATTGTTACAGCCGAACATGATGTTGATACCGGATTTGAAGGGGTATTTCCGCTCCACGGGAAGGTCTTCCACGATTTTGTCCGTGTCCTTCCAGATATCGATGAGCATGCCCTTGCTTTCAAAGGATGCGGTCAGAAGTTCCGCAAATTTATAAATGTTGTGGGTACCGAAAATCAGGTCCACAAAACGGTAGCTTTCTCTTATCTTTTCGATGACGCCGGGCTCCTGCATCATACAGCCGCACAGAGCAATTTTCATGTGGGGATTTTTCTTCTTAAAGCCCTTCACTTCGCCCAGTCTGCCGTAAACACGCTGGTTGGCGTTGTCTCTTACGGTACAGGTATTGAAAATGACGAAATCCGCATCCTCTTCTTCCTTCTTTTCAAAGCCAACAAACTCTAAAATACCCTCTAATTTTTCGGAGTCCCTGGCATTCATCTGGCATCCGAAGGTGGTAACGTGGAAGGTGGGCGTTCTCTGTAAGGTTTCTTTTAAGCGTTCCGTATACTGACGTGCTTTGCCCATGAAATAATACTGGCGTAAGGGTTCTTCGGTGGGCGCAGGAGCTGTTAAATCCAGGCTTTCTATCTGCGCTTCGATTTCTCTGTTCATATCTGTTAATCCTTTCTTTTCTCTGTAGACCGGTGCTTACGCATACTTTTGCAGCAAAGCAATCAGAAATTCCGTGATTTTTTCCATGGACTGCACGCAGGCATACTCGTATCTGCCGTGGAAGTTATGGCTGCCCGTCCCGAGGTTTGGACAGGGAAGCCCCATGAAGGAAAGTCTGGCGCCGTCGGTACCGCCGCGGATGGGCTGGATAATGGGGGTAATGCCCATTTCTTCCATGGTTTCCCTGGCATTGTCAATCAGATGCATATGCTCTTCCATGACTTCCCGCATATTGTAATAGGAGTCCTTTAAGGAAATGGTTACGGTTCCTTCACCGTATTTTTCATTCAAAAACTCTCCTGCTTTTACAAACAGTTCTTTTTTTCCGGCAAATTTATTTTTATCATGGTCGCGGATAATGTAGTCCGCCGTGGTTTCATCCACATTGCCTTCAATGGCATCTAAGTGGAAAAAGCCTTCATAGCCCTCCGTATACATGGGATTTTGTTCTGCCGGAAGCAGGGACTGGAATTCCTGGGCAATCAGAATGGCATTTTTCATCTTGTTTTTGGCATCACCGGGATGTACGCTTCTGCCGTGGAAGGTCACCTTGGCGCCGGCCGCATTGAAGTTTTCGTATTCTAATTCGCCGATGCGTCCGCCGTCCACCGTATAGGCAAAATCGGCACCGAAAAGGGCAACGTCAAAGAAATCGGGACCGGCGCCCACTTCTTCATCCGGGGTAAAGCCGATTTTAACGGTGCCGTGGGGAACTTCAGGATGGGAAAGCAGATACTCCGCCATTGCCATAATTTCCGCTACCCCCGCTTTGTCGTCCGCACCAAGTAAGGTTTTACCGTCCGTTACAATTAAATCCTCACCCTTATATAGAAGCAGGCTGGGGAAATCCTTAGGAGAAAGCACAATACCGTCTTCCCCGGAAAGCACAATGTCTGAGCCGTCATACTGCTCTACTATACGGGGATTTACATTAGTGTCCGTCACCGCCGGAGACGTGTCCATATGGGCGATAAATCCAAGCACCTTATCAGAGTCGGTGTTGCCGGGAACCGTAGCGTACACATAGCAGTGCTCCTTGTCGTAAATCACGTCGGAGGCGCCCATCGCCTTTAATTCCTCATACAAAAGCTTCGCTAAATCGTGCTGTTTTGCCGTACTGGGATGCAAATCGTTTTCCGCAGACTGGGTATCAATTTTTACATATCTTAAAAAGTTGTCAATAACCTTACTCATACTTTTTCCTTCCGGACCTTTTTTCTTTTTAGCCACGGATTTGCCCGTTTCCGTGAATCTGGTATTTGTAGGAAGTCAGTTCCTTTAAGCCCATGGGGCCTCTGGCATGCAGCTTCTGGGTGCTGATACCGATTTCCGCACCGAAGCCGAATTCAAAGCCGTCCGTAAACCGGGTGGAGGCATTTACATAAACACAGGCAGCATCAATTTCCTTTAAGAATTTCTCAGCCGTAAGTTCATTTTCCGTAATGATGGCTTCGGAATGCTTGGTGTTGTATTTGTTGATGTGGGCAATGGCTTCGTCCACATCTGTAACGGTTTTCATGGAAATAATGTAGTCCAAATATTCGCTGGCGTAATCCTCTTCCGTTGCGGGCAGACAGTCGGAAAGCACTTCCCGCACCGCTTCGTCACCGCGCATTTCCACATGATGGGTCCGCAGTCCTTCCGCTAACACCGGCAGGAACGCATCCTTGATGTCCTTGTGAATAACCAGGGATTCGCAGGCGTTGCAGACACCGATTCTCTGGGTTTTGGCATTGATGATGATACCTGCCGCCATATTTAAATCCGCTTCCCTGTCCACATAAATGTGGCAGTTGCCGGTACCGGTTTCAATGACGGGAATGGTGCTGTTTTCCACCACACTGCGGATTAAGCCCGCACCGCCTCTGGGAATAAGCACATCCACATATTCCTTCATCTTCATAAAGGCTTTGGTGATTTCCCTGTCGCCGCTGTCGATAAGCTGCAGGGCATCCGCACAAATACCACTCTCCTGCAGGGCATTCCGGAGCACGACGGTAATTGCCTTGTTAGATAAAAGCGCATCACTGCCACCCTTTAAGATAACCGCGTTTCCCGCTTTGAAGCATAAGCCGAAGGCATCCGCCGTCACGTTGGGGCGGGATTCGTAAATAATGCCGATAACGCCTAAAGGAACCCGCACTTTGCTGATTTTAAGACCGTTGGGACGGGTAAAGGTATCCATGATTTCCCCGATGGGGTCTTCGAGCGCCGCAATCTGACGGAGTCCCTCTGCCATGGCGGCAATTCTTGTTTCTGTCAGGGCAAGGCGGTCTAAGAGTCCCTCATGCATGCCTTTTTCTTTTCCTGCCTTTATATCTTTTTCGTTGGCGGAAAGAATTTCTTCCGTATGGGAAAGCAAAGCCTCTGATGCATGCAGCAGCGCCTTGTTTTTTTCGGTTGCCGTTAATTTCTGCAGAGCGTACTTAGCATTTAGAGCACGCGCGCCCATTTCCTTCAACATAATCTCATCCATCCCTATTCCCGTCCTTTCTGTATCACAGGCAGATAACCTGCTTAGGTTTTATGTCATTTGGTTCTTCTTCAATATCGTTTACCATCTGGAAGTCAAAGCCTATGGCAATGGTATGCAGAGCCTCTTTCTCCTGTAAGTATCTGTCGTAAAAGCCTTTTCCGTAGCCGATGCGGCTGCGTTTCCGGTCATATGCCAGTCCCGGCATAATCATCAGGGTGCTCTTTGCCGTTTCTTCGGTATAAATATAAGGATTTTCCGCAGGCGGCTCCAAAATGCCGCCGTAGCCCTTTGTAAGAGGTGTTTCCCCGGTAATCCGGTAAAACTCCATGGTTCCGTTTTCCGGGGAAAGTACCTTCGGCAGATACACTCTTTTTCCATGCTGCAGGGCGTCCTTTATAATTTCTTCCGTGGATACTTCACTGCCGCAGCTTTTATAGACAAGAATATCAGTGGCAGAATAATACCACTGATGTCCTAAAATTCTGTCTGTAATTAAAACTTCTGAGCGGAAACGCCGGTCAAAGGGAAGCGCTTTTCGCTTCTTTAACATTTCGGTTCGTAATGTTTCTTTCGCATTCATACTGTCAGTTTCCGTTTTTGCCGGCATCAAACTTTTTGCCCAGATTTTCCACGGAGCCGTCCTTGTTTACAATGTCGATGTTGTCGAGCTGGGAACGCAGATTTTTTTTGACACTGTCAATGTATTCCCGGCGCAGCTTTACCTGCTCCTCTTTTTCCGCATCCGTCAGTCCCTCCTTCTGGGACTTGTGGTACAGCTCGTTAATTCTTGCAATTTTTTCTTCTATATTACTCATAACCTGTCTCTCTTTCCGGGGTTCATGCTCTCCGGTATTTGCATACCGAAGCCTTAATCGTGCTTATGTAACTGATCCACGAAGGTAGGTAAATCAAAGGTTTCATCCTTGTGCGCCACAAACAGCGTACCTTCCTTTTCCCCATTGATGATACGGTGCAGGATACCGATATCCTTACTGTTGGCAATGACCATATCCGCACCTACGTTGGTAGCAATCTTGGCTGCCGTCATTTTGGTGTTCATGCCGCCGGTGCCTACATTGCTGCCGGTACTTTCTTTGCCCATGCTCATGTAGGTATCGTTTAACTCTTCTACCGTGTCAATAAAGGTAGCATTAGGATTTTTACGCGGGTCATCCGTATAAAGCCCGTCGATATCCGATAATAAGATCAGAAGATCCGCCTCCACCAGTGCGGAAACAATGGCGGACAGGGTATCGTTGTCCCCTATCAGGGTGTCGTTGTCCTTGTCGAAATTTAATTCATAGGTGGCGATCGTATCGTTTTCGTTGACGATGGGGATAATGCCCATTTTTAAAAGCTCCATGAACGTGTTGTGGGCGTTGAAACGGTTCATATTGTCCACGATGGTATTTTTTGTCATCAGAATCTGGGCTACTATCTGGTTGTATTCCGCAAAAATCTTCTGATAGGTCATCATGAGTCTTGCCTGTCCCACTGCCGCGCATGCCTGCTTGAACGCAAGCGGTGTCTCGGCTTTTTCTCCGCTGCTAAAGGGCTGCACCGCCTTTTTTCCCACCGCAATGGCACCGCTGGTAACTAAAACCACATCCTTGCCCCGGTTGCGGATATCACAAAGCTCTCTGACAAGCTTTTCAAGCTTCGTGTAATCAAGGTCCCCGGTCTCCTTGTGCTGCAGGGAGGACGAACCGATTTTTACCACGATTCTCTTTTTATCTTTCATAAGTTCTCTGTAGTCCATTTCTGTAATGCCTCTGTCTTTCCATAACTTGTAAAACCTGTTTTTATTTTCTGTTTTACATGCAAACCTATTCTACTTTATATTTTTTTATCCGTCAACGTACATTTTCCCCTTGTGACAGACTCTTAACAACCGCTTCCGCCGTTTTGATGCCGTCCATGGCTGCGGAGGTTATACCGCCCGCAAAACCGGCGCCTTCGCCGCAGGGGAACAGCCCCTTTACGGATGCCTCTAAGGACTCGTCATCTCTTAAAATCCTCACCGGGGAGGAGGTACGGCTTTCCACACCGGAAAACAAGGTGTCGCCCCGGTCAAAGCCTTTTATTTTACGTCCGAATTTTTCCATGCCGGAAACAATGTCTTTTGTTAAAAAGGAAGGAAAAATGCCGGTTAAATCCGCCCAGTTGTATTCGCCCTTCATGGCAGGCAGGAAGGTCATGCCGTCTTTAGGATCCGATTCCTTTCCTTCCGTTCTTTTCCGGAAGCTTTCATAAGTCTGCACCGGAATTTCTCCCTGACAGAGCTCATACGCTCTTTTTTCCAGTTCTCTCTGGAAAGCCACGCCGGATAACGGCGATAAATCCCCGTAGTCCTCCGGGTTTATGGTAACAATGATGGCGCTGTTGGCATTTTTACCACCTCTGTCGCTGTAGCTCATACCGTTGACGCAGAGATGTCCCGGCTCCGAGGAAGCGTTTACCACATAGCCGCCGGGGCACATACAGAAGGAATACACGCCCTTACCGTCCTCAGCTTTTTCCGCCACCTTGTAAGCGGCAGCCGGAAGGTCGTAGGGACAGTTTTCCCCGTACTGGCTGTCATTTATCATCTGCTGGGAATGCTCGGCACGGACGCCCACCGCAAAGGGCTTGGCTTCCATGGGCACGCTCTTTTTTAGAAGCATGGCAAACGTATCCCTGGCGCTGTGTCCGGGAGCCAGTATCACGGTTTTCGCAGGCAGTACTTCATCCCCGTTTATTTTCACCCCGGCAACGGCTCCGTTTTCCGTAAGGATATCCGTTACACAGCTTTCAAACCGTACTTCGCCGCCCAGACGGATGATTTCCTGCCGCATATTTTTAACCACATCCCGCAGGATATCCGTGCCGATGTGGGGCTTGTTTTCATAAAGAATGGCTTCCGGTGCACCGAATTTCACAAACAGGCGGAGCACCTCTTTGTTTCTGCCGTATTTATCTTTGACCAGTGTATTTAATTTGCCGTCGGAAAACGTACCCGCACCGCCTTCTCCGAACTGCACGTTGGAATCAGGTTTTAAGAAACCGGTCTTCCAGAATTCTTCTACGTCCGCCTGTCTGTTATCCACATCCCTGCCGCGTTCCAGCACCACCGGTTTAAGACCGCCACACGCCAGAAAATAGGCACTGAAAAGTCCCGCAGGTCCCATACCGATGACCACCGGACGCTTTGTTCCTTCCGGGATAGATACCTCCGGAAAGTGATACCTCTCCGGTTCCGCAAAGCTTACCTGCTTGTCACGGCAGTTTTTCAAAATCTGTTTTTCTCCGTTTACCTGCACCAGGACTGTGTAGATAAAGTAAAGCTCCGGCTTTTTCCTGGCATCTATGGATTTTTTTTCAATGCTTAGCTTCTCTATTTTTTCTTCCGGCACCCGCAGGATTTTCGCAGCCTTTTTCTTCAAAAGAGAGGTCGGCTGGTCGGGTGTTAATTTTAACTGTTGTATCCGTATCATGAATAATCTTCTTTCCCCTTCCATGAAGTTTTTCACAGAAGTCTTTTTACTTATACGTTTCGGCTGCCTGTTTACCCGCCGTATAGCCGGATGCCCACGCCCAGTGCAGGTTGTAGCCGCCGCATTTGCCGTCAATATCGAGGATTTCTCCGGCAAGATACAATCCCGGCACCTTCTTTGAGGCAAGCTGTGCGTTTACTTCCGAAAAAGGCACGCCGCCGGCGCTGACCTGCGCCTGGTCAAAGCTGTTGGTGCCGGTTATGGTAATAACAAATTTCTTGCAGTATGTATAAAACTGTGCTTTCTTTTCCGGTGTTACTTTTTTCAGGGGCGTATCGGGCGCAATGCCGGAGAGCTTTAAGAAAAGCTGCGTTACTTTTTTATTTAAGAGCCCGGTAAAGAATTCTTCCGCCGTCATGGCATCGCTTCCGTTTTTCTCCCTTGCCCGCATGGTCTGTGCAAAGGTCTCCCCGCTCATACGGGGAAACAAATCTATGTAGGCCTCTGTTTTTTTACCGGCTGCCACGGCGTAGGAGGCAAGTCTGCTCAACTGGAAGGTCACGATACCGGAAATGCCGTAATGGGTAAACTGCATCTCTCCGCTTTCTTCTCCTGCTTTTTTGCCGCTTATAAGAAGAGTCAGACGGCATTCCGCACGCACACCGGAAATGGATTTCAAAAAGGTTTCCTTTGCCTTAAGCTGCACCAGTGCGGGAACCACCGGAACTACGGTATGTCCCAGTGAGGAAAGCAGGGAAAAGCCGTTGCCGTCGGAACCGGTTTTCGGCGCCGCTTTGCCGCCGCAGCAGACAATAACCCGGTCAAAACTTTCCTTTGCTGTGCCGTTTTCGGTCTTACTTAAAACCGTAAGCATTCCGTTTTTCTCATAGATGCCGCTTACCAAATGCTCCGTTACGGTGCGGATTTGCTTTTTCTTTAAGAGGATACGGAAAATATCCAGCACAGTGGATGCCTGTTCCGAATACGGATAAAGATACCCGTTTTTCTCCCGGCTTAACATGCCCGCCCTTTCAAAAAAGCGGACGGCATCCTCCGGGGTAAAATCCTTAAGGATTTTGGCAGGAATGCTTAAATCACTGCCGTAATACTGCTCCATGGACATTTGCCGGTTGGAAAAATTGCATTTGCCGTTGCCGGTTGCCAGTATCTTTTTTCCCACTCTGTCATTTCTTTCGTATACAGTGACATCCGCTCCGGCATCTGCCGCCGTGACGGCAGCCATCAGCCCGGAAGCGCCGCCTCCGATAACCGCTATTTTCATTTTTTCTACCTCTTTTTCATAACCTGCCGCTTTTAGCTGCTGTAGGTTTCGAGGAAACGGTACAGGGCTTCTTCGTTTTCCACATACATGCCGATGATGAGCTCACGCTGTAGTTCCTCCGGCAGCCTGTCCGCCTCAATTTCCGTATACTGGTAAACTGTTTCCCTGTCATCGCACAAAACCACGATTTTTCCGTCCGACAAATTCAGGTAGAAGCTTTTGGTGGGCTCCACATACACATAGTCCATGCGGATGACCACCCGTTCCCCGGAAAAGGAAAGCACCTCCAGACCGGTAAAACCTCTCTCCAACTCCGACAACGGCGGAGAAGCCTCGTAGCGCTCCATGGCTGCCACAAACTCTTCCCGGTTCATGCCAAGATATGCCTGCGGAACCTTTCCTACACTTTCCACCGTGGTTTCTCTTTTTTTGTCGTGCTCTTCCAGCACGTAGTCCGTATCCGCGGATAAAGTGTCCTCGTCGGCGCCGTTTACCGGCACCTCATTTCCCGAAAGGACGATTTCCTGCCTCTCAGCAGACAGCGTTTCCTGCACGGACATTTTTTCCCTGCCGGCATTTTTCTCCTGCACCCGGCAGATAACTGCCACACCGGAAAAAAATCCCAAAATCATAATTAAAAGGGTATACGTCAAAAATAAACTGATACTTTTTATATGTTTCATCGCTTTCACTCCATATATACAAGTATCAGCTTATTTAAGCCGTTTATTCATTTAGGAAAGAAGATTTGTGCGGTTTGCCACCTTTCCGATTATTTTACCCAAGGGGAAACACACAAGGTCTTTCTTCCGGATACAACGTAAAAACAACAGTAAAAACACATACAGTAAAAAGCCCACAATCAGGGAAATCAGCAAAGCTAAAAATCCTACGGACAAGGAAGTCATTGCTTTTGTCAGGGCGAACAGCGCACCTGCCGTTAAGCCTGCGGAAATCAGGGGCATCAGCACCATCCGCACCCATTCTATGCGGATGACCATGTACCGGTGTACCAGAAGCGCCGTGGAAAGCGCTAAAACTACGGAAAATACCAGTGTACCGACTACCAGCGCCATAACATTTCCGTTCATGCTCTTTAAGCAGACTGAGACGGTCAGCACAAATCCGGCAAAGGCGCCGAGTGTGCAGAGCAATGCCATCTTCTGTCTGCCGGTATCCCTGAGGATATACAGGAAAAAGATGCCGGATGCCAAAAACAGGGGAAGCAGACAACCCGCCCGTAACATCAACACCAGTAATGTATGCTCTCCTTTACCGAAGAACGTTTCTGCCAGACAGCCGGGAATTACCGCATTGTAAGCCGTAAAGAAAAAGCCGGACAAAAACAGGGTCAGCACGGACACCGAGCCGAGCTGCTGCATATTGCGCTTCTCTTCTTTGCGGTAAGCCTGTACCCATTCTAAGCGTGCCGGAACGGTAAGCATCAACAGAATAAGGGTTTCCATTCCCATAAGCACCAGAAAGTTGCCATAATAAATACCAAAATCAGAAAATTCCGTATAGGCAGACGACTCCGCTGCTGAAACAGCGGGAATGCTTCTGCTCACCCGGTAAAAAAGAAGAAGTCCCGTAAATGCAAAGCCGCTTAAAAGCATCCGTGTCAGGGCTCCCGTCCATTCAATCTTGACGGCATTCACAAGAATATCCCTGCCGTCCTCGGACAGGCGCAAGCCCTCTTTGCTCCGTTTGTTTCTCTTAAGAAAAAGAAGATGCAGAAGAACCAGGAACAAAAGCATCAGTCCGTACATGAGCAGGTAGCCTCTTACCGCACCCATGCTGCCGTAATTGCCGGCAAGGCTGTCATTCTGCAAAAGCTTTCCAACCTTCTCACCGTAAGTGTATTCCTTACGGGCAAACAACAAGATAAAGGGAATACCTAAAATCTGCAGAAGCACACCGGATAACAGCTTGGGCATTCCGGTACCCATTCCCTGGAAGTAACCGTAAAATACCTGCACAAAAGAAGAAAGCAGAAAAACAATGGCAAAGCTGCGCATGGCAAGATAGGTGTACTCACCTAAGAAACCTCTGTGATTTTCCATAATTTTAGACAGAATGTAGAAGAAAAGACTTCCTAAAACACCGATGACCGCTGCATAAACGAACATGGTTTTCCAGACTTTTCCGGCATTTTTGAACTGCTCCTTCGTCATCCGGGAACGTATCATCCGGAACAGATACTCCGGCAGCCAGCATAAAAACAGACTGCTTATAACGGCAAACAGCTCATAGGTAAAGGAAAAATCCGCGATGCCGTCCTTCTTTATCACATTGCTTAAAAAACCGATGGTAAATAATCCAATCAGGGAAATACATAAATCCCATCTTTTTCTTCTGATCTCACTTTTTATCATGCCGTTCTTACCTTTCTTCTCTGGTGATATGTAAGCCCGCCAGTATTTCCTCCTGCTTGGCTTCCATAACTTGGGCTTCTTCCGGCTCCATATGGTCATAACCGCATAAATGCAGCATGCTGTGTGCAATTAAAAAGGCAAATTCCCTGAGTTCGGAGTGTCCGTAGCTTTCCGCCTGCTCTTTTACTTTGTCCGCCGAAAGAATAATATCGCCCAAAAGCAGCTCTCCGCTTTCCGGGTCAAAGTAATCCGCCTCGTGCTCCTCTAAGTGGGAAAAATCCGCCGGAGTTTCAAAATCCAGATTGGGGAAAGAAAGCACATCCGTAGCACGGTCGATCTGACGGTAGGAGGCATTGTAGGTACGGATGCCTTCGTTGTCCGTAATGAGAAGATTTACCTGCGCCTCATAGGGACATCCCTCCTGCAGAAGCACCGCATCCGCTACTTTATCAAGGATTTCTTTTTCCGCAAACGGAAATGTAATCTCTGTTTCATTTTCAACGTAGGAAGTCATAATATAATTTTTCCTCCTTAAAGATTTTTTTCATCCGGTTCCACTCCGCAAAGGTCAGCTCGCTGTTCTTTAAGCTGCCGGACTCCCATTTTTTCTGAAAGACCGTTTCGATAACGGCCGCATAGTCTGTTTTCGTGTCCTGCTTTTTTTCAAACAGATACAGGATGGAGCTGATTACCGCATCCGCCATGTAAACCACTGCCGCTTCCTTGTGGCGGATACCGGTATTTTTACCGGTAAGTTCCCGCAGGAGCTGTCTTGCATACGGCGGAAATCCGTAGGATACAAACGCATCCTCCAAATCCTTTTCCGGCTCCTTATATAAAATTCCGGCATTTGCATAATATGCGGCAGTCTTTGCCGCATCGGCATCCAGGAAAAGCGCCTGGGCAATCCGTTCCGAGAAATACGCCGCGTGCACTGCCCGGTAATACGCATTTTTATCTTTTTCTTTGATATTTACCAGCAGTTCAAACTCCTGGTCGTTGATTTCCAGATACTTTATCCGGTATTTGAAAATCTCCATACCGGAATACACCTTGAGTAAAATCAGAAGAAGGATGAGGCTGATAATCACGTTCAATGCCGGAATTAAAAACAGCTCCCACTTTAAGGTTTCATTGGCAAAAAGCACTACACAGGCGGTTTCCGCCGCAAATAAAAAGCTCAAGGAAACAAAAAGCGGCAGGGCAATCCTGTATTTTTCGTCCAGACGGGAAAACAGACAGGCTCCTAACAGTCCGGTGAGCGCATATAAAGCAAAGACACCAACATCCGCGCCCGAAAGCAGTACGGAAAATGTAAGAAAGCTTATCCCCCCGCAGATGCCGGGCAGAAAGCCGCAAAACAGGGACATCATCACAAATACCACTAAAAACGGCCAGCCCGCAGGCGGCAGAAACGCACAGCATAGTGAAACCGCAAGGCAGATGCCGTAGCTTATGGCAAAACAGCATGTCCGCGCAGGATGTGTATTTTTTTCGGGAAGCCTGTCCTTTTCCGAAAGAAAAAGGAAACAGGTTAAGAACGCTCCGGTGCCCGCCATAATGGCATTCCTCAAAAGCTCTGCCCCACCGGCGTGCTTAAAAAAGCCTCCCGCCGTAACAAGAAGCACGGTTATTACAACCAGTATGCTGTTTACAAGATAAACCGGTTCCTTCTTTTTATTTTCTGCGTCCATCCCTTGAAATCCTGTACTTTACTCTTTCCTGCCGTTTTTCCGTATGGCTTTCGTAATCCTCGTAAGCCTTGACAATCTTCTGTACCAGAGGATGTCTTACCACGTCCTTGCTGGTCAGATTGCAGAAGGCAATATCGTCTATGTTTTTCAGCACCTTCTGTGCCACATCCAGTCCCGATTTGGCATCCCTCGGCAGATCCTTCTGGGAAGAGTCGCCGGTAACAATGACCTTGGAACCGAAGCCGATTCGGGTTAAAAACATTTTCATCTGCGCCGGTGTGGTGTTCTGGGCTTCGTCTAAAATAATGTAGGCATTGTCCAGGGTACGTCCTCTCATATAAGCAAGGGGCGCCACTTCTATCAGTCCCTTTTCCATGTTTTTGGCAAAGGTTTCCGCTCCCATAATCTGATACAGGGCATCATAAAGAGGACGCAGGTACGGATCCACCTTGCTCTGTAAGTCGCCCGGCAGGAATCCTAACTTCTCTCCCGCTTCAATGGCGGGTCTTGTCAGGATTATCCGGCTTACTTCGTCCCTTTTAAAAGCGGTAATCGCCATCGCCATGGCAAGGTAGGTCTTGCCGGTACCTGCGGGTCCTAAGCCGAACACTATCATATTTTTCCGGATGGCATCCACATATGCCTTCTGTCCTAAGGTCTTGGGCTTAATGGGTTTGCCGTTAATGGTGTGGCAAATCAAATCCCTGTCGATTTCTCCCAGTGCTTCCGTCTGTTCTTCTTCGGAAAGGGCAAGGGCATAATCCACTTTCTGCTCCTCAATGTCGCCGCCGAGAGAGGAGGCTTTTTGAAGCTCCGTCAAAATGTCCACGCATCTTTTGACCTTGCTTTCCTCTCCGGTGACACGGAGCTCTCCGTTCCTATCGGAAACCACAACGGAAAGGTCTTTTTCCAGCTTCTGGATATATCTGTCATTTTCCCCGAAAATTTTCTGCATATGGGCTGCAGGAATTTCACAGGTATAGGTTATTTCACTCATATTACCATTCCTCTGAAAAAGCTTGCCGTAAGGTAAGCTTTACTTATTACACTACAAACTTTAGTATACGGAAGTTTTCTTATTTTTTCAATAACTACCTTTCAATTTGCACGCCGATTTTTTCTTCCACCGTCAGTTCTCCGGTCAAAATCCAGTTTCCGTCCCCGCTGTCCATTTTGACCTGTTTTTCAAGCACGGTAATTCCCTTTTCGGAAAGCCCCTGCAAAATCCGCTTGTATCTTTCGGAAAGCAGTCTTTTGGCTTCTTTCAAAGTATACATGCTTTCCGTGGGCAGGTACTCCCGGTACACCTTTTTCCCGAAGGAAACCGGCAGGCAAAAGCCCTTTATAATGCTCACATCCTTTGTTTCTTCCACCATAGTGTAATAGGGAAAGCCACCTTCTTTTCCAAGCAGGATTTCCTTTCCGAAGAAACGGAATACATATTTTTTCTTTTCTCTGCCTGTGTATACCTTTTTCTCCCGGACAAAGCTCAAGGTTTCGTAAATGTTTTCTTTCCTGCTGATAACAATGTCTGCATCCGCGTAGGTTTCCCGGTATTTCCGTATGGTTTCGTCATCATTGTATACAGGCACTTCCCCCGACACTAAAAGGGTACCCACATCCACCCGGTCACCTATTTTAACCATAGGTACGCCGCTGCGAACCACCATGGACACAATCGTGCCTTCTTTTTCCGCATACAGGTCCGCAAAGCCCTCTTCCCTGGCGCTCTGTGATGCCCCGTCCGCTTCCTTTATGGATATGGCAAGCTCCGTACCGGAAAATTTAGCGGAAATCCACGTGATTTCCGGGAAGGTTTTGCGGGCCTCCTTTTCTAAGGACTCTATGTCCACATTCTTCTTCTGGCAACCCACGAAAATGCCTTCTTCCTGCAAAAATGTCGTAAAACGGTCATCCGTAAGAGAATTATTGCCGGTAATGGAAATTTCCCATACAAACCGGGTGGACACAAACCAGAAAAAGCAGGCAAGGCAGAGCCCGAACAGAAAAGCCTTCCGTTTCAGGAGTCCGGGCATCAAAAAAGGTAGTCCGAATCGCTTCTTTATGACTACCCTTGTTTTTGTTTTTTTTGCTATTTTTCGAAGAGACTTAAAACCGCTTAAGCTGATGCACATGTAATAGGCATCCGCTTCTTTCCGGATGTTCCAGAGCAATATGTTTTTCCCGGCGCACAGGTTAAAAAAGCGTTCCGGTGCAAAGCCCCATACCTTTATGAGAACATAGCCTTTGAGATACCTGATGAATTCAATCAACTCTGCTGCTCCTTACCAAACTGGATATTTGCGATAATTCCGCTGATTTTCATATCTTCATTAGTATAATATTCAATCGTAAGGTGCTTTCCCGTTATTTTCAGAATATCACCCTTGGTCTGCAGCAAAATGGCGTCCTCACCGTATTCCGCAATGCCCCTGTAATTTTCGATAAAAAGCTCCCGGTTGCCGGTCATGGACAACTTAAATTCTCCGAGAACCATGTCCCGCGGCAGCTTCAGTGAGTCCGTAAGCAGCTCTCTTCCTGATTTTTTGTTGGTTTTCCTGGTAGTCTTCATGCTACAGTATATGAAAGCCGCGCCGGGGTCATTCCTTATTTATTCCACAATTCCTTTAATCATGCGCTTAGGTGCAGGAGGATTTTCGCTGATGGTAATAGCGGCACGGAGTCGCTTTTCCGCCGCCTCCTCTTTTCCCTTATCGTTGGCAAAAAGTACGGCAATGGTATCTCCTTTCCGTACATAGTCGCCCTTTTTCTTGTTTAAGACAATGCCCACAGATAAGTCAATCACACTGTCCTTCGTTTCCCTTCCGCCGCCTAAGATCAGGGAACAGATGCCCACTTCTTCGCACTGGATGGCGGAAATATAACCATCCTTCTCTGCGGTAAGCGGTACTTCCAAGCTTGCCGTCGGAAGCAGCGAGGTATCGTAAACCGCTGCGGCATCTCCGCCCTGCGCTGCAACAAATTCCGCTAATTTCCTAAGTGCACTGCCGTTATCTATGGCCGCCCTCAGCATTTCTTTGGCTTCTTCCACGCTTTTTGCTTTTTTCCCCACAAGAAGCATTCTGGCGCCCAGCTCCAGGCACAGCTCCACAAAGTCCGCAGGTCCGCTTCCGCAGAGGGTGTCAATGGCTTCCTTTACCTCCAGGGCATTTCCCACGGCAAAGCCCAAAGGCTCATCCATATCGGAAATCACCGCCACGGTTTTCCGTCCGGCGCCGTTGCCGATTTTTACCATTTCCCTTGCAAGAGCAAAGGAATCCTCTTCCGTCTTCATGAAAGCGCCGCTTCCGGTCTTGACATCCAAAACAATGCCGTCCGCTCCCGCCGCCAGCTTTTTACTCATAATGGAACTGGCAATCAGGGACATATTATCCACGGTAGCCGTAACATCCCGCAGGGCGTACAGCTTTTTGTCCGCGGGCGCCAAATCCTTTGTCTGCCCCATAATGGCAATGCCGATGGTGTTCACATTGTGAACGAACTGCTCCGTGGTAAGATTGGTATGGAACCCCGGAAAGCTCTCTAATTTATCAATGGTGCCGCCGGTATGTCCCAGTCCCCTGCCGCTCATTTTTGCAACGGGAATGCCACAGGCTGCCACCATGGGAGTCAGTGCCAGGGAAGTCTTATCCCCGACGCCGCCCGTGGAATGCTTGTCCACTTTTATCCCCTTTATGCCGGACAAATCCAGGCACTCGCCGCTTTTTTCCATGGCAAGGGTAAGAGCAAGGGTTTCCTCCTCCGTCATGCCCCGAAAGTAAATTGCCATCATCATGGCGGACATCTGGTAATCCGGGATGGTGCCGTCCGTGTACCTGTTTATCATTTCGTAAATTTCTTCTTCCGATAGAGCCAGTCCGTTCCGTTTCTTTACGATTAAGTCCGTCATTCTCATAGCCGTTTCCTCCTGTCTGTTGCTATCCGCAAACGGATACATCCAAATTTAATCCACTGATTTTAAGGACTCTGCCATGTTAATTTTGTCTAACTTCCGGTTCATAAAGCGGTTGACTAAGAAGGTAAACAAAAAGGTAAGGCAGATACTGTATACATAACTTAATGGTGTTATCCTGGTATCAAAGGACATCAGGTCGATGTCTATCCGGCTCATCACAAAAGCATGCAGCCATTTTCCAAGGAAAATACCAAACAGACAGCCAAACAGGGTCAATGCCGTATTTTCACGGAAAACATAGGCTGCCGTTTCATTCCGGTAAAAGCCAAGCACCTTAATGGTGGCGATTTCCCGGATCCGCTCCGTGATGTTGATGTTGTTCAGGTTGTAAAGGACAATAAATGCCAATGCCGCAGCACAGGCAATAATTACAAAAATAATGTAATTCATACTTTTCATCATACCGGAAACGCGGGAAATCATATCCCTGTTTACATTGACCGCCGAAATACCGTCCGCCTGCATAAACGCCGCTCCCGCTTCATGCATGTCTGTATCCTCCGGTAAAATAATATAGGCTGTTTTATATTCTGTCTTTCCCATGGAAGCTTCGTACGTTTCCGGGGAAAGATAAACATAATTGTAAATATAGTTTTCACAGATGCCGCTTATGGTGGCTGTCAGGGTTTTGCCGTCGTCATTACGCAGAGTAATGCTGTCACCTACGGATAATCGAAAGGTTTTTGCCATTTTTTCCGTCAGCACGGCCTCACCTTTTCCGGGATAAGCAATTTCTTCCTTTTTCGAGGTATGCAGCCTGATATAATCGCCGATTTCCTCCGGGTATTTCGGTACTACCAGATTGACGGATTTCGTCTTTTTGTCCCCGATTAAATCCATGGAGGTTTCTAAGGCGTAAGTACATTTGCCATCGTAGTCTTTTAAGACCTCATCAAATTCCGCATTCGGCGCTTCTTTTCCGGTATCCTCTTTGAAGGTTGCTTTCAGATCAAACACCTGTATTTCTTCGTACTGCATGTCCGCAACTTTAACAACAGAATCACGGATACCGAAACCGGTAATCAGCAGTGCCGTACAGCCGCTGATGCCCACAATCATCATAAAAAAGCGTTTTTTATAGCGCAGAATGTTGCGTACGGAAACCTTCTGCAAAAACTTCAGCCGTTTCCAGATAAAGGGAATGTACTCTAAAAATACCCGTTTTCCGGCTTTCGGTGCCTTGGGCCGCATCAGCCCCGCCGCTACTTCCCTAAGCTCGCTGCGGCAGGAAAGGAAGGTAACACCCATGGAGCAGAACATGGATGCCAGCACGGATATCAACAACAGATTTTTATCGAAGCAATACTGCATGGGTCCGAAATGATACATAATGCCATACGCCCAGTAAATTACCTTGGGGAACAGATATGTACCGCCGAAGTAACCGATTAAGCAGCCGCTGATGGCGGCGCTGCCTGAATAAAACAGGTATTTTTCCATAATCTTTCCGTCACTGTACCCCAGTGCCTTCAATACACCAATCTGGGTGCGCTGTTCCTCCACCATGCGGTTCATGGTTGTCATGCAGACCAGCGCCGCAATCAGGAAGAAAAAGACCGGGAACACATTGGCAATGCCATCCACAATGGAGGAGTCGTTTTCAAAGCATACATAGCCGGTATTGGTATCCCTGCCCAGAACATAGGTGGTGGCTTCGGGGATATCCTCTATTTCCTTCCGGGCATCCGCCAGTTTTTCCTCCGCCTCTTTGATTTTATCATCAAATTCCTGCCTGGATGTTTCGTATTCTTTAAGTCCCTCTTCTAAGTCCTTTTTCGACTCCCGAAGGGTCTGTTCTTTTTCCTTTAAGGCAGTGTCCGCCTGGGCAAGCTGCTCCTTTGCGGCAGAAAGCGCCTGTTCCTGCCCGGCAAGCTGCATGAGGTAGGCTTCATTTCCCATGGCAAGCGCCTGCTCCTTCATGGCGGCAAGTGCATTCACATTGTCTGTAAGCTCGTCCATGGAAGTCTGCCATTCGCTTCTGGCGTCCTTCAGTGCTTTTTCACCATCGGCAAGCTCTTTCTGTCCGTCCTCCAGTTCTTTTAAGGCATCCGCAAGCTTTTCCTCGCCGTCCGCTTTCTCCGTATAGAATTCATCTTCTTTTTCTTTTAGTTCATTCTCCGCCTCCGTGACGATTTCCCGGTATCTCCTGTCACCGGCTTCCTTACAGTAATCCTCCCAGACGGCATCTTTTTTTTCGATAAAATCCTTGTATTCATCGGAATAAATCTCGTAATCTTCCGCAAATTTCACATAGATTTCAGTATAATAATCCATGGAAAAGCCTTCCGGCAACAGGTACATAAAACCGCTTACCGAACCGTTTCCAAGGGATGTGGTACCTCTTTCGTACTGGGAATAATAGGACGCATGCACAATACCAGTAATGGTATACTCTTTATAAGCAAATCCGTCCAAATCGTCCTTTTTATTGCTTTCTGAGAGTATAATTTTGTCCCCGATGGCATCCTCACCAAAAAGATTGCTGTCTACAACGCACTCATCGGCAGCCTCCGGCATTCTGCCTGCCTTTACAACCATGCCGTTTATATCCGAAAGCAGGGAATGAGCTTTGATGACATGCTCGTTTCCCGCAGTGTCCATGTAAATAATGTCAGAAAAATACGCACCTTCCGCTGCACGTACATCTTCTTTTCCTGCGAAGAATTCCACATCCTCTTCCTCAAAGCCAAGAGTGGAAAGAAGACGGTAATCATAAAGCTGCTCTTCTTTCAGATAATTGTCCGCCGATTGCACCATAACCTGTCTGGTAATTTTAAGTCCGGCAAAAAGTCCTACTCCAAGGCATACTATTGCAAAAATAGCCAGAAATCTTCCAAGGCTCTGTTTGATTTCCCGTAAAGTTGTTCTCGCCATCATTGATTTCATACCATCATACTCCGTTCAACATTCCGATGTGTAAAATCCAAAAGCAACTCCATATTTGCTTTTGGATTTCAATCTGCTTTTACCATTCAATCTGCTCTATGTCCACAATGTGTTCATTCAGATTCATACTTGTCACAGTGCCGTTTTTTACGGTAATTACCCGGTCCGCCATGGCAGTCAATGCCTGGTTGTGGGTAATGACCACAACAGTCTTTCCTTTGTTGCGGCAGGTGTCCTGCAAAAGCTTAAGCACCGCTTTGCCGGTATTGTAATCCAGTGCACCGGTAGGCTCGTCACAAAGTAAGAGCTTGGGATTCTTGGCAAGCGCCCTGGCGATGGCTACACGCTGCTGCTCACCACCGGAAAGCTGTGCCGGAAAATTTGCCATACGGTCCTTTAACCCTACCTCCGCAAGCACCTCCGCCGCATCCAGAGGATCCTTGCAAATCTGGGCAGCCAGTTCCACGTTTTCCAGTGCCGTCAGGTTCTGCACAAGGTTATAGAACTGGAACACAAAGCCCACGTCATACCTTCGGTAACCGGTCAGCTTCCGCTTGTTATACGCGGACACTTCTTCCCCGTCCAGAAACACTTTACCGTCCGTCAGGCTGTCCATTCCGCCCAAAATATTCAAAATAGTGGTTTTACCCGCTCCGGAAGCACCTACAATGACGCAGAATTCACCTTTATTTATTTCAAAATTCACATCATTCAGCGCCTGGATATCCACCTCTCCGGTATGATACACTTTATTTACATGTTGAAATTCCACAAATGCACTCATAAAACCTTCATTCCTTTCCGAATCCGTTTACGTTTCACCCGTTTGCCTTATGCTTCATCTGTTTGGCTTATGTTTCATCCGTTTCCGTTGTTTCATTGGATACCGCTTTTTCCTTTTTAGAAAGCACAATCATAAAAACGATGCCGGCTGCGAACATAAACAGGGAAATAAACTGGGACGTGGACAGTACACCGATTTCTCCCCGGTAATCGTTTCGGAAAAATTCGATGATAAAACGACCTATACTGTAAAGCAAAATGTACAGGGCGCTGATTTTGCCGGATATCCGCTTCTTTCTTCCGTAGTAGAACAGAATGCCCGCAATTACAAACATACCCGCACTGGAGATAAGCTGGGTGGGTATCAGTTTAATTCCGTTGGGGGCATAATGGGAATGGGTAAAGGCAATGCCAATGGCCGACTCCGTCGGTCTGCCGTAACAGCAGCCCGCCAAAAAGCAGCCGATACGTCCGAAGCCCTGTGCCAGCGCCACGGAAGGCATGAAAATATCAAAATAATCTAAGAACACCAGTTTTTTCCACTTACAGAAAATGTAGCCCGCCAGAATACCGCCGATAATGCCGCCGTACACCACAAAGCCGCTTCCGGTCAATGTACCTGCCGGATTTTCCAGAAAGCTTTTAAACTCTACAATGCAGAATAAAATCTTTGCGCACAAAAAGCCTAAAATCACGCAGAACGGCATCATGTAATACAGGATGTCGGAATTCATTCCACGCTTTTTGGCTCTTGCCTCCGCAACAAACAATCCCGCCAGTACGCCGATGGCAATCATCAGACCGTAGCCGTGCACCGTAAGTGGTCCTATGGAAAATAAATCGTTATACATAATAATCTCCTCTTCTATTTCTTATTTGTGATAGGGCTCCTTGTTGCTGATGCGGAAGCCCCTGTAAATCTGTTCGCATAAAATCACGCGCATAAGCTGGTGCGGAAATGTCATATCCGAAAAACTCAGCTTAAAATCCGCCCGTTCGCTGACGGACGCATGCAGCCCCAGGGAACCGCCGATTACAAACTGGATGTGCCCTTTCCCTTCCACAGCTGCTTTTTCCAAAAGCCCGGCAAAGGCTACGGAGTCCATTTTTTTGCCCTGTATCTCCAGCGTTATGGTATAGGCATCCGGTTTCATCCGGTCAAGAAGCCTGTCCGCTTCTTTCTTTTTTATCTGCTCCACCTGCACCTCACTGGCACGGTCCGGCGTCTTTTCATCCGCCACCTCTATGACTTCGGGTTTCCCGTAACGGCTTAAGCGCTTCATATACTCCGAAACGGCATCCGTATAAAATTTTTCTTTTATTTTTCCTACACATAAAATTGTAATTTTCATTTCTTTAATATAGCATGTTTCCCGAAAATCTCCTATAGATATTTGGAAAAATTCATAGAGATTTCATATTTTCGGGGTTTGTGGATTGGGGTGTGTATTCCGGCGTTTACGCGGATTTTGGATTTTTGTTCCATATCCGCGTAAATCTATTTCAGTATTTACGCGGATTTTGGACTTTTCTTCCGTATCCACGTAATTTTTTTCCGGGGTTTACGCGGATTTTGGACTTTTGTTCCGTATCCGCGTAAATCTTTTTCAACTTTTACGCGGATTCTGGATTTTTGTTCCGTATCCGCGTAATTTTTTTCCAGCGTTTACGCGGATTTTGGATTTTTCTTCTGTATCCGCGTAAACCGTCTTAACAATTTACGCGGATTTTAGCATTTTTACTTCCATACACGTAAATTGCTTTCTTAAAATAAATAAGTGTATTTTCGCATTTGGGCAAATATAATTTTTTCTACCCGGCTTCGTACTTCTTCCGGATATATCTCTGCATTTGCCAGTAAATCCGATACATCTCTTTTGGTAAAATTAAACTTCAAATTCATTTTATATAACTTATCAGAAACATCTAATTGTTCATCAAATTCACTGCATATTGTTTTGGACTGAACTTTATCCATAAGTGAATAAAGTTCACCCGACAAAGGATAATCCATTGTGGTATCCGCCATTAACCCCGCTCCATTGTCAAAAATCGGACAGTACGCATAATCCCCTTTTCCATTCATAAGAACCGCTATATTATGCGTGTGGCGATCTTCATTCAGAAAAAAGGCATCTATTGTCAGCAGTTTATTCATATAGATGCCAAAATCCTGAAGTCCGGTTATCCGTTCTACCTGCTGTACTAAAAAACGCAATCGTTCTTCATGCTCGGGTATCCTATACAGAGTTTTATATAAACTTTCTCCGAAAAAATTCTGAAACAGTCTTTCCAGCGTAATAATCTGCCAGTCATCGTGAAGAAAATCTTTACTTTTTGCTCCTTTGTAAATCACAGAGCCATATTTTATTTCCTCAAGATCATAGCAGACAAATTCTTTTTCTGTCAGTGTTGACTTTTTTAGCAGGTGCGATATCAGGTATTCCGCCAATCCCTCGTAACCTGTATAATCAGCTTTGTACCATATTCCTTCGTTTTCCCATTTTAACTGATTTCCCTTTGATGACTGTCGGTCATTTGTCCGGATGTTCTGCTCAAATAATTCTATCATGCATCTACCTCTCTATGTGGAGCCAGAAAGCATCTTCCGCCATTCGCCCTTCTGTCTTCTCTATAATCATAATCGGGTCATAAAATGGCAGCCCCAGATCTTTCAAGATCAGTTTCATCTTGTCCCTGCTTTCCGGAAAACACCTTGATGCCAGGAACTCCTGATACTGATTATAATCCGGATTTTCTACAACACCGAAAGCACGGAACATAATCTTATCTGTATAATTTCTTATTTTGATTTTTCGCTCCTGCTCATTTACATCAATCAAAGTACATACATCCTGCCCATGCATATACCAGATTCTGAGAGGCCACTCCTTTTCGGGAATTTTGACTTCTTGCTCGTAATCCGGGTATTTCTGTAACATTTTAAGCAGCAAAACTATAGGCCCGCAGATAACGTCTGTACTTCTTTCCCATCGTTCTACTGTTGGCTTTGAGCAATTGATAAATTCGGCAAATTCCTTCTGCGTCAGGTGCAACTCTTTCCGCACCTTTTTGATTTCATCTGCTGTTGTGTAATCCGGTGTTATAAATAATCTTTTTTTCATAGACTCACCTTCCGGCTATATTGTTTGCGGCTTTTTCTTTATTAAATCACAGAAGCTCGTATTTGTAAAGAAAAAACAATCAAATTGATTGTTTTTGATGTATTAAAACAATTAAAATGATTGTTTTTCATTATTTCAGTTTTTCTTAGTCTTTTTCATTTTCTTACTTAATAACCCCAACAAAACAAATAAAAATACTCCTATTCCAAGCAATACACCCGCCACTTTCATTAATTCATTGCTTGTATACTCTGTATCCGGAAGTATCCCATACTTGTAATAAGAATAACTCACATGGTCTGTAGTATATGCAGTTATGGAATCTCCTACATCATATTCTGAATATACAAATTCCGGTACCTGCATTCGCTTATGATAATCATTCGCTTCCCCATTGTTGTAGTAGAAAAAATAATTCTGAGATATCGTATCTTCCGAGACATCCTCAGCCCTTTTATCCGTAATCACCACATCATCCATATAGTAATCTTCTCCCAGAACCATCTCTTCCATTTGCGTATTAAATGCTTTAGATGTTAAAAAAATATTTACCCAAACTGCAACGAAAACTATACTTAAAATAATGAAACAACTCCAAAACAAAATTTTCTTTTGCTTTCCGGTTAATATTTCTTTTGTTTCCTGGTGCTTAACCAATTTATTACTCATTCCATAACACCTCTAAAGTACTTTTTCCCTCATCTTTCCCTTCGTCCAAGAAGTGCATCTTACTCAAAGTTCTCGGTCAATTTCGGCTTATCATGCTTCCGAAATCTCATCAATCAGCTTCAATTCTTCTTCCGTAAACGGCGCGCAGGAAATTGCTTTTATGTTGTCCAAAATCTGCTGTGGCTTGGATGCACCGATTAAAACACTGGTCACTTCTTTGTGCCAAAGGAGCCAGCCGAGTGCCATATCCGCAAGCTTCTCACCACGTTCGCCGGCAAGATTGTTTAGTCTTCGGATTTGATCCAGTCTGTGTTCATTCAGCGAGCTTTCGTTTAAAAATCTGCCGTCGGTCCGGATGCGGCTGTCTTCCGGAATTCCGTTCAGATAACGGTCCGTGAGCTGTCCCTGTTCAAGCGGACTGAATGTAATCAGCCCCTTCTGCAGCTCGGCGGTAGCTTCCTTCAAACCATTCTTTTCCACTGTCCTGTCAAAGATAGAATATCTATTCTGGTTGATGACAAACGGGCAACGCATGTCCTTCAGGATGGCTTCCGCTTTCTTCAACGTTTCTCCATCGTAGTTGGAAAGTCCCACATAAATTGCCTTACCGCTCTGTACGGCGCTTGCCAGCGCACCCATCGTTTCTTCCAGCGGCGTATCGGGGTCCATCCTGTGATGGTAGAAAATATCCACGTATTCCAGTCCCATGCGTTTCAGGCTCTGGTCCAGACTGGCAAGAAGATATTTCCGGCTTCCCCAGTTTCCGTAAGGACCCTCCCACATGTCATATCCGGCTTTTGTTGTGATAATCAGTTCATCCCGGTATGTTCCCAAATCTTCTTTTAAGATAAGACCGAAATTTTTCTCGGCGCTTCCCGGAAGCGGACCATAATTATTTGCCAGGTCAAACTGTGTAATACCGTTATCAAAAGCGGTAAAACAAAGCTTTTTCATGTTTTCAAAATTTGCCGTATCGCCGAAATTATGCCACAGTCCCAGTGACACTTTCGGTAAGAGCAGTCCGCTGTTTCCGCAGCGGTTGTATTCCATGGTTGCATATCTTTCCTGAGTTGCTGTATACATATCTGTTTCCTCCTGAATGTCTGTTCATTTATTTATTTGTTTGTTGTGTTGTACTTTTCCCTACTCTCCGCACAATCCCATTACCCTGGTGATCAATACATCTTTTTTAGTAAATTCCGGATTTCTTCGCTTATCTTTTCATATTCGTAGTCATGAACATAATGCGGACAGTCTAATTCTATGTAGCTTGCGTTGTCACAGCCTGCTATATATTCTTTGGGAATTCTTCTCCAAGTTTCTTCCGTAAAACCGGTACCGCCAGAACCATTGGAAATAAACAATAACATGGGCACCTGCGGAACACCGTTTTCTTTCACTGTTTTCGCATTATCCTTTACCGCCTTCACTTCGTCTATCATGGTTACGGTTGCTGTCCTTTGATAAAATACCGCTCTGTAAATCTCTTTTTCCTCTTCCGACAGTGTTCCGACTTTGATGGCATCACTTTCGGCAAGACTGGGTATCCATCTTGTAATTCCCAGCGCAGCCCCATATTGTCCCAGTTTTGTTATGGGAATACTGATACGCATCTCATCGTAATACGCCGGTACCGCCATATCCAGACCGATAATGGCTTCCACCTCTTCCGGATATTTCTGTGCCCAGTACAAAGCTTCCAATCCTGACATGGAATGCGGACAAAGTACATACGGTCCTTCTATTCCTGCCTTTTCAAGTGCCATTCTGGTTTCGCTTAACATCGTGTCGATATCTCTTTGCTCGTCCACCACATCACTGAAACCGTAGCCGAATTTTTCTACCACGGCAATTTTATACTCGTTACTCAGCAGCGAATACAAAGATTTAAAATCCAGTATGGGCGAACAGGTTCCGCCGCCGGACAGAAACACAAGCGTTTTGTCACCTTCGCCCTCTATATATACACTCATATTGTGACCGTTCACTTCTACAATTTTTCCCAAGGGCGTCAGCAATTTTCTTTCCCTGAAACTGCATATTTTATGGCGGATAAACGATACGATTATAAACAGTACGATGACCGCAACAATTAAAAAGATAACTTTTAGAAATTTGCTTCTTATTCTTTTCACACTATGTACCCTACTCTCCAAATTACTATTTGCTCATAATACCGGTTATACACTTAAATAATCTTTATATTCTTTATCTAAATCCTACAACATCCGATTTTTCCATGTATGTTTTCCGTTTCAAAACTCTTCGTCTTCATCGATTTCTTCTTCCGGTTGAATCTCACAAACAAATTCAATATTTCTTTTGCCAAATATTTCTGTCAGATAAGCAATCTCTTCTTCATTCATTGTAAAAAAATAAACATTATTTTCGCTGACAGTTATTTTCTCCTGTTCTGTTGTCGTTACCTCCAAAGTGATAACACTCAAACTCCCCTTCACTGTTTCAAAAAGTCTTATAATTTGTACCTTTGCCAGATCCAGTGCAGTCAACTTTCCACCATATACAGATACAAGAAAGCTCTTTGTCAAATAAATCCTAAAATCTTTTAACCAGAAAGCGTCCGGCTGATTACATTCTTCGTCAATCTGCGCTGCCAATGGATGTCTGTATTTTGCAATCGCACGCACCTGTGTTAATACAAGCAAAATTCCAATCAATATTAAGATGCCTCCGATATCCAGATTCACAAAATATCCTTCTTTGAGTATTTTTCCATAGGTAAGCTTCGTCATACGCATAGCAATAAATTTGTGATTGATATACTCACTTACTATTTTTTTAACGTTCTCGTCAATCACAACTTTCGTCATGCCTTCCACTCTTGCCGTACCGTTCTCTTCCACTCTCTGCTTCAAATCTGCAAACTGTTCCGGTTGCATCTCTACAATATAACTTTCCTCTGCGGCCGTTGCAAGGTAATATCCCTCATATTTATTTTCTGTCAACTTCTCCGGTACCCGGATAATATCAATATAAGCTGTCTGATTCGCAGGGTTGGATTCTTCCTGTAATACCTGTTCAAATGGTCGGACATAATCCATCTTTCTCTTTGTCTGAATCAATCCAAATGCCACCAAAAATATTCCTATCACTAGGAAGAACATTCCGATTGTCCGCCATATTTGATTGAATTTGTATTGTTCTTTTATATGCTTATTCGTATATTTCATGTCATGAATCCTCCTACACTTGATTTTTCGTTCTGGCAAACTGGAAGTTGCATGATTATTCATATTCTGTCCTGATAGTGAATTGTTTGGGAAGATTGTAAATGTTTGTTTTCAGAAATATAGGATAGAAATATTCATCCTGTAACCGTTCAAATGCAAGCCATTCAAAGTCATGTATATGGTGACCTTCATGGAGTGTAAACCGTTCTCCTTTTTCCAATAATCCTGTTTCGGAAATGTCCATCAGATAATAGATACAGATTTCATGATAATTCAACTTATCAACATCTTCAGTGAAAAAACTTTGGTTCAGCCATAAAGGACGAATAATTTTAGGTGTGATATTGAGTTCCTCCTCTACTTCTCTAACAACTGCGTGTTCGGCAGTTTCTCCCATCTGAACTCTGCCACCAGGCAAATAAAAGTATGGGGAACGTTCATCGTGCATTGCCAGGATTTTGCTGTTAGAAATAATGATAGCACAAACCCTATAATTAAACTTTTTCCGGTTAGAAACATAAGTAATGTCCATCCATCTTTCCTCCGTCAAATTCAAATTCGTATCTCTATTTATCAAATATCTTATCTAGTTCTTCAATCATGATCTCCGGATGAAACAATGCATTTTCACAATGAAATTTACCTTTGAAACATTTAACTGTTGTGTTCGGATAATGTTTCTTAACAAACTTAGCAGATTTCTTTGCAAGCATTTCATTAACTGCTGTTCCATGAAAGAAATATACCACTGTATCAGGAGTATATATGCCCTGACTTAATTTAAAATCAGCTATTCCATCTATACTATTTTCTACAGTTATGTCGGACATATTATCAAGCACTTTCAAAAAGTATTCCAGATTATCTTCTGAAATAATTACTTTTGTAGCCTGCTCCACTGTTTTCTTATCCCGTTGCTGTGATTTATGCGTAATATCAACATAAAATTTTTTCATAAATACTTTCATAAATGAATTATAAGACACTAACGGCGAACCATCAAAAATCATTTTATCAAAGGATAATCTATTATTCTGCCACAAAGTTGCCGTCAACACGCCACCCATTGACATTCCATACACCGCATATATCTCTTTTCCGTAGCGAGAAAGAATATATTCTTCGATTTCTTTTGCATCAGATGCAAAGGAAATAAAATCGTCTTTAACTTCAGGATTGTGTCCTGACATAATAGGCACAATGATATGAAACTTATTCTTATAATACTCTATGTATTTATTCCATACTTGCCAAGGGCACTGGAAGCCATGTATCAGAATGATTTTACTTTTACTTATATCACCAAATTCAAGAATCTTCATATCATAAAACCTCCGTAAGCTTCAAATTCATCTCTCAGTTTTTTAATCACTACTCCTGTTACATTTACAATTTAACTTTCTATATATGTGTAACAATTCTATAGGCAAAATCCGAAACCCAATGGGGTAGGATTGCACCATATAAGCTATCAGATTTGATTCTAATATAAGACAAGATAAGATGTGTTATAAACAAATCTGCTATATATCTTACATTTGATATGATCTCCCAAAATGACATGTCATAAGCAACCATTCTGAACGGAAAATGCATCAATACAAACAGTACTCCTGTTACAAGCACGTCCAACAAGATATGTTTTAAAAGAGAATGCAATCTAGTCTGAAGATATCCTCGAAATAATACCTCTTCAACTAGTCCGACAGTAAAAAAATAGACAAAATATATCAGTATATCTGCAAAATCAATAAAAGATTGGTGCTCAAACAATACATTTGATAAGCAATTACAAAAGAAAAGGATTGCTGCCAATGTGCCGCCCAAGACAAAAGATAATCTAATATTTCCTTCTTTTAACCCTATTGTTTCAATTCCCTGATGTCTCATTTTAAGACATAAAAGAACCAAAACCACAAAAAACACATTGATTCCTCCACCTATAATAGTGATTTGCAATTGAGAAATATATTGTACAATTATACCAGAAATAGTCATAGCAACAAAATATGTTACTATTATCCCCAACGCTAAAAAGCCATCACTACTATCAAACTTAGTTATGTGTTCTTTATATGAATCTGGTACATCAAAAAGCTTTTTCATTTTTGTAATCTCCTAAACACCAAGACTGGAATTTGACTTTTAGTTCTTTGCATATTCAAACAAGCGGTACAACTTTTTGGAAAAGCCGCCTGTGTATAGCTTGGCAAAAACAAACTTTTCAAATCCTTTTAATTCGTCTATGTGTTTTTGAGGTATCATTGTGTGTTCTTTTACAAAAGTGAATTTATCACTCTGATAGGATTGCGGATTGTCTATACCATAAACCTCGGTTACACCCACATCATTTATCGGGTTTCTGTGCTTTGACATCTTGGCAGCAAAAGAAGTATAGCAATCCGCCAAAAGAGAAATGCTTTCAAAATGAGCAGACAGACTATTCATAAGATTGCGCATCTCCTCAATAGTCAAATACATACTCACGCCTTCCATAATGACAATGGCAGATTTGATTTCTTTAATTGTTGTGAGCCATTTACAATCTCTTGCATCGCCTGCAATCATTTGATAGTGTTCAGACTCGGAATAGTACTTTCTTCTCTCTGTGATAACCTCTGCAAAATCCACATCATACCACTTATGATTATCAGTTCCGATTCTTATAACGCGGGTATCCATTCCGCAACCAATATGTATAATTACTGCGTCCTGTAAATCCGTCATTCGTTGATTAAGCCATTCATCAAACACGGCAGCGCGAATTCCCATATAATAGGCAAGCCATTTGGATTTGGATTTTCCTTTGAGTGTAAACCCTGCTGCCTCCCATATTTCTTCGGCTTTTTTATCGCCAAGAAACAATCCTTTTTTGCTCACATAGGATTTGCCATATAAGGGAATGTATAATGTTTTGTTTACGCTATTCATAAAATGCTCCTACAACTTCAAATTCATGCGTGCTTTCAATCTCTCTGCAAGACTGAAATTTTTGCTTTATAGAAATTACTTATGTTGTAAAAAATTATAAACTCTTTGATTGAAATCCTCAGCTTCTTCGTAAGCAGCATGTCCTAAATCATCATACATAAAGATTTCACAACCGAGTTTTTTTGCAATTTCCAAAGAAGCCTCTCCACTTACCACTTTATCCTGCATACCTCCAATTACAAACACCGGGCATTGAATTTTATCTAATTCGTCATAAGCTTTACAACTAAGGCAAGCTTTTGCCAACGCGATAAATCTTGGTACATTCTTTGGTTTCTGCAAAACCGCTAATAATGACATAAACGGTTTGTATCGTTTCACATAAATGTCAGAATACATCTTTTCAGCCATATCTGTAATCAGCCTTTTCATATTATTCTGTTCCGTAATATGAATCCAATCATTGACTGTCCTTTCGACTGTTTCATTATTTTTCGAAAGTGTTACTGCGAGGACTAACTGATTTACTAAATCTGGTCTGTCTATTGCAAGATATTGAGCAATCATACCACCTTGTGATACACCAAAGATATCAGCATTTGTAATCTTTAATGTATCCATCGCCATTGCTATATCTGTCGCTAAGTTTCTTACTGTTATGTTATCGCTAATATTTTCTCTGCGATCAAACAGATAAACTTTATAATCTCTTGCAAACATTCGATACATATAAGCCACTGAAAATGCTGCCCCTTTTATGCTACGGGTACTAAGACCTTGAATCAAAATCAAAGGCTTCTCACCTTTTCCAAAAGTAATATAATTCATCTGTATGTCCTGTATTTCTAACAGTTTTTCTTTTGCATTATAAAACATAGAATATTCACCTCCAAATTCAAATTCATGCGTGCTTTCAATCTCTCAGTAAGACTGAAATTTTCAAGTACCTTAATTAAATGAATGATTTATCTTGTCACTCATTAAAATAACAGAGATATCCTCCAAAGATTCTTTTGCAACAAACTTACCCGTATGAACTTCAATTGTATCTTCTACACAAGAGACAATTTCACTAAACGCATAGGTATTTCCACCAAAATAAGTTCCTTTATTTACAAATACCGAACATTTACCATAAATAATGTCATTCTGAGCCACATAATCTTCTTCTCTTTTTGCAAGAATACCTAATGACTTATTCTTATTAAAGAAACCATATCTACCATTCTTTTCAAAGCATATTAAGTTTTTATAGCTTCCAACGATTTTGATATTTCTGATTACACTATGCCTAAAACTATTCATAGAAACATCACATACTTTTCCTAAGTAATCATCTATTGAAACACTGCTTTTATCTGATAAATCACCCGCAATTTTCTTTTCATTCAAGCTAGATATAGGTAAATCAAAATCATCTCTTACCAACTGATCCAATGTAAGATTGTAGAAATCTGCTATTCTTAAAAGCAACTGCACATCAGGAATCGAAGTTCCGGTATCACATAGTTAAAGATATTGGTGTCATTTAATCAATTTTGCCGATAAAGCGGTAGAAGATTTCTACCTCCTGTTCCCGGCTTCCGTCCTCACCTTTGACCGCTTCATGGACAACGATTTTTTCAATCAGCGTATTCAAAAGTTCGGCGGTCAGTTCTGTTGGATTGACGCACTCTTTCATCAAGGCAATCCATTTTTCTGCGTCTGCGGCGTTCTGGCTTTCAGTGGCGATAGCGGATTGAAGCTGTTCAATCTTTGTGTCCAGTTCAGCCTGTTCGCTCTGGTACTTCCCGGACAGCATAGAGAAGTTGTATTCTGTGATACGCCCCGCCGCCCAGTCCTCATACATCCGGGCAAACAGGGTATCGACTTCGGCTTTCCGCTTCTCCGCTTTGTTCAACTCTGCGGCTTGCTTCTTTCTTGCGGCGGCCTGTCCCTTGTCATTGGCATTTAACAGCCGCTTCAAAAGCCGTTCTTCATCATGCTGTACCAGCCCCGACCAGTATTGCAGACGGGAGAGGACATAGGCGTAAAGCACATCATAGCGGATATAGTGCATGGAGCATTGGCGTGTGCCCTGTCCGTACTTGCTACAATGATAATGGCCGTAAGGCTTGCTGTTCTGCCTGTTCTCCCCATAGGACAGCGACCAGCCGCAATCCGCACATTTTACCAATCCGGAAAAAATCTGCGTCGTACCATCCTTGCACTTTCTGCGGCGGTTTGCTATCTGCTCCTGTACCTGCCGGAAAACCTGTTCGCTGATAATCGGCTCCTGCGTGTTCTCTACCCGCACCCATTCACTTTGGGGCTTGCGTATCCTCCGCTTGTTCTTAAAGGAAATGTTTGTTTCCCGGTAGTGGATGGTATGGCCGATATAGGTTTCGTCTTTCATAATGCTCTTGACCTGGGCTATCGTCCATGCGTAGCTTTTTTCCTCTGGCGCACCCGCATAGATGTTTGCAAAAGTCCCGTCACGCTGGAAATTGATAAATCCCGGTGTGGGAACCTTTTCCATAATCAGTATTCTTGTGATACTGGCCGCCCCTCTGCCATGAATGGCAAGGTCAAAAATCTTCTCCACTATCCAGCGGGTTTCCTCGTCGATTATCAGCTTGTTTTTGATTTCCGGGTGTTTCCTGTACCCGATGGGAGCATAGGCACCGATACGCTGTCCTGTGGCAAACTTCGCTTTGAAAGCGGCCTTTACCTTGCGGCTCGTATCTTTCGCAAACCATTCATTGAACAGGTTTTTGAATGGGACAAAATCGGAAAGCCCTTTTTCTGTGTCCTCATTCTCCGCAACGGCGATGTAGCGCACCCGTTTTTCCGGGAACAGAAATTCCAGATAGTAGTCCATCATCACATGTTCCCGCCCGAAACGGGAAAGGTCTTTCGTGACAATGCAGTTTACTTTTCCGGCTTCCACATCGTCCATCATGCGCTGAAAATCCGGGCGTTCAAAGTTCGTCCCCGACCAGCCATCGTCCACATACTCACCGACTACATGAAGCCCCTGTTCCTTTGCGTACTGTTGCAGGATTGTCCGCTGTGTTTCAATGCTTACGCTGTCACCATAGTTTTCATCGTCCCGGCTTAATCTCATATAAAGCGCCGTGTTGTAAATCGTAGTATTGTAAGGTTGTTTCACCG